>Ga0067045_1027857_pt1 | contig 54485 bp, 44 predicted proteins | sample TerdegcTABiofilm_FD_59184 | JGI IMG/M metagenome (GOLD analysis project Ga0067045, IMG submission 59184) | Combined Assembly of (Gp0054472, Gp0054536) Wastewater bioreactor microbial communities from Singapore -Terephthalate degrading...
AAAGATAAAATCCGTCGAAAACAGTAAAAAAATTACTCTTTTGAGTATACTTTTCTGCTGTTTGCTATTAACTCTTTCCTATATCTTGTAAGGCAAAAATTCCCTGAGGCCACATTAGCAATTATAAGGATTTCAATATAGAGTTTTTGCCATAGTTTCCACATAATCAGAATTGTCCACACTGTACTTTTTCATATCCCATATATTTTTACATATACCTGTGAATCAGGAGTTTTTGTGTTTTGATCAGAAATCGTACCTCGTGAAAAACAATTCCGTCCTGTAGTGCAATAATCCTTTTGAATCCGTCGGCTCATTTCTTATTCATCTGAGGGGATTTGGATTTCTTGTATTTTTGTTATGACCAACCAAAACCTCAACCCATGAAAAAATTATTCCTCCTTCTGATGATTGCCGGCATAGGATATTCTTTAAGAGGATTCGCGCAGACAGAATACGGTGCTTTTACAGCTACAGGATCAGCCAATCCCATTAATATGGTCAGCGACTATCAATGCCTGGGAATCAATCCTGCCAATCTTGCCTGGAGCTACGACAATCGTCAGATACACTTTGGACTTGGTGGTGTTAGTATCTCTTTATTTACAGATGCAGTATCGCGAAACGATATTTCGTTATTATTTAAAGACAATGACTATACCCTGCAAGAGAAAATAGCTGCTGCCCTCCGCTATAGCGATTCCAAAACAGCTGCAGATATAAGCCTCAACAGTTTTGGAATTTCTCTTCAAACCGAGAAATACGGCGGATTTGCATTTTCAGTCCGCGATCGGGCTTCTTTTACCATGCAACTCAACAAAATGGCCGCTGAATTGATATGGCTTGGCTTCAACAGCGATTATTTCGACCAGAAAATTTATGACGCCAATAATGTGCTGGTAGGTGCGGTTTCAAACAATCCTCAGCCGGTAGCGACCCTTTTTAAAGGCACTAATTTTTCGGCATATTGGTTGCGCGAGTTCCAGTTAGGCTATGGAAAAAGCTTATTCAAAACCGATGAATGGGATATTTCAGCAGGCTTGGGGCTGAAATTTACCCGAGGGTATTCCTGGGTTGACGTGATTATTGATGATCAGCGCATCTATGCCTACAATGCCATGTCGCCGGCCTTCAAAATAGATTACAATACTCCAAGTCCTTCGTCGCTTCCCGATGACGGTAAGCTCAGACCTGTAGGCCGAGGTTTTGGTTTTGATATTGGATTTTCGGCAAACTATGCAAACCAGGTTAGAATCGGCTTCTCAGTAAATGAAATGGGAAGTCTCAAATGGGATGGCAACGTTTACAGAGCCTCCTATGAAGCCCAAATCAAAAAGATTACCACTTCTGGCTTAGGCAATGAGCAATTGCCAGAGGTCTTTGAGGCTATTGTAATTGAGGATGAATTATTCCAGTGGGAAGGCATTGAAGAGATTAAGGTGAAATACCCATCAAACCTAAGAATGGGAGTTGCATGGATTGGCATACCCGACCTTGCCATTGGTGGTGAGGTAGTAATTCCATTGATAAAAGCACCCGGAGCATTGCCAAAACCTGTTTATGGTTTCGGTTTACAATTTAATCCGGGCGATGCCATCTTCCTCTCCACAGGTTTTCAAACAGGCGGGGGTTACAACTTCCACATCCCTTTCAGCATTGCTTTTCGTCCATTACCCGCATGGGAATTTGGTTTTGGAACGCACGATATTTCCGTGGCTTTTCGTAAAAACGCCCCCAACCTCTCATTAGCCATGGGCTTCATGCGTTTCAGTCTGGGGACTTTCAAAAAAAACACTGAATAAATCTCCTGGAAAACTCATAAACATTGATAAAGCATCAAGGCCCTCGTCATAAAAAACGCGGGCCTTTGTGATTCCCGGGGCTCTGTATCCCCAAGTCAAGTTTCGGGCTAATGGATCATCCTTTTACTCTTTAATCAAGGCAAAGTCGATTTGTTTGCGTTGCACGTCCACATTTTTAACCCGTATACGAATAGAATCACCTATACGGAAGGTGTCTCCATAGCGTTGCCCGATTACCTGATAATTATCTTCATCGAGATAATAAAAATCGTCATGCAGGTCGCGCAGGCGAATCATGCCTTCGCATTTATTTCCAACAATTTCAGCATAAATTCCATATTTGCTCACACCCGAAACGAGGGCATCAAATTCCTGGCCAACTTTATCCGACATAAACTCGGCTTGTTTCAACTTCACACTGGCTCTTTCGGCCTCCATGGCTTTACGCTCCATTTCCGAAGAATGTACGCACTGGTCTTCATAAAATTCTTTATCAGCCGACTCAGCTCCGTTAAGGTATCCCCACAGGAGGCGGTGTACCATCAGGTCGGGATAGCGACGGATGGGAGAAGTAAAATGCGTGTAATAATCGAAAGCCAGCCCGTAATGCCCTATATTGTCGGTAGAATAATAGGCTTTGGCCATGGTACGAATGGCTATGGATTCAATTAAATTTTCCTCACCCTTGCCGGAGACCTGGTGAAAAAGCTTGTTAAGTGAACGTGCCAAAACACTGCGGGAACCTAATTTGAGACTATATCCCAATTTACTGACAAACTGCGAAAATTGATTAATTTTTTCAGGTGTGGGCTCATCGTGTACACGGTAAACAAAAGTCTTGGGCTCCTGTTTGCCTTTCTTTTTACCAATATACTCCGCCACCTTACGGTTGGCCAGCAACATAAAATCCTCTATCAATCGGTTGGAGTCTTTTTGTTCCTTTATATAGACGCCAATGGGTTTTCCATTTTCGTCAAGGCGAAATTTAACTTCCTGTGTCTCAAAATTGATGGCACCGTTTTTATAACGTTCCTGTCGAAGTATTTGTGCTAACTGGTGAAGCAACAAAATTTGTTCGCGGAAGGCATCATCTCCACCCTCGATAATGGTCTGTACTTCGTCGTAATTATAACGTCGGTCGGAGTTAATAATGGTTTTACAAAACCATTGGTTGAGCACTTCCGCCTTTTCGTTCATTTCGAAGACCGCAGAAAAACAAAGCTTGTCTTCACCCGGGCGCAAAGAACAAACATAGTTGGAGAGTTTTTCGGGCAGCATGGGTATCACCCGGTCGACAAGATATACCGAAGTTCCGCGGATGCTGGCTTCTTCATCAATAGCCGAACCTGGTTTCACATAATAAGAAACATCGGCTATGTGGACACCCACCTCCCAGTTGCCATTATCCAGCTTTTGTAAAGAAAGGGCATCGTCGAAATCTTTGGCATCTTCGGGGTCGATAGTAATGGTAAAAATCTTTCGAAAATCGCGCCGTGACTTAATCTCCGCAGCAGGTATTTTTTCCGGAATGGCAGCTGCTTCCTTCTCTGCTTCTTTGGAAAAACTCAAGGGGAAATCGAATTCCACCAGTATGCTCTGCATCTCAACCTTGTGTTCACCGGGCTTACCGAGCACTTTCACCACTTTGCCAAAGGGATTGCGCGCATGCTCGGGCCACTCGGTGAGCTCCACTACTACTTTTTCTCCATTCTTAGCCCCTCCGATATTCTCTTTAGGGATGAAGAAATCAACAGCAACTGAAGAATTATCAGGTATAAAAAACGCATATTTGGCTGAGAGCTGCAGGGTTCCCACAAAAGTATTTTTGGCCCTTTGAAGCACCTCCACTATCTGGCCTTCAAGTTTGCGTCCCGGACGTCTGGGGAAAAGAAACACTTTCACCTTGTCGCCATGCAGCGCCCTTCCTGTATTGGCCGAGCTGATGTAAATATCTTCACCGGTTTCTTCGGTAATTACGTATGCTTTTCCCGTCTGTTTCATGTCAACGGTACCGGTGACATAGTTGCTTTTAGGTGCCAGGCGTTGCAGCTCCGATGGATTGAGCCGAAACTTACCTTTTTTGTCCTCAAGAATAACACCCTGGCGGGCAAGATCGGACATAATGGATAATACCATCGACCGGCTGGCCTTATCGGTTACACCCATGGCAGCCGCTACCTGTTTATAATTGTAGGATTTAAAAGGGTCATTAGCAAAGACAGCTAACACATTATCCGAAAAAGAGCCGGATTTCACTCTGCCCTTTTTCTTTTCTGATTTCTTTCCTGACATTTTTAAGTAATTTAAAATATAAAAAAATAGGCCAATAGTGCTGTTCTGCTCTTTTCAAGTATACGGCAGGCAGGCCTTTTTGTTAATAAACAACAAAATTAAGAGACATTTGACTGCTATTAACAATAATTTGTTGAAAACCGCATTATTTTTTAATATCTTTGAGAGATACTGCGACAGCCGTTCTGTCGCCCGGCCTAAGCCGAAAACATTATAAATTACTCTCAATAAAAACCTTACACCATGGAAGCTCTTTTACAAAAATTGCTCAACTCTCAGGGAGAAGGTTGCGTTACCATTATCGCAAACACCCACCGCATCAGAACTGCGATTAAGCAAGATGAACTAACGGTAAAGAACCTGGCCAGGGAAGCAGAAGAACGATTACTGGCTCTCTATAAAAAGAGCTTTGCCCAGCCTATTATCGACAATATATATCAGGCTCTTTCCTCTATCGACTTTAGCCAAAATCTTGAGGCATTGATGATTTTTGCCGGACCCACCCTTTCGGAATTTATCACTCTTCCCACTGAAGTCAGAAACCGGGTTATTATTGATAAAACTTTTGCCACACGCGACCTGATAAGGGCCATTTCAGAGGCGCCCTTTTACTATGTGTTAGTGCTGAGCCGCAAGCGTGCCCGCTTAATTGTAGCTCACGGAGATAAGGCAGTGGAAGAATTGGGGCACCCCTTCCCCATCGAAAATATTGACTATGAAAGGCTCCGCAGCCAGCTCCCACCCGACCGTTTAACCGCCAGTGCCATAGAAGGATTCTTTCATGAAGTGGACAAAACAGTAGCTGCAGTGCTCAAGCATAAGCCCCGCCCATTGATCATCGCTGCCAGAGTAAGGAATTTCGCCTTATACGAAAAAATCTGCAGTACTCCTGAAATGATTATCGGCAATGCCACCCTTAAAAGCGACGATCAAAAGGCTCAGGCTATCATATCGGAAGCCTGGCCTGTAGCTGTAAAAATGTTGAAGGATTTCAACAAAAAAAGATTAAAAGAACTGGAGAAGGCTATAAGCTCCGGAAAATTTTTAAACGATTACAACGACGTATGGGAGGCCCTCAACGCAGGGAGGGGCAGGATTCTTTTTGTAAAGAAAGGATTTCATCAGCCGGCTGCCTTTGTCAATGGCAGGGTGGCCCTCATCGAAAAAGTTGTTAAAGATGCAAAAGGCATTGTAGAGGATATCATTGACGAAATGATAGAACAAGCCCTGGCTCATGGAGGCGAAGTTGTTTATGTTGATGGCCCCGGGCTCGACCCCTACAATGGTATTGCGTTGGTCACCCGTTATTGAGAAACCTGCTCACCTATCAGGGTAGCTGCTGTACACCCGGTGATGCGCACATTAACGTAATCGCCGGGTTTAACATTTTCAGCTTTAAAAACTATCACCTTGTTCTGGCTATTGCGTCCCGAAAGCATTCCATTGCTTCTTTTTGAAAAACCTTCGGCGAGCACCTCAAAAATCTTACCTACATCCGCCCTATTTGAAGCGAGACTGTGTTTGTGCTGCAAATCAATAATTTCCTGCAAACGACGAGCTTTCACCTCATCAGGTACATCATCCTTATATTTTTTGGCGGCAATGGTTCCCTCACGCTCGGAGTACCGGAACATGAAAGCGGCATCGAACCTGACTTCGTCCATAAGGCTGAGGGTTTGCTGGTGATCTTCCTCGGTTTCGCCGCAAAATCCTGCGATAATATCGGTACTAAGCGTACAATCAGGGATATGCTGACGTATGCTCCTCACCCTATCGAGAAACCACTCGCGGGTATACTTCCGGTTCATTCTCCGGAGTACCTCGTTGCTTCCCGACTGCACAGCCAGATGAATGGAACGACAAATATTCGGATGAGCCGCAATAACTTTTATCAGGCTATCGGAAAGGTCTTTAGGGTGAGAGGTGGTAAAACGCACCCTCAGACGGGGATCAACAGAAGCCACCCGGGCCAGTAATTCGGGAAATCCAACTGAAGTATTTCCTTCAGTAAAATGATAGGAATTCACATTTTGGCCTAAAAGAGTAACGTCTCTGTATCCCTTTTCAAATAAGTGCTTAACTTCATCCACGATGGTTTGCGGGTTTCGTGAGCGCTCACGGCCACGCGTAAATGGAACCACACAGTAAGCGCAAAAGTTATCACACCCTCTCATGATGGAGACGAATGCAGTAACTCCCGATGGGTCGAGCCGAACGGGTTCAATATCAGCATAAGTTTCTTCAAGCGAAAGCTGAATGTTGGCCGCCTGGGCTCCGGCCGCGGTTTGATCGACCAGGTAAGGTAAAGTCCGGTAGGCATCGGGGCCTGCCACTAAATCAACACCATGCTCAGGTGCTAATAATTTATCGTGCAAACGCTCGGCCATACATCCGATAACTCCAATTTTTAATTGGGGATTCCTTTTTTTCAGCGACCTTAGTTCACGAAGTCGTTTCCACACCCTTTCTTCAGCCTTTTCGCGTATGCTGCAGGTGTTCACCAATATCAAATTAGCTTCCTTCACATCAGCCGTAAGGCTGTAATCATTGTCCCTTAAAATAGACGCAACAATTTCGCTGTCAGAGAAATTCATCTGGCAGCCATAGGTTTCTATGTATAGTTTTTTTTCGTTCATCTAAACGTTGAATAATCGGGGTGCAAAATTAACCAAAAGAGGAAGCGGGCAGGTTGCAGCAAGTCAAACTTTTAGCAGAAGAGCTGTGGTTTTTTCAAAATATTACCTTTGCAAACGTCAATTTTTCAAATACTGTTACAGCATGGCTAAAAACCTGGTTATCGTCGAATCGCCCGCTAAAGCCAAAACCATTGAGAAAATATTGGGTAAGGATTTTATCGTTAAATCGAGCTTCGGGCACATCCGCGACCTGAACAAGAACCAGCTCAGCATAGATATTGATAAAGGCTTTGTTCCGCATTACGAGATTCCTTCTGACAAAAAAAAGATAGTGGAAGAGTTGGCAAAGGCAGCCCAACAAGCCGAAACCATATGGCTGGCATCCGATGAAGACCGTGAAGGAGAAGCCATAGCCTGGCATCTTTTCGAGGCCCTAAAACTAAAAAAGGAAAACACCAAACGCATTGTTTTTCATGAAATCACCAAACCTGCCATTTTGCATGCGGTAGAAAACCCGCGTTTCATAGATTTTAACCTGGTTAATGCTCAACAGGCTCGCCGAGTACTCGACCGTCTGGTAGGTTATGAACTGTCACCACTTCTCTGGAAAAAAGTCAAACCGGCCCTGTCGGCTGGCCGGGTGCAGTCGGTTGCCGTTAGGCTCATTGTTGAAAAGGAATTCGAAATCCGTGATTTTAAGATAACCACATATTATCGGGTTACCGGAAAATTCGAAACCATCGGTAAAACCGAAAAAGGACAACTTTTAGCCGAACTTAACAAGAGATTCGAAACCAGAGAAGAAACGGAAGCCTTCCTAAAAAGTATCATTGGAGCAAGTTATAGCATTTCGGGAGTGGAAACCAAACCTGCCCGCCGCTCACCGGCACCCCCTTTTACTACCTCCACCCTTCAGCAGGAGGCCGCCCGCAAATTGGGTTTTTCAGTAGCCCGAACCATGATGTTGGCCCAGGAATTATATGAATCAGGGCTCATTACCTATATGCGTACCGACTCTGTTAATCTCTCCGACACAGCTTTGGGTATGGCCAAAAAAGAAATCCTCAACCTTTTTGGAGAGAACTATTTAAAAATCAGGAAGTACACCACCAAAACCAAAGGAGCACAGGAAGCACACGAGGCCATCCGCCCCACCTACCTCGATCGGCATTCTGCAGGAGAAAATGAAGCCCAACGCAAACTTTACGAGCTTATTTGGAAACGCACCATTGCCTCTCAAATGGCAGATGCCCAGCTCGAAAGAACTACCATCACCATCGCCATTTCTACCACCAACACTGAATTTTTTATTTCAAAAGGAGAAGTGGTAAAATTTGACGGATTTTTAAAAGTATATGCCGAATCGACTGACGACGAAAATGATGAAAACGAATCGGGATTGCTTCCTCCCGTTAAAAAAGGCGATGCATTGAAAGAGATTGCTATCACTGCCACACAACGATTTACAACACCTCCCTATCGCTATACGGAAGCTTCGCTGGTGAAAAAACTCGAAGAACTCGGCATTGGCCGACCTTCGACTTATGCTCCCACCATCTCCACGATTCAGAAAAGAGAATATGTGGAAAAGAAAGATGCCCCGGGAGAAGTAAAACAATGCACGGTTCTCACCTTAGCTAACGGAAAAATAAAGGAAGAAACCAAAACAGAAAGGATTGGGCAGGAAAAAGGCAAGCTATTCCCAACCGACATCGGTATCCTGGTTACCCAATTCCTGATGAATCATTTCGATGAAATCATGGATTACAACTTTACTGCCACTGTAGAAAAAGAATTTGACGAAATAGCTGAGGGCCGGCTGCAGTGGAGCAAACTGATAGAAAAATTTTATCATCCTTTTCATCAGGTTGTAGAGAAAGCCATGCACAGCCAGGAAAAGGCAAAAGGCGAAAGATTGCTGGGCGTAGATCCGGTAAGCGGGCAAAATGTATATGTAAAAATTGGTCGCTTCGGGGCTATGGTGCAGGTGGGCGAAACCAACGATCCTTCGGGTCGTAAGCCCAAGTTTGCCGGCCTTCGCAAAGGACAGAGCATAGAAACTATCACCCTGCAGGAAGCCCTCGACTTACTGAAATTACCCAAAACCGTAGGAGAGTATAATGGAAAAGAAATCGTGGCATCTACCGGACGTTTTGGCCCTTATTTGATGTACGACAAGGCTTTTTTCTCCATTCCCAAAGGCGAAGACCCGCTGGAGATAAGTCTTGAAAGAGCTATTGAAATTATTGAAGAAAAAAAGAAAAAAGATGCCGAGAAAATCATTCGTACCTTTCCGGAAAGAACTGATGTTGTGATTCAAAACGGCCGTTATGGCCCATACATAAGCGTGGGAAAAGACAACATACCCATTCCCAAGGGCACCGATCCTGCCTCTTTAAGTCTCGAAGAATGCCTTGCCCTTGCCGAAAAGCACCTCGCAGGGAAAAAGGATAATCCGGATAAAGCTGCACGTAAGAGCACTAAAAAGAAAAAATAAGCCAGACGGGCAAACACCCGGCAAATTTTTACATTTTACAACAGACGCAAACAAAACCTTTATAGCCTTTTGATAGTATAAGAAGGCAAAATCACGCTAAAGACAAGATGGATTTGATAGGTTACCTTGATCCTGTAGTAGATATTATCCCTGTTTCAGGTGAGCACAGGCGGCCCCATTTTGCAGAGGCCATACATATTCATACCCCTCATACAGGCATTCCCCCGCTTGAAGGTGCAGCTTTAGCTATTCTGGGTGTTTCTGAAGGCCGCAAAGCCACCCATAATCCGGGATGTGGGGAAGGACTTCACCTTATTCGCAAATATCTATATGAGCTTTTCCCCCAAAGCGAAACCCTGCCTATCGTAGATCTGGGTAATCTTAAAATAGGGGAAACACCAGAGGATACATATGCTGCCTTGGCTGAAATATTCGATACATTGCGCAGCTACAATATCATTCCCATCATAATAGGTGGATCCCAGGATCTTATTTACGGAATGTATCTCGGTTACGAAAAAAACGGCCCCAACATCAATTTACTGGATATCGACCGTAAGATAGACCTGGGAGAAGGTCCGGGTGAAATAAACCATGAAACGTGGCTCTCTAAAATAATACTGAGGCAACCAAGCATTTTGTTTAATTACACCAACATTGGTTATCAATCTTACTTTGTTGACCCGGCAGCCATCGAACTGATGAAAAACATGCTATTTGATGTTTACCGGCTAGGGCAGATAAATACAGATTTGAAAGAAGCTGAGCCTCTGATCCGGAATGCCGATATGGTAAGTGTTGATATTTCCTCGATTCGTGGTTCAGATGCACCGGGAAGTAAATTGTCCGGCCCACATGGGTTCTATGGAGAAGAAATGTGTCAATTGGTGCGCTTCGCAGGGATGAGCGATAAAGTAAGCAGTATTGGATTTTTCGAATACAATCCTGTTTATGACATAAATGAACGTACGGCCCATCTCATAGCCCAGTTAATCTGGTTTTTTGTAGATGGTTTCCTGGGCCGCACCGATGATTTCCCCCGTCTTGGGCAAAAATCGGAAAACCATATGCGTTATTTTGTCAAAGTAGAAGGACATTCCGAAGAGCTTATATTTTACCGAAGCCGCAAAACCGATCGCTGGTGGATGGAGATTCCATGTCCCGAGCATCTGCAAACCAAATACTTCAGACATATTTTGGTACCTTGTTCAGTTAAAGATTACCAGATGGCCACCTCCAACGAACTACCCGACCGTTACTGGCAATACTATCAGAAATTTATGTAAGTCCGCCCGACCTGTTATTTCCACAAAACCTGAAGGTAAACACGTCGTAACATAATAAATTCAATACCAAAATAGTTTTGGTAATGAAATTTCTGCTTATTTTGCATTTTCAAAATCCCCCAGCCCAATTGATTATTTAACAATAAAATACACAATCATGAGTACCGTCAGATTGCACGACAAAACGTTTACCCTCTACCTCACAAAGCAGCAAATCGAGGAAGCGGTAAATACAGTGGCTCAGCGCCTCAATAAAGATTTAAAAGGGAAAAAACCTATCTTCCTGGTGGTACTCAACGGGGCATTTCTGTTTGCCGCCGATGTTATCCGGCAGTTTGAAGGAGACTGCGAGGTCTGCTTTGTTAAACTTTCTTCTTATTCCGGAACCCTTACCACCACCCATGTCAGAGAAATTATGGGACTGGACATGGAAGTAAAAAACCGACTTGTAGTGGTTGTCGAAGACATTATAGATACAGGCATCACCATGGATAACATGCAGAAAAAGCTGATAGGTCTGGGGGCACGTGAAGTAAAGATTGCCACATTGCTTTTTAAGCCTGGTGCTTTTCGTAAAAAATTCAAAATTGACTATATAGGCATTGAAATTCCCAACGATTTCATCGTGGGTTACGGCCTTGATTATGATGGACTAGGCAGGAATCTTCCCGATATTTACAAAATCATCAAAGAATCTCACGCTCAATAGCTTATGCTCAATATTGCATTATTTGGCCCACCGGGTGCCGGTAAAGGTACGCAATCAAAAAAACTTATTGAAAAATACAATCTCACCTACATTGCGACAGGTGATTTGTTGCGTAAAGAGATAGCAGAAGGGACTGACCTCGGCATGGAGGCTAAGGCGCTCATTGAAAAAGGACGTCTTGTACCCGATGACATGATTGTACAGCTTATTGAAAGGCATATAAGCACAGAGCCTGAAACCAAGGGTATTTTGTTCGATGGATTTCCGCGCACCTATATTCAGGCCTACATCCTTGAGGGCTTACTCATGCGCATGGGGAGCCAGCTTACGGCTATGCTTAGTCTCGAGGTGCCCCGTGATATTCTTGTTAGTCGTATGCTCGAGAGATCACAGAAGGAAGGCCGCAGCGACGACACCCTTGAAGTTATCGAATATCGCCTCCTGGAATATGAAACCAAGACTACCCCGGTTATCGACTTCTACCGGGATAAAAACATTTTCTATCCTATCAATGGCGTGGGCACTGTTGATGAAATTTTCGAAAGGTTATGTTCTGCCATCGAAGATGCTCTCACCAAGCATTGGATGAATGTGGTATTACTCGGTGCGCCGGGCTCAGGCAAAGGCACTCAGGGTAAAATAATTGCCGAAAGGCTTGGATTGGGTTACATCTCAACCGGTAGTTTGCTTCGCAAAGAAATAAAAGAAGGTACCGAAATAGGTCAACGTGCACTGCCTTACATGGAAAAAGGGGAAATTGTACCCGATGAAATTGCCGTACGCCTTATAGAAAGAGAGCTCCAGAAGCAAAAAACCGTTAGAGGGTTCGTCTTTAAAGGTTTTCCCCGCACCATCGTACAGGCTTACATACTCGACGGGCTCCTTAAAAAAATGAACTCAGGAGTAAGTGTGGCTATCGACCTCAAAATTCCGTCCCTGGAATCGTTTAAACGCTTAACCCAACGAGCCAAAACCGATCGTGCAAGAACTTATGACAAAGACCCTGAGCTGATTATCAATCGCTTAGAAGAATACGACCAAAAAACCAGCCTGGTCAAATCTTACTACAAAAAGCAAAATAAATACATCAAGGTGGATGGCATAGGCCCCGTGGATGTTATTACCGAACGATTGCTTGAGGCCATCAGCCAGGCTTTTCGTATGCGGCTCTAAAGTGGCTGTCTTTCAGTCAGGTAAAATCATTTTTTCAAAACACACAGCCTGTATTTAGCTGACTTACCGTAACTTTGCACGGGCTTTGTAGCCCGTTATTTTTCATATATGGCCGAATCGAATTTTGTTGATTACGTAAAAATTTTTCTTCGCTCCGGAAAGGGCGGGCATGGTTCTGTTCACTTCCGACGCGAGAAATACATACCCAAAGGCGGGCCCGATGGAGGTGATGGCGGAAGGGGAGGGCATATCATTCTCAAAGCCAATGCCCAGCTTTGGACCTTGCTTCACCTGAAATATACCAAACACATTTTTGCCGGAGATGGCTTGCCTGGCGAAGGCAACCGTAGAACCGGAGCCAACGGCGATGATAAAATCATTGAGGTTCCTGTGGGCTGTATTGTAAAAGATGCAGAAAGTGGTGAAATTTTGGCTGAACTGACCGATAACGGACAGGAGATAATCCTTCTAAGCGGAGGTAGAGGGGGCAAAGGCAACGACTTTTTTAAATCAGCAACACGCCAGACTCCGCGTTTTGCTCAGCCCGGAGAGCCAGGCCAGGAGGGCTGGTTTATTATCGAACTAAAGCTTTTGGCCGACGTGGGTTTAGTCGGTTTCCCCAATGCAGGCAAATCTACCCTTCTCTCGGTGGTTTCTGCCGCCAAACCTGAAATAGCCGACTATCCCTTCACCACTCTGACACCCAACCTGGGAATGGTTCAATACTACGACAACCGATCGTTTATCATGGCCGATATTCCCGGTATAATAGAAGGTGCGCATGAAGGGCGTGGACTGGGTTTGCGTTTTCTGCGCCATATCGAACGCAATTCACTCCTCCTTTTTATGGTACCTTCAGACGCCGAGGATGTTATGAAAAACTATAACATCCTGCTCAACGAATTACGCCAATACAACCCTGAACTTCTCGATAAAACCCGCCTGTTGGCCATTTCCAAATGCGACCTGGTTGATGCCGATGAACAGGAAAAAATCCGCAAAACCATTCCTTCAACCCTCCCCTGTGTGTTTGTTTCATCGATAACCGGGCAGGGAATCAACGAACTCAAAGACCTGATCTGGCAGCACCTTAACCCTCCTGAATCATTCTGATAATGAATACGCTGCATCAACTTGATTTACTTTTATTGAAAACAATAAATGGCTGGCACACACCTTGGGCAGACCTTCTGATGTGGCAGGTAAGCGGCACATTGATCTGGATTCCGCTCTACGCATTTTTCCTATATGTACTTATTAAAGCTTTCAAAAAACAATCTTTTGTAATCCTCATCGGGGTCATTCTGCTTATCACCTCAACCGACCAGACCACTAATTTAATCAAGCACAGCAAGGCAAGATTAAGGCCCTCGCATCAGCAGGAGCTTTCGCAGGAGCTACACTATGTAAACGAATACCGGGGAGGGAAATACAGCTTCCCTTCAGGGCATGCTGCAAATACCATGGGGATTGCCCTCTTTTTAACCTTACTTTTAGGCCGTCAGTACTCCAGCCTTCGATGGATACCTATCCCGTGGTCGCTGTTCGTAGGTTTCAGTCGTGTTTACCTCGGGGTGCACTTCCCTTCTGATGTTCTTGCAGGATTTTTGCTGGGTGCATTATGGGGCTATATTTGGTATCGCTTAATCCTGTTTGCTCTTTCCAGATTAAGCAAAGAAAAAACGGAGGCGCAACATGAGTAACCCTATGCTTCAGGCCTTCAAAGACTTTTTGAAGAATCTCATAGAAGAACCCGAAAACAAAGTTTTCCTTTTGGCCGTTAGCGGAGGACCTGACAGCATGGCAATGACCCACCTTTTTCTGAAGGCCGGATTAAAATTCAGTGTTGCCCATTGTAATTTTGGATTGCGAGGAGCCGAGTCTGACCGTGAAGAAGTCTTTGTAAAAGAATGGATGCAGCAGCACGGGATTAAGGTTTACACAAGAAAATTCAACACCCGAGCTTTTGCAGAGGAAAAAGGGCTTTCTGTTCAGTTAGCTGCACGCGAATTGCGTTACTCCTGGTTTGAAGAACTACGTCAAAATATTCCGGCTGATTTTATTGCAACCGCCCATCATCTTGATGACAGCAGGGAAACACTGATTATTAACATTTTAAGAGGAACAGGAATTGCAGGCCTTGCAGGAATTCCTGCACTTACCGGAAACATCGTCCGTCCACTGCTATTCACTACTCGAAACAAAATTGAAGAATACCTGGAGATCAACAACATACCCTTTGTAACAGATTCTTCGAACCTGCATACCGATTACCTCCGTAATCAGCTAAGACTAGAGATAATACCTGCACTGCTTAAAGCATGGCCGGGATGGGATACATCATTTCCGGATACACTGGCCCGACTTTCTTTTGCAGCCAATATATTTCAACAAAAAATAAAAGAAGAAAAGGAAAAGCGCTTCAGGCGAAGTGGCCCTGCCTGGCATATCATTACGGATGAAATACAACCCGGAGAGGCAGGTGCACAGCTTTTATATGAGTTGTTGAAAATTTACGGCTTTAATCTTGATCAAACTCGAGAAATTGCCCTGGCACTGACAAAAAATTCGGGGCGCACTTTCTTCTCAAACACCCATCGCATTTCAACTGAGCGGGGATTTTTAGAACTCATTGAAATTTCACCCAAAGATTCCGGCCTTTTTATAGAGGTTGAACCAGATACTTCTGAAGTTTTAGCCGGTAGATACATTTTAAGATTCAACCGAATAGATATTAAAGACTTTAGAGGATTTTCCCCCGGCAATCAAACCGCTTGGTTCGATTTTCACAAACTCAACTTTCCGCTTATATTGCGCAACTGGCGTCCGGGCGACAGAATACAGCCGCTGGGAATGGAAGGGTGGCAAAAACTCAGTGACCTATTTATTCAATACAAATTATCTAAAGCACAAAAGGAAAGTCTTCCCTTGCTTTGCTGCGGCGAAGAAGTAGTCTGGATTCCCGGCTTGCGCTCTTCAGGCAGATTCAAAGTAGACAGCCATACGCGACTCATTTTCAAAGCAGAAATCTCAGAGGAACGGTAAAACTATTTCAGCCGATCGGGATTGTCATTCAAAAAAGCTTTCCAGCTCGAATAGGTTTTTTCCGATTGTACAGGAGACTGTTGGAAAAAATGACAAACCGCAACGGCAAGGCCGTCGGTAGCATCAAAAGTCTCAGGAGTTTGGGGTATCGACATCAACCGCATCAGCATGGCAGCTACTTGCTCTTTGCTGGCATTACCATTTCCGGTTATAGATTGCTTAATCTTACGAGGCGAATACTCGCAAATGGGAACAGAACGATACATCGCTGCGGCCATAGCTACACCTTGCGCCCGACCTAACTTAAGCATACTTTGTACATTCTTGCCATAAAAGGGAGCCTCAATTGCAACTTCGTGGGGATGAAACTCATCAATAAGGCTGAGTGTACGTTCAAATATTCTCTTTAATTTTAACGCCTGCCCTGAATATCCTGACAGCTTAAGCACCCCGAGGGTGACAAGCGAAGGGTTTCCGCTAAGGCACCGGATGATTCCGTAGCCCATTACCGTGGTTCCGGGGTCAATCCCAAGTATAATCTTCTCTTCGACGATTTGCATTGTTTCTTTTTCCCATGGCAAAAGTAACGAAAACCACCTGGAATTTGCTTTTACGCATCGTCATCCTTGCGGGTGCTTACGGTTACATCGCCTGGAAACTCTGGAATCTGCCTGCCGGGGCCCTTACATCCTTCCATTTTTCTGCTTTATACGATCATGCACACTATGGGCTGCCCTTTATCTTCGTATTTCTTTTAATGTTTCTTAATTGGGGCCTGGAAACACTCAAATGGCAGCAATTGATTCTAAAAATAGAAAAAGTTCCATTCTTTAAAGCCTACATGGCCATCTTCACGGGAGTAACCGCCAGCGTTTTCACCCCTAACAGGATTGGTGAATATATAGGCCGAGTATTTATCTTACAAAACCGGGAACCCGCCAAGGGAATTTTGATTACTCTGGTAGGAAGTTTAGCCCAAATTCTAATATACCTGACCGGGGGGGCTTTAGCCGGTCTTCTGCTTTTTTATCGATACATTTTGCCCTGGAGGCCTCAACTTGCCTTCCTTTCCTGGATTTTAATCCCTGCGGTAATTCTTTTAATTGCCGGAAGTATTGCAGTTTTTTCATACTTGCCCAACTTTACCAGATTAATGCGTAAACTTTTGCCCCGCAAATGGCACCGCATTCGCTCCTGGATCGGGGTACTCGGTTTTTACTCCCGACGAGAAATGGTAAAAATATTGTTCCTCAGCCTGTTGCGCTATATGGTTTTCACCTTTCAATACGTTATTTTGCTTAAAATGTACGGTTTAGACCTGGGCCTCGGCGCTTTGCTCACCGGAATCCCGGTTATTATTATGCTGTTGGTGGTAGTCCCTTCCGTAGCTTTATCAGAATTGGGTGTTCGTAACTCAGTTGCCCTTTTTGTATTTGGCTTAATGCTTCCTGCGGGCATGAAAAACGATCCGCTCATTGATATTTCCATTATCGCGGCAGCCACCAGTTTATGGTTGATTAACGTCGCCATTCCGGCCATTATCGGAAGCTTCTTTGTATTCAAACTTAGGTTCTTTCCCAGTAACGGAAATAAGGCATGAACCCTTTGTTTACCTTTTTACCGCTATTTCTTCTTATCCCTTATTTAGGGACAATAGGATTGTTTTACTTTGGTTGGTTGAGGTTAAGAAAACCTGAGGATCCACCAGAATGGCCTAAGGTAAGCATACTTATAGCCGCACGCAATGAAGCTCATCATCTGCCAGATTTACTCCATGATTTGATGAAAGTAGATTATCCAAAAGAATGTCTAGAAATTATTATAGCCGACGACCATTCTTCTGACGAAACCGCCAAAGTGGCAAGTTCTTTCGCGGGAATTAAGGTGATTCAGCCAGACGGCAAACAGTTTTCTTTTGAAGGAAAAAAAGAAGCTTTAAAGTCTATTGTAAAGATTTCTACTGGCGAGATAATTCTCTTTACAGATGCTGATTGCAGAGTAAAACCGGGGTGGGTAAAAGCCATGGTAGCACCATTTGCTCAACCCCAAATACATATGGTTGCCGGGCCGGTTACTCTTGACGGAAATCCCTTGATGGAGCTGGAATTTCTCTCACTGGCAGGCAGTACGGGGGGTAGCATTGGCGCAGGTTTGCCCATCATGAGCAATGGTGCCTCTCTTGCCTTCCGCCGGGACACCTGGCTTCATCTTTCATCCATTGCATTTGGAAACCAATTATCCTCGGGCGACGATGTATTCATGATGATGGCTGTGATAAAACACAAGGGTAATTCCTCCGTAGCCTGGTGTCATGCCAAAGAAGCCATTGTGAATACACCTGCACCTGAAACCCTGAGAGAATTTTTTATGCAGCGTTTGAGGTGGGCTGGTAAGTCGGGGCACTACACTTACTGGCCCTCAAAAATTGTTGCTATGGTGGTCTTTTTCACCAATCTGATTTTTTTTCTGAGCATTCTTGCCCTGATTACAGGTATTGCCAAGCCATTCTTCCTTATTTTTTTATTAAAATCAATTCCGGATTTTTTGTTGCTATGGGATGTTAGCGGCTTTTTTGGTAAACGCAGATTGCTATGGAATTTTTTACCACTCCAATTCTTGTACCCCTTATATGTTACCGCTGTCACTGTGGGCACTTTATTTCTAAAACCGCAATGGAAAGAACGTCAAGTCCGTTAGGGGTGGATTGTCTAACTTTGCATCCCAAAATCATTACATGAATAATATTCTCTGCCTCGAAACCTCCACTGATATTTGTTCCGTAGCCCTGTTCAATGAGGGAAACTTAGTTACCTTTCGCGAGACGAAAGAAAAAAATGCCCATTCAGCCCGACTTACAGTAATGATAGATGAACTCATGCAGGAGGCCGGTCTCGACTATAAAGGACTCAGTGCAGTTGCCGTAAGCAAGGGTCCGGGCTCTTACACCGGTTTACGCATAGGGGCTGGCGTTGCCAAAGGAATATGTTATGCTACTCAAATTCCCTTAATCGCCGTAAGTACCCTTGAAAGTATTGCTTATGAAGTAGCACGCCAAAAAGAAGGTATGAAATGGGAAAAAGCTCCGGTCATCGTCCCAATGATAGATGCACGAAGAATGGAAGTTTACAAGGCCATTTATGATGCTTGCGGACAACAGCTTAAAGACGTTGAAGCAGAAATTATTCATGAAAACTCCTTCCATTCCTTCGACTGCCCAATAATTCTGGCAGGGGATGGTGCAGCCAAATGCAGGCCGCTTTTTTCTGATAACCCGCAAATTATTTTTATGGACAACATCCTTGCCTCAGCCCTTTGGATGGGTCCTATTGCTCATAGAAAACTTACAGTAGGAGAGATAGAAAACACCGCATATTTCGAACCCTTCTACCTGAAAGATTTTATTGCAGGCATTCCTAAAGTAAAAGGACTTAAATGAAAAAGGTTAAACTAGCCATTTTGGCCTCCGGAAATGGAACCAATGCAGAAACCATTATCCGCTATTTTGAAAACCACCCTGTGATTGAGGTGGCAGGAGTTCTCTGCAACAAACCTGGTGCCGGCGTCATCCAAAGAGCCCAAAGGGCGGATATACCTGTTTTGGTCTTTAGTAAAAACGACTTTGAAGAAAATGGACGAGTCCATCAATGGCTTCACAGGATGAAGATTACCTATCTGATTCTGGCCGGCTTCTTATGGCAAGTACCTGATTACCTGGTGAAGGAATTCAAAGGTAGAATCATCAATATTCATCCGGCTTTGTTGCCTGCATATGGTGGCAAAGGCATGTATGGAGATCATGTCCATCGGGCGGTGTTGGCTGCAGCAGAAAAAGAAAGCGGAATAACCATACATCTTGTTGATGAAATATATGACCACGGAGAAATTATATTTCAGGCAAGATGCACAGTTCATCTGGATGATACCCCTGAAACCCTTGCTCAGCGAATCCATAAACTGGAACACAAGCATTATCCAGAGGTCATTGAAAAAGTGATAATGAAGAATGCCTTCTAATCGACGCCACTTCAATATCCCGGTTTTTATTCCCGAAGAGGGATGCAGATTTCAATGTGTTTTTTGTAATCAGCGCCAGATTTCCGGGCGGCAGACCATTCCCACAGCAAAAGATGTAGTTGCCATTGTAGAACAACACCTTGCTACTCAGCCGGTAGATGCTGAAAAGGAAATCGCTTTCTTCGGAGGAAACTTCACAGGTCTTCCCATTGAAAGACAAAAACAATTGCTTGAAGCAGCCTACGATTTTTATGTAAAAGGACTTATACGATCCATCCGACTTTCCACCCGTCCCGATTCTATTGATACCGAAAAATTAGCCTTACTCAAACAATACCCCGTAAAAACCATTGAACTGGGGGTGCAGTCCTTTTCCGATCATGTGTTACAAAAGTCCGGGAGGGGTCATACCGCAGCGCAAAACCGGGAGGCAGCGCTTTTGGTAAAAGAAGCCGGATTTGAACTGGTGTTGCAAATGATGACCGGTTTACCCGGCTCTTCTGTTATAGATGAAATGAATACAGCACACTGTATTATCAGCCTTGGTGCTACGGGCACACGCATCTATCCTTGCCTGGTCATCAAGGGGACGGCTCTCGAGAAGCTATTCCGGGAAGGGAAATACAAACCTCAAGAACTTTGGGATGCAGCCCGGCTGATTGCACAACTCATCCGGCTTTTTGAGGAAGCCGAAGTAAAAGTGTTGCGGGTTGGTCTGCATCCCTCCGAAGGACTCATTAATGGCTCCAGCCTGGTTGCGGGCCCCTTCCATCCTGCTTTTCGCGATATAGCCGAAACCCTTCTTTTTAATGATAAGTTTCGACAAATTCCACTTCAAAACGACCAAAAGCAAAACCTCACAATAAAAGTTGCCCCGTCTTCATTGGCGGCAGCTGTAGGGTTTACAAAGTACAATAAAAACCAATTACTTAACCATTTCGGCTCGGTCCGTTTCATTCCCGATAATAATTTACATGCCCGCGAATTCACCTATAGTATTGATTGATAGCAGAATATCTCAGCCAATCATTCATAGGCTTGAGACATTTGCTGAAATAATTCTGTTCGAACCTCAACCGGGTGTTTATGAGGCTATTTCTGCCCATCCCGATATTTTTTTCTGCCATATAGGCGACCTGCTCATCCATTCACCGACCCTGAATTCTTCTCTAATCGGCAAACTAAAAGAAAAAGGAATTGCGCTGGTGCCCGGAGTCAAAATACCGGCTGCCGAATACCCCAACTCTGTCCCCTACAATGCTGTAACCACATCCAAATATCTGATCCACAAACTCAAAGCCACAGATCCTGTTATCCTATCCTGGGCCGGAAAATTCAACCTGCAATTTATTCCGGTCAAACAGGGCTATACACGTTGTAGTTTGCTTCCGTTAAACAACAATCATTATATCACTTCCGACCCGGGAATTATCCAGAACTTAGAAAAATTAGGTTTAGAAATATTTTATTATCCGCCCCACGACATTCTATTACCCGGGTTTTCGCATGGTTTTATCGGAGGCTGTGCCGGTGTATGGGGCAATACAGTGTTCTTCACCGGAACTCCTCAAAATAAAACTACACGTAGGCAACTGGAGTCATTTATCGAAAAAGCGGGAATGAAAACAGAATATCTTTCTGAAAAGAACCTTGTAGATGCAGGGTCATTGCTGTTTTTTTGAAAACGGATAAATCATGCCCCGTTTATCAAATCATAAAAATCTGCCCATTTCCGATTAATAAAACAACGAAGCATTTCTAAGCTATCAGCCCTTTTTGAGGACAAAAATTGATCAGGATAAAGTATCTTTGACTCCATTCAACTCCCTTCTCATGAGCAGGAAAACCATCGTTGTACTTACAGGTGCAGGTATTAGTGCTGAAAGCGGGATCAGTACGTTTCGGGATAATAATGGATTATGGCGCAACTATCGCTTCGAAGAAGTTGCCAGTCCTGAAGCATGGAAAAGAGACCCAGGGCTGGTACTTGAATTTTACAACATGCGTCGCAAAAAGGTATTCGAGGCAGAACCTAACGAGGGACATAAAGCGCTGGTTAGGTTGGAAAAAGCATACAACGTCCAGATCATCACTCAGAATGTTGACGACCTCCACGAAAGGGCAGGTTCATCTCATGTAATTCACCTTCATGGCGAAATTAAAAAAGCTCGCTCTACAGTTGACCCTTCCTTAATCTATAAATTAAATCATTGGGAACTGAAACTGGGTGACAAATGCGAAAAGGGTTCTCAACTCAGACCACACATTGTATGGTTTGGTGAACCTGTACCTGAATTTCCCAAGGCCATCAATATAGCTCGCAAAGCCGATATTTTCATTATAGTCGGAACATCTCTGAATGTATATCCTGCGGCTGGTCTCATTCATTATGTCCCCACAGCTGCTCCGAAGTATTATGTTGATCCTGCACCTCAGTCTACTTCTACAGTATGTGGTTTGGAAATAATTGCCAAAACAGCAGGCAGGGGCTTACCCCCACTGGTTGATAGACTTCTGTCTGTTGCTGATCCCCAAACCTAAACGCTGCTCAGCCCGCCCGATATTTGTAATTTTGCAGCCCACTTTCACATCCCTCATGGACACAACTGCTCCCGATCCGGAAGTTATCTTAGAAAAATTAAGACAATGGTGCGCAGCCAGCGAGCACTGTAGTCGCGATGTCGCCATTAAGCTTCAGCGACTACACTTCCCTGCTGATAAGGTTGAAGACGCTATTGCCACCCTCCGGAAAGAAGGTTTTATAGATGATGAAAGATTTGCCAGAGCCTTCGTCAGAGGTAAATTTCAAAATCTGAAATGGGGCAGGCAAAAAATTGCCAATGAACTTCGGGCCAGGGGATTTGACAAATGTCTAATTGATTTGGCCATGGAGGAAATTCAAGAAGAGGAGTATTTCGGTGTTGTAGAGAAAGAAATCAACAAAAAATTGAATTCTCTTAAAAACAGAGATTCCCTATCGCAAAAGGCGGCTCTGTTGCGTTTTGCATCCTCACGCGGATACGAACTCAGCCTGGTAAGTCGCATCTTAAAAAACCCTGATATAGAATATTTTAATAACACAAATACAGAAGAATAAAACATGATAACACTTGAGCAAATCAAAGATTTGGAAAAAAGGCTGGAAGCCTTGAGGAGGTATCTTTGACATCGACAACCGAAAAGCGATTATAGAAGAGGAAGAGAAAAAAACGCATGAGCCCGGCTTCTGGGACGATCCCCGCGAAGCCGAAAAAACGATGAAGGCCATACGTGATAAAAAAGTGTGGGTAGACCGCTATGAAGAAGTAGATCATCATGTGGGTGATCTGAAAGTGATATTCGAGTTTTTTGAAGCCGGAGAAGCCAGTGAAGAAGAAATTGACAACCAATATGCCCAAACTGTAAAGGCCCTCGAAGATCTTGAGTTTATGAACATGCTCTCGGCCGAGGAAGACCGTTTGGGGGCAGTGCTGGAAATAAATGCAGGCGCCGGAGGTACCGAAAGCCAGGATTGGGCGTCAATGCTCATGCGAATGTATATCAGATACGGGGAACGTATGGGCTTTAAAGTCACTGAACTGGATATGCATGAAGGGGATGTGGCTGGAATTAAAAATGTAGTCTTAGAATTTGACGGAGAGTATGCTTTTGGTTATCTGAAAGCCGAAAACGGAGTACATCGGCTTGTTCGCATCAGTCCTTTCGATTCCAATGCACGCCGCCATACCTCCTTTGCCTCGGTATATGTTTATCCCATTGTAGATGAAAACATCGAAATCGAGGTAAATCCTGCCGACATCACCTGGGAAACCTATCGCTCGAGCGGGCCTGGGGGACAGAATGTCAACAAAGTGGAAACCGCTGTCAGACTCAGACACGCGCCTACCGGTCTTGTTATTGAATGTCAGGTAACCCGTTCACAGCAGCAAAACCGTGAAAAAGCATTGCAGATGCTGAAATCACAGTTGTACGAAATAGAACTGCGCAAAAAGCGGGAAAAAATTGATGCTATAGAAGCCGCCAAGAAAAAAATTGAATGGGGTTCGCAAATCAGAAGTTACGTGCTACATCCTTACAAAATGGTGAAGGATCATCGCACCAACTACGAAACAGGCAACACCCAGGCGGTTTTAGACGGAGATATTCATGAGTTCATCAAAGCCTGGCTTATGATGAACGGCGGGGCTAAGGACTAAAAGCCATTTGATAGGAGAGATACTCATCCTGCGGTTAGATAGAGATAAGGTCGTAAAAAAGGTTCCGTCCCGTACGGGACGGGATAGCCTTCTAATTTATTGATAGTTACCGATATTTATCCCTGACAGGATAATTACGGAAGATTTATGAACATTGGCAAAATAAAACAGGATCGTATTGCCCAAAACACAAATACTTACAAAGTATTATTTCAAATATCGGTAATTTCGCAAGGCTTGATAAGCCTTATTCATGAAGCCCAAATACTTAATCTTAACCGCTTTACTGCTTATTTTAACTGAGATATTGACTCTTTCAGTTCAAGCATGGGAAAGGCGAATTCCGGTTATAAGCTTGAGCCGTAGTGAAGGATTATCCAATGGGGCAGTCAATACCATTATTAGAGACCATGAGGGGTATTTTTGGTTGGGCACCTGGAACGGACTAAACCGCTGGGATGGCCGTTCTATGGAAATTTTTCTACCCGGGAAATCCAGTACTGATATCCATAACCACGTAATTCGGGAAATATATGAGATACCAGGTAAAGGTTTATGGCTGCTCACAAATAAAGGCATATCTTTTTATAACAGCAGAACAGGTATTTTTAAAGGCTTTTTTACTGACCTGAAGGGGAACATCAATCATGAAACAGATATTTCTATAACACTAACTCATGGCCGCGGTGTTTTTGTATGGATCAAAAGTCTGGGATTATTTCAGTACGATTCAATCAATGACAATTTCCGCGAGGTAGAATTTGCAGGAAAAGCCAGCTTGCTTCAAGAACGCGTTTGGCGTATCCATTCTCTCAGCGACAAACTTATTTTTATCGGTGAAAGTGGAAATATATGGCTTTTAAAACAACAAAACCTTCAACTGATCAACCATTGCTCAATCAGCCGGCCCATCATAAGAACCTGGTGCTTTGAGCGCAATAATGAAGGTTGGGTTATATTAGCTCAGCGAAATGGGCCCTCACTAACTATAAACCTTTCAACAGGTAAGATAAATGAAATTGCACTTTTGGGCGACAACATAACAGCATGGAGCTCTCCTAAAAACCAAAAGTATTTTCTGGTCGGTTCGGAAAAAGGAAACATCTATTTGTTTAACCCAGATAGCCTTGGATTAAAAAAAATAATTGATTCGAGACAATATGCCACAGTTGAGGCGTTTACTTCCCGGATTCTCGATATTTATCAAGATGAAGAGGAAGGTTTGTTTATTGGAACAGATGGCAACGGAATTTTTATATTCAGACCGATATCCGCAGAAATTTCATCACTTCCGGCCACACGGCTCTCCTATCCAGTAGTAAGATGCTTTCTGAGATTTGGAGACAAATTGTTAGTCGGGACAAAAGGTGGAGGAATCAACATCCTGAACCAGGAAGGCAAACATATCGGAACCCTTACAGATGCTAACGGGCTTAATAATAATTCTGTTTTATCGATGCACCAACGGCCAGGTGGCAAAATATGGGTAGGGACAGATGGAAGGGGCATAAATATCATAGACCCCATGAATACCAAAATCTCCGCATTGAATCAGGAAATCTTACCCCCCTCTATTAGGGAAATGGGCAGCGTATATAGAATCTTAGATGATGGCAGAGGCAATGTCTTTTTAGGAACCAGCGGATGGGGCGTCATTTGGCTTCAATATGATCAAAAAAAACCGGATGTTTTATTTTCGGCAACGCAACTTCCCATAACCAACGAAAATAGTGGAACCGTTATTAGAAAGGTAATCTATGCCCTTGCACTTCAAAAACCCGGCATCATCTGGATAGGTGTTAGAGGCGAAGGGCTGATTAAATTTAACTATCTCAACAATCGCATTGAAAGTACCTACAACACTTCCAATAATCCCGATTTAATCATCAATGATGATATTTTGAGCCTTTTCTTTGACCATCATGGGGTTTTATGGGTGGGTAGTAGTGGCGGAATAATGGCTTTCTCTGTTGAAGACAACAAAATTCGAAAAGAAAACGAATCCGTTCTCAAAAGGTTACAATACCTCTCCATTCACTCTATCCAGGAAGACAGACTTAACAACCTTTGGATAAGTACTTCAGCAGGAATAGTAAGAATTGATACACAACGAGAAGGTGCCTTCTTTTTCGACAAGGTAGATGGTCTTATCAATGACGAATACTCCGATGGAGCCGGGTTTTATGACCCTACGACAGATTTATTCTATGCAGGAGGCACCCGGGGTATTGACCGGATACAAACAAACAGCATCAATATCAGGCGAACATTTCCTGTATTGGCATTCACCAAACTCTATATTGCTGATAAGTTGATAAAACCAGGAACATCTCCCTTACAGGAAAATTTGAACTGGCAAAAAGCACTTCATCTCAGCTACAGCCAAAATTCTCTGAGCATTGAAGCAACTCCTGTAACGGCGGCCAGTCGTACAAACTTTCGGGTTTTATACAAACTACTGCCAACAGACACAGCCTGGAAAGAACCCGGCCCCACAGGACTGATTAGCCTTGTCAATCTTCGCCCAGGAGAATATTCTCTCCTGGTAACCCTGGCAAATGATAATTTTCGACTTGCGCAACCTCCAAGACTCATCAAAATTAAAGTTGATCCCCCGATTTTCCTTTCAAAACCCGCAATAATTGCTTACATCCTAACACTCATTCTTATCCAGACTGGAATTTTACTGTTTTACAGAAGAAAAGCTGCTCTAAAACGTCGCAGGGCACTCGAAGAACTTGAAAAACAAAAAGAAAGAGAACTGCAAGAGTACAAAATTGAATTTTTTACACATCTGGCTCACGAATTGCGTACCCCGTTGACAGTAATTAACACACAAACTTACCGCCTTATAGAAGACCCTACTACAAGAAAACTGAAAATACCCTTAATACGTATTTATCGCAATACGCTTCGATTGCAGAAACTGGTCAATGAAATTATGCAATTCAGGCGACTTGAAAAAAGAAATGAGATACTGCAGATACAGCCTTGTAAGATAGATGAAATAATAAACGAAATTATTAACGATCTGGAAGTCTTGGCCGTACAAAGGCAAATCAACTTCAATGTATACTGTCCAGACAATCTGCATTTATATTGCGATAAAGAGAAACTATATCGTATCCTTTCAAATCTGATATCCAACTCTATTAAATACAATCGTGAGGGAGGCACCGTAAACATTGAAGTGTCATGGATACACCCTTCTTCCATTCAAATTGCTATTTCCGATCAAGGGGAAGGCTTTACGGAAGACAAGTTAAAAAAACTATTCGAGCCTTTTGCCGTCAGTAAAACAAAACAAGAAACAAATGAATCAAAACGCTTTTATTCGGTAGGCCTGGGCCTGGCTGTCACTAAAGCCTTGGTAGACTTTTTAAAAGGCCATCTGGAAATAAAAAACCTACCCGAAGGAGGAGCCAAGGCAATAGTAACCCTGAATGTAGAAAAAACTCATTCAAAGGGAATTGAAAGCGCTTTTCCAACTCCCCCAACAAAATTAGAGACTTTTACCAAATCATCGATGGATGAGCTAATTCCTCAAGACACACCGTATTCTGACACTAAGCCGTTAATTTTAATAGTTGATGATGAGCCAGAAATGCTACAAAGCATCACCGATGTACTGGGATACAATTATCAGTATATCTACGCAGAAAATGGAATTAAAGCCTTAGAACTACTTGAAATAAACTCACCACAGCTTATCATTTCAGACATTATGATGCCTGGTATGGACGGGATAGAACTTTGCAAAAGCATCAGAGGAAATATAAAATACAGTCACCTACCTATCATTCTATTGACAGCCCGTGCAGAAATAGAAGACCGAATTTCCGGCCTGGAAGCAGGTGCGGATTCGTATATCCCCAAGCCTTTCCACCCACGACATCTCAGGGTTAGGGTAAGCAAGTTGCTTGAACAACGAGAACGATTTAAAGAAACATTCGGCAAACCTTCTACGCAAGCCTCACAAGCCTATCAGATTCCTGATCCTTTCCTTCACAAAATCATTAAAATAATAGATGAAAACCTCGAAGATTATTCGTTAAATGCTGATTATCTATCCGATAAATTAGCCATCAGTAAATCTTCCTTGTATCTAAAACTGAAAAATCTGGCAAGAATCACCCCCCATGACCTGATTAACAAAAGAAGACTCGAAAAAGCTGCCCTTCTGCTAAAAACCACCCAACTTACTGTTAGTGAAATAATTGATCAGACCGGCTTTAACAGCCGTACTTACTTTTATGAGCTCTTTACAAAGCATTACGGTTGTTCTCCTACTCAATTCAGAAAAGAAGTCGATTTTAATTAACAGCCTCATTAGCAAATATTAACTAGATTTTTACATACATAACATGTCATAAAACATTAATAACCAGTATTTTAATTCTCCTAAAAATCTTTGTAATGCTGCATTTCATTCCAAAATCTATCTCATTTGAAATTGAGCAGACAAAATAGAACCCTGTAAACATCATTTTGGCAGGAAAGATATTCAAAGCCACAAAATTTCGTAATCCTTCGAACAAAATTTATAATCGGGCGGACACGGGTCGCAAACGATTGCACTTAATTTCGGAGCAAAAATTTCCAAGAATGAAAAAAGCAGAAGTATTGCGTTCCGAACACAATCCTTTATTGCGACCTGCCGATATCCGTCCGTCAATAGAAGGAATGGAGGTGGCATGCTTGCTCAATCCCGGCGTATTTAGGTTTAATGATAAAATCTGGCTGCTGCTGAGAGTTGCCGAGCGTCCAAAGCAATCGGAAGGGAAAATTTCATTCCCGGTTTATAATAAAGAAGGGAAAATTGAAATTTTGACTTTTGAAAAGGACGATCCTGCATTAAACGCCAGCGACCCTCGCGTAATAAGGTATAAAGGACAGGACTATTTGACCACCCTTTCCCACTTAAGATTAGTTTGCTCAGATGACGGGATAACATTCTATGAGCCAGAAGGCTACGAACCCATCATGGGCAAAGGCGAATTAGAACTTTTTGGCATTGAAGATTGCAGAGTTGTTTTTATCGACAACAAATATGTGCTCACCTTCACAGAAGTATCTCCTGTTGGGGTTGGTGTAGGTTTGATTACCACACAAAACTGGAGAGATTTTCAGCGCGAAGGAATGATTTTTCCTCCGCATAATAAGGATTGTGCAGTATTTGAAGAAAAGATTGGAGAAAAATACTGGGCACTCCATAGACCGAGCAGCCCAGAACTGGGAGGCAATTATATCTGGATAGCACAATCGCCCGACCTTATTCATTGGGGGAAACACCAATGTCTGGTTACCACTCGTAAAGGCTGGTGGGATTCTGCGAGGGTTGGTGCAGGTGCTGCCCCTATCAAAACACCTAAGGGTTGGCTCGAAATTTATCATGGGGCTAACGAACAACATCAATATTGCCTGGGCGCCCTTCTGCTCGACTTAAACGACCCCACCAAAGTGCTGGCCAGAAGCCATGATCCCATCATGCAACCTGAAATGCCCTATGAACTTACCGGTTTCTTCGGAAATGTGATATTCACCAATGGCCACTTTGTGGAAGGTGACACCATTTATATGTATTACGGTGCGAGTGATGAAGTTATCTGCAGAGCTCAATTATCTATCGATCAGATTTTAGAAACCCTTTTATGAAAGTTTTAGAGAAATTCTACGGAGAATACAGATATTTTCAGAGCATGCCACACAATATGCGTGTGCTGCTGGTAACCAATATGCTCTATTCGATGGTTTTGCCGGTAGTCGAAGTATTCCTTGCAGCATACATTATGCGCTACTATAATGAAACCATCTTTGTGGCTCTTTTCCAGTTAGCCATGTATTCTGGCATTGTTATTACTTCAGTTTTGAATGGATTTTTTCTGAGAAAGTTCAACATTGCCCACCTTTACACCTTTGGAATCTTACTCTCAGGTGTAACCATGCTCGGTATGATGCAGGTAGATGGACTTACGGTAGCAGGACTATTTACTGCAGGCCTTCTTATTGGAGCATCTTCAGGATTTTTCTGGACCAATCGCTATTTAATGACTTTTAATTCAACCGAAGACACAAACCGCAATTACTTCTTTGGATTGGAATCATTCTTTTTCACCGTCTCCAATATTACTATTCCTCTTTTGGTTGGAGCCATACTCTCGCGCTTCGATGGCCTTGAAATTTGGGGTATTACTTTTAATGTTTACAGTGGTTATCGATTTGTAACCGTTTTGGTATTTTTTATCACAATTCTTGCCGGATTATCTCTCATGCGTGCCAAATATTCCAATCCTGAACAGAAAGCATTTCTCTTTTTCAAATTTCACAAATTATGGAATCTGCAAATACTGCTTGCAGCTTTAAAAGGTTTGGTTCAGGGATTTTTGGTGACGGCCCCAGCCATGCTTATCATGCGATATGTGGGTAAAGAAGGATCGTTGGGATTAATTCAGGGTTTAGGAGGGGGATTAACGGCACTTATTATATATCTCCTTGGACGCTTTACTAAACCTAAACACCGATTAACCATTTTCAGTATAGGATTAAGTATTTTTCTTTTAGGTACATTAATCAATGCCTGGCAACTCACTGCTATGGGGGTCATCATTTTCCTGTTATGCAAAGTTGTTTTTCAACCACTTCACGATCTCGCATACTATCCTATCATGCTCAAAGTAATCGATACGGTTTCTGTTCTTGAAAAGCGTAACCCTTATGCCTACATACTCAACCATGAATTCGGCCTTTACGTGGGCCGCTTTTTGGGATTAATTATTTTTATTACTCTCGCATTACAAGTTTCGGAAACATTTGCCCTTCAATGGGCACTGGTAATTGTTGCCGCCCTTCAAATGCTTTCAATACCTCTCGCATTTCACATCACTAATAAATCTTACAAACTATGACTGCAAACCCGAAACAACTTTGGGCTGCCTCAATCATTCTTAGCCTCTTTTTGATAAGCTGCGGGAATAAAACACTAGCTCCTGTGGAACAAAAGAGCATTTCACGGATAGAACAAATGCCTGATATTCCTTCGCCCTTAAGTATTATAGATTGGAGATCAAAAGCTCTCCAGTTCGATAGCTTGGTTTTTAACCTCCAGGCAACGGTACCCATGGGCCCTTTCATCTGGATTGACACCAATAAACGCAATTTCCCTCAAAACACGTTTGGGCTTTATACGGCTATTGGAGATATCCGTCAGGGCCCGCAGCATAATGGCGGAGAATTTCATGAAGCACTATGCTCTCTCTCTTCATTGGTAAGTGCTGGCTTGGTTGGAATCGACAAAACAAATCAAAAGGGTTATAACTACGTAAAAATGGCTCAAAACTATTTCAACCGCGAAAATGGTTGGAATATTGTAATGAATAATACTCATCCTGAAGTAGCATCCTTGGGCGGCGGCTACGGACGAGATTGGTGGTACGATATTTATCCCAACATACTTTTTTATGCAACGGCCCAGTTATTTCCCGGGGTGAAAGGCAATAGTGAAATCCTGCTAAGTATTGCCAATCAATTCTATAAGGCCGATTCCATTCTGGCTGGAAATTATGATTATTCATTTTTCGATTACGGGCAAATGAAGCCAGGCCGCAACCACATACCCTGGCAGCAAGACGCTGCTGGTGGGCATGCATGGGTATTATATTCAGCATATCAGCTGTTTAAAGATCAACGCTTTCTGAATGGAGCACGGCAGGCATTAGATGCACTAAACAAACAGCCCACCAGCAGGTTTTACGAAGTCCTTCTCCCCTTTGGCGCATACATTGCTGCACGTTTCAATGCTGAGCAAAATACCTCATTCGATGTAGGCAAAATGCTAAATTTCATTTTTGATGGATGCCAGGATACGAGCGGGCGCTTTGGATGGGGAGTTATTGCCGAGCGATGGGGAGACTATGATGTTTACGGCTTGCAGGGAAGTATTACCGATGGTGGCGGATATGCTTTTTTAATGAACAGCATTGTGTTGGCTTGGCCTCTGGTACCTCTGGTAAAATACGAACCTGCTTATGCTAAAGCCATTGCCAAATACATGTTAAATGCTGTAAATGCCTCACGACTTTTCTACCCCGACCAAATAGATGAAAAACACCAATGGTTACCTGAAAAAAAAGACCTTACCAACGGTATTATAGGATATGAAGGCTTGAGGAAATATGATGACTATGGTAAACCCTCCCTGAAAGGAGTTAGCCCTGTAGCATTAGGTGATGGCCCTAAATGGGCAAAAGGGCAACCCGAAGAGAGCATGTTCAGCATTTATAGCTCCTCGGTCGCCGGTGTCTATGGAGCTATTGTAAATAAAACAAATGTTGAAGGAATACTTAAGCTGGATTGTAATGCTACCGATTTTTATGCTGAAAACCCCTTTCCGGTATTTATGCTTTACAATCCCTATCCATCTTCTCATAAAGTGTCTTATTCTGCCCAATCAAATGCCAAGCTTTATGATATGTTGATGCATCAATTTATTACTCAACAAGCGATAAAAGACACGATGATTGAAATGAAAGCCGGGGAGGTCCTTTTGATAGCCGAACTTCCTCCTGATGCGAAGATTTCAGTCAAAGACTCCAGAATAATGTGCGACGGTAAAGTAGTGGCCTGGAAATAAAAACTTATACGTATGAAAAGAATTTTACTCATTTTGATTTTTCTAAACAGTCTCATGGTTGCAAAGCCCCAGACAACCCTCGAAGGAAGAGTTACCGATGCCACCACCAATGAACCTCTTGTAGGTGTAACCGTTTTTCTGAAAGGAACTTCTATAGGAACCACAACCGATGTTGAAGGCAGATATCTGCTTAGAAATGCAGCAATTACCCCTCAATCGGTAATAGTATTTTCTTTCGTGGGATACAAATCTATGGAAGTTGAAATGGGTAATCGCAAAGTAATTGACGTCAAGCTTGAACCCACCTCATACATGTTGGGGGAGGCAGTGGTTATTGGTTATGGTTCGGTTAAAAAGCGAAATGTACTAGGTGCCATTTCAAAAGTAGATCAAAAGGACATTGTAAGGCTGCCCGTAGCCGGTGTTGATCAGGCATTGCAAGGGGCTGTTGCCGGAGTAATGGTTACCCAGAATACAGGAGCCCCGGGAGAGGGGGTTTCGGTAAGAATTCGAGGCATAGGATCAATTAATTCAAGCAATGCGCCCCTATACATTGTCGATGGCATTCCTACAGCCGATGCATTGAATATCCTATCTCCCTCTATGATCGAAAGTGTAACCGTTCTTAAAGATGCTTCTTCGGCGGCTATTTATGGTGCACGAGCCAATAACGGAATTGTTCTTATTACTACTAAGAAAGGCATGGAGGGCAAAGCCACCTTTCAATACCATGGAAAATCCGGGTTTCAGATGGTAACCCGAATCCCCAAAATGGTCAATACTGCGGATTACATAACCGTTTACAATGAGGCAGCAAGCAACGATAATAAATACCTGCCGGAAAGCTTACAAAGGCCTTTGATTACCGCTGAAGATGCATCAAAATTCAGTGACATCAACTACTTAAAAGAATTATTTGTTCTTGCCCCGATTAACTCACATGAAATCAGTGTCTCGGGTAAAAACGGGAAAACCAGCTACATAATGGCCGGTTCGTTCTTCGATCAGCGTGGCGTCGTACAGAACACTGGTTATTCAAGAGTAAGTGTGAATACTAATGTTAACACCGAACTTAGCCGTTTTATTACTACAGGCTTGAGCCTCCTGGCCGGGCATTCTTCTACCGACATTATTGGGAGTTCAGGCGATGGCTACGGTGGCAATGGTGGCAGTGTGGTACGATATGCTTTTTTCAGAAACCCGGCCATCCCCATAAAATTTCCAGACGGAACATGGGTTGACCGACCTGCAGAATATTTTGGCAATCAAGTTTACGATTCTTTCCTGGGCGATGGCTACAATCCTATTGGCATGGCCCAACTTAACGACCATAACCGTAAAGAGGATAATCTATTAGCAAAATGGCTACTGGATGTGAATTTCGCAAAAGATTTGAAATGGACTACCAATGCGGGTCTTGATTATCGAAATAGCTATACCCGAAGATTCAACCCCACCTGGGGCACCTTTAATCGTATCAATGCCAAAAACAGCCTCAATGTTACTCAGCTCAGAACTGCCTCATGGACAGTGAACAGCTTCTTCAATTATGACTTTAAAGCAGGCGAACTGCACACTTTCAATGCGATGGCAGGTACCGAGGCTATCCGCAATACAGGACGAGTTTTCAACGCGTCAGATTCAGATTTTCCTGTACAACAGGACAACATCATATATATTGGAAATGGTTTGGGACAGAAAACTGTCTCGCAGAATGAGTATGCTTCATCCCTGCTTTCCTTCTTTAGCCGTCTTAATTATGATTATGCTGGTAAATATTATCTCTCAGGCACCTTCCGGCGAGATGGAACATCTCGATTTGTAGGTAAAAACCGCTGGGGTAATTTCTACTCGCTTTCTGGTGGTTGGATAATTAAACAAGAAGAGTTCCTCAAAAATGTAGACTGGCTCGAGAATTTGAAACTTCGGTTGGGATATGGAGCAATTGGTAACCAGGAAATCGGTCTCTATGCATACAGCGATCGCATTTCTCCTTATTTCGATTACCCTTTTGGCGACCAACCCAATAGTGGATATGCTCAGACTGCACTGGGAAATCAGAATTTAAAATGGGAAACCTCATACCAGTACAATGCCGGCATAGACATGGAGGTATGGAAGGGCGCTCTCGCCTTGTCGCTCGATTATTTCTATAAAATAACCGACGACATGTTAGTTAAAGCTTCCTATCCTCCTTCAGCAGGTTATGCTGATGCCCCCTGGATTAACAATGGGTCCGTTTTAAACACAGGGCTTGAACTGGAAGCGACTTATAAAAAGTCAGGGCCAGAATGGAATTACTCTATCTCAGGCAATGTAACCTGGCTTCACAATGAAGTCAAAAAACTGCAAGCGCCTTTGATTGGAGGCAGAGTTGAATCGGGTGTGTATGCCACTTATACCACTGAAGGACAACCCATTGGCGCCTTCTATCTCCTTGAGATGGATGGAATTTTTCAGAATCAAACCGAAATATTGCTTTCGGCTTTCCAGGGTAATAACATTCGCCCTGGCGATGTTCGCTTTGTTGACCACAACAAAGATGGTAAAATTGACAACCAAGACAGGGTATACCTCGGCAGCGCTATTCCAAAAATTACGGGTGGATTGAACTTCTCCATGAATTACCGCAGTTGGGATGTAGGCCTTTTCTTGCAGGGTGTAGCAGGAAACAAAATCTACATGCAGATTTTGCAAGACATAGAAGGTTTTTACAGGGGCTTCCCTGTAACACAACGCTATTTCGACAACCGGTGGACAGGAGAAGGCACATCTAATACACAACCCCGCCCCTCATGGAGCGCCAAATCGAACAATGCACGACCTTCTTCTCGCTTTCTTGAGGATGGCTCCTACTTACGAGTGAAAAATCTCCAGTTGGGCTATACACTTCCCAAAACTTTCCTTGCCTCTACTGGTCTATCGAAAATGAGGCTATACGTTTCAGCCACTAACCTTTTCACCTTCACTAGCTTCCCTGGTCTGGATCCAGAAATGACGGTAAGCGACAATTCCAAAAACGAAGGTGACCGTGCCAATGGAATCGACTGGGGAACTTACCCCTCTACCTTAACTCTGCTCATGGGTGTAGATCTTGCTTTCTAACAAAAAATAAGTATAGATATGTGCTTCAATAAATACATGCTTCCAAAAATAACCGCCGCCTTTTTGGCCATTCAGTTAATAATATTGGCTGGCTGCACGAAAGATTTTCTGGATGAAAAACTTAAAGGGGAATTTAGCAGTGAGACTTTTTACCAAAACGACAAGCAGGCTCTGCAAGCATTGACTGGTGTATATCAAGCTATTGCATTCAGAAATTTCAATAACGCCATTTGGGTATTTGGAGATGTGGCTTCCGACGATGCCACCAAAGGGGGAAATCCTGGCGATCAAGCAGAAATCACCTATGTAGATGAATTCAAAGCCGATCGCAACAATGGCATTATCAATAACTACTGGACTTTTGCCTATGAGGCGATTGCACGTGCCAACAATGTCATTGCAAAAGTTCCAGAGGTTAAAATGGACGAAAACCTAAAGCAGAGAATGCTGGGCGAAGCCAAATTTCTTCGGGCGTATATGTATTTCAATCTCGTTAATATTTTTGGTAAAGTACCCCTTAAGCTTCTACCCCAGGATTCACCTGAAGCCATTCATGTACCCTTAAGTGATGAAATTACCATTTACAACCAGATAGAAAAAGACTTAACGGAGGCAGCTGCTGTGTTGCCTATATCATACAGTAGTCAGGATAAAGGCAGAGTGACCCGTGGAGCAGCTTTAGGTATGCTGGGAAAAGTTGCACTCTACACTCAACAATGGGCTAAAGCCATTGATTATTTCCATCAGCTTGAAGCATTGGGGCTATATCATCTGGAAGATAATTATGGCAAAGTATTCTCTCTATCAGGTGAGAACGGGCCTGAGTCGATTTTTGAAATCCAACACAAAGCCAATCAGATTCCATTTATGGGAAGCTGCTTAAACCAATGGTTTGCTCCCGCTATTGAAGGAGGATACTATTTCAATACCCCTACCCAATCACTGGTTGACGAATTTGAAAAGCTGCCCGATGGCACATCCGATCCCCGCCTCGATTTCACGATTGGTCGCGAAGGTAAACCCTGGATTAACGGGCAAATTTTTGAGGCCTCCTGGTCTCCCACCGGATACCTCACAAAAAAACACCAACAACCACTTTCCGAAGTGCCCATTTCTACCAAAGGAGACGGCGACCTTAATTACATCTATTTACGTTATGCCGATGTTTTGCTTATGAAAGCCGAAGCATTCAATGAATTAGGACAACCCGATTCAAGCCTTAGCAACCTAAATAAAGTCAGACAAAGAGCAAGAAACAGTTTCAACGGGCTCCCCCCTGCAGGCCTTCTTGCTGATGTAACCACTACAAACAAGGAGGAATTGCGAAAAGCTATTATGCATGAAAGACGAGTTGAATTAGCCATGGAGTTCCACCGTTATTTTGACCTCATGCGTTGGGGTAAAGAGGTGGCAGAAAAAGCTTTAGGTGAAGGCTTCTCTTATGAAAAGAACCATTACCAGCCTATTCCCCAAAACGAAATTGATGCCAACAATGCAATCAACCCTTAAATAAACCCTTATTATTAACCTAAAAAACCCACAACTATGTTAAAATCAAGTCTTTTTAAAGCTCAAGCTCTCGTGATGATTGGCCTTTTGGCCATGGCCACTCTTTTTGTATCGTGTGGCAAAGACGAAGAAGAACAGTGGGGTGATAAAACCCAACTGAATACCCTGATTGCTGAAGCCGAAACAATGGCTAATGCAGCCACTACAGCTGATTATCCTCAATCGGCTATTGATGAATTCAAAACCGTTCTGCAAACTGTAAAAACCGCTTCTGCCGGCAACCTAACAGAAGCTCAGATTACCAACCTGATGACCCAACTCCAGGAAGCCATTAAAACCTTTGAGTCTAAAGCATATGGCTACATCGACGAAAGTCAAAACCTTATTGCAGGATGGCATTTCGATGAAGGCACCGGAACTACGGCAACCGACTATTCCACCAATGCTTTCGTTGGAACTTTCACCCGCGGAAGTGTTGCTGTTTTGGGTAATGATGCCATGATGCCCTCATGGGTTGATGGTCTTAAAGGGAAAGCTATATATTTCAATAAAGGGGCTCATCTCGAAGTTCCCTATAATCCTGCCTTCCTGCCTCAAAATCTGTCGATTTCTGTGTGGATTAAGCCCGATGAACTCTATGAACACAACTACATCATTTCTCAAAACTACTGGCAAGGTTATAAGCTGCAGACCCAGGGCGCTGGCAAACCTTTCTTTACTTATAAGAAAGCCGACGGGGGCATAATTGATGCCGACAATGAAGCGGATGGATCCATTAAACCCAATCAATGGAACCACATTGTTATTACCCTGGATGGTACAGCTAAAGAATTAAAGTTCTACGTAAATGGAACCCTCACAAAGACATGGACCGAAGCCGATAAAGGCATTGGCCCCATTACACAGGTTTTGACCAACCCCGATCCTCAACCATTTATCATTGGAGGAGTAGCAACTGACGCTGAATTGGCAGCTAACTTCATGTCATGGACCACAGCAGATAACCTTGGATATTTCAAGGGAATTATTGATGAGCTCAGATTATACAATATAGCACTCACCGAAGGACAAGTTACTAAACTTTATAATCAGGATAAACCCTGAAACATTTTGGTTCGTGATGATGGTTTAACATTGATGTATTCCCGGGCCTCGGGCAGGCCCGGGATTTTTATCTAACTTTACATTTATCCACCCCGAAATCTACAATGAAAGAAAAATCAGCCTGGTTAATAATTATTCTATTTTGCCTTACATCGCATTCAAGAGCACAGCAAGGGCAGATCTCTATCCCGAGAATTGAATTGTTTCCTGTCATTCCTCAACCTCTCCATATTAGAAACTGGAAAAAAACCGCTAAAGATTACGACAGCCTGGTTTTCAACACCTCTATACAAGGGCAATTCTTACCTTTAATTTCATTTGCCCCTGCCGGACAATTTAATTACCCAGAAAACGAAGCCATACTCCTGGATACATATGTGGGAAGTAACTACCACCACCAACAGGCTGAAGCAATAAACATTATTCCCACTATTGTCGGAGCCACCCTCGTCGGAGTAGATAAATCTAACCAGCAAGGCACAAATTATGTAGCCAAGCTTAAGGATTTTTTCAATCTAAAAAACGGACAAAAACTTTACCTCAACAATTACCTTGGTGTGACTGGCGAAGACTGGTGGTACGAAGTAATGCCCAATGTTTTCTTTCTCCAGGTTAAAAAACTATATCCCCAATGCTACCCTGAGGCATCAGAGCATATGCACATTATTGCTGATCAATGGGCAAAGTGTATAAAAGTACTTGGAGGAAGCGAAACACCATGGAATGCACCTCAAATGAATTACAGGGCTTTCAACTTCAAAACCTTAAAACCCCTGACCTCTGGTGTTCCTGAACCTGAAGCAGCCGGGGCAATAGGATGGATCCTTATTAACGTTTTTGAACAAACGGGAAATAAAGCCTATCGCATAGCAGCAGAACAAGCCATGGAATTTTTAAACCAGCTGACTTCCAACCCTTCCTATGAACTTCAATTAGCTTATGGAACAGCTGCTGCTGCCCGTATGAATGCTACACTGGGAACCAATTACAATCTCGAAAAATTGCTGGGATGGTGTTTCGAAAAAGGCCCACTCAGAGGATGGGGCGCGATAAAGGGAAATTGGGGAGGGTACAGTGTTAGCGGCCTCTTGGGTGAAGTCTCGGATAACGAAAATGAAGGCTATGCCTTTTCAATGAATGGATTTCAGCAGGCAGGTGCTTTAGCACCCATTCCCAAATACGACAAGCGCTTCGCCCGTAGTATAGCCAAGTGGCTTCTTAACTTATCAAATGCAAGCGGTCTTTTCTACTCAGATGTTCTTCCCGCTGACCAACAAGATAGCTATTTATGGGCAAGCCAATATGACCCATTAGCCTGCATACCCTATGAAGCTTTAAAAGCTCCATGGCAAGGTCACCCTATTTATGCAAAAGGGGATGCCCTGGCAGGAGGCTGGGCACAGACCAACTTGTCCCTCTATTCTGGTTCCTCAGTAGGGTATCTCGCCGCCCTTATTAATTCTACCAACCATGAAGGCATCCTCGAAATAAACATGAATGCCACCGATTGGTTTTCCCTTGAGGATTTACCAGCTATGCTCTTTTATAATCCTTATTCTGAACCAAAAACCATTCAACTCGAACTGCCTTCAGGATATGATAAAATTTACGAAGCCATTACCGAATCCCATTTTTCTACATCATCAGGCAATATTTTTTATCTCACCCTGCCGCCTGACGAAGCGAGAATAGTACGACTATATTCATCGGCCGATAGCCTATATACTCTAGACAACAAATTGATGGCCAACAATCGCATACTCGATTACAACTACAATTACAGCTTTCGGAAGCCATTACGTATTAAGTCAATAGGTTTAAAAACCAGAGTAATTCTTAAAGGCAGCCACTTTGATGCCTGGTGTAATGCCGAAAACACAGGAGATAATCCATCCTATTTATGGATTCTGGATAATGATACATTGGCCTCAAATAATGGAAAAGTCTCATTGGTGGCTCCTTCCGATACAGGTATTTATAGCCTAACCTGTATAGTAAATTCCGGCATCGAAACCACACAAGACACAGTATCCTTGCGTATAGTTTCAGCTCTGCCTGAAATCACAAAAATCGACTCCATAAGTTCTGATAAATCCTGGTATCAAAAATCTTCTCTCGCAACATTTAAAGTTTGGGTTAACGGGGATAACCTTGATATCATCTGGAAATCTCCCATCCTTTCATTTATTGATAGCGTAGGAAATGGGTGTACTACTTGGTTACCGTCAAAAGATACGGCTTTTTGGTTAAAAACCATTGTAACCAATACATACGGAATTTCTTCATCTGACAGCATCGCTGTTTTAGTTAAAGACACCACTCAACTTTCACCCGAACCTTTAATTTGGCTGCCTTTCGACAACTCAATGAATAATGTTATCAACAATAGCCTTATTCCTCAATCTTTTGAAACAAAACCAGAGGAAGATCCTCGCGGAATTCCTCAATTTGCCATCCATCTATTTTCATCAAACAGTTACCTGAGGTTTAATTCTACATCAGACCTAAATTTCGGCTGGCCCCTTTCCCTATCCATTTGGCTTAATCCCGAATCATACGGAATCGAGCGTTATCTTATATCTCATGGTTCATGGCAGGAACGTTTTAAATTATCCCTGTTACCAGACCGACGGCTCCGCTTCACAGCAAATACCTCTTCGGGAATAATAGACTTAGATACTAAAAAAATCATAAGTCCCAATCAGTACACACATGCAACAGCAGTCTATTCGGGCTATTCTCTGGAGATTTATCTCAACGGAAATTTGGAAACCTTTGTTCCCTTTCAAGGCAACCTAAATACTTCAGAAAAACCTCTGCTACTGGGTAGAATGTTAGAAAATACTACTGAATATGCTTTCATAGGTAAGATCGACGAATTCAGGCTGTACCATGGGTTATTACAGCCTAACCACATCAAAATGCTGCCCAAGACATGGTATACGACACCAAATATTTCTGATAGTCTTAAAATATATCCCAACCCTTGCTCAAAAAATAGTATTCTTCATCTTTGGGCTCCAAGCCCAATAAAAGAAGCTGAAATGATTACCTTCACCGGAATTCGGCTACCTCTTATTTTCAAATTTATTTCACCCAATGATATTGAATTTTCCGCACCAGGCAGGTCAGGGGTTTACCTGGTGAAAATAATTTATGAAAACGGCAATAACGCAACCTCCAAAATCATTGTTATCCCGTAAACTACAGCCCTCCCTCTCAGATGTTAGCAATCCCCTATTTAGTGCAAAAAGAGGAATTGATTCGCAAATCAGAAGTTACGTGCTACATCCCTACAAAATGGTGAAGGATCATCGCACCAACTACGAAACAGGCAACACCCAGGCGGTTTTAGACGGTGATATTCATGAATTCATCAAAGCCTGGCTTATGATGAAGGGCGGCTAATACTTTTTGTTCCTTTAGAAGTCAAACATTAGCTAATTTATCAATTTAAAGACATTAAAGCAGTTGAATATATTGAATGCCAACCGCTTTCTTTTATACTGGCTAATAAGGTTGTTACTTGTTTAAAAATTGAATCTATGCTAATTTGAAAAATTCAAACACTTAATAATTCCCTCACTGCTTTCTTGATTCCTTCTACATCAAATCCACAGTCACGATACAATTCTTCCGGAGTACCATGAGGGATGTATTCATCGGGAATTCCTAACATTTTTAGCCTGGCGTCATATCCATGAAAGGCCATAAATTCTGCCACGGCACTACCTAACCCTCCTTTGAGTGTACCATCTTCAACAGTAATAATTTTCCTGTGTAAATGGAAAACTTCATGCAAAAGTTCGTCGTCGATCGGCTTCAAAAAACGCATATCATAATGAGATATGCTATACCCTTCAGATTCAAGAGAATCTATGGCTGCCGCAGCAAAATTTCCCGGATGACCGATAGAAAGAATAGCCAGGTCGGTACCTTCTCTCAATTTTCGGCCTTTCCCAACAGGGATTTCTTCAAAAGGCGTATTCCATTCGGTCATAACGCCTCTTCCGCGGGGATAGCGTATGGAGAATGGCCCACCATGATTGCGTAATTGCGCAGTATACATAAGATTACGCAACTCCTGTTCATTCATGGGTGCAGAAACAATGATGCCGGGAATTGCTCTGAAATAAGCAAGATCGTATGCACCGTGGTGTGTAGGACCATCTTCGCCTACCAATCCTCCCCTGTCAAGGCAAAAAACCACGGGTAACTTTTGCAGGGCAACATCGTGAATCACCTGATCATAGGCCCGCTGCATAAAGGAAGAATAAATATTGCAAAAAGGTATCATTCCCTCTGCCGCCAGACCGGCCGAAAAAGTAACCGCATGTTGTTCGGCGATACCAACATCGAAGGCTCTTTCGGGCATTACCTTCATCATCATATTCAAAGAGCAACCGGTCGGCATAGCAGGTGAAATTCCCACTACCTGCGGATTCATTTTGGCAAGCTCAATGATGGTTTTGCCAAAAACATTCTGGTATTTGGGGGGCAATTTCTGGGAGCAGGCTTCTTCCTTCAATTCCCCGGTTTCAGGGTCGAAGGCTCCGGGAGAGTGGTAGGTTGTGGGATCGAGTTCGGCTTTTTCAAGGCCCTTTCCTTTTTTGGTAACCACATGCAAGAGTTTGGGGCCGGGTATTTCTTTCAGATCGCGCAGAAGATGAGAGAGTTTTACGACATCGTGCCCGTCGACAGGACCAAAATATCGGAAACCCATTGCCTCAAACAGATTACTACTTTTAAGCAGAGAGCCCTTTAAGGCTGCCCCCAATTGCTTAACTATGGCCCTTGTATTGGCGCCGTAGCGTGTTCCTCCGCCCAACAAGGTCCAAATCTTATCCCTTAATCGATTATAGGTGCGAGAAGCCGTAAATTCAGCCAAATACTTCCGAAGGGCTCCAACACTTTTATCAATCGAAATACCATTGTCATTGAGGATAATCAGCATGTTAGCCCCTGTACTTCCGGCATGGTTCATGGCTTCGAAGGCCATTCCGGCAGTCATGGCACCATCACCTATTACAGCAATATGTTGCCGTTTGAGATCACCCTGCAACCGTGCAGCAATAGCCATCCCCAGAATTGCAGAAACCGAAGTGGAAGAATGACCGGTTCCAAAAGCATCATACTCGCTTTCATCCATTTTCGGAAAACCACTGATGCCACCATACCGGCGATTCGTAGGAAAACGATCGCGACGCCCGGTAAGAATCTTATGCGCATAGGCCTGATGACCCACATCCCAAACCAACTTATCGACGGGGGTGTTATAAACATAATGTATGGCTACTGCAAGCTCCACGGCACCCAGGCTAGCCGCCAGATGACCGGGGTTGTTGGCCATAACTTCTATGATATATTTTCTAACGTCCTGACATAAGGTGGGCAATTCTTCTTCAGGAAGCTGCCTTAAATCTTCAGGACTATTCACTTTGCTCAAAATACTTCCGTATGTATAAGCCATTTGCTCTTGCCAAAGGTTGATTGGGGTGATTGTTTTGAACCAGGCTGCAAAGTTATCAAAGCCTAAGGGAACTTAATAGCTTAAAGCAAGCCAAGGTCCAAAAGGGCAGCATCGCTAATCATGCTTTGATCCCAGGGAGGATCGAAAGTAACCTCAACTTCACAGCTTTTCACCCCTTTTACCATTTCCACGGCATTCTTCACATCACGCGGCAAAGACTCAGCTACGGGGCAATTGGGTGCTGTGAGCGACATGAGAATATGAACGCTGTTGTCGTCATTAATTTTAATATCGTAAATAAGCCCTAAATCGTAAATATTTACAGGAATTTCGGGATCATATAATATCTTTAATTCTTTGATAATGTCCTCCATCATTCGTGTCTTGTCGGCAAAATCGGCCATAGCTATTCGTTTTTGGGAGTTGTTTGTATTTTGTATGCCATTGCATAAAGCTTGATTTGTTTAAGCATAGCATTCAAACCGTTAGCACGGTTTGGAGACAGATGCTGGCTTAAACCGGCTTCTTCTATAAAACTGGGTTCAAAAGAAATGATTTCATCCGGAGTATGCCCGGAATAAACGCTGATAACCATACTTGTCAATCCTTTAGTAATGAGTGCATCAGACGCACCCCGGAAAAAAATTTTCCCGTCTTTAAATTCCGGAATAAGCCACACCTTCGATTGACATCCTTCGATTAAATACTTTTCTTTCTTTTCGGAATCCTCTATTTCTGGAAGTTCTTTCCCTTTTTCAATCAGCAATTGATATTTATCCATCCAGTCGTCAAATTGACTGAACTCTTTGACAATCTGATCGGCTTTATCTTTTATCCCTGCCATACGGTGTTTTTTACAAAAATAGAGAATTAATAGTTTCCAGTTTTTCCGCCAAATAATCAATCTCTTCACGGGTATTATAAAAGGCCAGTGAAGCACGTACAGTACCGGGAATATTCAGGTGATCCATCAAGGGTTGGGCACAATGATGGCCGGTGCGAACAGCTATACCAAACTGGTCGAGGATGGTTCCTGTATCATAGGGATGAATGCCATCGAGGAGAAAGGAAATTACGCTGCATTGTCTGGAAGCATTACCGATCTGTTTGAAACCAGACACAGCGGATAGACGTTGTATAGCATACTTATAAAGTTCATCTTCATAGGCAAAAATATTATCGAGCCCCAGTTGACTGAGATATTCCAGTGCTGCAGCCAATCCCAAAGCTCCTTCAACGTTAGGAGTACCGGCCTCAAAACGAAAGGGCAGCTCATTAAAGGTCGTCTCTGTAAAGCTCACCTTTTGAATCATCTCTCCACCAAACTGGTAGGGAAGTAGCTTTTCAAGCCATTGTCTCTTTCCATAGAGCACACCAATACCCATAGGCCCGTAAATTTTATGACCTGAAAAGGCATAAAAATCGAAGCCGGATGCTTGCACATCCACATGCATGTGTTGAATTCCCTGAGCGCCATCCACGAATACAGGTATTCCCAAGCTGTGTGCTTTATCGACAATTAACTTTAGGGGAACTACTATGCCCAATGCATTTGATACCTGAGTTACTGCTACCAGTCGAGTGCGGGGGCTAAGCAAGGCATCCAACTCTTCAAGACGCAGATTTCCTTCGGCATCTAATGGAATAACCTTAAGGATCGCTCCGGTTTGTATACAAGCTTGTTGCCAAGGCACCAGATTGGAGTGATGCTCAAGGCCAGAAATCAGTATTTCATCCCCGGGTTTGAGCCAACTTTTGGCTATGCCAGAAGCCACCAGGTTTACGGATTCGGTGGTTCCCCTGGTGAAAATAACCTCCTCGGGTTCTGCGGCGTGGATAAACCGGGCCACGGTTTTTCTGGCCTCTTCATAAGCTTCGGTTGCCTGCAAACTCAACAAATGATTTCCCCTATGAATATTGCTATTTTGCTGTGTGTAATAATATTCCACTGCCCTGATAACCGCGAGGGGTTTTTGCGTTGTAGCCGCATTATCCAGATAAACCAGAGGTTTATTATACACCTGGCGCTGAAGAATGGGAAAATCTGCTCTTATGGTCGACAAGTCTAAACTCACTGTGGTGATTGATTTAGGTTGAGTTTCAAATCTTGCTCATATCTATTTCAAAATCAATGGGTTTTTCTGGAGTTTTACAATGCAAAACGCATTGGTCGCAGATAGAAAGTTCTCCTCTGAGGCGCTTTTTCACCAGATCGTCGAGTCGGTCGTGGAGGGTAGGAATGCTGATATGGTTGAGGACATCGGCAGCAAATGCATACATTAACAAAAGACGCGCATTACTAATATCTATTCCCCGGGCACGCAGGTAAAACAACGCATCGGCATCCAGTTGTCCCACCGTGGCTCCATGACTACATTTAACATCATCGGCATAAATTTCAAGAAAAGGCTTGGTATTTATTACAGCCTTATCGGTAAGAAGAATATTTCGGTTGCTCTGATAAGCAGCTGTACGTTGCGCATCAGGCTTCACGTGGATATGCCCGTTGAATACCCCCCGTGCATAATCATCCAAAATCCCCTTATAGAGCTGATTGCTCTGGCAGTCGGAGGCAGCATGCGTTACAGAAACAATATTATCTGATTGCTGTTTTTTATCCATCAGGAAAAGCCCGTAATGGTTGGCTTCGGCATGAGGTTGCAGAAGTTGGTTATAGATTTCATTGCGTATAAGTCCCCCATGCAGACAAATTCCATAAGTATTTAGTGAACTGCCCCCCTGCTGGTTAATAAAAGTCTTGTTGAGTATTACGCTATCATCATTGATATTCTGCATTTTGTAATATTCAACCTGGGAATCTCTGCCGATAAACACTTCTGTAACACTGTTGGTGAATCCGGCAGTATGATTGTGCGAGTCGTCGCAATGCACAAGCTTTACACTACTTCCCTTTCCCACAATAATGAGATGGCGAGTCTGCATGAATAGTGGGGAAGCATGATTCACCACATTCACCATCTGAATGGGCTTTTCGAGGTGAACTCCATCGGGTACATAGATGAAAAAGCCATCAGAAGCAAATGCAGCATTAAGAGCAGCAAAATAATCGTTAAGATTGGCGGCATTGCCAATCCAGGCATCTACTATCTCAGGGGCTTCGCGCATAGCCCGACTCAGACTGCCTATGATAGTCCCGTTGGGAAGAATTCGCAAGGGAGCGTTTTTGTAGGTATACCAACCATTATACATAGTAATGAGCCAGGTATCCAGCCCGTAAACTTCACAGGCGAAGAATGACTCGACATTCACTGGCATTTCACTCGGTTGGATATTGTATTGCCAACTTGTGTCGAAGTATTTCTCGAGGTCGGTATAGCGGTATGCTTCCAGATAAGTTCCGGGGACAGGTTGCTCAGGCAATTTAGCCAGCGCCGTTTTTCTCAATGCGGCCATACCCGGACTATCACCAGTGGTAATAATCCCTGCTTCCTGCTTTGCCTTTTCGATCCAGAAAGCTGCATCATTCAGACGCTGAGATATAACATTCATAGCCGATTTCCCTTAGTTAAGTTTGAGTTCTCGTTTAATCCATTCGTAACCCTTTTCTTCGAGCTCGATAGCCAGTTCTTTGCGTCCTGATTTTACAATGCGCCCATCAAACATAATATGCACAAAGTCAGGCACGATATAGTCGAGTAAGCGCTGATAGTGAGTAATTACCAGAAAGGCATTATCCGGCCGACGCAGTTTATTCACCCCGTGAGCTACCACACGGAGGGCATCGATATCGAGACCACTGTCAGTCTCATCGAGGATGGCAAAAATGGGTTCAAGCATAGCCATCTGAAAAATTTCATTTTTTTTCTTTTCGCCTCCGCTAAATCCCACATTAACACTCCGGTTAGTCAGCTTAGAATGAATATCCACCAATTCCTTTTTCTCCTCCATGCGGGCAAGAAAATCAGAAGCAGATATGGGCTCAAGGCCTTTATATTTTCTGATGTCGTTAATCGCAGTACGCATGAAATTGGCCATACTTACCCCGGGGATTTCCACGGGATATTGAAAGCTCAGAAAGATGCCTTCGCGGGCACGCTGCTCCACTGGCATTTCCAGGAGATTCATGCCTTTATAAATGATTTCCCCTTCGGTAACCTCGTAATCCTCTTTGCCTGCTATTACCGAAGCCAGCGTACTCTTACCGGTACCATTAGGGCCCATGATGGCATGTACTTCTCCTTCATTGATGGTAAGATTAATGCCTTTTATAATTTCTTTTCCCTGAATACTTACATGTAAATTCTTGATTTGCAAAAGCATAGTAATAATATTATAAATTGTGAAAACAAATTAGCCTACACTACCTTCGAGGCTTATGGCCAATAACTTCTGTGCCTCAGCGGCAAACTCAAGGGGCAGTTGTTTCAATACCTCCCGGGCATAGCCGTTAACAATCAGTCCAATGGCCGATTCCTTGTCGATGCCTCGTTGTTGACAATAAAATAATTGGTCATCAGAGATTTTCGAGGTAGTGGCCTCGTGCTCCACTACCGAAGAATGATTTTCCGACTGGATGTAGGGGAAGGTATGGGCTCCGCATTTGTCACCGAGCAGCAAAGAATCGCATTGGCTGAAATTGCGCGAATTTTCAGCCTTTTTGGTAATCTTCACCAGTCCCCTGTAACTGTTGTTGCTGTGTCCGGCCGAAATACCTTTTGATATTATCGTACTCTTGGTATTGCGGCCAAGATGAATCATTTTAGTCCCCGTGTCGGCTTGCTGAAAATTATTGGTGACAGCCACGCTGTAGAATTCACCGACAGAATTGTCACCCATAAGAATACAGCTTGGGTATTTCCAGGTAATGGCAGAACCGGTTTCTACCTGGGTCCAGGAAATCTTTGAGTTGGCTCCTTTGCAAATACCCCGTTTGGTGACAAAATTGTAAATGCCACCATTACCATTTTTATCTCCTGGGTACCAATTTTGAACGGTTGAATATTTTACGTGAGCATCTTTAAGGGCCACAATCTCCACCACGGCTGCATGAAGCTGATTTTCATCGCGCATCGGGGCTGTACATCCCTCCATATAACTCACATAGCTGCCTTCGTCGGCAACGATAAGTGTGCGTTCAAACTGCCCCGTGTTGGCAGCATTGATTCGAAAATAGGTTGAAAGCTCAAGGGGACATCTTACCCCTTTGGGGATATATACAAATGACCCATCGCTGAAAACAGCTGAGTTAAGCGCAGCAAAAAAATTATCGCCGGCTGGTACCACACTACCCAAATATTGCTTAACCAAGTCGGGATGCTCGCGAATGGCTTCACTGATGGAGCAAAAGATAATGCCCAGCTTACTAAGGGTTTCCTTAAAAGTTGTCTTTACCGACACGCTGTCCATCACAGCATCAACGGCAACTCCCGTGAGGCGCTTTTGCTCTTCTAGGGGTATTCCCAGCTTCTCAAAAGTCTTCAGCAGTTCAGGGTCAACTTCTTCAAGGCTTTGAGGTGTTTTTTTAACCTTGGGCGCTGCATAGTAAATAATATCCTGATAGTCGATAGGGGGAATTTGCAGGTGTGCCCATTGCGGAAACTTCATCTCCTTCCAGCGACGATAAGCCTTTAGCCTAAACTCGAGCATAAATTCAGGCTCCTGCTTTTTTTCAGAAATATAGCGAATTATATCCTCCGAAAGGCCCTTAGGAGCCAATTCGGTTTCTATCTCCGTAACAAAGCCGTATTTGTATTCCGAACCTGTTACCTCATTTAATATCTCATTGGTTTCGCCTGCCATAGTTCTATTATTAAGATTAAATTTAAACAGGGGCTGCAAAGATAGCAACTAATATTACTTTAGCCTCTGCCTGTTACTCAGAAACAATTTTAATACCCCTTGGGTTCAGGAGTGTACGGGAATAAAAAAAGAAAGAGGTGGTCTCCCGACAACCCCTTTCACATCAAGAATCAATCACCAAAATCAAATTAAACAACCAAAAATCAACCTATCTGAGAGCAGAAAGAGCATTGATATAATTGGCTTCCACAACTTTCCAATTAACAATATTCCAGAAATTTGCAATATACTCAGGACGACGGTTCTGATATTTCAGATAGTAGGCATGTTCCCACACATCGAGGCCAAGAATGGGTATTCCCCGGCATTCTGCCACATCCATCAAAGGATTATCCTGATTGGGAGTGCTCGACACTACCAGATTGCCATCGGTTTTCACCACTAACCAGGCCCAACCACTACCGAAACGGTTTTTGGCAGCATCTGAAAAGTTGTTTTTAAACTCATCTACCGAATTGAATTTCTTAATGATGGCTTCACGCAATTCGCCTGAAGGCTCTCCTCCCCCCTGAGGACTAAGCAATTCCCAGAAAAGACTGTGATTGTAATGACCTCCTCCATTGTTGCGTACTACCATGGGATACCGACTAATGTGGTTAAGCAACTCAACAAATGGCATACTTTCCATCTCAGTCCCCTGAATTGCATTTTTCAGGTTATCGAAATATGCCTTATGATGCTTGGTGTGGTGGATTTCCATGGTCATAGCATCAATGTGGGGCTCAAGGGCACTGTATTCGTAAGGAAGAGAGGGAAAAATCAAATCTTTTGTGGCTGTATGAATCATTTTTATCTCCTTATTTAGATTTTTTCCAGATAAACCAATCTACATCCCGAAAGGTTCAATGTTGCGTAGATTTTTTTTGTTAAGTTTTGGTTAAAAATTCACAACACAGGCCAGACATTCAGCCTTAAAAAGCTATTGTAAAAAAACATTCGACTGATTTAATGCACATTCACCCCTACAAGCAAGCTGAACTAAATATTACACCAGCAAACTTTTTAGTATAAATCAGCCCCAACAATAACGACTAATTCACTTACTTAATCCATGCCAAAGTGAGGCCATCCCAAAAGGGAAGCATTAAGGGTTCGAGGCGGGGATGATTTTTCACCCTTTCATTAAAAAGCCGGACACCCTCAGTTTCTTTGTCCTTTTTGACTGAAGGTTTTAGCACTTTGCCACCCCACAATACATTGTCAGCAATCAACAGACCACCCGAAGGCATTATTTCGACACAAAGTTCGATATAGGATGGATATTGTTCTTTATCGGCATCAATATAAACCAGATCAGGGAAAATATTGAGAGAGGGAATTACGTGCATGGCATCGCCCACATGCAAGTGAATCATAGAGGAAAAAACAGATTGGCTGAAAAATTGCCGGAGTGGTTCTTCCAGTTCAGGATCAATTTCAATGGTATGCAGCACGCCGCCTGATACAAGGCCTTCGGCAAGGCAAAGGGCTGAATAACCCGTAAACGTCCCGATTTCAAGAATGCATGAAGGGCGCTTGAGGCGACTGAGCATACTTAACAGCCGTCCTTGCAGGTGACCCGAAATCATTCGGGGATAGTTTCGGGTAGTCCAGGTAAAACGGGCGATCTCGCGAAGCAAATCGCTCTCGGCAACTGAATGATCGATGCAGTATTGCTCTTCGTCTGACAAATGACTAAAAAATTCTTCGCTCATGGGGTAAAAATCAGGGTACTGAATTGGTCGGGGTTGAGCCATTGAATAGCGGCATCTTGCAACTGCTCAGCCGTGAGATTGAAAATGCATTCTTTCATCTCGTCGAAAGTTTCGGCATAGCCCCCTAGTATGGTTTTCTTACCTGCTCCAAGCATACGATTCTGATTGATTTCCCATCCAATGGCTGCCAGACCGGTGTATTGGCGCTTCAAAACATCCAATTCGGTGGAAGAAAGTTTATTTTCCCTTATCCGTTGGATCTCCTCCCGGATAATACTCAATACTTTGTCCACGTGGGCTACATCTGTTCCAAAGTAAATATTGAAAACCCCGGAATTGGAATAAAAACTCAGGTTTGACTCGATGATGTAGGTCAGTCCGTATTTTTCACGTACAGCTAAATTCAGCCGCGACATCATCATGGGGCCGCCAATGTAATGATTGAGCAAATTAAGAGGATAATAAGCCTGATTCAACGGACTGCCCACCATTGTCCCCGTTACCACATGTGCCTGATGGTTGGCTTTTTTCTTACTTTGGAGGAAAGGCTTTTCCGCCGGAGGCACTGACAATGGAATTGTTTCCGCAGACCCATTGATATGGCCAAAATAAACTCCTGCCTGTCTCACCACCTCTTCTGGTTCAAAATTGCCCACACAGGAAATAAGCATTCGCTGGGGCTGATAATTTTGAGATACATATTCTAAAAGATCTTTAGAGGTAATGGCAAGAATATCTTTTCGCCGCCCAAGGATTTGTCTTCCCAGTGGATGTTTACCGAATAAAAGGCTCTCAAAATCATCAAAAATTTGTTCCGCAGGATTATCCTGATACGATTCCAATTCATCCAGCACGACCTGTTTTTCTTTGGCAATTTCTTCCTCAGGAAAAACCGAATCAAAAAGAATATCGCTAAACACCTCAAAAGCCTGTCCCAGGTATTCCTTTAAGAAAGAAGCGTAGTAACAGGTCTCTTCTTTCGAGGTATAAGCATTCATTTCACCGCCAACCGATTCAATGCTGCTGAGAATTTCAAAAGAATTTCTGCGGTGGGTACCTTTGAATAAGGCGTGCTCGGTAAAATGAGCAAGCCCCTGTAAACGGACAGGTTCGTTGGCTGTACCCGAACGAATAAAAACACCAACATGTGCCACCGGTGATGAAACCCTTTGCAAAAGGATTCCCATGCCGTTTGGCAGGGTGTGCTTAAAGTATTTCATTGAATGCGTGTACATTTTGGGGTGCAAAGATACGAGTTTGGCCTGAGTTGGTTTTTAAGTTTACATTTGCCTTTAAATGGACTAAGGATGCTTAAATTCCTCTTTTCTCTGGTCATTATAGGAATTATGGTAACCACAATTAGCAAAGCCATGGAATCGAAGAAAAAGAAAAGTAAATACGGTAAATGGATAGCCGGTGGCTTAGGTTGGGCGCTGGGTGGACCCATAGGTGGTATACTGGGTTTTATTTTGGGGAGTATATACGACGACATGCAATCGGCAGCCTACGAATACAGAGGGCCCACCACATCTCCCGGTGAATCTGCACACACGCGCAGAGGCGACTTTTCGGTAAGCCTTCTGGTTTTAGCCTCCGCCGTTATGAAAGCCGACGGTCGTGTAATGCGCTCAGAACTCAACTACGTAAAACAGTTCTTAATCAGCACTTTTGGTGCCGAAGAAGCAGCAGAGATGCTCCCTTTGTTAAAATCATTGCTCGAGCGGGAAGTTCCTCTTGCTGATGTTTGCCATCAGATAGCCGAAAACATGGAATATTCCCAGCGCCTGCAACTCCTGCACTTTCTCTATGGTATTGCCGCAGCAGATGGCGAGGTAAGGCCTTCAGAAGTAAAAATCATAGAACAGATAGGGCTTTTCATGAGCATCTATCGCCATGACCTGGATTCTATCCGAAGCATGTTTGTGAAGGACAGCAGCGCTGCCTATAAGATTTTGGGGATTAGCGAGGATGCCACTGAAGAGGAAATCAAAAGAGCCTACCGTAAGCTGGTTCTTCTGCACCACCCCGACCGTGTGGCACATTTGGGCGAAGACATCCAGAGAGCCGCAAACGAAAAGCTTCAACAAATCAATACCGCCTATGAAGAAATCCGCAAGCAACGCGGCTTTGCTTAATCAAAAAGGAAATATTCTGCTATTGAATGAAGTCTTTTATTGCATAAAAACCTAATAAATCATTTATCTCAACAATTAAAAAGATCCAATAACTATATTGCAATAAAGATGCTTGAGAGAGGATTCTGATACTAACTTTAACCAAAAGTTGCTCAAAACAAACCATCTCTTCAGGATAATTTAAAAAAAGTTATAATAGACTATTATTAATATTAAAATGATTATTAACTATTAATTGAAATCTCTTCTATTATTATATAATATTTAATAAACTATTAATTTTTGAATTACTCCTTTTATAATATTTTATAATCCTCTGAGCCTATCCTGAATTCAAATAATGAACTTTGAAAAAGACCAGAAAAATTAATGCAGTATGAAAAAATACCTTTTCAATTTACTGTTAGCATCGAAAAAAAAAGGTGACAGTGCATGGTACTTTAACATGTTCATCATTGTCCTAATCTTATTAAATATTATATCCATTGAGCTTGAGTCAGTGGAATCAATCAGATTATTAGCTCCTCAGGTTTTTTACTATTTCGAGGTATTTTCAGTAATTGTATTTACACTTGAATATATCCTCCGGGTATGGACTGCAGACCTTTTGCCCAAATATAAAAAAGCCATCGTCGGTAATTTAAGATATATTATTTCACCGTTGGCATTGATAGACCTTTTATCCGTTTTACCCTTTTATCTGCCATTTATAGGAGTAGATCTTAGGTTATTGCGGATACTCAGAATATTTAGGTTTTTCCGACTTCTGAAAATTGCTCGATACATTGATGCCCTCTCACTCATAAGCAAAGTTTTTAGGAAGAGAAAAGAAGAGCTCATCATATCGCTAATTATTATTGTGATGACTTTAGTTATTTCATCCACCTTGATGTACTATGCAGAAAATCCCGCACAGCCACAATTATTTTCCAGTATTCCCAAAACTATGTGGTGGGCAGCAGCTACAATTACAACTGTAGGATATGGAGACATATACCCTATAACCCCATTAGGCCAATTTTTAGGAAGCATAATTGCAATTATTGGCATTGTTTTGTTTGCCCTACCCACAGGTATATTTGCCTCAGGATTTCTTGAAGAAATCACTCACAAAAATAATTCTGATGATGTATGCCCTACATGTGGTCAAAAAATAAAAAACTCAAACACCTGACATATAATGAAATAAAGCATTAATCCTTTTAATAATTGACACCCCTTATATTTTTATCACAACCCCACATCCGTCCAAAATAAAATTTTGTAGTTAAAAAAAAGGGAGTTGGAAATATCCCCGTTAAGGAATAGTTTTACATTAACCAAAAAACCAACTCCCATGGTAAAGTTAACGCTATTTTCCCAAATCACC
>Ga0067045_1027858_pt1 | contig 54471 bp, 58 predicted proteins | sample TerdegcTABiofilm_FD_59184 | JGI IMG/M metagenome (GOLD analysis project Ga0067045, IMG submission 59184) | Combined Assembly of (Gp0054472, Gp0054536) Wastewater bioreactor microbial communities from Singapore -Terephthalate degrading...
CCCCACCCTCACCCTCCCCCTGAAAGGGGGAGGACAAAAAAAGTATGCTCTTGCTGGTAGCTACGAGAGGCTGCCTGAATCGAGAAGTTGTGGCAGGTTGAACACTTGCTCTACGTCTGGTGTTGACAACAACTATAAACGGCGGCGAGGACGCCGCCTGAATCTAGAGAATAGATATGGTGGCAGATTAAAAACATGCAATACAACTGGTGCCGAAGACAGCTATAAACTGTGGCGAGACGACGCCGATATCCAAATAAGTACTGTTTAGATATAAAGGTCGCGCTTGTTATAGACCCAGTAAGCGGCGGCTACACTGACCAGGATGATGGCGGCAGAGAGCAGCAGGGAGAGAGCACCCATGCGACCGGACTTGAGCAGGTCTACGGCGTCGAAGTATTTAAAGGGCGTGAAGTACTTGAGGAATTCCAGGTTCTCCTGCATGCCGGAGATGATGTAGAGGAAATAGGTGACCAGGATGATGGAGACGGCGGTGGAGCCGGAATATTTATAGCGTTTCATGGCGCAGCCCAGCAGCAAACCAAGAGCCAGGAAGACCAGCTCAATCATCAGCATGGCTTGCATTTCCAGCGCCAGGAAGCGCTGAAAGGCGGCATCCGGGTTGTACTGGCGCACGGCTACAATGGAGATGACCCAAGTGAAGAGCACAAAGAGGATGCAGTTGACCAGAGCGGCCAGCGCCTTGGCGGTGACCACCCGGCTGCGGGTGACCGGCAGCACCAGTGAGAATTCCACCGTCTTGTCGCGCTCCTCTTTGGAGATGCTGTCGCTACCCCACATAGCGGCGGCAATGGCGCCCATCAGGCTGAAGTAGATGAACATCAGACCGTAGAAACCGGTGAGGGTGGTCAGGTTGAAGGCGCGCAGGTTGAAGGCATCCAGCAGCGGCTTGGGCATGGAATCGATGATGGCGAGCATGGAGGTATCGCCAATAAAGGCGGAGAACTTCGCCACGGCGATGACAATCAGCAGGGCAGTGATGACGCACCAGATGAGCAGGGATTTCAGGTTGGCTTTGAATTCACGCAGGAATATGTTCACGAGATTACCTCCTTATGACACCGCTGGGATATCGCGGCGAAGATACAACCAATAACTCAACCCCAGTGAGAGCAGTGCCACCGCCAGGTTGAGCATGACCAGCGGCGCATCGTAGGCGCCCTGTTTGACGATGTAGGTGGGGTCTAGGTGCTTGAAGGGCGTGAGGTATTCCAAAGCCACGTCGCCAAACTGCCCGCTGAAGGCGCTGAGCACATAGGTGCCAAAGGCCAGCCCGAGCGAATAGGGCGTGACGCTGCGCACGCGCCTGACCAGCAGAGAAATGACCAAGCCCACAGAGAGATAAAAGAGCTGAAAGATGAGGATGCTTTTGAGCAGAAGCAGAAGGGTAGTGACCTCATAACTGCGCCCGCCCCTGAAAAGCTCGATGGCGGCAAAGCTGAAGAGCCAGACGACCAGGTTGGTGATGAGCAGACTGGTGAGGGCGGCCAGCAGTTTGCTGGTGATTACCTGCAGGCGGCTGACCGGCTTGCTGAGCAAAAAATCGGCGGTCCACTCGCTCTCCTCCACCGAGACCAGCCCGAAGCCGTAGTTGCTGGCCTGGACGGCCAGACAGATCTGGACAAAGATGAAGGTGAAGGCGTAATAACCGAGCACAGTAGAAAGGTCGATGCGGTCCAATCCAAATGCCTGCAGTAGGGCTGGGGGAAACTTGGACCAGACCTGGTTCATCAGCGCGGCCTGGTCGGCAAACCCCGGAAAGATGGAAAAGAAGATAAAAAGGATTGCGGCAACGGCCACTGACCAGGTGATAACCGATTTCAGCCGGTTTTGAAACTCGAATCGATAGATGGTTGCGCTCATGGGTTCGGCCTATTCGTAGTAATGCATGAAGATTTCCTCGAGGGTCGGCTCTTCAATGCTCACATCACTGACCTGCAAGGTGCTGATCTTTTTAATGACCTCATTGATATCGCCCTTGAAGAAGAAATGCACGGTGCTATTATGCTTCTCAAGGTTGGTCACACCGGGCAGGTTAAAGGCAGAGATATCCAGACCCTCGGCGGTCACATTCACCTTCTTGTAGTTGTTTTTCTGCAGGGTGCGGATATCCGAGATTTCCACGATCCTTCCCTCGCGGATGATGCCCACACGGTTGCACAAGCGCTGCACCTCGCTGAGGATGTGGGAGGAAAAGAAGACGGTCACCCCGCGGGCGTTCTCCTGGCGGATGAGTTCGAAGAACTTGCGCTGCATGAGCGGGTCCAGCCCGGCGGTGGGCTCATCCAGGAAGAGCAGTTTGGGGCTGTGCAGCAACCCCTGCACGATGCCGACTTTCTTCTTGTTGCCGTAGGAGAGGTCGCTGATGCGGCGGTTCATCTCCAGTTCCATCAATTCAGAAAGTTCCTTGATGCGCTGGGTGCAATCGCGCCCGTAAAAGCTGGCGGAGTACTTCAACAGGTCAGCGACCTTCATGCCCTCATAATAAAAGACATCCGAGGGCAGGTAGCCGATATCGCGGCGGATTTGCGGGCTGTATTTGGTCACGTCCTTGCCGAACACCCTGGCTTCCCCGCTGGTGGGGTAGATGAGGGAGAGCAGCAGGCGAATGGTGGTGGTTTTGCCGGCACCGTTCGGGCCGATGAATCCGAAAATTTCGCCCTCCTCCTGGCTGAAGGATACATCGATGATGCCGCGCGATTTACCGTAATATTTGGTCAAGTGGTTTAACTCAATGATGCTCATACTTTCGCTCCTAAAAAACAGGCGTAATTCTACACCCAATTTTTAGAGAGTAATGAATGAATTGAATTGACGCCCTCACGCAGGGGGGTGAGCCTAATTTTTGCGAGCCCTACGGATCAACCTGCGAGCCTGCAGGGATACCTGTATAAACTTGACCACGTGATGCAGTGGGCGGATGTGGCTGCGCTCACCCGCATAGATGGTGCGGATTGGTACCCACTGCATGGTTAAGTCGTGAAGCAGGCAGGTGAGAATCATCTCAAGTTCAAATTCAAAGCCATGCTCAGCAGATTTGCCTAGAATTTGCATCAAGCGACGGCTGAGCAGGCGGTATCCAGACTGGTTATCAGGGATGTGCCTGCCCACCGCCCAGGAGAAAAACAATGTGCCGAGCGTGTTGCTCAAGCGGCGCAACGGCGGCATGCGGGAGAAATCACGCTGACCGATGATTAAATCCGGGTGACGGTCTGCATATGCCCTCAGGAAGAGGGGAATCTCATGCGGGTCATGCTGTCCATCTCCATCCAGGGTGATTACGAAGTCATCACCCTGCTCAAGCGCATAACGAAAGCCCAACTGTAGGGAAGCGCCCTTGCCTAGGTTTCGCAGGTTGCTGAGCACAACTGCCCCGGCGGAGCGCGCCTGTTGAGCGGTATCATCGGTGGAGCCATCATCTACTACCAGGACGGGGAGATGCTCTTGGGCAGCGCGCACCACCGCAGAGATGCTACGCGCTTCATCGTAGGCGGGGATAAGAATGAGACCATGGAGGGTCTTTGATGGTGTCATCAAGGTCAACTCGCTATTCAGGAACCTGGAGAAAATATCAAAAAAAAACAAGACTATTTTACCGTGAGGGTGACCTGCGGTGCGGAGATAATCCATAAGGAAGAGGGGGCGTCTTCACCGGGATGCGATTCAAAGACCAGCCAGCGGCCGTCATGCGACCAGGAGGGCGCGCCGTCGTAACGGCCATCATCCAGCGTGGCGCGAACCGGTTCGCCGCCCCCAGCAGGCAGGATGAACAGGTTAGGCAAATCCAGCCCGCCGTAGTCGGAGGAGTAGAGAACCCAGCGCCCATCTGGCGACCAGGAGGCATCAGAATCCTCGCTGGATGATGTGGTCAACTGGCGGATATCCTGCCCGGATGAGTTCATGAGATGCAGCTTCCAGGTCTCGCTGCCCACTGCCCGCCGCTGGAAGAGGATGACATCACCGGTGGGTGACCAGTTGGGCTGGCGGTCATCGCTACCACCCTCATCACCGGCCAATTGGGTCTGCCCGCTGCCATCTACGCGGACCTTCCAGATGCTGCCCTGCCGCCCAGCATTCGGCAGCAGTGGGGAAACCTCAAACACAATCCAATCGCCATCGGGTGAAAAACTCGGTTCGAGATAACTCACGGCAGGGGGAGCAACAGCCACGCGAAAGGGGGCGCTGCCATCTGCGCGGATGGTCCAGATATCCTCGCTGCCCGCCCGGTCAGAGGAGAAGGCGATAAGGTCAGTTGCGGCATTCCAGGCGCTGCCCGGCAGGTTGACCGAATCGCTCTCTGGAGCAGAGGTCAGCAGAGTAAACTCGCCTGTTGCCAAATTGAGCAGGTAAAGGGCGGATGGACCCTGGTTGTAGCCATTTGCAAAGCGGGTGAAGAGCACCTGCCGGTCGTCTGGGGAAAAGGCGGGGTTCTGGTCGCTGGCGCCGTGTGGGGGATGGGTCAGCCGGATGGCGCCATCTGGGCGAACCTCGGTAGCAAAGGGAAAGGAGCTTGTACCCGGTGAGGTGTTTTGGCCAGGTTCCGGGGAGCCAAAAATAGTGCAACTGGAAAGCAATGGAAGAACAAACACAACGACCAGCCCAAATGACCACCAATAATTTATGTGCTTTAACACCACAAGCTCCCGGCTCGCACTTTAAGCTAAGGATAGCATACCGTATGCTAGCCGCATCATCTCTTTACTACAATTCTGGTTTGGTCGTCGCTAGATCCAATGCGAAGAAAGGAGGACCAGATGAGGGTGTGCAAGCCACCGCAAATAAGTAACCCTGATTTCTTTATTTGTCAACTATCTTCTTTATGTTTAAGTTGCATAGCAAAATTAAAAGTACAAGGATTAGTTCACATGTGCAATGTTTTACATAAGGTTTATACACGTTTTCTAGATTAGCACCTTACTTAAAAAGTCTTGCGTGCGTTTCTTGCTCGGGTAATCAATTAATTGTCGCGGTGTACCTTCCTCGATAATCTGGCCTTCATCCATAAAAATAACCCGGTCAGCGGTGGCTTTGGCAAAACCAATCTCGTGAGTGACCACGATCATGGTCATCTCTTCAGCTAATTCCTCCATCACTTCTAACACCTCGCCAATCATTTCTGGGTCAAGAGCGGAGGTGGGTTCATCGAACAACATCAGCCCTGGCTTCATTGCTAGTGCACGCGCTATGGCAATGCGTTGCTGTTGCCCGCCAGATAACTGGCGTGGATAACTATCTTCTTTATCAGATAGACCAACCCGCCTGAGTAAACCTCTGGCCTCCTCAATGGCAGTGCACCGATCGATTTTTCGCACCTGCATTGGCGCCTCGATGATATTTTCCAATGCGGTTAGGTGGGGAAACAGGTTGAAACGTTGAAAGACCATGCCAATCTCTGCTCGTTGCTGGGCGATGACATGCTCCCTCTCTTCCACCAGTTTGCCATTTTTCTCACAGTAACCGACCATACGGCCGAATACAGTAATACGACCGCTATCAATATTCTCTAGGTGATTTATCGTACGTAACAGTGTGCTCTTGCCAGAGCCAGAAGGTCCAATGATGACCAAAACTTCGTTCCTAGCTACTTCCAAGTTGATGTTTTTCAATACATGTAAGTCACAGAAATACTTATTGACATCTTCAAATCGCACTACCACGTCGCTTTCTTTGACTTTTTTGTGGGTTTCATTCAGTGTGTTCATTAATGACCTTTGGCTCCTAACAGGCGTTGTACCATCCCAGGTGCTTTCACCGAGGCAGCCTTGCGCTCACCCAGGCTGGCTTCAATCTTATTTTGGATAAATGACCAGATGGTGGTCAACATTAAGTAATACAGGGAAGCGGCAATAAAAAGTTCGAATGGCTTAAACAATCGGCCATTGATCTGGGTATAAGCAAAGAACAATTCACTGGCAGAAATAACCTGCATAAGTGAAGTTGTCTTCATCATATTATTGAATTCATTGCCCAGGGGCGGAATGATGACTTTCATTGCCTGTGGCAGGATGATACGTCGCATAGCCTGCCTGAAGGTCATGCCCAGTGACTTGGCAGCTTCCATTTGCCCCGGGTCGATGGCTTCAATGCCCGCTCGCACGATTTCAGCCATATAGGCACCTTCATTGACCGCCAATGCTAAGGTGCCAGCTTGGATGGCACCTGAAATAGTAAGCATACCCAATTGCAGATTCGGAAAATCATAAATATGAGTCACTCCCAACCCAAAATAGAGCAACATCATCTGCACTAATAATGGTGTGCCGCGGAAGTACCAGATATAGATGTCAGTCACCCAGTGCAGGGGTTTGAATTTGGTCATCTTGGCCAAGGCAGCGAAGAGACCCAGAACCACCCCCCCTGCTTGCGCCACTACGCTTACCACCACTGTGACAATCAATCCGTTGCGAATGAGGTGGTTCTGCAGAGCAGTGAGTGGTGAGAAATAAGTCCAAAAAACGTCCCAGTCGAAAAAATACATGTTTTCCTCACCATTGAACTATCGAGATTTTTTAATATGAATCATTAGAATCCTATACCATCCAACTATATAAACAAGCCAACCACAGGAACAACCTGTGGCTGACCTGTTTACGTGATTGAAACCTTGCTACTTACTTCGCTGAGTGGTTTACTCTTTAATTGTACCGGCTTGCAGGTTCCACTTGGCAAGCAGCGTGTCATAACTGCCATCCAGCAGTATGGCTTGGAAAGCATCGTTGATTGCCTGACCTAATGGGGTTAAGGGGGCATTGCTGCAGTCATCTGCATCACATGGGATGGCAATACCGTAAGGGCCTGAATCAAAGATCTCGTTAATAGCCTCAAACTGGTCACCAATATCTTTTAGGTAATATAACACCACTGGCGAATCAGCTGAATAGGCGGATACCTTAGCGGAAAGAAGTTGTTGCAGAGCATCCGAATCTGACTGTGTGATGACCACATTAACTTTTTGTTTACCTGCTTTTACACATTCATCGGAAACGCCCACGCCTTCGTAGTCAGCGGTACCCTGTAGAAAGTCTACTTCATAGGTACCACTTTGGGCAGCCACAGATTTACCGCAAAGGTCCATCAGGGTGTTTATGTTTTCAGGATTGCCTTTGGGCACCATGAATGAAATGCCTGCCACGTAATATGGTATAAAGCTGACCTGTTTGCTGCGCGAGCTGGTGACTGACATAGAGGACATGATGATGTCACATTTTCCGCTCAGCAGGGTTGGGATGATGGTGTCAAAAACCGTATCCACAAAAACCACCTCTAATCCCAGTCGTTTGGCTATTTCGGTTGCCAGGTCAATATCAAACCCTGCCCACTGTTCATTCTCATCCCTGAATTCCATGGGTGGATAGGGAAGATTAGAACAAACAGTCAGCGTTCCGGGTTTCACTAATGCATCAGCTGGTAACAAAGAGGTGGCGGTTGGCACTTCGACCGGCGCCTCGGTTGCAGCTGCCGGGGCAGCTGTTGGGGCTGTGGCGCAGCTGCTCACCATCAACCCCAGCACTACACTAAACGCAATAACAACATGAATCCTTTTCATCTCTTCTTCTCCTTTGGCTTTGGATGAATTTTTCTTTATAACACCATCAGGACTAATATGGTGCATAAATTGAGGGAGATTAATATCATAATTTGAATATTTGTAAAGACTACGTGTGATTTTTTAAGAAATAAAGATGAAACCGAGAGGTTCTATACAACGACCTTGCATTAGTAAACCTTTTTTCCTTACAAGACCTAAAAATTATAAAAGATGGCACATTTTCATAGAGAAGGAATCGCTCTTTTGGTTCGCTTTGAGGGTAAAGGGGAGAAGGCAATAGGGACACTACCTGAATAAAGAAACAACAATTTTTGATTTTTATAAGCTACCCTTGAAAACCCAGTGGGGATGACAATAGTAAAATAAAAGAAATATTACCATTTATCAAAATATTATGAAATTTTCACAGAAGAAAAATACCTCAAGTCCCCCAAAGAAACTGGCCGTAAACCGAGCCCTTACTATTCTGATTATCCTGGCAATGGTCTTCAGCTTCACGATATTCTTTTTCAGTAATCAAGCCGATCCAGCCGAACTGATTAAACAGGCAGAAACCTATGAGGATGCGAATAATTATTCAGCCGCTTATCATGCTTATTCCCAGGCTATAAAGGCTGATGCAAATAACACAGCAGCCTATCTCGGTCGGGCAAGGGTGGCTGCCAAGCAATCGCTCTGGGACCAGGCACTGAGCGATCTCAACTCTGTTCTGCGGTTCAGCCCGGAAAATAGCGAGGCGCTCCTGTTGCGGGCACAAATCTTTGCAGGGTCAGCCAACTGGAATGCGGCTTTGACAGATTTAAACCAAATCCTTTTGTTACAACCAGACCTGCCGGAAGCCTACCTGCTCAGGGCAAGTGTCAAGGCGAACAGCGGACTACTTGATGAAGCGCTGCGTGATTACCAGGAGGCACAAAAATATGATGCGCAAGCCACTGCTGCATTTTTGGGTATGGCGGAAATTTATCTTGGGCGCAACGAGTGGGATAAAGCACTCGACGCACTGAATCAGGCGCAAAAGATTGAACCTACTAATGTTCAGGTATATGAACTGCAGGGGGAGGTGTACTTTAACAAGGGTGATTATCAACTTGCCCTCTCCGCCTGGGATGAAGTAGCCAACTTGGAAGGTGAGACACCCAGCCTGAATGTGAACCGCGGGAATGCTCTGTACAACCTGGCGCAGTATCAGAAAGCCATTGAGATGTGGAACAAAGCCCTGGTAGTCTACCCGGCAGATGTAAATGTGAGGTTTAACCGCTCAAAAGCTTACTTCCAGCTTGGAGAATCTGACTTGGCACTTGCGGACCTGGATGAGGTTTTAAAAATACTGCCCAACAATTTGGATGTGCTGGCCAACCTGGGGATGGTCTATATGCAGAAAGGGCAGGTGGAAAAAGCGATTGAGACATTCAGCCGAGCAATCGAAATTGATCAGCAGAATGCCTCACTCTATTTTTTAAGAGGGAATGCCTACCGAGAAGTTAAGAACTGGTCGGCGGCCATCAATGATTTTTCGCAGGCAATCACCTTAGATCCCACGAATACCGATATCTACAATAATCGCGGGGCTACCTACATGGAAACCAAAGAGTATGATTTAGCCCTGGCGGATTTTGACAAATGCCTTGAACTAGACCCTGATTTTGCATTAGCCTGGATTAACAAAGGTCAGGTAAATTTGATGCTGGGAAAGATAAATACGGGTCTTTCAAACCTAGCTCAAATTGATGCGTATGCCAAGGAAAACCCCACGTTATATGACCGGCGGGCACAGGTCTATTTTCAGATTCGAAAATACAACCTAGCCATCACTGACTGGTTGGCGTATCTCGAAATCATCCCGGATACCGCTTATGTAATAGATAATATTGGGCGCGCCTATTTTAATCTAGGGAATTATGCCAAAGCCCTTGAATGGTACAACAAGGCTATTGAAGCAGACCCGAGCATGGGTGCGACATACTACCAGATTGGGTTTACCCTGTTTCAGCAGAAGAAATATGAAGAGTCCATCCCTTATTTTTCACAGGCAATTGAAAAAGGCACAGAGCTGGAAATGGCACATCTGTACCGGGGGAACGCATATTACCGCACCAAGAATTTTGAAATGGCAAAAGCAGATTTCCAATATATCATGGAAAACAGCCATGATATCAGCATCCTCTCGGACGCACGTGAGATGCTGAATAAGCTCGGTGTGGGTAACGAGTGACATTCATCACACCCCCAACTTTAATGTTCAACCCCCGAATCCAGCCCAGCCACACGCACAGCGCAGGGGTAATTTTAAAGTGTAATGCCCCTGCTTTCAGCAGTTAATTTTTTTGCCCGCGAATTCCAATTGCGGGCAAATAGAAAATGGACAATCAACCTGGAAATGCAGAATGATGGGCTAGTAGTTATATAGCACCAGAGAGTTTGCTGTGCTTTTCTTTCTTCTGTTTCCTTTTTTCCTTGATGGACAGCTTCGGTTTTTTCCTTTGTTCTTTTTTGCCTTTATCTCTTTTTCCTATTTCACCCATATGCATCACTCCTGTAAGACTCTAGCTAAATTAAATCATAACACAAACCATTCTGCTCGCAACCTATCTCTGTTCTACTCTACACTTAATTGAGCATCACATGGTTATTAATCACATACAGAATTTTTGTTGAGATATAGAATGCTATCCGGTAATTCAGCAAGATAAGTCAATTGATTAATTTCGGATTGATTGAGCCCAGCGGCAATCTGCCTGGTTAGCCACACATATCGGGATTTTATAGGAAAAGTAAATTTCTCGATTCCGGTGTTATCCAGCACATAAGAGATGCCGATGCCGGGTGGAATTTGCGAAATGCGCGCATCATACAAGGTAACAGGAACCAAGATGGTATTGCACCAATCATTGGTCTGGTTAGGTTCATAGTGAATGTAGCGGTCAATCACCTGCCTGGTGGCTTCGAGTTCATGGGTAGTATGCTGGAAGTTTCTGGTGAGCAGGTCATTAGTTAAAGAGATACTCATGGGCAAGATGAGCAAATTGACCGCTATCAATGCCAACACGAACGCATACTTTTTATGACCGATGAGGAGAAAAGAGATTAATAGAAAATAAGGTGCGATCAAACGGATATCATTTTTAATAAAGTACATGGAAAAACTTAAAAGAAGAATGGGAAAAATAATGATGAATATAAGAATACTCAATCTGAGGTCAGCATCCTGCAAGACTTGAGTGAATGACCTTTTCTTTTTTCTCAATAGAAATAGTATCCATACAATTGAAAGAACCAAAATTAAAGCATATTCCAACCGGAATACTACCTGCGGGATGCTCGCAGTACCCACATAGATTTTCAAATTATCCAGTAGCGTGGAAAGTATGAATTTCACCCCTGAGCGAAAATTTATCACAAGCAAATCCATGGCTTTGGAGAAAGTATTATTTCCCGGCGTGATGAATAACCTATCGAAGAAAATTATGCCAAAGAATAAGAAGAAGCTGATGAAAAATGCCAACGTCTGTGATTTCGCGTTTTTCTTAAATAAAAGGGCGAATAGAGGGAAAAATAGAAATCCCCATGAAGGGCGGATGATGGATACAATTAGGGTAAATATGCTTACTACCACTTTTACCCAAAGGTCTAATTTTTCTTGATAGGCTAGTGCGAATGCAAATATTACCGCAAAGATAATTCCAACTAGCTGGTGGAAACTCTCCTGCAGAGCGGTGGGAAGATAGAGCAAAACGGGAGTAAAGGTGGACAAGCATAACCCAGCCAAGACAATCTGTGTGTTATTCAATTTGCATAACGCCGCAAAAAGAATCATTCCCAGAGCCAGAAAAAGCATGTTGAAAAAGATGGGGGTAGAGTAGGTCCAGCCGGTAACTTTGGATAACAAACCTAACGGGACTATGTAAAATGGTCCATGTATGCCAAACTTGGATTGATTGATGGGCGCGGTCTGTTCAAGGTGCGAATAATACCCTCCATTGAAACCAACCGCATGAAAGGTGGCTATCTGATGCCAGTACTCATTCTGGTCATTCGGGCTGATGGGAATGAAATGGGAATAAGAGAGATTGCGAGATGTGATCAGGACAGTAATGAACAACGCAGGTAATGCCGCCATGAATAGGATTAATGCCCAGCGAATCAAATTTTTCAACATAATGAATTATTAATTGTTTAAAAGTATTCTATCATTTCCAAAACTGAAAAATAATTCGTGGTATAGTTTTAGATATTCCTGAAAGAAATTCGAGACCAGCATGAACAATTCTACAGATAAGAACTTGAAAAAACAAATTAAGGTTGAGTGCGACGGCTCCTTCCGGGTAGAAGGCAATATTCCCTTGGTGCATAAAACACAAATCGTCTCTGAATACGGGGAGCCACTAACCTGGGTGAAAGATGGCGAATATCCGGTCAGCGAGACTTACTACCTGTGCAGTTGTGGGCACTCTGCCGATAAGCCCTTTTGCGACCAGACGCACTTCACCATCGAGTATGACAATACAGAGTCAGAAGATTTGCGCCCAACTAAGGAAAGGCAGATCACCTACCCGGGAGGTACCAGAATCACGGTCAAGTATGATGAAACCCTGTGCATGGATTCTGGCTTTTGCTGCACGCGCACCCAGTGCATCGAGGATTTAGTCAAGCAGACCCAGGATCCACTCACCCGCTCACAGGTTATTGCCATGGTCGAGCGCTGCCCTTCGGGCGCGCTGGTGTATTCTATAGAAGAAGACGGACCTGAGATTGAGCCGGATTACCCTGAGCAAATCGCAGTAACCACAGAGATCACCTCAGAGGGACCTATTGAAGGACCGTTATGGGTAACTGGCGGTATCCCGGTAATCCGCTGCGACGGACAGATGCTGGAGAGGCGTAACCGAGTAACTCTCTGCCGTTGCGGGAAATCGAAGAACAAGCCGTTGTGTGATGGGACACACAGGGCGGATGCAGAGAGCCTAAGAAGACATTAAGCAAACAAATCGATAAATTTATTACCGATCTTAATTTTCCACATCAACTGCAGCATCCATCATTAGATAACTTTTCAAAAAATCCCGCGTGCGCTGGATTAACAACGCGTCAGAGTTACCCTGTGCCGGGAAGGTGTGGGGCTGGTTCTCATAATAAAAACACTCCACCTGTTTGCCCATTTCATTTAGTTGAGCGCACAATTCTTCCGTCCATGTTACACTGATGACATCATCTGCCGTGCCATGATGCAGACTAAAGGCAGCAGAAGCAGACGGGAGGTCAAACACGTTAAAACCCGCAGATGCGTTGGAATAACGTTGACTGACCGCGGCATATAACACTGCGGCTCTGATCTCAGGCACCAGACTGACCAGGCGCAGCGCGACTCCACCACCCAGACTATGCCCCCAGACTGCCAGGCGCGAGAGGTCCGCATCCGCAAAAATACCTTGCTGGCCGGCAAGTTCCTTTATATGAGCCAGTAGATTGAGCACGTCGATGACATAGCCGGTGTGATAATCACGCACGCGCGGTACCGAATCGGAAGGAGGGAAGTTGCGCAGGTTGGGATGAAGGACAATATAACCGTTACGCGCCATGGCATCGGCATAGCGGGTAGAGTAATCGCGCGTTTGATATTCCGATGGTGGGATATAGCCATGCAAGGCAATCACCACCGGGAAGGGTCCCCGACCGGTAGGAACATTGACAAAACCATGGATGGTTAAGCCATCACTTTCATAAGTAATATAGTAGCGGGTGAATTCTGCCTGATTTTCCCAGGCATATTCCACGTTGAGCTCACCTTCCCCGTAAGTTCGAGAAGCCAGGGCTTCGAGTGAATAGGGATTCAGGACAGGCTTAATCACCCGGTTAACACCTGCTGCTTGCTGATTAGTCAAACTTTCGGGCTCTTGCTCAACCACTGGAACGGGTGCTATGGGGGAACAGGCAGCAAGCAACAGAAAGCCAAATGCGAAATAATATAAAAGTTTCTTCATCGTCTTTTCCTTGTTAAATTTATAAATATTATTCAAAATATTTTCGGTATGTATAACATTTATTTTGTGTAATAGGAATCAGATTTTCGAGATTTTACAAATTGTTAACAGATAAAGAATTCACACGTATAAGCAAATGTGTTTTCGATATAGTCGCATCTCATGAGTGACGTAAAAAAAATCCAACTATTAGTTTATGAAATTCCCTACGAGTTATCACGATTGATGCGCTTGACAACCACGTTTAATATCATCATGACCAAGATGATCAATGTGACTGGCAGCGTCATACCCAACAAACAAAGCAATCCCATCCCTGCAGCACCTCGTCCGTAGAGCCACCAGATGAGACCAAGACCGACCACAAACAGAATCACCAGAAAATAAATTATTAATCGGATCTTAGTTTGGGAAGCGTATTTCCTTAAATCACGAGCCATAGATTAAGAACAAAACCATTTGAAAGGATAGGAGATTCAATTTAATCCACGATACCGTGCCGCAGGGCTATCACTGCTGCCTGAGTGCGGTCAGCCACCTCAAGCTTTGCTAAAATTGAACTGACATAATTACGGATGGTTCCCTCAGATAAATATAATTCCCTGGCAATTTCCTCGTTGTTCATACCGCGAGCAATCAAGCGCAAGACGTCGATTTCTCTCTCAGTAAGGTTTTTACCCAATGTGGTTTTGCCCTGGATTGGGCTACGAGCAATTTGTGAGAACAACTTACCTGCAACCTGGTAGTCCACTGGGGTCTTGCCCTGCATCAGGTCCATTACTGCCTGAATTAATTTTTCCCTCGGTGAGTCCTTCAATAGATAGCCATCTGCACCATTGCGAATGGCGTCAAAAACCCAATCATCAGCATCATAGGTGGTTAACACCAAGACTTTAATATTCTTGTCGTACTCCTTGATTTGTTTGGTTGCCTGAATGCCATTCAGCACCGGCATTTTCAAATCCATCAGGACTACATCTATTTTGTTTTTTTTAACAAACTCCAATGCCTCAAGCCCATTATTGGTTTCACCAACCACGCAGATATCCTTGCTGGTGCCAAAAATGGCAGACAAACCCTGACAAACTACATCCTGGTCATCGCAGATTAACAAATTAATCATGATTCAATCCTAATGTTACCTCAATGAGTGTGCCTTTCCCCGGCAGGGTTTCTAAGCTAAATTTTCCATTTAACATTTCCACACGCTCGCGCATACCACGGATGCCCATTCCGGTACGATCTCTTTCCTTCACATCAAATCCAATGCCATCATCCTGGATTGACAAATGAATCACGCGTTGCTCTCTTTTTAACAGTACTTTGACATGTTTGGCTTTTGAATGGCGGATGATGTTCTCAATGGATTCCTGGACAATGCGATAGATACAATGATTGACCTCGTCTGGTAAGTCAATCAGTTTCCCGCTGGTTTTTACCTCCGCCCTGTAATTCAATCGCTCAGCTCCAGAACGAACTACATTGCGAATCGATTGCGCCAGACCGTAGGTTTCTAACTCCGAAGAACGCAGGTCCAATAAGGCTTTACGGGTCTCACCCAAACCATGGCGGGTATTCGCAAGGACCTGATCCAGCATAGCCTGTGCTTGTTTAGGTTTTTTCGTGAACATGGCTTTAATGGCTTCAAGCTGGATGATGGCACCACTCAATGTATGTGCCAGGGTATCATGCAATTCGCGGGCGAGGCGATTGCGTTCCTGACTTTGTGCCAATAACTCGACGGTAATGGCATGTTTGCGAATTTTCTGGTTTGCTTCGATTAATTGTTGCTGCTGTGATTGCTGAATGCTCACTAAACTGTTTAAAATCCAACCTACGATGATCAAGATCAACCCTCTGCCCAATATAGTGATGAGCACAATTAATCTGAAAATATTTTCATCTCTTGAACTCACAAAAGAAGGCGTTGACTCCAGCAGGGTGATGAGGATGCTGTAGATGACCACTTCTTTTAAAGAAAATTGCCAGGCGATAAACACCAGCGGCATGATGAGGAAAAAGAGGGCATCAAAACGATATAGGTTTATTTCCGGGCGCGGTCTTCTTTGCTCTACAAACAAATAGGTAGAGTTACGAAATATAATGGCTAGTAAGGCGATGATGAACAGAATGACCAGAATGGTTCTTTTATTCAGGTAACGCTGTGTTTGGGGGATAAATAAAAAGATTAATATCAAACAAAGGAAAATGATTGGAAGCAGTGAGAAAAAATTGGCATTTAGCGAAAGCCCGCCAGGGGGTGGAAACAGGCGCAAACCAACCACCGAGACCAGCGAGAAGACAATCTGAATGATGATGGTCCACCGCAGGATGGGTATAACCCGTTTATCAAAATCACTCGGCATAAGCAGATATTAACACAATTCCTTCCTTCTGACACATGACCACAGTCATATACCAGAGTGACCCGGGTCATTGAATTAAGTGCTGTTACACATATGTGAGCATGATTGCTCTCTCTATATTAAACACTAATGTATGAGTATGCTTGGTTAAAACCAAAAGAGCAAAGCGGAGGAATTTTCCTATGAAGATCAAAGAACGAATCAGTAAATGGTGGAAGCAAGCCAAAAAAATTAACTGGAAGGAGCAATTTAAGAACTGGATAGACAGCTTAAGGCACGATCGCAAGAAAGCAATTATCACAGCGCTTATCGCAATCGCGCTAATCAGCCTGATTGTTTTTACGGTTTTTAACCGCAAAGACACCATTCAATTTCAGCGTTATACGGTCACGCGTGGAGATGTAGTTGAGACATTGGATGTGGTCGGTTCGGTTCGGGCTGTTCCTTCCGCTATCCTCAGCTGGAAAACAGATGGAGTTGTTAGCGATTACCAGATCAAGATCGGCGACAAAGTGAAAGAGGGAGATGTTTTGCTTTCCTTAACAGACAGTTCACTTTCATCCGCTATCTTACAGGCACAATCCGATCTGCTGAATGCCCAGGAGGAATTGGAGAAAACTATCCATGCATCATCACAGGTGTATGACGCATTGTTAACACTCAACACAGCCCAATACGATTATGCAGTCAAAAAGCAAATGGCTGACTTTTGGAATTTCAACAACACACCAGAGGAAAAGATTAACGCCGCGCGTGCAGAATACCAGCAGGCTGAAGAAAATTTATGGAAAGCACAACAGGCGTATGAGGCACTGGCAAACCTTGAGGATGACAATCCGGAAAAAGTTGCAGCGAAAAAGGCAGTGGAGGATGCACGATTAGCCGATCAGAAAGCTTTACGCAACATTAATTATCTCCTCGGGCGTAGTTACGATTACACTGTTGAAACCGATTTCATCGAATACGACCAAGCCAAAGCTGTGCTCGATCAGGCGCGAATCGATTATGAAAGGTACAAGGACAATACCGATGAAATAGCAGCGGCTAAAGCCAATGTGCAGGCATTACAGAACACGGTCAACCAAGCCAAGATCATTGCTCCATTCGATGGCACCGTGACTAATCTTCAGGCTGCTGCAGGGGAATATGTCACTACAGGTACTGAGGCAGTGCAACTCGACTCAATGGATAACCTCATCATCGATGTGAATGTATCAGAAGTAGATATCAACAAAATTAGTATCGGTCAGGAAGTCATCATCACCTTTGATGCCATTCCCAATAAGAAATATGAAGGGAAGGTGGTGGAGGTCAGCCAGGCAGGAGTGGAAAGTAACAGTCTGGTTCAATTCCGAGTATCTATTAAGGTGACCAACCCAGACCAATCCATCAAAACGGGATTCACCGCTGTTGTCAGCATTGTAATCAATAAAGTTGAAAACACCCTGCTCATCCCGAACATAGCCATTCAATCTGGTGGAGAAAAATCCTTTGTACTTGTAGCCGAGTCCAATGGAAGTTCGAGGATGGTGCCAATAGAAACAGGTGCATCTTCTGATTCTTTCACTGCATTAGTTAGCGGTGAAGTTAACGAAGGAGATGTGGTGCTCATCCCAATTTCCACCTCAACCACAGGCAGCCAAGGTGGCATGTTTATGTTTGGAGGTATGCGCGCCATCACCGGTGGTGGTGAACGTCCCCCAGAAGGGCAACCACCACAACGCTGAAAGGATTTACACAATGAAGAAAAAAGTCGTTGATATCCGCAATATCACCAAAATATATCAGATGGGTGAAATCCAAGTGCATGCCCTACGCGGGCTGAGTATGAGTGTAGAATCTGGAGAAGTTGTCTCCATCATGGGTCCATCTGGGTCGGGTAAATCCACCCTAATGAACATCATGGGCTGCCTTGACCGACCCAGCAGTGGGGATTATCTGCTGGACGGGGAAGCGGTTAAGACACTTACTGACGATCAGCTGGCAATTATTCGCAATCGAAAAGTGGGCTTTGTTTTTCAAACCTACAATCTACTGCCACGAGCCACAGCCCTGGATAACGTGATGCTCCCACTGCGATATCAAATTAATGGGAATGATGATGCAGTTCAAAAAGTCATTAAGTTATTGAGCACCGTAGGGCTTAAGGATCGAATCTACCACAAGCCCAGCGAACTTTCGGGCGGAGAGCAGCAACGGGTAGCTATTGCAAGGGCACTCGTGAACCAACCTGCCATCGTCCTGGCAGATGAACCCACCGGAAACCTAGATTCCAAGACAGGGGCTGAAATTATCGAGCTATTGCTGGGATTAAACCAGGAACGCCATGTTACCCTGATTATTGTTACCCATGATGCCAGAATCGCCAAACAGACAGGACGGACGATAGAAATTTTGGATGGAAAGGTAAAAGTATGAAACAATATAAGATGTTAATCCGTGAAGCCCTGCAGAGCTTGAACGCGAACAAACTACGAGCGGCGTTGACCATGTTAGGCATCATTATTGGTGTGGCTTCGGTGGTTTCAATGATGGGCATCGGTAAGGGAGCAGCGGCTTCCATCACCAGTTCCATTGAATCGGTGGGCACCAACCTATTGTTCATCACTAAAAACAATCGCGTGACCAATCCACAACCCCTTACCTTGATGGATGCAGAAGCCATTCGCAATTCCATACTAATCAATACAGTCGCTGAGGTGGCACCGGCTATTCAAACCAGTGCTTATATCTCCTATGGGGGCAATTCCATGTCCACCGACATTATCGGAGTAACACCAGAGTATGAGTATGTACGCAATTCAAGCATATCTATTGGCAGTTTTATCTCCAGCCAGGATATCGATGAGAGATCAACTGTGGCAGTTATTGGGGTGGATATTGTGGATGAATTCTTCAACTCAGCGGTAGAAGCCATGGGTAAGAAAATCAGAATTGGGAATTACCTGTACACCATCATTGGTGTACTAAAAGAGAAGGGTGGCTCCTCCATCGGTTCCTCCGATAACCAGGTGCTCATCCCGCTGACCACTGCACAAGCCAGGATCATCAGCCGTCTGGGTGGTCCTAATGAGGTCAGCCTTATTTCTGTTTCCGCTAAAAGCGCCCAAGAGGTAGATATGGCACTAACCCAGATCAGCAACCTGCTGATGTCGCGGCATGAGATCAGCAATAAAGATGATGCGGACTTTCAGATCTTTACCCAGGAAAGCATGACTGAGGCAGCCACATCTATTGCAGGCGTGCTGACCATCTTTTTGGGCGGGATTGCCGCTATATCCTTGCTGGTGGGTGGGATTGGCATCATGAACATTATGCTGGTTTCGGTGATGGAACGCACCCGCGAAATCGGCCTGCGCAAAGCGGTGGGCGCCCGAAATGCAGACATCCTGACCCAGTTTTTATTTGAATCCTTCTTGATCAGCTTAATCGGTGGTCTGGTGGGGATTCTACTCGCTTGGGTGATTTCCATGGTGATTAAAGCGATTGCCGCTTCAGGTACAACCACATTGAATCCGCTGATCACCTGGGATTCTATCTTATTAGCCACCGTTTTCTCTATTGCGGTTGGGATTTTATTTGGCCTTTACCCCGCCAACCGCGCAGCCAAGCTGGAACCGGTGGAGGCATTACGAATGGAATAGAAAGGAGTAGATGATGAATAAGACCCAAAAAACAATCAGTATCATCCTGTTAATTCTGGGAACTATCAGCCTGATCGCTGGCATCGTATGGCAGGTCACAGGTGCAAGAGCAAGGCAACCATTGTTCGGTCCCATAAAGCGGGGAGATTTCCACCCACCCGAACGAAGCGATATGCCCACACCTCTGGATGAATCAACAATACCTGAGAGAATCGGTTTTCGACCATGGATGCGATTCAATTTACCCATCCTGCTGATTGGCGGAGGCGCATGCTTATTGCTGGCTGGCATAGTTCTGCTGTTGGCAGGCAATAGAAAAAAAGAAGACCCAAAAACACCAGCAACAATCAAAAAGCCAGAAGCGAAAAAAGAAGTAAAGTCAAAATAATATTTCAGCTTACTCTCTCCTCAAACTCACCTCCTTTATGAAAAAGTGCCTTTCACGGGCACTTTTTCATTTTTCAAATTCTATCCTTTGCTTTTCTATTAGATAACGTTATTGGCTTGCTGCGCTCAATTAGGAGTATGCTTCGTCGCTGCGATACTCGCAATGACCCTTAAAATAAACTAGGCAGAACGGACGCCGCCTGATTTCAAGACAGGTGCTGATTAAAAATAAACGCGCAGCTTAATTTTCTACTACTACCTATTGAATTGCTTTTAACTCTTTTTCTGAAAGGAATTTAAATAACTTTACACCCGTTTCAGGATCCACCGCCTCGGCGGCTTTGCGCCCGTTTTTCAGGGTAACAACCTTGATCTTGCTGCTGTCAATCTCAACATGCTTTTTCGACTTGAGCGAATAGAATTTCACAGTAGCCATGTTTTTCTCCTTTTATATTTAATATGTAGAAGAGGCGGTGCAATTCAATATGTCCCCTTCATCCCTACATAGGCCAAATTAATTATATCTTTGATTTCAAAATCAGTTACTCGCGTCAATGGATTTCAAACGGATTATCGCTTTGCCTTCTTATATAATTTTTTTGTTCGGGGGTCATTTTTTCAGTGGCATACTGGATGATCAAGCGCGCACAGCAGACCTTCCAGCGCAGGATAAAATCCTCCACAAGCGCAGGTTCAACCTTCCACTCTTCACTCAGTAACCAGCCCAAACCTTGGTGCACCACTTTTTCCTCGTCCAACATCACGGGTTCAATGAAATCTAAAAGGGATTCAGGCGGAAATCCAGCTTTCAGCAATTCAATCAATGTCACTAGTACCGCGCGGCGCATCCATTTTAATGCGGCATACCGCCATGTAGAAAGACCCTCAATTGGCACGATCTTTTTGATTAAGAACACCTAGAGGACACTGCCCGAGAGGATATCGGTGTGCGCCCAGTTGTGAATGCCATCTGACAGCCAGTTACCCAGGTGATCAAACACCTGCGGTGTGTACTCATCTTGAAATTGTGAAATGAAGGAAATCGCAAAACTGGCTTTTTCCTATTTGCCGGTCTTATCAGATAGTCGCCAAGATCGAGAAAACCTTGCAATCCGAGTTTGGGATGATATTTTGCCAGCCATTATTCACGCTGAGAGATGATCAGCTTGAAATCTACACCGTATACATCATAACCTTCCACAAGATAGCGGGAGCATTTCTGGACATTTGCAGGATTGGCATTTACCCAGCAGAAAGCGCGTACTTCAGCGAATAAAGATTGGACATCCATGGGATCTATCCTTACTCAGGGAGTATATTATTTTACGGTTTGCATTATTCAACTCGATATTTTGATTCTAAAAAATATATGGGATTAACCGCCATGACTTCTTCTGGTACTTCACCCATTGCTCACCAAATTCTTGGTGTAATAATTGTTCTTCATCATGGATGCGGGAGAGGATTAACCCTAAAACCACAGGGAAGATAACCAATCCAATCCAGGTATGGAATATGAGAGAGACGCCCAAGGAGAGACATAGGATGCCCAAGTAGCGTGGATGACGGATGAGGTGGTAAGGACCTGAGGTAATCAAGCGGTGATGCTCCTGTATGGTAACCTCCGCGCTGTACTGCCTGCCGAGGGTAAGGCCGGACCAGAAAATCAGGCCATAACCAAGTGCGCTAAGAAACACTCCAAGCCATGATAAAGGTAGCAATGGTTGAAACACCGCCACTGCACGCCGGCTGGTAAATGGGATTAAGAATAATCCAATAAAGAGAATTCTAACCAGGATACCCCCAATGATGGTCTGCCGCTTAACCTTTTTCCCTGCCTGCCCTTTTCCATTCTGGATACCTTCCAGAGAGTGAAACGCTTGCACCCCGAACAGCAAGGCGAACAGAAAAACGATTAATGAATATGCCAGCAGGGGAGGATGAGAAAAAAATGAACATAAATCGGTCAAGCCCCAACCCGCCAGAGATAAACCCAGGTAAACCACCAGCACGGCGAAGAAAATAACCAGCGAGCGGAAAATTTTTTTAATCATTTTTCACCACTACCTGGTAATAAAGTTGAGCGACCACTTATTCAGCGATTGATTCTATAACCACAGGGGTTCAACCTGTGGGTTTGCTCACCGCGATGATGCCAGCCAGGATCATCACCCCACCCAGCAAGGTCCACCAACTTAATTCTTCACTGAGGATGACGGCACCCAAGATCAATCCCACCAGGGGAGGGATATAGGTGACCATCGTGGCGCGGGTAGGACCAGCCGAATGGATAAGCCGAAAGTAGAACAAGGAAGCCAGACTGGAACCCAGCAACCCCAACCACAGCAGCGCAACCCAAGTGAGGGGCAACTGCGGGAAATGCACAGGACGTTCAAACCACAGGGTTAAGCACCAGGTGAGGATGGCGGCAAACGTGAATTGAAGCAACACCTGGTATTCGGAGGGGAGATCCTGCCCTTTACGTTTGATGAGGATGCCCGAAACGGCGTAGAACAGCGAGGCGACCAATACTGCAGTCATGGATAACAAATCGAGCGCCAAGCCACTTTTCAATTCTGGAAGAAAGAGCACCACCACCCCAGCGAAACCAACCAGCAGACCGATCAATTTACCGAGACTCAAGCGGTCCTCGGGCAACAAAAACGCAGTCAACATCACCGCAAACAACGGCGTGGTGCTGTTCAACACCGAAGCGATACCGGAAGAGATGTGCTGCTCGCCCCATGAGATGAGAATAAAAGGAATAGTGACGTTGATCACACCAATCAACGCAAAAAAGCCCAACCAGCGACGAAGCATCTTCCAGGGTACCTGTTGTTGTTTATTAAACCAAATGCAGAGCAACATCCCCAGTACGGCAAATGTGGTACGGAAATCCACCAAAACCAAGGGGCTGATCTCGCTGACCGCAATTTTGATCCACAGGAATGAAGTGCTCCAGATCAGGCCAGACACCCAAAATCTTAACCAGTCCTTTCTACTCATAGCGATGCATGGTCCTTTTTCAATGAAATCTCGACAATTTCCATAGGTGAAATGAAAGATGCTACTATTTTTTGTTAATTCCCCACCTTTTTTGCCTCTGTTCTTCACTCATATCCAGCCCTAGGGTACCTCCGGGGTTGAGGATATGATGAGGATCAAAGTGGTCGCGCAATAGGCGCAGCACCTGCATGGCAGGCCTGCCAATCTGAGCCTCCAGCCATGGGGCAGTCTGTTTACCAATGCCGTGATGATGACTCATGGAAGCACCCGCCTGGAGGATGTTTTCGAGAATGCCATACTGCAAAGTAAGATACTCAGAAATATCGCTGATGCGGGCGATAAAAATGAAATAGAGATTGGCTCCCTGCGGGTAGGCGTGGGAGATATGGGTCATGCAGATGGTATCTGGACGGCGCTTGATAAAGCCACGCACCTTTTCATACACCTCGTTCAGTTGTGACCAATTTACCCCGCATTCTAGCGTATCGATCATGATGCCATAGTCCATCAAATCCTCGCGCATGAATGGGTCGGTAAAGCGGGTGCGTTCCCAGGCTTGAGTAACGCGGAAGGGAGTGAGTGTGAAAGCACCATGACCCCTGCAAATGGTATGCAGTTTACGGTGAACCAGCCTGGTAAAATCAGCGTCCCCATCAACCGTGCCCAACAGAAGACAGCGCTGCATGGGCAGGTAACCCAGGAGACGCAAGAATTTATCGGCGATGGTGCCGTGGATATGATAGGTGCGCATGGCGACATCCGTCTCTTCTGGATCTGAAAGGCGAAAGATCGAGGGAAAGCCGAATTCACCCTGCATGATCTCACGGTAGGCATCGCGTGCGCTGTGCCAATTCTTGAATAGATAGGAAAATCGGCGGGTATTTTCAGGCTGGTAATGACAGACCCTCAGGGTGACATTGACCAGGATGCCAAAAGTACCTTCGCTGCCCATCATGAGCTGGTCAAAATCAAGGCCGGTGGCAGCAGCCGGGTATTCAGGAGTCTTAAATATGCCCAATGGGGTGACATATTCCTGGGCGATGACGATATTCTCAATCTTGCCGTAATAGGTGGAATTCTGCCCGGCACCGCGCGTCACCACCCAACCGCCCACGCTGGAGTGCTCAAAGGATTGGGGAAAGTGACCGCAAGTGTAACAGCGCTTTGCACCCAGGGTTTCAGGTGCGTGGTTGAGGATACGTTCCAGCTCGGGACCCCACATACCCGCCTGCACGGTAATAGTGTGATTTTCTTCATTAAATGCCACAACTTTATTCATGTGCACACTCAGATCTAGGCTCACACCACCCAACACCGCCTCCATGCCGCGGGTAACGGTGGAACCGCCCCCATAGACATACAAGGGTATGCGTTGAGTATGGCAGTACTGTACAATTTGTTCAACTTCTTCCTTCGAGCGCGGGCAGAGCACTAAATCGGGAATATTTTCCACAATTTTGTGGCGCAGGCGCAGGGCATCGATCATGCCGGCGCCATAAGATGCCTTTGTCCTGTTATAGGTATCAGTCGAAGCATTCTGCTCACCCACAATCCGAGTCAATGCTGATAGGTGATCGACAGACAAACGACAAGGTAGCTCGATGTCAAAGGGTTCCATGCCTAGAGCGGGTTTTTGGAAGTCCTCATCGGTCATGTGAAAGACTTCTTTGATCAATTTATACAAACCACGGTTAGGGTGGCGAAAGCCGTGTGGGTCACCATATTTAAACAAACTGCGCCAGGAGCGAGGCGGGGCTGCCTGCTCACACCAGGCAGGATAAAATTCATTTTTCCCTAACATGCTGTTCTCCTTTTTCTCTGGTAGGAACCTGAAGTGTTCTATGATTCTTCAATGATAATGTATGTTAATTCTTTAGAATGAATTATGTCCCCCCATGGTTTAACAAACTATTTATAAGGAATTAATTGAATAGTAGGCAGCAGGGCATCTACATCTACCTTGCGGCAGTCGGCACTGGCGGGAGTCATAATGACGGCACCGGCTGCAGCAAAACCCAATTTCAAGCCCTCCTCTATGGGTCTACGTGAAGCCAGGGCATGGGCGATACCTGCAAGGACCCCATCCCCAGCGCCAGCCCGGCTGATGATTTTTTCCACCTGGGGAACCGGGATGAGGTATGCCTGATCTTTAAGCACAGCCAGTGAATCCTGGCTGGCGCCCAGGGTGACAATCACCTCAGTGCTGTACTTTTCAAAAATTTGTTTGGCGGCATGATAGGCATCTTCCACGGTGATGACCGGTTTGCCGGCCAAGGTAGTGAGCTCAAATCGGTTGGGCCTAATCACGTTAGGATGCTCGACTAAAGCAGGCAGGAGATACTTGCCTGGGGCATCCAATGCCACCGGGATATTCCGCTGGCGCGCCATGCGCACCAGTTCTATTAATATATTCTTATCTAAACAATGCGGCAGACTGCCACCCGCAATGACGGCCTCGGTATGCGCCAGCGCAACCTCATATTTTTCAAGCAACTGAGACACATGAGCGGGTTTAACCAACAGGTTATCCACCACCAGTGTCGATTGAGTGGCATTCTCCTGATTGATAAGCTGCACACGCGTGTTTGTCTCGCCTTCCACCTGGATGAAATCCGTCTCGACCCCTTTTGCCTGCAACATGGCTTCCAGCTTCTGACCGGGCATGCCTGCGGCAAACCCCATGGCACGATTGGGGATGCCCAGTTCACCCAAAATCCAGGATGAGCTGGCAGGTTTGCTACCGATGCCCCAAACCCCCTGCGAGGCACGCAGGGTCTCATTCCAAACAAAATGGGGAAGTAGGATGGTCCAATCAAGAATGGTGTTGGGAGTGATTGTGAGTATCATAGGGCACCTGTTGTTTTGTATACCTTATAAAAGAGGATTGCTTTATACCTTTAGGAATATGATTAAGAATGATTGGAAGGGATTATAACATTGGTAAGAAGAACCTATCTTTTTCACATACTGTTGATACAAAACAAGCTCTCTTAATATTGATCTTCCAATCTTTTTATCTTCTCCAGACGTTTCTGATGACGTCCCCCTTCATATTCTGCAGCCAACCACTGGTCGACAATCATCTGCGCCAATTCCACACCTACCACCCGGGAACCTAGGCATAGCACGTTGGCATCATTATGGCGGCGCGACATAACCGCGGAATAAGGCTCACTACAGACCACCGCACGAATGCCGTGAATCTTATTGGCTGAGATGCTCATGCCCACCCCACTACCACAGCTGAGGATGCCGCGTTCACATTCAGCGGAGAGGATGCACTGTGCCACTTTTTGGGCATAATCCGGGTAGTCAGAACGACGAGTATTAAACACACCTACATCCTTCACAAAATGCCCCTTTTTACGTAAATAAGCAACTAACTCTTTTTTTAGAGGAAAACCAGCATGGTCACTTCCTATGGCAATTTTCATATATTATTGCTCCAAGATGTTGAGAATATCTATAATTTCTTCTATACATTTTAAGCGATTTCACATCTCTTTCGATAACAGTCGATAAGCAATTCTGAACCATTCTTTCTCTTGACAAATGTCATAGAAAATAGTTGACATTCGTCATAAATTGTGAGATAATCCCGCCAATTAATTCCTGCCTAGCGGGAAAATTAACGTACCTTACTGTTTTTCTTCGAGAGGCAATACCGATTAAGGATTATTTCGAGGTGTTGTCTTACATACGTTAACCGCAACTCAGATAAGCATCGAACCCATACAGGCAGGTGTTAAGATAATTACTACCACCTAAACTACGCCGAAAGGAGGTGAGTGCCTGCGATTACTAAATTATATAGTTCGTCGTTCATTCAAAAAAAATATTCTGCTTATTGGAGGAGCAAAATGAAAACGCGTTTATTCGCACTTATTGTATTGGCAGTGGCGCTCATGCTCGGTGCAGCTTGTGGCAAAGCAGCCCCAACTGCTGCCCCTACGGCAGAGGTAGCCCCGGTGGCAGAAGCAACTGCGGAAGAACAGGTCGTGACCTGCGAGCCGGTTGTTTGCGAACCTAGCAATGTGGAAGCAAAACCTGTAGCGGAGGTTGAAGCGCTTTGTGCAGCCGATGAATTTGGTTGCGCGGTGATCCCTGCTGGTCAAACCGTCAAGATAGGCATGAGTGCGCCTATGTCCGGCGGTGATGCTTCTTTCGGTATTGATGCAAAGAACAGTGGTTTATTAGCTGCAAAAGATGCCTGTGAATTTGCTGGTTTCAAGTTTGAAGTGGTTGCAGAGGATGACACTGGTTCAGCTGAAGGTGGCGCTGCAGTGGCCAACAAGTTCGTTGCAGACCAGACCTTGGTAGCGGTTGCCGGCCATCAATTTTCAGGCGCTTCATTTGCAGCAGAGCCCATCTACGCGCAAAAAGGAATCCCCATGCTTTCACCATCAGCTACCAATCCACGCCTGACCCAAATAGGATCCAAGGTATTCAACCGGGTTCCGTTCACCGACCAAACCCAAGCCGAGGTTGTCTCGGAATATATGTATAACACGCTGGGTGTCAGAAAACTCGCTATTCTGCATGATGGCGAAGATTACGGTAAGGGTCTGGCGGAACTGGTTCAGACCGCATTCACGGACTTGGGTGGTGTAGTGACCTACTTTGGCGGTATTACCTCCAAAGAGGCGGATTACTCACCGGTGCTAACAACAATTGCTGCGGATGCGCCGGATGCCCTTTATTTCGGCGGTTATACGCAGGATGGTTCTGTGCTGGCTAACCAGATGAAAACCACAGGTTTGGAAAACGCTGTGTTTGTAGGTTGCGATGGCACATATGGTGTAGATTTCCTCAACCGGGCTGGGGCAAATGCAGAAGGCTCAATTCACACAATCCCACGTGCAGCCGAGGTAACCGACGCACTAAAAAGATTTGAAGCCTGCTACCTGGAAGCCTATGGTGTTAAAGCCGGTGAGCTTTCACCGTATTCCTATAGTAATTACGACGCGCCGATGGCTCTGATTGAATCCGTCAAGAAGGTTGCAGTTTTAGGAGATGATGGATCACTATATGTTCCACGCGGTGCCCTAGTTGCTGCTGTACGAGGATTGAAAGATTACAGGGGAGTCGGAAATGTTATCACCTGTGATGAGGTTGGTGAATGCAATGCACTAGGCTTGGTGATTATGAAGGTAGTCAACGGGGAATTTGTTCCTCAAAACTAAAAACCGATTCACCTCAAAGTAGTAAACGCAGGGAGAGGGAAACCTTTCCCTGCGTATATAATAGATAACGATATCAGTACTGAGTAGTAATATGCTATCATTGGAAAAACCGATCCCGATAATAAAAAGAAGAGATTATTCAAAAATCATTCGGCAGATCTTTGCCGTGCTCATAACAGCAATTATCCTTTGGAGACTCTATTTGGTTATCGTCCTCCAGCACGAATATTCTGTTGACATCTGGATTCGTTTATTAATTTCAGGATTGACCATAGGCGGAGTGTATTCATTAGTTGCGATTGGCTATACCCTTGTTTATGGTATCCTGCGTATGATCAACTTCGCACATGGTGAAGTCATGATGATTGGCACATTTGCCGGGTATTTTGTTTTTGAAATCACCAAGAGTATTCAAGTCAATTCCCCAGGAAATTCTCTGCAGAATTTTTCGAACGCGTTCCCATTAATTTCGGTTATTCTCGCTTTTTTTGCCAGCATGTTGGTTGCAGCCTTAACTGGCTTTTTATTGGAAAAAATAGCTTACCGTCCATTAAGAAAAGCACCCCGGCTAATTCCGTTAATCAGCGCGATTGGCGCTTCAATTTTTCTCCAAAATGCTGCACAATTGATGTTTAGCCCTCAGGTTCGTGATTATGCCAATCCAGAGATCATAAGGCGTGGAGCAGGGTGGGTTACGCATATCAATGGCGCACCCATCACCATTCCTTATACCGGCGCTTTGACATTTATCTTGTCAATTATTATTATGGTCGGTTTGTTTCTATTTGTCAGAAAGACAAAAACGGGCAAAGCGATGCGCGCTGTCTCGATGGATAAACAAACTGCTGCGTTAATGGGTGTGGATGTAGATGCCACTATTAGCCGTACTTTTATTATCAGCGGGGTTTTAGCGGGTGCAGCAGGCGTAATGTGGGGACTGCATAACGGACTGGTGTATTATTTTGTGGGATTTCTGCCAGGCATAAAGGCTTTTACTTCCGCAGTATTGGGTGGAATTGGAAATATTCCCGGAGCGATGCTGGGAGGAATGCTGCTGGGACTGATCGAGTCTCTTGGCCCCACAGCCTTGGCTATTAGTTATCAATTAAAAGATGTGCTCGCTTTCATCATTTTGATTGTTATTCTCATTTTTAGACCGTCTGGCATTTTGGGAGAAGTATTATTCGAGGAGAAAGTATGAAAAACCAGTTCATTGCCAGCATTCAAAAAGGTGCTATCTATGCACTGATAATGATATTTTTGGTGTTAATCGATTTTCATGTGATGTCTGCAACAATTATCAGTAAGGTCTTGGGCGAGAGCGTAGCTCGTGGCGACATTCCGGATGTCCGGTTTATGTTAATATTTCTTCTCTTGTATGGTCTTTGGATTGGTTATTCCTCATCATCCCGAACTGATGGAAAACAGGCTCAATGGATGCAAGGCGCCGTTGCTGGAGTGTGTGCTGGAATTCTGATTATTGTTTTTGATCTCATTATCTGTTTTCTTCTAGAACATCATATCGATGTTAGAAGATATCTCTCTCTCTTGTCATTTACTAGCATCAAGATTTTTCTATTAAACCAAGAAAGATTCGGAATATTAATTCATTTTGGTTTATTTTCTTTAACCGGATTTCTTGGTGGCACCTTAGCAACAATTTTTGGGTCTCAAACTGTGAAAAGCGCCAAGCAGAAAATTTGTGATTGGATACAGCAGGTAAAACAGAAAACAATCGACCAGTTTCCCGAGAGGTCCAAAAAATTTGGAAAATACCTGCTTCTTTTAATCCTTACAGGTTTTATCCTCATTTTGCCACCTAGATGGGGTTCCTATAACAATTATGTGTTTGGACTGGTAGGGTTGTATATCATTGCCGGAATAGGGCTTAACATCATTGTTGGATTATCCGGCCAACTAGTGCTGGGATTTGCTGCATTTTTTGCAATGGGTGCTTATAGCGTGGCATTGCTGAATGCTCCCTTTCCTCATAACTTGATGTGGGGCTTTTGGCCGGCTTTGCTCGTGGGAGTAGTTATGGCGGTATTGGCAGCGGTTCTGCTGGGGTTGCCGATCATGCGCCTGCGTGGAGATTACCTTGCCATTGTAACCCTTGGTTTTGGGGAGATTATCCGCATCCTGCTGAAAAGCGACCTTTTAACTGGTTTTACTGGAGGTCCGAGAGGAATCCAGGATATCCAGAGTCCGGTCTTATTTGGGAAACCGTTTACTGATGTGACTTATATGTATTTGATCATTATCTTTATGTTCTTATCCATATTCATATACAATCGATTGGAACATTCACGTATAGGCAGAGCGTGGCTGGCGATCAAGGAAGATGAGATTGCAGCGAGGGCAACCGGTGTGAATGTGCAGAATTGCAAATTATTAGCCTTATGCCTAGGAGCAGCATTCGCTGGTCTGGCTGGCGGTATATTTGCTGCCCGAAACCAGTTCACCGGACCCAATGACCATACCCTAATGGTTTCAATCAATATTCTGAGTTTGATCATTATCGGAGGTTTGAACAGCATTCCTGGTATTTTACTAGGCGCTTTTACCTTGAAAGGATTACCGGAAATTCTTCGTGAAATCGAAAATTACCGTTTGCTATTCTTTGGCTTGCTTTTGGTTATCATGATGCTGGCGCGGCCGAGTGGATTGTGGCCAGCTTCGCGCCCGATGATGGAAAAAGCTGAATGCGAGGAAACCAAACAACCGGATATTAAGGATGGAGATAGATAGAGATGCCTGACATAATCATTGAAACGCGGGAAGTATGCAAGCATTTTGGCGGGCTGACAGCGGTCAATAAGGTCTCACTTCAGGTGCCTTATAATTATATTTTCAGCATAATTGGTCCCAATGGGGCGGGCAAAACAACGCTTTTCAACTGCATTTCTGGTTTTTATACACCTGAATCTGGTGAAATTATATATTTCGATCAAAAGATCCAGGGCTCATCGACAGACTTTATTGCTAGCATAGGCATTTCAAGGACCTATCAAAATATCCGCCTGTTTGGCAATCTTACCGCACTTGAAAATATCATGGTAGGTCAACATACTAAAATAAAGTCCTCTTGGGTGGACGCGGTCTTTCACACGCCGCGCTTTATCCGTGAGGATATAGACACCAGGAAAGAAGCTATGCGGATCCTCAACTACGTGGGATTGAAGGGTTTTGGTGATTTTTTGGCAAACAACCTGCCCTACGGGTTACAGCGTAGGCTTGAGATCGGGCGAGCACTTGCCAACAATCCTCGCCTGCTTCTACTGGATGAACCCACTGCAGGGATGAATCCTCATGAGACTCGTGAGATGACAGAATTCATTAAAAACCTCAGGGAGAAGCTGGACATTACTATCATTTTGATTGAACATGACATGCGCGTGGTGATGGATATATCCGACAGAATTAGTGTGCTGGATTACGGGACAAAGATCGCAGAAGGGACACCTAGAGAGATTCAGTCTAATCCAAGGGTAATCGAAGCCTATCTGGGTCCAGGTGGAGCTGCATTAGCAAAAAAATATCAAGCCCGGAGGCAAAAGCATGCTCAAAGTTGATAATCTTCACGTGCATTACAGCACGATCCATGCGTTGAAAGGTTTGAGCTTCCATCTCAACGAGGGCGAGATTGTCACACTGATAGGCGCGAATGGTGCTGGGAAATCAACTCTGCTCAATACAATTTCCGGTATCTTAAAACCAACTTGCGGTAGCATTAAATATAACGATGAAACAATCTCCAATATTCCTCCTCAGGAAATTGTGAGGAAAGGAATTATCCAGGTACCTGAAGGTCGGAAAATTTTCCCAAAGATGAGCGTGTGTGAAAACTTGGAAATGGGTGCCTACAGCCTTAACAAAAAGAAAGACCTAGCTAAAAAAATTGACGCGATGCTTGAGAGATTTCCCATAATCAAAGACAGAAAAAACCAGCTGGGTGGCACTCTTTCAGGCGGCGAGCAGCAGATGCTGGCTATCGCCCGTGGTTTGATGGCAGACCCAAAATTAATGCTATTGGATGAGCCATCGATGGGCTTGGCGCCAGTTTTGGTGGAGCAGGTTTTTGACGTGATTGAGAACATAAACGAACAGGGCACTAGCATTCTTTTGGTGGAGCAGAATGCCCAGATGGCACTTTCCATCGCTGACCGGGGATACGTGCTCGAAACCGGAAAAATTGTGCTGGAAGGCACAGCACTGGAGCTAATGAAAAACAAAATGGTTATTGACGCCTATCTTGGTGGGTAATCATACCTATTTACGTAACAAACTGGGGGACATGCTGCTACACACAAAGCGATACCGTGCTGAAAAGAAGAAAGCACTGCAAGAAGCCCACTATTGGCTGAACTTTGTGGTCTTAATGGGCAGTGGCGATTCCCTGGCATGCAACCTACCCTTAGGTACCCAATGCCGGCTGGAAATTGCACGCGCACTGGCCAGCAAACCCAACCTATTACTTCTGGATGAGCCATCCGCAGGCATGAATCCACGGGAGATTATGGAGCTGATGGTATTGATCCGTAAATTGAGGGATAAACTGGGCATCACCATCCTGCTGATTGAACACCACATTAATCTGGTGATGCGTATAAGCGAACACATTATGGTACTTGATTTTGGACGGAAGATCGCTGAGGGGAAACCTGAGGAAATTCAGCATAATGCCAAAGTCATCGAGGCTTATCTGGGAAAAGCAGCATCTGAGAAGCTGGAGTCATACGCTCATGCCACTGCTTAAAGTTGAGAACATCCATACCTATTACGGTACCATCTGTGCCTTAAAAGGCATCTCGCTAGAGGTGAATCAGGGAGAAATCGTCTGCCTGATCGGCTCCAACGGCAGCGGTAAAACCACCACGCTGAAAACCATCTGCGGTTTGCTACAATGCAAAGAAGGGCAGATTCACTTTAATGGACAGGACATCACCCACCTGCCGGCTCATGAAATCGTGCGCACTGGCATCGCTATGGTACCGGAGGGGCGGCAGGTCTTTGGGCGACTCACCACGTTAGAGAATCTGGAGATGGGCGCCTTCAGCCGCAATAATCGGAACGAGATTAAGCAAGATATCGAATTAATTTTTGACCTGTTCCCACGACTCAAGGAAAGGCGTAATCAGCTTTCTGGAACGCTTTCGGGCGGTGAGCAGCAAATGCTGGCCATTGCACGCGCCATGATGACCAAACCGAAATTATTGTTATTAGATGAGCCCTCCATGGGTTTGGCACCCAAACTGCTGGAAACGATTTTTGAAAAGATTATCGCCATTAATCGCAGCGGCACCACCATTTTACTGGTGGAGCAGAATACCCTAATGGCTCTGCAGGTAGCCCAGCGCGGGTATGTGTTACAAACGGGTGAGGTTTGCCTGGCAAATACCAGCGAATACCTTAAAAGCAACGACATGGTACGCAAGGCGTATCTAGGAATTGATTAATAATCTTACCCTTTTAAATAATCAGTGTAAAAAATGAAAGTATGAAATTTACACATACTTTCATTTATTTTTATTGTTGATTTAACAAAATGTTAATCCACTAGTAATGATGACTTAATTTAAAATTGTAATCATGAATAATATTAATGCGATGAAAGGATTTTGATGAAAAGCCGAATTCTGTTTTTATGCACAGGCAATTCCGCCCGCAGCCAGATGGCGGAAGCCTTATTGCGCCACTATGCAGGTGATATCTTTGAGGTGTACAGCGCTGGATTGGAGCCTAAGGAAGTTCATCCGCTCACCCTCAGGGTATTACAGGAGATGGGTCTGGATACTTCCACGCTATACTCAAAACCACTCAGCGAATTCATGGGCAAGGTGCACTTTGGTTACTTAATCACTGTCTGTGATCGTGCAGATAAGAACTGCCCCATCTTCCCCGGCATGGGCAAGCGCCTGGCTTGGCCATTTGAAGATCCGGCGCTCTTTGAAGGCAGCGAGGAAGAGAAATTAAACAAATTTCGGGAAGTGCGCGATTTAATTGATGCCAAGATCAAATCATGGTTGGAGGAAATGGAAATTTCAAACCTTCGCAATCATTGATCTTTAGAAAATCATAAAATCAGTTGCAGTGAAAATAATAAATAAGATATAAAGAGTCCAAATTATTGACAAATACCCAAAGCCGGGTATGATTAGTAAAAAATTTCTGGAGTTAAATTATGGCCACAGATAGCTACATTGTTGAAAATTATTTATCCCGTCTGAGCAAGGCAATTGAAGAACTACCCCGCGAGCCGGTGCAAAAGACGATTGACATCCTACGCGATGCGAGGAAGAACAAGAAAATGATCTTCCTGTTCGGCAATGGCGGAAGTGCCTCGAACGCCTCGCATACAGTAAATGACCTTATTAAAAATACCCGCACGGCAGGGGAACCTGATTTTCGCATTCTCGCGCTGAATGAAAATACCGCCACCATGACCGCCTACGGGAATGATTACGGCTATGACACCATCTTCGAAGGGCAATTGCGCTCTTATGCCAGCCCGGGCGATGTAGTCATCGCCATGAGCACCAGCGGCAACAGCCCCAACGTAATTAAAGCACTAGAAGCTGCTAAAGAAATGGGGCTGACCACCATCGGGTTTACCGGAGCGATGGGCGGCAAGATGAAGGATATGGTGGATGTGTGCGTGCATGTGCCTTCCAATTGGACCGGCATCATTGAGGACCTCCATATTGTTCTGGGTCACATCTTCACGGTCATTTTTATGGAAAACAATGACTACGTAGCCGAAAAAATGATGTCGTAAATAAATCAAGCGATGTTAAATTAAAAAATTCACCCGATCCAGGGTGAATTTTTATTTTTTTACTAATAATCGATTGATTATTCTGTTCCGCCCCAGGTCATGGTATTGCCGCAAACCTTGCAGGTGGCCGTTTTCTTACCCGTTTTTTCATCGACCTTGATCTCCACATTTCCCTCGGCACCCATGTCTTCTCTCCAACAAGAAGTTTTACGTTCCACACTGAGAATCTTATCGCCAAACTGGATCACTTTAAATTCACACTTGGGTTTTTGTTCTTCCTGGTTCATATTAATTTCTCTTTCCCAATAAATTTTTGATAATTATAAATGCATTTAAATGCAAAGAGGTGGCGCAAGCCACCTCTTTGACATCGATATGAATCTTAGCCGCCGCGCATCACTTTGCTGACGAAGGCCAGGACGGAACCGGTGAAGCCGAAGTCGGTATCACCGAAGGAGCTGCCAGCCCATGCGGGGTTGAGGCCGCCCAGAGCGGTGTAGGTGAAGCCAGCCAAGAAGGTGAAGAAGATACCATTTAGGAAGCCACCCAAGACCGCACCCTTCCAACCACCGGTCGCGTTGCCGTAAATGCCGGAGGTGCCACCCACGAAGAAGTGGATGATCATGGAGGGCAGGATCACTGCGCCAAGCTTGCCACCTGCAGCAACCTGCAGGAACATGACCACCACACCACCGACTATGGAGGATAGGTAACCAATCAGCAGTGCGTTCTGAGCATAGGGGAAGACCACCGGGCAGTCGAGAGCCGGGCGGGCGTTCTTGACGATCTTCTCGGAAATACCGCGGAAGGCGGGGACGATCTCCGCCAGCACGGTGCGCACGCCGAGCAGGATAACGCCAATACCACCGGCGAAGGTCAGCGCTAGCACGAAGCAGCGCAGCCACCAGGGGCTACCACCCAGAATGGTGGCAACATCGATGCCCTTGCCCAAGCCAATCAGGCTGACGACCACGAAGATGATGAGCATGACGAAACCCATGGCAACCAGGGGTTCACGCATGAAGCCTATCCAGTTGGGGAACTTCATTTTTTCAGTGGAATCCTCTGGCTTGCCAACAAACTGACCCAGGAAGCCAGAACCGGCATAGGAAATGGTGCCAAAGTGACCCATGACGAAGTCCTTGGAGCCAATGACCTTCTCGGTGAAGGGGGCTGACATGGCGGGGAAGAGCACCATCATCACACCGGTGATGATTGAGCAAACCGCAATGAGCAGCACGGAATTGGAAGCCACTGCTGGGATCATGGATAGAATACCCACAGTTAATACAGCGGCGAACAGTGTGTGGTGACCGGTCAGGAAGATATACTTCCAGGGGGTGAGCCATGCAATGAGAATATTGATAATGAAGGCGAACAGGAAGACCCAGGCAACCAGCGGACCCAGGACAGGATCACCCTGCACGATGGCGGTAAAGACCTCGTTCACCGGCAAACCTGCATTGGGGATGTTCAGCACTTGGTTGAACAAATCACCCAGGGGAACCACCACATTCACAACGATACCAGCACCACCACCCAGGATAATGAAACCAATGATGGTCTTAAGCGTGCCGGAGACAATTGCCTCAAAGGGTTTCTTGAGGGCAATCAAACCCACCAGAGCAATCAAACCCACGAGAATGGCGGCATTAGAAAGAATTGCCTTTAAGACATCTAGAATAACCATAATATTTACTCCTTTTTATTTTTTACGACTTCTTTATAAACAGGGACGAGGGCTTCTTCAATTTCTTTCTCATTGAAGAGGTTCATGACGGTCACCACTTTAGCAGGGGTATCCATCAGGTTTCGTGCAAATTCGCTGGTGGTGACATAAATGTCAATACCCTGCTGGCGCGCAGTGCTGGTATCCAGCACTTCACACAGCCAGGTGCCTTCCTTATACCCCGCCCTTTTTAATACATTATCCACCCCCATTTTAACCAAAAGCCCGCTACCTAAACCCATTCCACAAACGCAACCTATTCTAATCAAACTTAAACTCCTTTAGTGAAGTTATTGTGTTTTGATAAATTTATTGTGCAAGTAAACCCAACACGAAGGCTACTGCAAAGAAGATTAACGCCATCAAGCCTTCCGTCATACCAACTACCTTTTTCTTCTCTGCCATATTTTTTTCTCCTTTCTTTTTAGTATTTTTTTGGTAACGGGCGGGTTACCTAAATAAAGAAAATAAAACCTTGCCCAATAACATTTTAACACCCTTGTCAAGTATCGGTTACACGACTCTTGCTCCAAAAAACCTCCAGCAATTCTTCAGCAGTCTGACAGGCTTTGATTTGCTTGATATTCTCATCATCCCCCAGCACGCCGGCCAGTTCTGCTAAACCCTGAATGTGCTGCTTATGGTCCACAGCAGCCAGCGCCACCACCAAGTAGACCGGGTCGTTATCCTGATTGCCAAAATTCACCGGTGTTTTCAAGCGCACCACCGCAATGCTCGCCTTGATAACCCCATCTTCGGGTCGGGCGTGCGGCAGGGCAATGCCAGGGGCAACCACAATGTAAGGGCCAAACTCCTTGGCCACGCGGATCATGGCTTCCGGGAAGCGCTCTTCTACGGCGCCATCATCCACCATTAATTTACCGGCAGCGCGGATGGCTTCCTGCCAATCCTTGACTTCTACTCCAACCGAGACAAGATTAGGTCGAATTAGATCACGTAAATTCATGAATTTCGCAACGTGACACTATGTATTTTTTTGAAAGGTCTTGACTTCATCCAAACTTGCAATTACTGACAATCCTTTCTGTTAAACTTCAATTTAACAAACACATATGTTGCACATCCATCCCCACTCAGATAATTTCTTTCTTAAATAATAACTCTTATTTTAATCAATTTTTTGATTTTTGCAAGTTAAACCAAAGAGATGTTTCTTTTTATCAAAGTTAATTATGGTCTATTTATTGCAACAATAATGATACATCATCAGCATGATTCTCATGCAGGAAAATGATGTGCATAATGGCACAAATAATGCAACAGTTATGACAAGAGAAGGAGGCACTTATGAAATCTAAATTGAGCGTGCTGGTCATGCTGGGGTTGATAGTCCCCATACTGCTGACGGCAAGTGTGCAGGCATATTCCTACTCCATACTTAATGTGGTGCAGGATCAATCCGTGACCATCCAAACCTACGGCTTCCCGGCTAACGACACCTTCAATGTCACCATGGGCTTAAACGGCACCTGGGGCATTGGGGGGACCTTGGTGAGTAGACTGACCACTGGCAGCGGAGGTACTATTAAAGCCAAGTTCTACATTCCACCAGAACTCTACGGTCAGAACATCATCGCCATCCGCCTGGAGAGCCCCACCTCGGGTAAGTGGTATGCCAACTGGTTCTACAACAACACCGCCACTGTTCCAGTTTACCCATACGAGGCGCCCACATCCACCCCAAAACCGGGAGGGGGAGGAATCCCTGAGGGCTCCACCCATTTCCTGATTAAAAGCGTGGTCAAGGGCGAATCCGTCACGGTGACCCTGGTGAACTTCCCGGCCAACCACAACTATGCCGTCTTTATGGGCAAGACCAGCACCAAGACGCCAGTCTACCCATGGTATGAGGTGGCAGGTTTTAACAGCGCCGATGGTCACTCATTCAACGCGACCTTCAGCATCCCACCGGAACTGGAATTCACCCCGCAGATCACCATCAAGATTTGGGATATGGCATGGCCACACAACTTCACCTACAACTGGTTTTGGAATAACTAAACGCCAACCATGAGCATCGAGTATCGCGTGCCGTAGTCAATGCGGTGCTGAATCCGAACCTTTAGAAGTACAGCAAAAAGTCTGGCAAACCGTTGCCCTGGGTTTTAGAGCCACCATTAACAATGGCTGGGCACGGTTTGCCCAGAATGTCGCCTGATCTTCTGCCAGAGATGCCATGAGGTTGCACCCACAGCCTGCCCGCAACGCAATCGAAGGGTTATATCTGCCATCGAGAGCGATGTGAAGTAAATTAGCACGGATTTTTTTAAACTGAATTGCGTTTTCAACCCCCGGAGCAGTACCAGCGGGGATGATGAATTTAATAATTTCTAATTTATCGTTAATACTCGTAGGACTGTTTTGAATTTACTATTTAAACAAATAGAGGCATAATGCCTGAAATAATTATTGTGAAGCAGGACAGTGAATCTCAAATTGAGTTCTGGGCACACAACGCTAAGGAAGAAAAACCTAAAATCCAACGCGTAGGACAAATCACACAATTATCACCTTATGGTATGATGCTGGCCAGCCTGGCAGCCTGCACCACCATCGTGTTGCACAGCTACGCTCAACACCGCCGGTTGGATTTGAAGAGTGTAGAAATGCACATGCGCTACGACCGCGCTCAAAGCCAAGACTGCAACGCGCACGAACATGAGGAACCGTTTACCAATTCAATCCATGAGGAGGTAATCCTAAAAGGAAAGCTCAGTAAAGAAGAACGCCAGAAACTGATGGTGATTGCCCGCGCCTGCCCGATCTATCAGATGCTCAAAGGAGGAATCACCATACACTCAAAATTGTTGTCCACTCCATAGGTTTATCGCAGGTACATTATCTCATAAAGCGCTTTGCCGCGCTCATGGGCTTTCAGATTCTTAAGGTCTACGCTTAAATTAACTTGCGATGCAAAACGAAAATAATAAGGATTCGCCAGCAATCGTAATAACTGCTGTTTCCATATGGGTAAGCTGCTCAGCAGGCTAGTTGCTTCCAATAGTTGCGGTTCAGTTAATAGGATGGTGATATTCCCTTCTGCACCTTGCCAGAGGAATTTCGCCTGCCTGGCAAATTCTTTTCCACCAGGGTGTTCCACGATATCTTTTAACTGCAGACTGAGTGGCCTGCCATCTTCGATGAGGATTTTTTCACCCTGAGCCAGCATAAAGACAGGAATCTTCACACCGCCATAAGAGGGAAGGGCATGCATCTCCACAAAAATCAGGGTGAAATCTTTGATGTGCGCCCGCCCCCAGTACCAGTGAGACATGACATTTGCCAGGTTTACGTTGCCCCAGTTGTGGTCGTGATAACCATACCCATTTACCTTCACCACTTTCCCCCCATACCTCAAGGTGCCCTGAACCTCCCCATAAGGCACGGCTGCCAGCCAAGCGAAATAAGTTTCTAAGCGATCATCATAATAATTCTTTCCAGTGCCCGGCCGCCACGAGGGTACCTGAGCAGTGAGCTGCAAATCTAATAGCAGGTCCTGACCCTCCACATGAAGCCGATAAGAACTCAAGTTACCTTTTACCCAAGATTTCCCCACGCGGACTTCACAGCCATCCTGGGCTGCTGAAAAGGATTGGTAGGGAACTGGAATCCAGTTGAATGATTTTTTACCCTCAGGCGTGGTAAGGGTGAGCGCTATATCCGGATTAAGCCTTTGCTGCCGATTGAGCAGTGGCTTGGTGAAAAAAACAACCACAGCGGTTGATCCATCCGCAAAGTGAGCGTCGAAATACCACCATTCGAAATCACCACGTGAGCCTGTCGTGCGCATGCCATCTTCCCAGGGTTCCACTTGTGACTTCAACCCCTCACGCTTCAGAAAGTCATCCCCGATGCCAAAAATAATTTTTTTCACGATACCATGACCCGATAAAGCAATCAGGGGCGAAGTGCTCTCCGCCCCTGATTCAACCGTTTGATTTTATTGTATTTTAAAGACCTAATTCTTTCTTCAAAGCCGCTTTCACCTCAGGGGTGAGTTTCTCCAGGTCATCAATGAATGGACCAGTATAGAGTGCACCGCGATTATCGGTGAGGTGACCCCACCCAGCAGCGCGCAGCAGCGGCCATGGACCACCCTTTAGTTTCAAGTCTTCCGCCACCTTATAAGCAGCATTAATCAGTTGTTGGTGGGTTTTCTTCCTCAATGCTTCTTCCTGTTTCTGCCGCAACTGCCTTTGCAGGATGAACTCCTGCCCCGCCTTGACTGCCGCATCGGAGGTGGGTCCGGTGCCTGCACCTGCGCTCGTACCCGGTGTAGGGCCAGTGCCCAAGCCTGAGGTTGCTTTCACTTTACTCTTCGGGGGTGTTGTGCTGGATTCGGTTGGTTTCTTGAACTTATCTAACCAGTCTTGAATTGGATTTGCCATCTTTTACTCCTTTTTTAGTTGTTATATATGTATTATATTCCACTTGGTTTTTCAGGCAACCATTTGTTTGAATTATCGATCCAGGATGACGAACACGCCTGCCACGATTGCCAACAACGCCAGAACCACGCCTAGATCAGCTATGAAGGGGACAAAAGAGGCTGCACCCATGAGGATGAGCCATATACCCGTCAACAGCAAGCCGATCTTCTTAGTAACGCTTAAGTTTATGACTTTTTCCTTTCAATTATTATTCAAATCCTTAAATAAATTTCATATGTATCAATAATATACGTTTTTACTACAAAAATGATTCGTCAAGGCTGCATAACTATTTATATATATCTATATAAAGACATGACAACAGGCATAAACTGTGTGGATTTTTGCAAAGTTCTCGCTGATGAAACCCGTCAGTCAATTTTGGAATTTATCAGTAAGGGCGAGAAGAGTGTATCAGAAATCGTATCGAATTTCAGGGTATCCCAACCAACCATTTCACATCACCTTAACTTGCTGCGTCAGTATGGGATGGTGCTTTCCCGAAAATCTGGCAAGCAGGTTTTTTATTCACTAAACCATGAAAATGTAACCACCTGTTGTGGGAAATTAATGGCGAAATTCAATCCTGCCCAATCCAACATGAATCAACCAAAGAGGAAACATGTCAATTAATTATGAACCCGATGAATTAAAGCGAAAAGTTCGTGAGTATTATGCAGAAATAGCCAATCAAGTCTCTAACCAACAGGCGGCTTCCTGTTGCAGGCCAGATACATCCACATCCTGCTGTTCCGCAGAACGATATTCACCCAATGAAGGTCCTATCAGCGCGAATTTATACACAAAGGATGAGATTGGTTCACTTCCAGATACCGTTACCCAGGCATCCTTGGGTTGTGGGAATCCCACTGCCATTGCTGAGCTCAAACAGGGCGAGACCATCCTGGATCTGGGTTCAGGCGGAGGCATTGACTGCTTTCTAGCCGCAAGGCAGGTAGGTAATAGGGGTCGGGTCATCGGACTGGATATGACCCCTAAAATGCTTGATCTGGCGCGCGCCAATGCACGAAAGCTGGGATTAACCAATGTGGATTTCCAATACGGATATATGGAAGACATCCCCTTACCCAGCGAGAGTGTGGATGCCATCATCTCCAATTGCGTGATTAACCTCTCGCCTGACAAAGATGCCGCGTTTCGTGAATCCTTCCGGGTATTGAAACCCGGCGGTCGAATCTATATCTCCGACATAGTTATGCAAAGTTCACTCCCTCCTTCCATCCAAGAAAAAGTGGAATTGTGGGCAGGCTGTATAGCAGGTGCGTTGGAAGAAGTAGAGTATCTAAACAAAATGTGCACAGCAGGATTTGCCAATATCGAAATCACCTCGCGTAGGTTTTTTCCAATCAGTGAAATTGAAGGTATCAATCATCTAATCCAGGAATGGATTAACTCTCGGGAACTCAATCAAAATATCGCCAGCGTCACCCTGAAGGCAACTAAACCTCTTTGATAAATTGAAGGGGAGAAATCCATAGCCAGCCGCAAAAATTTAAACCCTACCCAAAAGTAAGATTAAGTGGTATTTTAGGCAGGTTGCCCAACTACCCGCCGCGTTGTCGGTTCGCAGGGGTGGCAGCAAGTTTACGTGTGCGAGGTGTTCCATGAAGTTCAAGCTTGCAGTGCGCACATTGGTAAGGCGACTATTCTTCATCCTAGCCATCCTGGGACCCGGACTCATTACCGCCAGCGCGGATAACGACGCCTCAGGCATTGCCACCTATTCATTAGTGGGTTCACACTATGGTTATCGCATGCTGTGGGTGGTGGTGGTAGTGACGATTGGTGAGGTGATTGTGGCAGAAATGGGCGCACGCATGGGTGCTGTGACCGGCAAGGGTACGGCTGACCTGATCCGCGAAAATTTTAGCTTGCGCATCACCCTGTTTGCCATGCTGTGCCTGGTGATTGCCAACCTAGGAACCACGGTGGGGCAGTTTGCAGGCATAGCCGCAGGTGGAGAACTGCTAGGCATCAGCCGCTACGTGAGCGTGCCCATCGCTGCCCTGGTATTAGCCGGGCTGGTTATCCTCGGCTCTTATTTTTATGTGGAAAAATTCCTGCTGGTATTGAGCCTGTTCTCCCTGTGTTATGTGGCATCTGCCATTATGGCCAAACCGGATTGGGGAGAGGTGCTGCGTGATGCGCTAGTGCCGCATGTAGAGATGGCTCCCATGTACATCCTTACCATTTTAGCCACGGTGGGCACCACCATCACCCCGTGGGGCATCTGCTATGTGCAGTCTTCTGTGGCAGATAAGGGCGTGAAGATGTCTGAATACCCATACACCCGCCTGGATGTGGCGTTTGGTGCAGCCTGGGGTAATGTGGTTTCAGCCTTCATCATCATCGCCACTGCCGCCACGCTCTTCAGTGCCGGCATCCGCGTGGAATCGGCTGAGCAGGCAGCCCTGGCGCTTAAGCCACTAATGGGTGCGGGAACCACCACCCTGTTTGCGGTCGGTCTGCTGGGTGCCTCACTGCTGGCTGGCTCGGTGCTACCATTGGCTACCGCCTATTCGCTGTGCGAGGCATTTGGCTGGGAACGCGGATTGGATAACAGCCTGAAAGAGGCACCGGTGTATTACGGTATCTTCGCCGGGGTCATTTTGGTCAGTGCAGTTTTTATCCTCATCCCAGGCATCCCACTCTTTCCGGTGATGTGGCTCTCGCAGACGCTGAATGCCATCTTCCTGCCGGTGCTGCTGGTGCTAGTGTTGAAATTAATTAACGATAAGCGCCTGATGGGGGAGATGGTCAACAGCAAACTGCAGAATACCTTGGCGATATTATTAACCGTGGTGATCAGTGCGGTGACGATATTGTTGCTTGTGGTTTCTTGATCAAATTATTACATATATTATTCTTTAAATGAATAATTCTATTTTATATAATTTGTATATTCACTTGAAAATTTTATAGTTAGTAATCATAAAGTAAATTGAACTACATCAAATCTAAACTTAATTTTATTAATTAGAAAGATTTTAATATTAGTCACAATAATTATTCTATCTAATCCTTTTTAGCACTGCTTTCTGTATAACTGAAAATCTATCCTTAACCCCAAAATCACTATACAATTTTTCAGTCAGTGATCCTAAAGGATAATTAGTTTTTTCTTGGATGGCCAACAATTCAGTGACTACAAGAAGAAATTCAACATCGAATTCACCCACACGATTTAATGGCAAAAAATTGTTAATATGTTCTTTAGAAAAATATTGTAATTTTGGTGGAAAATAGTTTATTGGTTTAATTGATTTCATCATTTCTAAAATATGTTCTTTTAATTTGAAAGTTAACTGAGGGTTATAAGCAAATTTTACATACATCTCAACAATTAAGTGAATATGCGCCGGTGTTCTTTCGCGATTTCTCCCCCGCTCCAAGTATTTGACAACAAAATCATTCTCAGACTTTTTTCCATGGTAGACATTAATTTGTGTTTGATTAGCAGTTTGGTAGATAACATCATCCTCAATCAATTTGCTAGCTTTATACATTTTTAGAGAGCAAATCACATAGTAAATCAGTGAGATTAACCAGTTTAATATTTTCATTCAAGGACCTCATAGATAAGAACATATTTGTGAATTATTTTAATATTTTTTGGTAACTCAACTTTAGGTGCAATTGAAATCAAGCTAGGTTGAACAACGACAATTTCTTTTAATTTAATCTTTTCATTTTTCAGTAATTGGAAAAAAATTCTTTGTGTTATGGGTTCAGTTAATTCTCCTACTTTTTGATCCATCGAAACAATAGAAATGAATTTTAGTAATGTGTACTTATCGAGAATCTCTTTTATTAAATTATCAACCATTCTAGGAATATCACTTAAGCGTTGGTTTACAAAGTAATCAGTAGAAATAATTGCTAAATCACTATTTAGAATATTTTTTTTGATTTCATTTTTATATAAATAATAAATAGCACCATTATTTGAATATCTAGATTTAAGATTTGCTATAAGTTGCTGAGACATTTTGTCGTTATCTAATATCCAGACTGTAGTTGATTCCAGTGTTTCAAGTCTAATTTTTTTTCTATTAACCTCTATTGTTTGTTGATCCACCATATAGTTTATTTGAGAAACTTCACTAATTGCTCTACTACTTATCGGTTTTTCAAAAATCGGCAGGTACTCATGAGCAAGTAATAAAAAATTATATTTCATGCTATTTTTATACCAAAATCCAGTAGTTTTACAGTTATGCTGTCTTTTGATTATTAAATCTCGTAGAACAAAACCTTCATCTAAGAAAATATTAATTAAATAAAAACCAAGAGGAACAACGTATTTATTTTTACGTAAATCTCCTATCAAAATTGCACATTTTTTGCCCGATTTCAATACTCGAAAACTTTCCCTTGCCACTATTTTCATTTCATTTAAGAATTCAGTAATTGCTAAATGAGATAAATCATTATGATTAGATTCTGTATACTGAATAATATTTGCGTATGGTGGATGCGCACAAATCAATTCAATTGATTCGTCTTTAAGCATTAGTTTTCTTGCATCGCTTAATACTAATAAAGGCTCATATATTTTGTGTTCATCAAATAATGAATGATTTACACGAAAATCTAGATTATTCTTAGCTAAATATAAAGCATCATTGTTTATATCGGATAATATACATTGCCTTCCTAATAACTTTGTTTCCACACCTGTTGTACCAGCGCCACAGAAATAATCAAGAACAATTTGGTTTGTTTCAGAATATAAATTAATGACATTTCTAGGGATATATGGTGACCAGTTGCCACGATAATTTCCATTATGAGTCGCCCAATTTCCACGATTCTTAAAACTCCACACAGACTTGTCTTCAATATGAAAATCTAATGGTTGTAAGAATTTTATATTCTTCTTTTTTTGAACACCGTTGATATTCACACCTTTATATTTAACAACAATTTTTTCAATTTGTTTTAAATTTACTCCATACCTATTCCCAATTATCTGATCAGGAATTCCACTTTCCTTATCCTGAAATATTTTCTTTTCTAGTTCAATATTCATGGTTAATAATTTATTTTAATGTGTTGCACAAGCAATGCATGGGTCGAAGGCGCGCACTACGCGTCCTACAGCGCGTTCCAGTTCCAAGTTCACCCTATCGGGGGTGATGTAGCGCTCGGCGGCTACCTTTAAGGCGCGTTCGATGGCTAACATGTTATGCACAGTAGGGATGATGAACTCCCCCTTGCTGATTTTGCCACCCTCGATGACATAATGGTGGATGAGAGGTCCGCGTGGGGCTTCCACCAAACCGTAGCCCTCGCCATCACGCGGTGTATAGGGGATGGATGGATCCTCCCTATCCAGTGGTTCAGCCAGGATTTGCATAGCGCGCTCGATGCAGTAGACTAGCTCCACACCGCGGCACAGGTCATAAAGCAGGATAGGATGGGCAGGTTTGCCAAAATTATCCACTACGTACCTCAGATATTGGTCGGCGATATTTGTACCCATGCGGTCGGTCATGTTAGCGCGCGCCAGCGAATTGGCACGCATCACCTGACCCTGATAAGAGGTGCGCCCGGCAAAGGAATAGTCAGTCTCCTCAAAGGTGAGGTGCTCACGGAAATGACGCGGGGTGAAGGTGCGGCAACATTCGCCTCCGGGTTCCAGCAATCGGATTTCATGGCTGTTGTAGTCCGGCTCGGATTCCTGAGTGGAAGCGATGTAATGCGTAGGGGCATCATCCCCCCAGGTGCCGATGCGTTCCCTCATCTTCACCGACATCTGCCAGTAAAAGGCAAAAAGCTGGCTGGCGACCGGCAGCATTTTCTCCAACCGCTCGCTCATGACCCGGGCAGGCTCAGCAGGGATGCCGCTGGAGACGCCGCCCACCACCGCCTTGATAGGATGGATAAACTGCCCGCCTGCCAGCGTGATCAGGTCAGTGCCCAGCTGGCGCACTTGCAAAGCACGACGGGCAATGTTAAATTGCACCTCCCGCGCGGCTTCTTCCTCGCTGACATGAAAGAGGCTATCCACTCCCAGGCGATCGGGCATGGTAAAGATGAACAGCGAGGTGGCCTGGTTTTGCAGCATCTGACCCAGCAAAAGCAGGGAGCGAAGGCGCTGTGCCAGTGGTGGGGGCTGCACGCCATAGGCATCCTCAAGGGCTTTTACCGAAGCCACATGGTGGGCAGTGGAGCACACCCCACAGATGCGTGGCACGATGACCGGCATCTGCTCGGCAGGCACACCTTGTACTAGGTAGGAAAAGCCGCGTAGTTCGGTAGCCTGGAAGCGGGTGGATATCACCCTGCCATCGCGCACTTCAATTTCAACCTTGGCATGACCTTCAATGCGGCTTAGAGGAAAGGAAAGAGTAGTCATCAGAGGACCTTTTCCTTAGGACGCGGTGGTTTACCGGGAGCGGAATAATCGGAAAACTGGAACAGAAACAGCGCCAGTTGAGGAGAAATCAACCCTTCACGCAGTTCCTCAGGCGGGACATCTGTTAGACTTTCCAGCACACGCTGTATGCTTTCTAGCCAGATGTGGGACTCTTTATCAATCAGGACATCTGAGGGACCGCGACAGCCCACGCAGGGGTGACCGGGTCGGGTGCATAATGCACGGCAGCCGCCGCGGGTAGAGGAACCCACACATAAATAACCCTGATTAATCAGGCAGATATCCGGCAAGACCTCTCCACTTTGAAAACCCAACAAATGTTTGGGGCGCATATCCTTGAGTTTCTTGCGCCCGCATTCCTGGCAGACTACCTTACTCACCTGAAAGTCGGGCGGGGTGAGCAGTGCCGCCATAAACAGCTCGGGGGTTGGTGGACAGCCCGGCAGGTAGAGGTCTACATTCACAAAGGCATCCACCGGCTGGCTCTTGGGCAGTAGGCGGGGGACGTGTCGCCTCTCACTCTGTGAGAGGAATAGTTCACGCACCTCGTCGCGGTTGCCCAGATTAGCCACCCCACCGGAGATTGCACAGGTGCCCACGGCAATCACCCGTTTGGCACTTTTCACCGCATGGCGCAGATGATAGAGGTCCTCATCGGAACGCACTCCCCCACTGATGATGAGCACATCCACTGGGGGAACATCATAGGCGGTGACCACCAAGGGCATATACACCAGGTCAAAGTGTTCCACCCACTCCTGGGCATTAAGCAAAGAGACCTCACAGCCCGCACAACCAGAAAGCTGCAAGACAGCGAAGCGGGGGAGAGGTGCGGATTTTATTAAATTCATTATGGATATTATACATAACCTACCTTGTAATTGCTTTGAAATGGTTTACTTTATATGGGGTATGTGGAACGAACAATGATTATTTAAGATTAGCGTGTGAAAACTACAATATTAATAACAAAGTCATAAATGGCACGTGGTTTGCAACTAATTTGTGTAACATAATATTTTTGGTATTTAATATAAAGGAGAGTTATGTTACGAGCCATTTTTTCCAAAACTACCCTAGTACTGCTGGCTATGTTATTTGTGGTGCTGTGGTTGAGCGGCGGTATCCTCAATCAACTAATCCACCCAGCGCAAACCATCCCTGCACTCCCATCTTCAAACCCCACCGGCGCCTCAGGGGTAATTTCCAAGGCTGCTAACGACGCCTATCAGGTGTTACAGCCGGTATCTGACGCGTTCCGCGCTGCCTTTGACCGCTGGTGGGCTGAGCGCAAAGTGCAGATAGCCCAATCTTTAAATCAGTGGCTGGCGGAGCAAAAAAACATGCTGCTGAACTCCCTGCAGCTGAAATTACAGGAATGGGTCAACCGCACCCTGGGTGTAGCAGCGGAAGCATAAGGTGAAATGAGGATAAAATTCAAGGAAAAGTAGAAAGGTTCTTTGATGAAAATTCATGTGCACGGTAAATTGATTGCCCTATCCATCGGGTTATTGTGTCTGACTGCCTGTCAACCTAAGGTTGGGGTTGCACCTATCATTGATATACAAAATGCGGCTGAGCTTGAGGTGGTCGGCGAGGTGAGTTACCAGGATCCCCTTTCGGTGGTGTGGGCACTGGATGGCAAAAGTTTCTGGGTGATTGGTTACGGTGAACTTGCGCGATTCAACAGCCAAAGCCTGGAAAAAGAGTTCACCTTTAAAGTCGATGAACCCGGCTTGCTGCTGGATGCCTCCCCGGACGGCATCTCCATGGCTTATACACCCGAGAAGGATGGAACATTCCTGATATTAAATTCCAAGTCGAACACAAAAATAGAAGTGGATTGCGGTGAGCCCTACGGCAATGTCAGGTTTTCACCTAACGGCAAGGAAATTAGTTCAACCTCGATGAATGAATGGAAGGTGAGCCTATGGAATGCAATCACCGGAAAATTAAAGGGAACTCAAGAAGGTTTTGAAACTGCCGCACCGGTGTATTCAGCTCAGATCGGGGAGGATAACAGGACCTTGATCTGGTATGCGCGCGGGACAGCCCAATTACAGGACATGAGCAACAGCAACTTGGGAGCAGAGTTTGCTCACCAGGATTGGATTACGGCATTTGCCCTTTCACCTAATGGTGAGATTTTCGCCACAGCTGCCTATGCAGAAATCAATGAAGACTACTCACCGGTGCTGTACCTTTGGGATGCCCGTAGTGGAGACCTGCTTAACTCCTTTACCTATAAGGATACGATTCAATCCCTGGCCTTCTCACCCGATGGCCAATTGCTGGCAACAGCCAGCGGAAAAGTTGTCAACCTGCTGGAAGTGAAATCAAAAAAAGAGCTCAATCTGCCAGGCCAGGTGTCCAATGTAACCTGTGTGAAATTTTCAGCGGACGGGCAGAGCCTACTCACCTGCGGGGAAGATGACCAGGTCCGGCTCTGGCGGGTGAAGGATTCCTCAAATTAGGAAGCAATTAGCAAATCTTCCGCAAGCGTAATTTTAAATACCGCCTACCACCCAATCATTAACTACCTGCTCAAGGCGGCTCGAATTTAATCAAAGGTTTGCAAGCAGTCACGTAATTCAATAATTGCAGTTGCTGTCCTAAATCCTCACTCACCTTAATCTCTAGGGTCCGTTCATCCATCCCAAATGGCTGCAGGATAGCCGCCGCTGCGCGTAGCAACAGGGTACGGTAGTAGTCTGTATCCAACGCATCCCATGGGGGTATTTCTGGCAGGTCCCAGGCATGCACGCGAGGCTGACCGCGGGTATAGAGCAAGCGCACACGCTGACCGGGGCGTAGCGATTTGCCCTGCGCAGCTAACTGGTAGACCGCTAGGGCACCATGCGAGGGCACCCGGTAGCCAGCTAGTTCCTTGCTCAATTTCTTACCCACCACCAGATCTTCAATTGGCACGCGCCCCTCGCGCAGGTCACGCAGCCGGCATCGCAGCAAGTCAACCGCCTGTTCCACACAGGCGGTCAGTTGATCAGCATGCTCCGCGCGCGCCAAGCAGGCGAGCATCTCGGTCTGCACGCGGGTGATGAAGGGGGCACTGTCGCGCCGGCGCAGTTCAATGCCACGCACCTTGGTTGTGCCATCCTGAAAGACGCCGAAATAGCGGTTGGGCACCGGCAGGCGTTCATCCACTCGTGAGGGGAGAAATGCCACCCAGCGGAAGATGCCATCCAGCGTCACCGGTAGATTGGTGCGCAGGGCGATTTCCTCCAGCAATGGGCGGAAGTGTGGCACCTGATTGCAGCCCTCCTTCTTTACCCACAAGCCATCTACGTACATATGCAAAACGGTAAAGCCCAAGTCTTCTGCGGCTTCTTTGGCGCGCAGCAGCGCCTCGCGCCCCCAGGTGGTGACGGCCTCGTGCGCCTCAATGCGACCAAAGCGCGCGTTCTTATAGCCCAGATAGCCAAAGCAGGTCACGAGCAGCCACTTGTGCGCCGCGGAGAGGGATTTATCCCTGCGGCGGCGCGGGTCCCAGCGCGGCAGGGTCAGCGCACGCTGCTTGAGGGCGACGCGCTTTTGCAGCAGGGGCGCCAGGGTTTGCGGCACCAGGCCGGGCGGGTAGGGCGAGCGCCCCAGCTCGGCGGGCCGCGGCGTTTCGGGTGAGATGTTGCACTTGACCATGATACTGGGATACATGGAGATGAAGTCAATCATACCCACATTAAAATGCAGCCCAGTGATGGGCTGGTAGACCAGCCCGCCCTGGTCATAGCGCAGCAGGTCCAGGGCAGTCTTGGGCTGTTCAGGCTGCTGTTTGCGCCAGGGGACGAGGATGCCATTGCGCAGGGCGGTAAGGATCTGCATGGAGGAAATACCTGTACCCGGTGAAGTGCGCACCGCCACCTGCAGAGGCAGTCCGGTGATGCGGGCGGTCTCCAGAGCGCCCTGCAGGTCATACTCTTGCCACATCATGGCATTATGTCCATCGATATGGCAGCGCCCAAAGAGATGCACCTGCTGACCGCGGTAGATAATCTGCCCATATGAAAAATAACTGCCCTCTTTCTTATACAGCACGCCGCGCCCTGCTTCACGGTTGAGTGGCAGAGGCAGCCGCTGGCGGGCAGCCATTTTAATCAACAAGGGTAGCAGCCAGGTATCCCCGTAAGCGGTGAGCAGCAGGTCGGGGTCATGGCGCTGCAGGATGGCGCGCAGGTTCACCAGTAGCGGGCGCTCCTCATTCAGCGAAAGGTGGTATTCATGTTTCTCGTACACGGCACTGATATACGTAGGCTGGGCATGCTGTGGGTCGCAATCAGGCCGCAGGTTAAGGATGCGCAAGGGCGGCGCTGGGGGATCCAGTTCCCAGGGTGAATCCAGCACCTGCAGGGACTGCAGGAGGCCATCTTCCGTTGACACCACACGGCAGTGCGCCATGGGGAAGGTGCCGTGCAGGGCGGCGTAGCGCAGTGCCAGGTGCAGGTCGGCATCATAGTAATCCAGTTCGGGGAAAACCTGCAGGATACGTCGGAAAAGTGCGGGTTGACTGGCTGCCTGCGCCACGTGGATGGCTAGCACGCTGACAAGACCGGGCCGAAAAAGGTCACGCCGCTCCTGATAGGTCAGCGCAGGGGTATGCGGCTGGGCGCGCAGGAATTCCTCCAACGCCTGCAAACGGCTATCAGCCCCGGCGGCATAAAAGGTAACCGGGAAAGGCTGGTGCAGGCGCAGCCGGCGACCATCCTCCGCCATGAGCCACAACACCACCCCCTGATGCGGATGGTCATGCAGGTCCAGCAGCCAACCGGTGGTCTGCATTTTGGTCCTCCGCTTGACGTGCTTCCAGCATCTGGCGCAGGCGCATGACCTCCTTATGTTCTTCCAGCAGCATAGCCAGCAGAAAGGTCTCCATGGGCAGGGCATGGGCGGCATAGGCTGCCGCAGCCAGGTGCTTACGGGCTGAGGCAAACAGGTCATCCAGAGCCAGCTGATCGCTGCGGCGTAGGGCACGTCGGAAGCGGGCAAAGGCTTCCTGCTCCTGGATGAAAGTCATGGTGATGGATGGCAGTGTGCGTCCCATGTTCCCTCCGCTTTAATCCCACAGCGTGGGCGGGGCAGGTGCCGGCAGGGGTTCCAGCGTCCAGGCCTGGCTGGCTTGCTCCTGCAGGCGTTCAACCAGCACGGCGCGCTCGGCACTCAGCGGTGCGGGCGGGCGGGTGCTGACCACCACCGGCGCCAGGCGGCTGAGGCGCTGCAGGCTCTTCAGGCAGCCCTCCAGCAGCCGTTGGCTTTCAGTCAGACTGACGCTTTCATCATAGAACGTAGTCAACAAGTCCAGCACCAGGGTGGGCAGCCCATCACAGGGTGCTTCAGCCAGCATGGCGCTCATCTGACAGCAGGTGAAAGCGCGCGCCAGCTGGATGCGTGCCATGGCGCCGCTCAGTTCCGCAGTGTAGCGGCGGATGGTACGCGCCAGCGGATAGATATTAAAGCGGTTGCCACCATCCAGCACGCGCAGCGGTCCGTTGAGCGAAAGGCGCGCCGCCAGTTCCAGCATCAGTTTGGCAGCGGCATGGGGTGCCACCAATACCAGTAGGCGGTTCGCTAGGGGTAAAGTAAGTGCATCCATGCCCCCACTATGACACAACCCGGTTTAAATGTGAATCCCACCTATGGAGGAAAAAAGGTGTGAAAGTTGGGTTACCCCGAGGGGTGAGCCACACTTGGCGACTTGCAGGGTCGATGCTCAAGTGCTGGGGGATCAGGCTAGCGTGTGGGTAAGTACGATGCGTAGCCCGATAAGGATGAGGATGCAGCCACCCAGCACCTCCACGCCCTTGCCAAAGCGCTGGCTGAGCTGATTGCCAAGTTGCATACCCAAGATGGAGAGCAACAAGGATGCCAGCCCAATCCACAGACCGGTAGTGATGATACTTGACTTTAATAGAGCCATACTCAACCCTACACCGAGCGAATCGATGCTGGTGGCAATGGAAAGCATAACCAGCTCCCTGCCACGGGATGGGTCCTGGTGAGACTCAATTTCCTCTTCTCTGGACAACCCCTCACGGATCATGCGCCCGCCTACCCACACCAGCAGTGCCAGGGCTAGCCAGTGGTCAAAACCAGCAATGAAATTCACAATGGTGCTGCCCAGCAGCCAGCCCAACAGCGCCATCAGGAATTGAAATAAGCCAAAGTGAAATGCCACGCGAAAGGTTGAGCGCCAAGTGGTAGGCAGCGGTGATGAGCCAATGCCCAGAGAAACTGCAAAGCAGTCCATGGCCAAACCAAGCGCTAGGGTGAACAACAGCCAGGGTCCCATAAAATGTCTCGATACTCCTTCTGGCAAAAAAATCGCCGCAAACCTGCCACGGCGGAAGCCGACGAACAAATAACGGGCGCAATTTTACCAGTTTTTGCAATAGCTTAAATTAATAATTTCCCCGTCGGTCTCTCCACTCCAACGTGAAGCTATATGGCTGTTTTGGCTTTCTCTAAGTCGTCCACCCCAAACACTAATTTTGCAGTGGCGGCCAGATAGACCAGCTCAATGTTCACCCCGGCATCAGCCAGCCTGTGAGCCATTTGACCCAAGACACCCGGGCGATTCTCCACCTCGCTAACCAGAACCTCGCGCTCTGCAGTGACCTTTATTCCTTTGGCCTCAAGCGCCTGGCGGGCAGCGGCTGCATCTTCCACCAGGATGTGGATCAGACCCTCACCCTGTGAAGTAACGGCACATATGCCATCGATGTTAATGCCTGCCTCACCCAACACCTCACCCATCTCAGCTAAAGTTCCAGGGCAATCTGGCAGAACGATGGTTAAATCCTTTGCCATCAGGCACCTCCTTTGCTACTCTCAATTATAGCTTTTTTCATCGGTTGACGATTCCCAGGCACTGAAGTCCCAGCCCGCCAGTGTCTGGCGCAGTTCCTGGCGGGTGTGCAGGCCGAACTTGCGCAGCACGTTGCGCACGTGGGTCTTGACCGTCTCGGGT
>Ga0067045_1027860_pt1 | contig 54465 bp, 54 predicted proteins | sample TerdegcTABiofilm_FD_59184 | JGI IMG/M metagenome (GOLD analysis project Ga0067045, IMG submission 59184) | Combined Assembly of (Gp0054472, Gp0054536) Wastewater bioreactor microbial communities from Singapore -Terephthalate degrading...
CCCGCCATTATTCAGGTGTACGAAGTAGGAACCGCTACTATGATGGCTGCTAAGGGAGCCATCAAACCCGTGTATCAATTGATGGCCGAAAACAATGCAAAGTTCGATCCGAAGGTGTACATCCCTACCATAACATCCTACTATTCCACTTCGGACGGGAAAATGCTTTCTATGCCCTTCAACAGTTCCACTTCGGTAATGTATTACAACAAAGACGCGTTCCGCAAAGCGGGGTTGAATCCGGATAAACCACCGGCAACCTGGCCTGAGTTCTTCGATGCCGCCCGCAAACTGAAAGCTTCAGGGATGGAAGGAGGATTCACCACAAACTGGATCAGTTGGATCCAACTGGAAAACTTCTCTGCCTGGCACAACGTTCCCTTCGGAACCAAGAGCAATGGATTCGATGGGTTGGATACAGAACTGGTGTTTAACAGCCCCCTCCACGTTCGCCATTTTGAAAACCTCTATAAACTAGCAAAGGAAGGAGTATTTATCTACGGTGGCCGGGAAAACAAGGCGAACCCATTATTCATCTCCCAGCGGGTAGGTCTCCACTTCGAATCCATTGGGGGATATGGAACTATGAAAGCAAACTGTAAGTTTAATTTCGGGGTTGCCCGTCTTCCATACTACCCCGATGTTCCCGGCGCTCCACAAAACTCGATCATTGGTGGGGCTAGTCTCTGGGTATTCAATGGGAAAAGCCCAGCAGAATACAAGGCTGTAACGGCCTTCTTCACTTTCATTTCTCAACCGGAAATCCAAGCGTACTGGCACCAGAATACCGGTTACTTACCTATCACAAATGCCGCATACGAACTTACCAAGAAGCAGGGGTATTATAAAGACAATCCAGGTCTAGAAGTCGCTATCGGGCAACTTCTCAACAAACCCCCAACGAAGAACTCGATGGGAATCCGATTCGGGAACTTCAACATCATTCGTGAAATCGAAGACCAGGTCTGGGAAGACATTCTGGCTGATAAGATATCCGTGAAAGATGGATTGGCTCGAATGGTCCGGGAAGGGAATGCCAAACTCCGGGAGTTCGAGCGATTGTACAAGTAAACGCTCGCTGATGGTGGAAGGGGGGTCACACCCCCTTCTACCGTTTTTACATCCTCTGTATTTCGAGGCACAGTATGGCAAAACAGTATGAAATCAAAGCAAAATGGTTACCCTATTTACTCGTACTACCTCAGATGATTATCGTATTCATCTTCTTTTTCTGGCCTTCTGCCCAAGCGATCCTGCAATCCTTCTACCTCCAGGATCCCTTCGGCGGAAAGACGATCTTCGTAGGACTATCCAATTACATCGCCCTTTTCACGAACCCAGATAGTGATTACCTGTATTCTTTTATTATTTCCATTGTTTTCGCCCTAAGCATTACCCTTCTTTCTATGACCGTGTCCCTTTTTCTCGCGGTGCAGGCCCATAAAAAAATACGCTTCACCACTTTCTATAAAACGATGCTAACCTGGCCGTACGCGGTAGCTACTCTGGTAGCGGGAGTCATCTGGCTATTCATGTTCAACCCGAACGTAGGAGTTATTGCCTGGATCTTGAAACATCGATTTGGTATTCCTTGGGACTACCTATTGAACTTCCAACACGCCTTTATTCTCCTTACCCTTGCCGCGTCCTGGAAACAGTTAGCCTATAATTTCGTATTCTTCATGGCAGGACTTCAAAGTGTTCCCGAGACCCTGGTAGAAGCTGCCATTATTGATGGGGCGAGTCCTGTTAGGCGTTTCTGGCAGATCATCTTCGGACTATTGGCACCCACAACTTTCTACCTCTTGGTCATGAACCTCGTGTTCGGGTTTTTTGAAACCTTCCCCATCGTGCATGGGATTACTGCGGGAGGGCCTGGGAAATCCACTTCCATACTTGTCTACAAAGTTTGGAGAGATGGGGTTGTGAATCTAGACCTAGGGGGGTCCTCAGCCCAGTCGGTCATCCTGATGATCCTCGTGATTGGACTGACCGTTCTTCAGTTCCGCTTCATCGAGCGGCGGATCACCTACTAGGAGGCAACCTATGAGAGAGTTTTCCAAAGTCCGAAGACTCATAACACATTTCTATCTATGGATCGGGATCGCCATCATCATCTTCCCCATCTACTTTATCTTCTCGGCCTCTTCCCATACTAGCGCGGAAATTCTTTCGGCTCCGATGCCCTTAAACATCGGGCCCTATCTATTTGAAAACTATAAAAGAGCGTTATTCGAAGGAACAAAGAATTTGGGCACCCCGGTTCTTATCATGCTCAAGAACTCCTTCATCATGGCTATGGGAATCTCGATTGGGAAAATCATTATTTCCCTTTTAGCCGCCTTCGCCATCGTTTTCTTTGATTTTCCTCTGCGTAAGTTCTGTTTCTGGAGTATCTTTATTACCCTGATGTTGCCTGTGGAAGTTCGGATTATGCCTACATATAAGGTGATTTCTGACCTTGGGATGCTGAATACCTACTCTGGCCTCATCATGCCCATGATCGTTTCCGCTACCGCTGTGTTTCTGTTCAGGCAGTTCTTCCTTACTGTACCTCGAGAAATCGTTGAGGCTTCCCAGATCGACGGATCTACGCCCATGCAATTCTTCGGAAGAATACTAGTGCCCATGAGTCGCACGCCCATCGCAGCCTTATTCGTCATCCAATTTATCTATGGATGGAACCAGTACTTATGGCCTCTATTAATCACTACGAAACAGGAATACTTTACCCTTTTGATAGGAATCAATCGGATGATGACAGGAGCAGACGTGAACATCGAATGGCAGATCGTAATGGCTACAACTCTATTGGCCCTGCTTCCTCCTGTGGTCGTGGTAGTCTTGATGCAGAAACAGTTTATAGCGGGAATGACTGAAACGGAGAAATAGAACAGAAGATTAGGCAGGGGCGAATTGCATGCCCCTGCTTCAATCCTCTTTCGCGAACAATCGGTACAGAAGTAAATTGAAACCTAAAAAGGAAAAATTATAGAAAAAATCCTCCACAGGGATGGTGAATACCCGATACCCCAATATCGCTCTTGGATTGTAGAGAACCACAGGTAAACCGGTTAGTATACCGTTGACGATGAGGAAGGCAACGAAGGAGAACAGGAAGTACGCCCAGGTATGGGAAGATTGCAATAGAGAGGGTTTCACCTTAAGGGCGAATATTAAAAAGGCTGCGCAGGAAAGTAGTGCCAGCAGTGTGTATCCCCTGTTGCGGTTCAGAACACCTGCCAAAAGCAAGGTAGCTACCATTCCCCAAAACAGAACCAGAGGTACGGGAAGGATCCTTTCCCGAAGGAATTTCCGAAAGATATGATAAACGAACAAACAGGCATAGGGGATGCAGAAAAAGAACAAGACTTCTCCCATAGGGAGACCTATCAATATAGCCTTGCCTGCATAGGTAGGGTTGAAACTCCAGTGCCCATAAGCAGTTACAAGGATGTCCCATAAAAGATACCCGAAAGCGGTAAGCCCGATCGCTGGGAATACGAACCGCCACTCCTTAGTAAAAGCGATCCGGGGATGGAAAGAGAAGATTAAGGGAATCAGGACGGACACTAGGTTCAATCCAACGTAGAGGGTCATTCCACTTCCTCTTTTTCTACTTCTTCCTGTTCTTCCATCTGAAGATCTTCTATCCCATACTCTTTCAATTTTCTGTGCAGGGTTTTTCGGCCTATCCCCAGCACTTCGGCAGTCTTCGATTTGTTCCCGCGAAAATAACTTAAGTTAGCCTGGATAATCTCTTTTTCCGCCTCTGATAAGGTTGTTCCGAGGGAGATTTTCACGTAGTTTTCATCCGCTCCAGTTCGGAGGAAAGGTGGCAGATCATCTAGCGTGATGAATTGTCCTTTGCAAAGGACCACCGCGCTTTCGATACAGTTTCGCAGTTCCCGCACGTTTCCCGGCCAGGAATAGTTGTACAGGGCAGCTCTAGCCTTGGGATCAATTCCCTCTATCTGTTTCCCGTTTTCCTTGGCAAACTCTTTCAAAAATGCTGCCACTAAAAGGGGAATATCTTCCTTTCGTTCCCGAAGGGGAGGGATATGGATATTCACCACGTTTAACCGGTAGTACAGATCTTCCCGAAACCTTCCCGCGGCAATCTCTGCTTTCAGATCCTTGTTCGTGGCGGAAATGATCCGGACATCTACCTCGATCGTTTCCTCTCCTCCGACCCGTTCGAACTTCTTTTCCTGCAGTACTCGAAGAATCTTAATCTGGACACTCTGATTGATCTCTCCGATTTCATCCAGAAAAATCGTCCCCGTGTGAGCCAATTCGAAACGACCTCGTTTCCTAGAAATGGCGCCCGTGAAGGCCCCTTTCTCATGCCCAAAGAGTTCGCTTTCCAGTAGGGTCTCTGTAAGGGCGGCGCAATGGACTTTAATGAACGGCTTATCCTTCCGGTTGGAAAGGTTATGGATGGCATCGGCAATCAATTCTTTTCCCACCCCGCTTTCCCCTGTGATAAGCACAGAGGCCTTGGTGGGAGCCACCTGACGGACGACTTCGTAAATCTTCCGCATGGCCGGGCTAACGCCAATGATGTTAGAGAACCCCCGTTTCTTTTCCAGTTCCTCCTGCATGGCCCGATGCTGGAGCACTAGTTCCCGATTGGAGAGGGCCCGCTTTACCAGTAGAGACAATCTATCTAGATTGATGGGTTTGGTTAGAAAATCGTACGCCCCATCTCGCATCGCTTTTACTGCCGATTCAATAGTGCCGTGTCCTGTTAGGATGATAACGGGAACGGTAGGCTGCTCGGCTGTTATCCGTCGCAGTAGCTCTTCCCCAGAAATCTTAGGCATCTTTAGATCGGTGATCACCAGATCTATCTCCTCATCCTGAAAGATCCGCCACGCTGCCTCCCCATCCTCGGCCAGAAAGGTACGATACCCATCCAGTTCGAGGGCTTGGCCCAAGCCTTCCCGGATGTTCTTTTCATCGTCTGCAATGAGGATATGGAACTTCATGTCGCAACCCCCTCCGGCACCTCTTGTCTGTAATCGATCAATTGCCGTTCTGGTTGTGGAATGGGGAACTTGATGGTAAAGGTAGTCCCCCTGCCAGGCTCTGAATCGACCGTTATTTCCGCTTTATGCTCTTTGACGATCTTGTACACAATCGTCAACCCCAATCCTGACCCAAACTCCTTCGTAGTAAAGTAGGGTTCGAATATTTTGTCCAGGTATTCCGGCGGGATCCCAATTCCCGTGTCCGTGACCTGTAACCGTACGAAATCTCCTTTCCTCTCGGTCCGAATGGTCAGTACCCCTCCTTCTGGCATGGCGGAAAGCGCGTTCTTCACAAGATTCAAGACCGCCTGTTTGATATATTTCTCATCCAGGAGAAGTTTTGGCAAGCCTTCCGCTAACTCCACATTCAGTTTTACATCCCCCTGCGCGGTTTCCACCTCAACAAATTTAGCCAGGTCAAGAAGGACCCCATTGAGATCCCTCAGTTCAAGGTGGGCATCCATGGGGCGAACCGCAAAGAGAAAGTCCACAACAATCTTATTGAGTCTCTCCACCTCCTCTGTTACCACGTCGAGATGCTTCATCAGGGCCCGTTTCCCTACCCTCCCCTTCCCCTGCAGGGATTTCTTGATCAATTGAATATGAATGCCGATCGCCCCAAGAGGATTCTTGATTTCGTGGGCTACCCCAGCTGCCAGGGTAGTGAGGGAAGCGAGACTCTCCGCCCGACGAAGACGTATCTCTTTCGCTCGTTTCTCCGTCACGTCTTCAATATGGAAAAGGTTCCCTTGGATCTTCCCATTCCGCACCAGAGGGAGAACAGAGCATGAAAGGGTTCGGGGCTCCCCTCCAACTCGGATGGAAAACTCTCGATCCCGAACGGTTTCCTGTTGTTCCAGTACAGACTTAACGAAATCGGAAATTTCAATATCTGCGATGACCGCCCAGACTTTACGTTCGTAAACTTCCTGTACGGATACAAAAGGAATCAATCGTTCGGCGGATTTATTATATAACACCAGTCGATTCTCCGTGTCCGTCACCATGATTCCATCCGTCATGGATTCCAGCACTACCTCCAGCCGTTCATTTTCCTGAGCCAGATCAGAAACCAACTTTTGGATCTGCTGACTATCGAGTTTCTCGATCTTTTCCAATGCTTTTTGGATGAACTTACGCATGACTCCTCCCCATGCGAACGAAAAGACGTTCCCCAAGAAGCAAGGGATGAACGTTCAACACCTCCAAGGATTCAACCGATTTTCGAATGAAGGCGATCCACTCTTCCATTTGGGACAGAGAAGGCAAATACGAAATCTCGGGAAAAGATTTTTTTCGAAGGATTTCCTGTAACACCGTACCAAGTTCTTGCAGAAAAATACGAAATTTCTCCCTATCCTGGAAAAGATCTGTAACTATTTCTGGAGACAGTTCCTTTTCCTCTCCCCAGGCGCTTTTCAGAAACTGCACCACATGTTCTCGCAAGGCGCTAGCTTTGACACCTTGGAATAGAAGAAAAAAGGACTCCAAGTCCAGACATTCCTGAGAGGTTACCTTAAAAATCCGCTCCAATACTTCCAGGGCAGATGTTCCGACCCTTGGTTGAAACGTGTACGTCCGGACTCTGGAGAGAATCGTGGGGATGATGGCATTCTTCCGGTTAGTGGTAAGGATAAGGTACACTGAGGAGGGAGGTTCTTCAAGCAGTTTCAGCAAAGCGTTCCGCGCGGCATCTAGTAACCGATCCGCATTCTCCAGAACGATCACCTTCGTGGGTTCCGTTCCCTTTAGGTGCGCCCAGGCAGCTACTCTACGGATCATTCCGACGGGAACGGACACTACCGAAATGGAATCCTCCACCTTCCTTACGAGGGTAACCGCTTCTTCCAATCGCTTGTTCAACTCTTGAGGAGGAGGCAATGGAGACCCGTTAGGCCCTAAGTCGAAGGCTAGTTCATTCAACCTCGATAGGTAAGAGGCGATTCTAGAAAGTCTCGATTCCTCCCCTTCCCACAACAAGCTATCGAACCGGCGTGTCAGCTTTCGCACGGACCGAGCAAATAGATACCGACCGGATAGGTTGGTTGTACGGGCCAAGGTGTCGCAACAAGCCGCTACTTCAGCGGTAAAGTAACGCCCTCCCAAGAGGACTAAGTTCGTGGACAGAAGTAATCGATGAGCTTCACAAGATTTACAAGAACAGTTCCATTCTCCCCGCCTTTTTTCACAGCTCAATACCCTAGCCAACTCCAAAGCGGTGGATAGTTTTCCGGAATACGGAGGGCCCGAAAATAAAAGGGATGGAGGTAAGGTCCTCCCTTCAAGATCCTGTTTTAGCCTACTAATCGCTTCAGCTTGGTGCAGGATATTTTCGAACATACCGCTACACCCTGTGAAAAGGGAACTTCTGAAAAAGAGAATGAGACAAAGGAAGAAGGAACCTAGCGATCCAACTCCCTTCCAAAAAAGCCTTCGCATCGAAGATCGGTTGCACCCGCAAACCCCATAAAAGTAGAAGGATGAGAATCAACCCTTCCCCTATTCCCAAGAATAGTCCCAATGCTTTATCCAGGTTCTGAAGATGAAGCGTCTCGATGAACCCACGAAAGAGTCGTTCGATGATCTTCAACAGGACATACACGAGGAGAAACACGCCCAAGAAAGCCACTACGTTCCCCCATCCAGGGATATGAAAGATTTGTGCAGCGACTTGTGCAAAGTGAGGGCCGAAAAAATACCCCGCCCCTAGCCCCAATGCCACAGCCCCCACGGAGAATACTTCTCCTACAAAGCCCCGTAGCACTCCTCTCAGACTGAAAAAGAGAAGAAGGATTCCCAAAATCACATCTAACGCATTCCATTCCATCTGTTTCGCTCCATCCCCTCCTGTAGCGTCCCTTGGAGTATTCGGACGATCCTGTCTGCTGCTCCTTGAACATCCAACTGTTTCAAGCCTACGCGGAAGGGATCTCCCCCTTCTTTCTCGAATAGAGAACGTACTTCCGCAAGGAATCGTTCCCTTGCAATCGGTTCATCATAGAGTGCTCTAGCCCATCCGTGCAACTCGAACAGTCTTGCGTTTCGCACTTGATCGCCCCGAGTTCCCGAGCCTCTTAGGGGAATCAGAAGCATCGGTTTACAGAGGGCGGCCAGTTCCCATAGGGTGCCTGCTCCCGCTCGAGAAACCACCCCATCCGCTGCGGCCAGCACATGGGGAAGTTCTTCCTTGAAATACCCTTTGGCAACATACCCGGATAAGTGGAGACTATCTTTGAGCTCCGGTGCATCCGTGTGAAGGGGTCCTACCTGGTGAACCACTTGAAAATCCTTCAACAGTTCTGGCAAGGAAGACCAAATTAGCCGATTTATTTCCATTGCTCCCAGGCTACCTCCCAGCACGAGAAGAATTGGCTTATCCTTCACGAATCCTAATAATTTCCTCCCTTCCTCTGCGTTACCTTGGTATATTGCCTCCCTCACAGGGTTCCCTGTTATTACGATTTTGGACCGATACCGTTTCGGGTACAGTTCTACCGATTCCGAGAAAGGAACTAACTGCTTCCGTGCTAAAGGCAGAGCAATCCTAGTTGCCAGGCCTGGATCCAGATCGGATTCATGGGCTACCACAGGTATTTTAAGCATAAAAGCTGCCAGCACAGGAGGGACTGACACGAATCCTCCTTTGGAGAAAACAAGGTGCGGCTTTAGGCGTTTCAAATGATAAATAGAAGCGAAAATTCCTCCCAGTACCCGAAACAGATCCGTGACGTTTTTGAGAGAAAATTCCCTCCGGAACTTTCCTGCTGGAATTCCTAGGAATGGTACCGATGCCTCCTCCACAAGGGTTCGTTCTACCCCTTTTTTTGAGCCTATCCATGTCACTGAATAGGTTCCCCGCTTTCGGAGCTCTTCCAGCACGGCCAAACCAGGGTACACGTGTCCCCCCGTGCCTCCACCGGTAAAGACCAGTCGGGGCAAACAGGACCCTATCTCTTGTGTTTCCATACGCGTCCTTCGTATAATGCCCTAGACTGGATGGATTGTGCAACCGGAGCGCAGTGCCCCTGTCATGCAGACAGACAAGGAGTTTCCAGATGAGAAAACGGATTCTAGTGGTGGATGACGAGCCAGATATCCTGGAACTGGTTCGGTTCAACCTAGAAAAAGAAGGATTCGAAGTGAAAACCGTCCAGAATGGGGAGGAGGCTCTCCGGTGGGTGAATCGTCATGCGCCGGATTGTATCATCCTCGATCTGATGCTTCCTGGTTTGAATGGCCTTGAGGTATGCAAACGGATCAAGGGATCTGATTCTCTTGGATCCATCCCCATTCTCATGCTCACGGCAAAGGCAGAAGAAACCGACATGGTGATCGGTCTCGAAATCGGGGCGGATGACTACATCACCAAACCCTTCAGTCCCAAAGTACTAGTGGCGCGAGTCCGAGCAGCGTTGCGCCGCCACAATGATCCAACCCCTTCTCCCCGGACCATTTCGGTGCAGGGAATCGAGATAGACCTAGACCAACACCAGGTGAGGGTAGACGGACAAAAAGTAGAATTATCCGCTACAGAGTTCGCTCTTCTGGAACTGTTGGCTCGGAAACCGGGCTGGGTCTACAGTCGAGCGCAGATCATCGATGAAATCAAAGGGAAGGACTATCCGGTAACCGAACGCTCGGTAGACGTGCAAATCCTGTCTTTGAGGAAGAAACTCATGGACCGTGGGAAATGCATCGTCACTGTTCGTGGGGTAGGGTATAAACTGGAACCGGATGATCGTGAATCGTAGTTTAGTTCGTTACCTTTACACGACCTTCATACTTTTTTTGACCCTTACCATCCTGGGAAGCCTTTTCGTTTATTCCATCCGACCTGCGCTACTGTGGGGTCTGATCTTCCAAGGGGCCCTTTTTATCCTGCTGAATAGCCTCTTACTGGTATCCCTCTTGAGGGAATGGGAAAGACCCCTAACTCAGATCCTGCGGGTAGCGGAACGGTACGCCCAAGGTGACTTGGAGCCCCATCTTCGAATACAGAACCCGTACGAGCTCCGGGTACTAGGAGAGACTCTTTCCTGGATGGCGCAGGAACTGAAAAATCGAATCGATACCATTGCTCTCCAGCGGAACGAATTGGAGGGAATCCTCAAGGGAATGTCTGAAGCGGTGATTCTTCTAGATGGGAAAGAACGAATAAAACAGATGAACCATGCGGCAGAAACCCTAGCGAAGCTCCCAGCCAGAGAATGCGTGGGGAAAAGGCTATCCGAGGTGATCCCAAGCGACGCGCTTTATCGGTTCATCCAGTCCGTCCGACAAGCGGAGGATACCCAGGAACACACTCTTGTTTTTTCCCACGAAGGGAAGAATCGATACTTACAGGTCCATGGAAGCTTTCTACCCTCATCGAAAGAAGAGGAATCCAACCTGTTGCTGGTCTTGAACGATGTGACTCGTCTTAAACAACTGGAGGAAATGCGGAAAGATTTTGTTGCCAACGTATCCCACGAACTCCGCACCCCCATTACGTCTATCCTCGGCTTCGTAGAAACCTTGAAAGAAGGAGCCCTGCAAGACCCCGTGCAATCGGTTCGGTTCCTTTCTATCATTGAAAATCAAACCCTTCGACTCCACGCCCTCATCGAAGACCTGTTGAGTCTCTCCCGTTTAGAACAGGCTGAAACGACGATCCGAAAAGAGTGGGTCTCCTTACATGAGATCTTTTCGGAGGTGCAAACTCTTGAGGGATCAAAAGCGGAAGGAAAACAAATCGCTCTTCGTTTAGACCTCAAAACGGGAACTCAAGAGGCTGTGTACGCAAATCCTTTACTAATCGTACAGGCTTTGGTGAACCTGGTAGATAACGCAATCAAGTACAGCGATCCGGGAAGCGAGGTGGTCGTAACTGCGTATTCCATCGATAAAGAGGTTTTTTTCTCCGTACGGGATACGGGGCCCGGTATACCCAAAGAGGAACAGGGCAGAATTTTCGAACGATTCTACCGAGTCGACAAGACCCGCAGTCGTTCCCTGGGAGGAACTGGACTAGGATTGGCCATCGTCAAGCACATCGCTCTGGCTCACGGGGGTACAGTGAGCCTGGAAAGCACTCCAGGGGAAGGAAGTACCTTCATCCTTCGAATTCCAAACGCTTCATCGCCCGAGATGTCTATCATGCCCTAAGGGAAAGGTATCCGCTACTACCTGATTTCTTCCCCTATGCTTGGCCACATACATGGCTCGATCGCAGCGGTTGATCCACATGTCTCGGGTCTCACCCATCCGGTACTCCGCTACTCCCATGGAAGCGGTGATCTGGATCGAATGAGAGTTGCACTGGATCGTGTAGGTTTGAACCGTCTTACGGAACCGTTCGGCAATCTTCACCGCATGATTCAACCGCGTATTGGGCAGAACCACGAAGAACTCTTCTCCCCCATACCGTCCAGCCAAGTCGTACTTTCGAAGGTTCCCTAGTAGCCAGCTTCCGATCATCCGGATCACGTCATCCCCACACTGGTGCCCGTAGTTGTCATTGATGTTCTTGAAATGATCGATGTCTACCATGATTCCACTCAGGGGACTCCCCGTGCGGAGAGATCGCTCGATTTCGGCATCTACCGAATTGAATAAAGCGATCCGGTTCAAGAGTCCAGACAGAGCATCATGCCGGGCAATTCGTTCCAACTCCCGGTTTGCTCGCACCAGTTCTTCGTTTACCCGTTCTATGTCTTCGAAAGCTTGCTTCAACTTTCGGTTCTGGTCCATGATTTTCGCAGCTAGTTCTTCCTCGTTCTTCACTGCTTTACGGAGAAACTCCCTCTCTTCTACCAGTTGAACCTGCCTCCGATACCGTAATCCAGCAGCTCGTACCCTCACCGCCAGTTCTTCATCCGAAATAGGGAGATGGAGAATGTCATCTACCCCTGCTTCCAATGGGATTCCTTCCAGCGATTCGGTTGCCACTATAAGTTGGAGAGGGGTCAGGAAGAACCGTTTCCTTAGAACTCGAACGAACTCATCCCAGGGCTCGTCTTCCAGGTGCAGCAGTAGGATGCCTGCCGGTTTGTCTTGGGGAAGTTCCTGCAAGAACGTTTCTGCCTCCTCTATAGAATGGACAGTTGTGATATGGAACTCTTCTGAAGATAGAACCTTTCGTAATCTGTCACCAAACGTGTCTACTTTTTCTATTACGAGGAGGTGTACAAGATTCACCTTACGATTCCTCACCTACTTTATATACTGTACTAAGACCTGTGTAGCTCCCATGAGAGCACCTAAAATCCCTCCAAATACATTGATCCACCGAAGGTGCCGGGAAATCACTGACAGGAGGAGTTCCTCAACTTCCCGTATATTCAATTCGTCGATCCGTTTTGTTACCAGATCTTCTATGTCCAATGCAGCAAGAATAATAGGTAATTTGGAACTAAGTATATCGAATATGGTGCGAATGAGGAAGAGGTCGAGACTGTTTTTTTCTTCCCTTGTAAGAGGAAACAGATCTCCTAATGTTCTATCGCCCAACACTTTCCTTGGCACAGCCCACATTTTTCGGAAGATCTCCAGAAGCTCTTCCCCAACAGGGGAACGCTCCCTTTCTCCTGGAACCTTTTCGGGAAAGAGCCACATCCGAATCAAGTCTAGAGTTCGAGAAGTAAGCTCCCTACGCGGTATGCCGAAAAAGTGAGATACCCAAACCCCAATGGGTGTATCTTGTTTCCCATTGGAAACTAGAATCGATCCTAGAATCTCTAATAGACCATGTTCTATTCCTTGTTCGAGGATCTTCCAAAGGTTCTCCATCCCTTCCCCACCTGCCTTTTCATACAGAATCAGTATGGGTTGATGTAGGAGTTTCTCTATTTCCTCTGCCACGGCTTTAAGTATTTTCTCCTTGAAAGGTCCCTCATCCTTCGCCCGTTCAACGGCCTGAATTACATCTTCTACAATGTAGGGCATGCGCTCTTCCAAGGTACGATCGTACTGTCCTGCGGTGATCAATAAACGCTGAAAAAAAGAGAGTTCGGACAGAATTTCCCGTAAAAGGAAACGTCCTTCTATTTCTAGTTCTCTTTTTATTTCTGGGGTACGAAGGAACTGAACGATGAGGGAACCTACTTTGGGATATAGCGGTTCTAAAACGGAGTAAATTCTATCCGCATGAAGATCTTCCCCCACTAGATCCCCAAGCGTGATACCTTCCTGTATTTTTATCTGCGCAAATTGGCGGATTCTCTGGATGAACCGCTGTCCACTTTTCGATTCTCGAATCCATCGAACTATTCCCTCGGGGACCTTTGCGGGAAGGGGAATCTCCCAAACTTGCTCTAGAGTTTCCTCCAATAGGATTCGGAAAGGTTTAGCCCGTGGGGAGGGTTCTGGTACCGTCGATTCTGGTACTACCAGCTTCGAACGAGGAGACTCTTTCGAGGACGAGGATGGGTCTGTCGCAGGGAACGCCTCCCGTAGAATGGAACGAAGGAAGGAAACACCGAGTTCCCGTACGGGAATCGGCACGGTATCCATCAGACTTCCTAAAGGTGTAGAAAAGAGTTTTTCGGATAGATCCGATAATCGTTCATATACCCTCTTCTGGAACGTTGGATCTTCCAGTCGTTTCCGAAAGGTTCCCTCAGTCAACAGTTCCTTCGATACCATACGGGCGATGCTCTTCGCCAACTGGTGACGCTGTCTAGGAATGACTCCGGGAGTAAAGGGGACCCTGAAAGGACCAATCCGGTACTCGGTAAGGGGACGGAAAAGCATCCGAATGGCAATCGCATTGGTCACATACCCAATGAGGGCTCCCAAGAGAATTGGGAGAACTATATTCAAGAGATCAGAATACAGCATGGTCTAAGGACTAGCCGTTCTGCGTGCTAGTCGCGGCTTTCTCTGCTTCAGCTTTCGTATCGAAGAATCTGAGGTAGCTTCCGAACACCCAACCGCGAACGCCTTCAGAGGAAATCTCGTACCAGTAGTCAGCTTTTCCTTCAATCGTTTCGGGATACGCAGTCCGAGATAGCACCTCGGCGATAGAGGCGTTCCGAAGATGGGCTACTACCTCACCATCGACAGAAGGCTTCTTGCGCACCCGTAAATAGGGGGAAACGACTACTCCCCAGTTGGCTTTCACGGTAAGAACAGGGGTAGGCGGAAGTTCCACCTTCACAGGAGCGACCTTTTTTCCACAAGAAAGGGGAAAAATGAGAGCTACCCCCAACAAGATCTTCGCTATCTTTTTCCACATACTGTACGATTTCCCTTGAATTCTTCTCCATTTGAGGACAAATTCAATTCGGTCTATGAAAATTATATCTAGATTTGCCCTCTTTGCCATCCTAGTATCGGCAGTTCCCGCATTTTCCATCGATATTTCCCATTCCCTCTCTAGCAGAGGCACGGTTGTCATCTCTCGCTTGGAGGGTTTCCATTATAAAACGCAGGGGAGTAACTCTATAGAACTCGCTACCCTCTTGGAATGGCCTTCTTGGGGAATCTCCGGAATCCTCGGAATCCACGGCACGGAAGCCACGAACCTGGATGGTGGGTGGGGATACCGAGGGTATGAGGGAGCGCACGCAAGGCTGCAGGTGGAGTTCCCTCTTTTATCTGGCATGCATTTTGCGGAAGGCGTTTCAACTGATGGCTTTTCGGCTGGTTACTCTGCGGGCGGTGCAACCGGGTCTCGAGAAAGATCAGGTTCTGGGCCAAGATTCCGTACTGGCTGGGGCGGCGGGGTGGGTGCGTTCGTTTCCCGGTACCGGGAAACGAATCTTTTGTTCTTTTACCCCTCTGCCTATACCTTCCTTTTTCTGGATTATTTAACAGCTTATCCCAGAGTCAGAATTCGGTATTCGGTACCCTTCGAGTGGTACTTCCGAAAAGATCTGGCCTCCTCCTTTTCCATTGGGTTATCCATCGGATTGGTGTACACCTGGACGAATCCGATCAACAAGGAGGGTAGATGAACTCTAACCCTTTCCTTCGTTTAATACTCTTGATTTTGGTCGCGATACTTTTTCTAATTCCTTTCCTATCCTGCAGTTTAGACCCTGATCCGGGAGAGAGGTACGCGATCGTGTATGGGGTCGCTCAATATGTAGATTATCCACTAGCCTACAGTGCCGACGATGCTCGTGCCGTAGGGGCGCTCCTCCAATCCCGGGGATATTCTTCTCCTAACTTGATTGTGCGGACCGATACAGAAGCGACAAAAACGAACCTCCTCTTAGACATCAACGACATCGCCACCAAGGCTAAACCGGATTCCCTCTTCCTTTTCTACTTCTCTGGCCATGGGGTTCAATGGACACGTAACGATGGATCCGCCCACGAGTATATCTTTCTCTATGATCCGGTAAGTACCCTGTATAATGGCGGGATAGAGGACTCGGAACTGATGGAACTGATCCGGAAGGTGCCCTCGAAGCGAAAAGTGGTACTGTTGGATTCCTGTAACTCCGGGGGCTCTATGGGAGACTTCCCCGGTGTGGATGCCATTCCCCCTGACTACCGGGGGAGCAAGATCGATTACCTGAAGGCGGCTCAGAAAGCCTTCGTGAAATACTTTGCCAACGTGGAGGAAGGGGATATCCCCTACACAGAAGCGGTGGTGATGGCGGCCGGTGGGGCTGAGGAGCTTACCTTTGAAGCTGACAATGATTTTAATGGAGTTCCTGTTGCCCATGGCCTTTTCACCTTTTATCTGCTCCAAACCCCTTATTATGCGGACAGGAACCACGATGGCTGGATCACCACCCTCGAAGCTTATCAGTATATCCGAGACCAAATCGAAAAGAACTGGAATAAGTACCTTTCTTCGGATAAGGTATTCCTTCCCCGCATTTCCGGCGGACCCCTGGATCTGGTGATTTTCTGACATAAATGTATTTTCACTTTTTTATAGCTACATTTATGTAAGCATAAATCCGACTAACTACCATTTTGTTGCTTTTTTCTATCTCGCTCACCCCGATATGAAAAAACCTATGCATGGATAATGTATTCCCTTGAATGAAGATAGAATGATCGCAACACATCTCAAGACATCTTGGTACATTCTTTGCATTGAAACCACAAACACTTTACACCATCAATGGAGGAGCGTATGGATGCTGGTTCGTTGAAAGTTGCCCTGGATACCCTGTGGGTTCTAGTGGCAGGATTCCTCGTATTCTTTATGAATCTGGGATTCGCCATGGTCGAATCCGGGCTTTGCCGGGTAAAGAACACAGTGAACATCTTGGCGAAAAACTTCATCGTATTTGGGGTTTCCTCCCTTGCCTTTTACGTGATTGGCTTCGGCTTGATGTTCGGGAACGGATACCCTTTTTGGGGCTTGGAAGGATTGTTCGCCCTGACTGGCGCGGACAATAGTCCCGCTACGGGGGATGCGTACAAAGGTGCGTATACCGCCTTGAGCTGGACGGGAGTACCCTTGGCCGCCAAGTTCTTCTTTCAGCTTGTGTTCTGCGGTACCGCTGCCACAATTGTCTCAGGGGCCGTGGCCGAACGGATCAAGTTCAAGGCCTTCATCTTCTTCACGGTTTTAATTGCGATGGTAATCTATCCGATTGGAGGGCATTGGATCTGGGGAGGCGGATGGCTAGCCGAACTCGGGATGTTCGATTTTGCCGGCTCTACCGTGGTCCATTCGGTGGGCGGTTGGAGCGCGTTGGCAGGTATTCTTCTATTGGGCCCCAGGATAGGGAAATATAAGCCCGATGGTTCTCCCCGACCCATCTATGGGCATAATCTTTCCATTGCCACGCTGGGGGTGTTCGTCCTCTGGTTCGGTTGGTTTGGGTTCAATCCCGGGTCTACCATGGCGTTGAATCCCGATGCCATCGCTCACATAGCGGTCACCACCAATGCGGCTGCGGCGGCGGCATCCATCTCTGCCACCATTATGGCTTGGTTCTTGCTTGGGAAACCAGATCTTTCCATGATCTTGAATGGATGTCTGGCGGGTCTAGTCGCAATTACCGCACCTTGCGCGTTTGTTTCCATCCCCGCCTCGATTATCATAGGATTGATGGCAGGAATCTTAGTGGTCGTTTCCGTACTTTTCTTCGACAGGATACGGATCGATGATCCGGTAGGAGCCCTTTCGGTGCACTTAGTGAACGGGATCTTTGGAACCCTCGCTATAGGACTATTCGCTGACAAGAACATCGCTGCCAAGATCGGTACCGATGCGGAAACATTGTCCAATGGATTGTTTTCAGGGGGTGGCTTCCACCAGTTGGGGGTACAGCTTTTAGGGGTAGCGAGCGTGGGCGCCTTCGTATTCCTGGTAGCTCTCTTGAGCTGGTATCTGCTGAAAAAGACCGTTGGGATACGGGTGAGCAGGGAAGAAGAGTTGATGGGGCTCGACATCGGGGAGCATGGCATGGAAGCGTACTCAGGTTTCCAAGTATTTACCAATATGTAGGGAAGGAATCAAACTAGGAGGCAACTATGAAATTGATCATTGCATATATACAGCCGTACAAACTCAACGACGTAAAACAAGAGCTGTACAAACGGGAAATCTTTAAAATGTCCGTTACCAATGCTCTCGGATGCGGACAGCAAAAAGGGTACCATGAATCCTACCGCGGGGTAGACGAAGAGGTGAACCTACTGAAAAAGGTGCGGTTGGAAATCGCTGTGAATGATGGATATGTAAAACCAACGATCGAAGGGATCATTGCCGGTGCTCGAACAGGGGAGATTGGGGACGGCAAGATTTTCATCATTCCCCTGGAAGAATGCATCAGAATACGGACCGGTGAAACGGGGTCGACTGCGATTGGATGAGCACAAGGGGATTCTAGAGGCTATGGACAACAGATAATAGTCGGTTGATCAGCTTCTACCTACCGCCTGCCAAAGGACAACCGACAATAAAGCGATCCTGCCGTCTAGAATCCCCTACATTTTTACCTTTTTTCTCACTTTTCTTCTTGACGGTATGGAACAATCATAGTAGAATCATTGGAGAGAAATTATCTAAAGAATATTTATGATAAAGTGGATATTGTTTTTTTTAAGTATTTTTTTAGTAGCTGTAGGTTCAATATATAGTATACCCATAATCGACGTTTCTGTGCAAGGCAGGGAGCCTAATTCTCCCTTTCCGGCAAGCGCTATCAATATTGAATCAGAATACCATGCTCAATTCACCTTGAACCCCTTAACCACCCTCCCCATAAAGCACCACTGGTTACACCCTTTACGGATGACGTTTTCCATAGACAGCCTAGGAATCTACTACCGGAACCGCTTGCTTCGTAGTTGTTTCAAGCCTTTCTCAGAACCTAGTATGGAGACTCTTCCTTCGTACGGCCTTCTGCGGATCCATGAGTTTAACCCCATCTTTTTCTTATACCACGAACCTTCTCAAATCCCCCCTTTGGTCTCCTCCGTATCCATTGTCTTGGCTCTTCCAAAGTAATAGGGAAAAATTATTATCCTTTTCCTGAAAATGGTGCTATACTTGATTTCATGGCATCCTCGGCAAAGAAACGGTGTTCCCCACCAAAAACCCGTAAGGAAATCTTATTGAAAGAAATAGCCCAGATCGCTCCGTTATTGGCAGAGGAAAACTTGGAGTTCTTGAAACATCAGGCTGAGGTACTGCTTCATTCTGCCCGCATAGGTTCATTGAACCAAAGGACAGACCTTGCACCACCAGCGGTAACAAAGCCTGGCGAGATTCGAGGAGTGTAGAGGATTCACAATCCCCTGTACGCTTCTAGGAGCAGTTTTTCCGTCTCTTCCCAACCGATGCACGCATCCGTAATGGAAACGCCATACTTTAGGTTGGATAGATCCTTGGGGATCTCCTGGTTTCCTTCGAACAAGTTGCTTTCCAGCATGAAACCAATAAGGGACTTCCTGCCCCGACTCCGCTGGTTCAAAAACGCGTGAAAAACTCGGGCTTGTCGAGCATGGTTCTTTCCCGAGTTCATGTGGCTGCAGTCCACCACGATTGCTTCTGGCAGCCCTGACCGTTTTAGCATCTCTTCCGCTCGTTCCACGTTCTCCTCGTAGTAGTTAGGTCCCATCTTACCTCCCCGAAGAATCAGATGGATGGAATCATTTCCCCGGGTTCGTAAAATCGATGTCATTCCTTCCTGATCGATTCCAATGAAACTGTGAGGATTAAGGGAACTGGTCATGGCATTGATGGCAGATTCTAGACTTCCATCAGTTCCATTCTTGAACCCCACGGGCATGGACAATCCGCTGGCCATTTCCCGATGGGTCTGAGATTCCGTAGTTCTAGCTCCAATGGAGGCCCATGAAAGAAGATCGGTTATATACTGGGGAACGATGGGATCTAGTATTTCGCTACCCGCAGGGAGTCCCATCTCGTTGATGGCTAACAGAAGTCTGCGAGCCTCTCGTAGCCCCCTAGGGATATCAGCTGACCCATCCAATCCGGGATCGAAGATCAAGCCTCTCCATCCTAGAACCGTACGCGGTTTTTCGAAGTATACCCGCATCACCACATACACTTTATCGCGGATCTTTTCCCTAAGTTCCACCAATCTTCGGGCATAATCTAACGCGGCGACGGGATCATGAATAGAGCAAGGACCCACGATGGCTAACACTCGCGGATCCTCTTTTCTAATGATTCGCCCGATCACGTCCCGTCCTTCTACCACTGTACGGTTTGCCTCTTCTGTCATCGGGAATTCTCGTTTTAGTTGACTCGGAGGCACGAGGGGAACCGAGGAAACGATACGAAGATCGTTTGTATTGATCATGCCTATATTATGTACCTAAAATCCAAACTCTACTCAATAGGAATCACCTTTCGAGAAATTTATTCTTTTATTGATTCTTTAACGTATGATTAGGATTTCTTACCTTTAGGGACGGGTCGCAAGTAGGCTCCTAAACAGAGGACGCAGAAACCCACAATACCCGCTATGATCTTTATCGTATAGAGAGTCGTTCCTTGCTGAGCAGGAACCAAAATAGAGAGGAGAAATAAAAATCCACCGATTCCCATCACCCACATGGCATGCGCTTTGGGCAAGCTCTTCCTGTTGGAAACATCTTTTTCTTCGCTCATGGCATACTCCTTACGCAATAATTTAGAGTTGTCATTTAATATGACTATTTATTCATGTTATATTATTCATGATCTATGATACTTAGTCAATAGGTTTTTGTTGATTTATCACGGATAGAATAGTATGATTACTAGAAAATAGAATTTTTAAGTAATAGGGTGGATGGATGCGAAAAGTAAGAACTAGGCAAAGACCATGGACCTTTATTACAAACCACGCTGCCGTTTTGAGCCTCATCGTGCACGAGCCGAATCTTACAGCTCGAGAGATTGCCCACCAGATAGGAATTACCGAACGCGCGGTATGGCGCATTCTTTCGGATTTAGAACAGGAGCATTATATAATTAAACACAAGGTGGGAAGGCGTCTGGAATACACTATCAATCTTGATCGACCCTTACGCCATAAAACCCATCAGGACAAAAGGCTATCCGATCTCATCAACCTCCTCAAACCTTCATCATCTAATTAAAGGCCATGATTCCTACACCGATTGGCTCCCAAGAACTCCAGCAATTGATCCGGCACATGCAACAGGTAATCGTGGGGAAGCATAGGGTACTGGAGTTACTCGTTACTGCCCTTTTGGCAGAAGGCCATGTTCTCCTGGAAGATGTCCCTGGGATTGGGAAAACCCTAATCGGTAAAACCTTGGCCCACTGCATCAATGGGACTTTTAAACGGATTCAATTTACCCCAGACCTTCTTCCTTCCGATATCACGGGCTTCTCGGTATTCGACGCGAAAACGGGAACCTTTACCTTTCATCCAGGCCCTGTCATGGCAAACGTACTTTTAGCGGATGAGATCAACCGAACCATTCCCCGTACCCAATCGAGTCTTTTAGAAAGCATGGGGGAGTTTCAGGTTACCGTAGACAATGTTACGTATCCCCTCCCCCGACCCTTCTTCGTGATCGCTACCCAGAATCCTATCGAAATGGATGGGACCTTTCCCCTACCCGAGGCACAGTTGGATCGGTTCCTCATGCGAATCGATTTAGGCTATCCCTCCATCTCAGAGGAGACATTAATTCTAGAACGGTTCCAGACAACCGACCCCCTCCGATCCCTCTCTCCCATCACAACCCTCGAAAGGATCGTGGAATTGCAGCGGGAACGGAGCCATGTTCATGTGTCTAATGCTATTCGGGAATACCTAAGCCGTCTCGCACAGGCAACCCGACTCCATCCAGCGGTCCGGTATGGAGCAAGTCCTCGAGCTACCTTGAATCTGATGAAGGCTTCTCAGGCCTGGGCTCTGCTACAGGGGCGAGCCTACGTAATACCCGACGATGTACAGGAGCTTTCCGGTCCCGTTCTTCTGCACCGGTTGATCTTGAAACCGGAAGAGCGACTCCGGGGTATTACCCCTCAGGAAGTCCTGGATGAAGTGCTCCACTCTGTCCCCGTTCCCTTACCCATGGAATAATCACACAATGAACGAACAGAAAGAGTTCCTTATATCTAGTTTCTTTGGTTTCCCATTGAGTATCCTAATCTTAGGAGGGCTATTTTTTGTAGCCCTCGTTAACCGGTCCCTTGGATTGGCATCTGTTGCCGGAACCACCCTCCTATTAATGGTGGGGTCGAGTCTGTGGACCCGACTCGCACCATTGCGAGTTTATCCACACGTTCAGGTGGGTCGTACTAGATTGTTTCCGGGAGAAGAGGTCCACCTGGAAATATCGATACGTAATGCAAAAATACTTCCCTTTTATCTCTCCATGGAAGGGCCCTTTGGTATGAAAGGGCAGACCATCATCCCTCCCGTTTCCCAACTCAATCATTCTTGGAATATTCCCGTTAATAGGAGGGGTGTGTACTCAATGGAAGCATGCTCCCTTACCTTTGGGGACCCCTTTGGATTATCCTGTACGAAACGAACCCTGCCGTTAGCTGAAGAAATCATCGTGTATCCTCGATTGAAAAGAATGGAAGGTTTTACGGATCGGTTCCAGGAGTTTTTCGGTCTACATCCCGCGAAGGGTCTTGTGGAAGATCCAGCTTGGTATGCCGGTACCAGGGAATACGCGGGATCGCGTCCAGCTCGCTTCATCCACTGGAAAGCGAGTGCCCGTATCGGCAGGCTACAAGAAAAGATTTTTGAACCTACTTCCCACGCCAAGATCCTGGTTCTCGTAAAAGTAGAAGGGTTCCATAGGAACCTTTCCCGACTTGGTTCCACCGTTCCCTCCATAGAGAGCGTTACCCGGGATGACTTAGAACAAGACTTCGAGACTCTCTTGGAAACGGTTGCTTCGTGGGCCTACCTTTCTTACCAGCAAGGGGCTTCCCTTGGATTCGTTACCGACGGAGATCTCGTAGGCGACGCAGAACCCTTTCTTCCTATGGGATCCGGGTATGAACACCTAGGTCGATTCTTGGAAAAACTTGCCCGCCTTCGTTTCCCTCATCCCTATGCCGCAAGCGAAGGGCCGAGACCTCCCTCGGATAAATTCTATTCCACAGCCTATGAGATCGGTCGTTGGGGGACCGGGTATATTTATGCGTGCTATGAACGAGCAGAAGGGGAATATGCCCAACAATTCCTTTCATCCCACCGGAGAGATCGTCTTCTGATCCTCTCCGCAAAGGATAGACCGGAGGGAAGGGATGCCTAGACCCTTAGCTCATCGGCAGGAACCGTGGGTGCTTTTTTCTATCACCGCAGGAAGTGTGGTAGCTCTCCGGTCTTTCTTCTCACTTTTATTCCTCCCCGTCCCGGACAAACTGCCGCCCCTAGGCTTTTTCTTGATCCTTTCGTTCCTTTCGTTGAGTGTATTCAAATTATTCCAACGGGTACGGAGAAGGAAAATCCTCGACCTCGTGCTTTCTCTGGTTAGTATTGCCGTATCGAGCGTAGTACTTTTTCATTGGAGTTGGAGAGGCTCATCAGGTGCAGGCTTCCTTGGTCTTCCTTCATTAACAGGAGTCCTGGATTGGTATGCTCTTTGTCTAATCATCCTTTCAGTAGGGGCACACTGGATGTTCGGCATAAATTGCAGCCGGATGGATGTGTCTCATTCTCGGATCCTTATGCGGTTTGATAGCGGAATAGGATTGATGCTCTTCATCGCGTTCCTTCGATGGGGAATGAAAATGGAGGATCCCTATACTTTTCATGCGGTTGGCCTATACATACTACTCGGATTGATAGCCCTCTACCACGCAAAGCGTAGGGAATCAGAGGGCACATTCCATCATCCTAAATCCCTCCTGAGGTCGGTAGGGGCCTTTCTCGCTTTGGGAAGCATTAGCCTCGGGATCGCGATTCTCACTTTCCCTTTATTGACCTATTCAGCCGAGACTCTGTATCAAACCGCTTATTCGCTTTTATCGCCTTTAAGTCCCTACCTTATAAGGATTTTGCGGTTCCTTCTAGGATTTACCTTTGCCCGTCCCGTGGAACCTGTTGCCTCAACTGTTGCTCTCGGCAAAGATCTTTCAGCAGGTATTGAAGAACCCGCTTGGCTACAATTTCTTGCTAAAGTCCTTGGCTGGGGTAGCCTCGGCCTAGTAGGTATCCTAGGACTTGTGATTCTCACTCTTCTGTCGAAACTCCTTATCCAGGCTCTTCTGCAATCCCGTGGAGAGGGATTACCTTTATCCCTCGTCTTGCGACGCTTCCTTCATGAAACGATTGCTTCCGCTCGGATCCTTCTCTACCGGATCCATGCTTTGTGCCGAAACCTTCGAACCACTTGTAACCCCTTTAGAAGAGTAGGTTCTCAAGATATCCACTCTTCGATAGATCCATCCCTGCGAAGGTTCTATAGTGAAGTCAGCCGCTCCCTGAAAACTATACATAAAGTGGGTAGGCTAGTTGGGATGAAACGCCTATCCTACGAAACCCTCAGACAGCACGTAGGTAGAGTCGCCACACGATTCCCATCTATGAAACAACCGATCGAAACCATCCAGCTGATTGTGGAAAAGTTTTGGTATGGCCCTTCGATAGAATTAGACACGTCTAAAGCAGGCACGAACCCTTTAAAGGAACTCCGGTCAGCCAGAAGGACCCTATGGGGACAGATGTTGGTCTGTTTTATAGCTTGCTGGCGTAGATAACATCAGTTACCTAATCTTACGGAGTTGTTCCCGGTTATAGGCAAGGACATCAAGGAGACTTTTCGTACCGCTTTTACCCGGAAAATTAATAAAGGAAACTACAGGAGTCTCGGGCAAAGCCAAGACCAATGGTTTGCCTACGTCGGTGTGCCAGTTGTCCAGAATAAATCGAGGCTTTTTCCCCGCCAACTCAGCAATCTTTACCGCTTCCAAAGGAGCAGGCCCATAAGTTCCTACTATATTCAACCCCAGTTCCTGTGCAATGGGGGAGAGGAAGGCATGACACACCACGGTTGCCCCACTAAGACCAGAACTTTCCACCTCCTTCTTCCACTCCCCATAGAACTGTTCTATCCGTTCGATGTTCTTAGCCGCTTCTTTCTCCGTACCAAAGAGTTGGGATAGCTTCTGGACCGAGTCCCTAATTACCTTAGGGGTGTTGACCGTTTGTATTTGAATCGGAGTTCCGCTTACCCTGAGGCTTCCCTGTTTGATCTTTGGGATCATCGCTTCATAGCCCGCAAACACGAAATACCTACAGTTCCCCAAAAGCAAAACATCCGAAGGTTTCAGTTCGTACTCTGGAGGATGCCGAAGATCCGTCCCTGCCAGGGTGATTACCTTGACCCCTCGAAGGTGAGGCAAAGCCTCTTCCACGAACGAGGCGGTCCAGCTGGTAGTGGCAAGAATCACTTCTTCCGCCCACACGGTGTGAAAAGGAATGCCCAGTAGAGCAATCCAGAGAATTACCCTGATCTTCCTTCCCAGTGATGCTATTTTCAACACCACGCGACATGCCCGCTTCATCTTACGGTCCCCCTAAAAGATCGAATCTTTCTGAAACCTAAGGCCAAACCGAACAACCCTACGGCACACAACGTTACAGAAGAGCTTACTGGAATGTCAATCAGAATCCCCACCAAGTAACCCAGAAAAGCGGATACACAACCCGATAGCGAAGCTACACGAAAGGAGCTTCGGATTGATCGACCTAAGGATACCCCCATCAAGGCTGGAAGGAGGACCACCGCGTCCACCAGCAAGGCTCCTAGAAATCGCATGGCCAAGGAGATGGTAAGTCCTGCCAACAGGACGATCAAAGCACCATGGAACGAGGTGCGCACCCCAGAAGTTTGAGCAATCTCTCGATCGTAGAGAACCGCTAGAATCACACGATGCCATCGGAGAATGTAAAAGGCGTTGCATCCTGCGATTCCTACAAAAAACCACACATCTAGAGCATCCAGCGCATAGATGCTTCCCCATAGGAGGGATAGGGTATCCTTTGCGGGTACGTTCGCCTTGTAGATGACGAGGAAGGCTAACGCAATGGTGCTTACCATGAGAAGGATGGTAGCCTAAGAGCCCTCTAGGGTCGAAGAGCCATTTTCCCGGCTCAACCCTCCCCAGAAGCCCAGGAACCCAATGAGAAGAAAGTTCACGGCGAGCGCAAGGGGTAAAGGGCTAACCCCTATCCAGAGGGCAAAGGCTCCTCCTAACAGGGCTCCATGCATCATTACGAACCGGAGGGGGACCAAATTCAACCGAAGGATAAAGATCCCTGATGGAGGGAATACCAATCCAGAAACGAACAGGATAATCCCGCCCAAGAGAATCGGGGGGTAGGAGAGGATTGAGAGGAGACGCATTTATCCCTCCTTCTTGCAAGGGGAAACTAGAGGCAGGGCTGAAAAGGAGTAGGAGCGCGGGGATTTTAGGGGGCTATTAGATACCACCGTGTGGTGAGAGGCGCGGGATTCATTAAAGGTTTTGGATTCATAGGCCCCACAATCTTCAGGGTACAACCTGCCATTGGAAAGGAGTCGGTAGCGCCAACCCGGAAGATGGAAATGGGTCTCCTCATGGCTCACCATCACGATGGTGGCTTTTCGATCCTCCGCGTACCGCTGTAGAACCTCGAGTACTTCCTTTTTGGCTTCGGGGTCCAGGTTAACGGTAGGTTCATCCAGTAGCAAGATCGCAGGTTCCTGGGCAAAGAGACGGGCCAATTCGGTTCTTCGACGTTCTCCTCCGGACAGGCTCTTAAGGGTTCGTTTTCGTAGAGCCTCCATTCCGGTTAGGGCAAGAGCCTTCCGGATACGTTCCCTCCTCTCTTTGTGGGAACACCTATATCGGATGGTTCCCACCTCAACCGCTTCCTCTACCGATATGTTTAGTCCTATTCCCGTAGTTCCCTGCGCCAGGAACCCGATTCCCTCAGGATCCCTAGTCTCTTTTCCTCGTATTAGGATGGTTCCCCTCCCTATGGGAAGGAGCCCCAGAATCGCCCGTAGAAGAGTGCTCTTCCCCGCACCATTCGGACCCCGGATCACCACTCGATCCCCGCGGGAAGCCGCAAAGGTAAGATTCTGCAACACTGGTCGATTCTCCCGGTATACGTAGAGAGATTCTACAATGAGGGGAATTTCTCGATCCCGTCCAGCTCTGCGAAGGATCACCAGATTCGCTTCCTCGGGATCATCGATATTGGCAAGGATCTGTTCAGTCTGACAGGCGATTCGAGAGATCCGTTCATCCCATCGAACGCTCACTCCATACCGGTGAAATACCTCTACTGCCAATTCGCTCAATAGGTGGGCGTACACTCTGGGAATTCCCATCCGAACGATGAGAAAGGCAGCGGCCTTTCCCACGATCTTGTCTTCCAGATCGAGATCCTCCGGATTCCATCCATTCCTATGGATCGTCTCTTCTAGATCTAAGAGGGGATGCAACCACTTTCCTCCACTCTGGAACAGAATCTCGCCTTTTCTACGTACGGTGAGCGTGTACTCCATGAGGGGTACAATACGGAAAATCGATCCATCTGGCAAGAACGCCTTACCTGAAACCCCCTATTGGGTTTCGGCCCCTCTGGTTGTTTGGACTCAGGAAGTTCACGGCAAAGATCGATAGAATTCCGCCAACACCGCGAACGCTTGCTTCTTGGTACTGCGATCCGAGTCGATCAATCCTTTCCGGTTGAAGGATTCCTGAAACCGGTTCAGTCTGCGGGGGCATCGAAAATCATACAGGATCCAGGGGCTTAACCCTTTGATGTAAGGATAGGATTTCAGGATCCTAAGCTGTTCCCTGTATATCCACGCTTGCCGTTCCTCGGAGAATAGGTCTTCGACTGTTCCCCCTTGTCCCGCGCGAGCATCCCCGCCGAACTCACAGATCACTACCGGTTTCGAAGGGTTTGAGTTGTCGAGTAATTGTCCAAGCTTGGTTAGATCTGGGTCATACCAGCCATAGTATTCATTCAGACCAATGATGTCTAGCACCTCTGCCAGTCGATCCTCGATGGATAGCTTCACATGGTTCACTAGGCATGCAGCGGACACCGGACGACTTCCGTCCAGCTCTCGAGCCCTCTTGGCCAATCTCCCCATGAAGGAGAGCCTGGCATCCGTGTCGGCATTCTCGTTACCCACCGACCAGATGATTACGCTGGCTCGGTTCCTATCGCGTAGGATCAATTCGGACAATTGATTCTCAGCGTCCCGATACGTGATGGGATTGGCGAAATCGATGGCCCAGTATACGGGGATCTCCTCCCATAACAGTACCCCTTCCTCATCGGCGATACGAGCAAAGCGGGAAGCGTGGGGATAGTGGGCTAGCCGCAGGTAGTTTCCGTGGAGTTCCTTCAGATGCCGGATGGTAGAGCGAAGGATCTCTGGGCTAGTGGTTTTCCCGAGCGTTAGATGATCCTCGTGCAGGCTCACTCCTTTGAGAAACACAGGGTTCCCGTTCAATAGAATCTCCTGTTTCTCTACCCGTATTTCCCGTAACCCGATCCGATCTTCCACCCGATCCCATATACGGGTCTGCTCCCTGCCTATCTCCTCTTCTTCCAGCAGAATCTCCACTGGATAGAGAAAGGGGTGTTCGGGTGACCATAACTCCGGTTCCTTCCGAAGGGGAATACAGGAACTCCCTTTCCCGCCCTGAACTTGCACTGGAATATCGATCCCTAGCATCGGGATCCGCAACCGAACGAATAAAGGGATAGGTTCTTTTCCCTCATCCACTTCCACATTGAAAAGAATAGTGGAAAAGGAACCATCCTTTTTCAATCGCAAGAACCAACGCCGGATGAACCGGGAAGGCAGCCTGAGCAGGTACACATCCCGGTATATGCCCCCATAGTTGAACCAATCGGTGTTCTCCATGGGAACCCGTTCGGGCCGTCTATACGCTTCAACGGAAACGATAATTCGATTCTCTTCCCGCAGGGTGTCTGTGATCTCCATGGCAAACGGGGTAGATCCACCGTCATGAGTCCCCACGTGGGTTCCATTAAGGAAGACCGTGGTGCGATAGTTCGACCCCTCGAAATAGAGAAACACTCGTTCCGACTCAAATGTTCCAGCCTCTTGTTTTCCTCTTTCTGGCCGAGGCCTGTACCGGAACGTTCGAGTATACACCCCGGCCCCTTCGAAGTAGAGTAGTTCCGGTTTCCATAGGTTCCAGCAGGAAGGAACCGGAATCCGTTCCCAGCTCTCCCAATCATAATCCAACGGTAGGGGTCGTCCTTCCGAATCCTTGGCCCGTTCCCTGTACCAGCCAGCTCGTCGGTAGGTATCGTACCAGTCCGGAGCAAAATTCCACTTCCCATTGAGGGATTCAGTAACTCTATTCGTGGGATCTATCCAGGAACTCCAATCGCACTTCCGTTGCAGGAAAGGATCTTCGTAGTTCCTCCGGTGGATATCTTCCAGAAAATTCTCAGTTTTCTCTATCATGATATATCGCTCCTATTGTCCGATCTCCTATCCTTTTACCCCCACCGCCGCTACTCCTTCCACGAAGTACCGCTGGGCAAAGAGGAAGATTAGCATCACGGGTAGGATCGAGATAAAGGAAGCCGCCATCTGCGGTCCCACATACGTGTACGTTTCCGTGGCAAAATCCGCCATTCCTAGAGGTAGAGTTTTTAGATGTTGACTGGTGAGATAGATGAGGGGAGCGAAAAAGTCATTCCAGAAGTATCGGAAACTAAAAACCACCTGTGTGGCCAGGACGGGTTTTGCTAGGGGAAGCATGATCCGAAAGAAAATAGTATATTCGCTGGCGCCATCGATTCGGGCCGCCTCTATGTAACTATCCGGAATGGTCATGAAGTATTGCTTGATGAGGAACGTTCCGAAGGCCGTGAAGGAACCCGTGAGCACCAAGGCCCAGTGGCTGTCGTACAGGCCCATGTTGCGCACTAAAAGAAACTGAGGAATAATGATGGCCTGTATGGGTACCATCATTGAAAGGATGTAGAGGAGGAAGAGGAAGTCTCTACCTTTCCATCTCAGCTTAGAAAACGCATAGGCCCCTGTGCTGGCGGTGACAAGCTGCACGACCACAATCCAAAAAGTCAATTTAAAGGAGTTCCAGATGTATCGGGGGAAATTTTGTGCTAGCTTTACAAAGTTGTCTACCGTGGGAGTGCGGGGAATGATCCGCATGGGGAACTCGTAGATCTGATCGTCCGGTTTAAACGCGGTGGAAACCACCACAACCAGGGGCATCAGGATGAGAAATGCGGTAAACAGTAGAATACCATAGAGGGAGAGTCTCCCTGCCCAACGCAGGATCCTTGTTCTATACGACGTCATAGGTTACCCACCTTGTTTGTCCCCTGTATTGGATGAAGGTAATGACGAACACGACACCCAATAGCACGACTGATTCTGCCGCTGCGTACCCGAACCGGAACTGGGCGAACCCATTCCGGTAGATGTCGAACACCAGCACGGATGTGGCACCCGCAGGCCCTCCTCCCAACTGTCCCCCTGTCATGATGTACACCTGATCGAACACCTGGAAGGCTCGAATCACCGCAATGGTTATGGAGTAGAACAAGATCGGAGAAAGGCCGGGTAAGGTAACCGAGAAAAATCGTCGGATGGCTCCCGCTCCATCGATTTCAGCGGCTTCGTATAGGGAACGGTTGATTGTCTGGAGACCACCAAGAAAAAGAACCATATAATACCCAAAACTCTGCCATACCGTTACGATGATGATGGTGAGCAAAGCCGTGTGCTCTCCACTTAGCCATAGAGGGGGGTGCATCCCCCAATGCCGTAAAAATTGATTCAGGGGGCCTCGTCGTGGATCGAATATCAGCATGAACGCCAGGCCTACCGCAATCGAGGAGAGCACGTTGGGCAGGAACAGGGTACCGCGAAAGAAAGTGCGCAGGATCACCTTTCGGTTCAAGATGAGGGCAAACGCCAGCCCAAGAATAATTTGGAATAAGACTGTCCAGAGGGTGAACACTACCGTGATCCGGAAGCTATTCCGAAAGGCATCCGATCCAAAAGCCTGGATGAAGTTCCCCAACCCGACGAATCGGAACCGAGGCCCACCGGCAAAGTTCGTCAACGAGATTCCAAAGGCCATTCCAATGGGAGCAAGGATGAAAATCATGAACCCAATCAGGCTCGGTAAAAGAAACGACAGCACAACCCAACGGGATGTATTACGGTGTGAATCCATGCTACCCCCTCAATTGATCTTTTATTTCAGCCTGAACATCAAAGAGGCGGAGTATATGGGACGCCCTTCCTCCAGGGGAGGAAGGGCTCCTAGACTCCTATCCATTTTCAATTCGTGGTTTTTACGATCTCTTCCAGTCCCGCTCGCAGCTTAGAGTCGAACTCTCCATCGGTAACCTTGCCTAATAAATACGCGTCCATCAGATCGTTCAAGAAGGCTTCCAGTCTCGAACCATATCGGGTCATTAGCATGGGGAAAGACCGTTTAGGTTCTGTGAAGAACTCAAGAGATTGAGGATCGGGGATTGCCTTGGAAAGGATCTGTTTTACTTCTGGAGTGATCGTTGCCGGTAATACCCCCGCTTTCGCCGCTATCTTAGCTCCTTCCGGACCTCCAATCCAGGCGATGAACCTGAAAGCGGGATCCTTCTTTTGAGCATAGGAAGTCACATGGTTGAAAGTCGGGTTTCCCTGGGTGATGTATGTCTTCGAATCGCACGGTAGGCGGGTTACCCCCCAATCGTTCCAAGTGAATCCCTTTAAAAGATTTTGATCCCTACCGGAAATCATGAAACCGGGGAACCATTCTCCAATGAGGAGCATTCCTACTTTTCCATCGTAGAACTGCTTCGAGTAATGAGTTTTTGTGACCTTCATATCGATCAGAGGCCACATGGCTTTGGCTTCTTCCAGAGATTTGCGGAGCTTGAACCATCGGTGCATCTGATCATCGTAATCGATCTTACCCTTCGAATCGATGATGGGCTTTAACCTCTGGGATTCCATGAAGAGCTGGTTGCTACCCCAGAAGTATACGGTTGTTCCGTAGATAGTACCGTCTCCCGAAGAAAGTTTCTTTGCTACCTCCGCATACTTTTCCCACGTCCAAGTGCCTTCTTTCACGTACACATCGGGAGTAGGGATTCCTGCCTTTTCGAAGATCTTCTTATTATAGTAGGTGTAGTATGCTGCCCCTCTCCAGGGGAAAGCGACTACTTTCCCATCGATCGTTACCGCATCCTTGTAGGAATCCACCGCTTCCCGATTCACTCCCGATTTTGCCAGATAGGCATCTAAGGGCTCGATGAACCCGTTCCCAAAATGAGCGAACATATCGGATTGACGCTTCTGCATGTAGGCATCCATTTCCGCATGAGCCGTAAGCAATGTAGTAATTTTCGTCTCATAATCGGGAGAAGGAATATAACGAGCATCCACTACTATTTCCTTCTGAGCGGCATTGAACGCTTCCACGATTGGTTTCAAAGAAGGATCATCCCACAGGTAATAGATGATCGTTATAGGCCCACCCTTTTGCGTTGTTCCCCCTTCCGATTTACCTCCTGCCCATAGACCTCCCAAGAGAACCAGGCATATGAACAGAATCCATACTGAACGTTTCATAGAAACCTCCTACATTGAATGAAGTTCCGGCACCCCTGTGCCATCCCCTTCATTGAAAACCCTTTCCTTGCTCAAGGGGTATCTCGAAAATGCAAGGAAGTTTTGAATTCGCAGGATTTTTTGGTTATAAATTGTGGATTTCTTTGGACGGAATGGACTAGACGATTATTCACTTCCGAGGGCCGCCACCCGTACATTCTTTATATCGGTTTCGCCAATCTCAGGCGCTTCCCCTCCCGTGGTGATCCCGGTACTCTTTGGGTGTATACCCAGTATTCTTTTTAAAGTAGGTGATAAAGTAAGAGTAATTCAAGAACCCAGCTCGATCGCACACCTCCCGAACCGAAAGATTAGAGGTTTGCAGTAGATTCCTTGCTACTTCCAGCCTTTTCCTTCCCATGTATTCCATGAGGGAAGTACCTTCCATGTTCTTGAAAAGCTCTCGTAGGTATCCGGACGATAACCCGACTTCAGACGCGATCTTTTCTGTTCCCAAGGAGCGGTCGGAGAGGTTCCGATCAATCAAAGCCTTCACCCGCCTTACGAGCTCAATCTTTTTACGACCTTGATGGATGGCAGTACGCTCCTGCAACCTGTCTGCCACTGAGCAAAGGAAGCTACACAAATCGTCCAAATGCTCGCACTCTGCCAATGTGGAACGAAATCCTTTCACACCCCCTGGAAGAAGTAATTCCGCATCCTCATGTAAGATCTCTGGAAGACGATACCCAATGGCGGCACGGACGTAACGGAATAGATCGGGATCTCTCGCTTTGCGAAGACATTCCCCTAGTTCGGCCAGAGCTTTCTTTGCGTCTGCGGAATTTCCGGTTCGAAACGCTTGTTCGAGATCTTTAAGATCGAGAGGGGACGCTATGGAAGTTTTCTCATTATTGCTTTCGCCAAACAGCACAGGGATGAGGTCTCCCCTCTTCCTTAGAAAATCGATGCGAAACGCTTTTTGCAAGCACGCATACCCTTGAGGGAGTTCCCTCGCCCCCAGAGAGCGCTCTACGTAGTACCCACCAAACTCGATCCCATACGTGGTCTTAAGAACATTCTTTAATTTTTTTAAACTTTCTTCCGGCTTCCCTATCCCTCCTCCATAGATCAGGACGGCTCGTTCTCCCAATTCGATCACCTCCGCCGCTTTGACCCCTACCCTCCTCAGTTCTTTTTCAACCAGCTCTCCGAAAGGAAGTATTTCTTGTTGCCCTCCCGTACTAGTTTCCCCATCCCACACCCCTATAGCCATTGATAGAGGCTTCCTCCATCGAGAGAGAAAAGTTCCATGGAACATCTCTCTCTGTATTTCATTCCCTTCCGGATGGATCTCTTCTCTGAGAAAATCTAGAATCAGCTGCTTCTGCTGTAGCTTCCGATTGATCTGTAAAGAAATCAGATAAGAACCAAGGACCGCGCAGAGCAACAGTCCAAACGAGGATAGTATGGCCCAGTTTCGAACCTTAAGGATCGGACCAAAGAGCGTATCCTCCGAAGCGAGAGTAACGAACCGCCAATGGATCTCTGGATGATCTATCCAGGTGGCAATCCAGCGCTTTCCCTTTTCATCCTTCACCATTCGAACGCCTTTCGAATCCGGATCCTTGATGATGGAGGCGAATCGAATATCCTCATGCGCGAATCCTCCAAACGACGAAGGTTCGGGATGGGACAGAAACCTACCCTCTTCATCTAATATGTACATGAGAGAGGATACTGTTTGCCCCCATAAAGCCTTGCGAATCTTTCGTTCCGAAAGGTTCACCACCAGGGCGTACCCAATCCGATGGCGGGATTGACTGATGGATCCAAACGTAAGGGTAAAGAAATTGCGGGGAGCAAGTTCACCCCGCACGATTACTTTACGAAGCCTGTACAGGGGAAACCCCACGTTTCCCATTCGTTCGAGAAAACTCGGCAAAGTAGGATCCGTGGGTTCTTCCAGTTCAAGTCCTGCCCGGGTAGATAGGACACCGGACACGGTACTGTACAGATAGATCGAATCGATCAGTTCATTGTTATTCGATGAACGATCCAAGACCTTTAAGGCTTGCAGGGCCCGTTCCTGGAGGCTCTTTCTTCCAAACAGAAAATCTTGTACAGGCTCTTCCTCCATAATTGATAGAAAAGCAGGGATGCTTCCAAAGTGAATTTGGGAAAAGAGCTGAATCGCTCCCCGGATACGTTCTTCCTCCTGTACCTGGAGGATATGACCGAACTGCCGAAGATACAGCATGGAGAGAATGAGGGCAGATAAAATGATAGAGATCGCAGCAATAGCAGCAGTAGGAAGAAAAAGAGAGATAATCCGTTTACCTCTAGCTCTACGGAATGAGAACATGCAGGAATGCTACATAGTATATCTATTTCTATGCACCCGTCCCGAAATAAGTGTCGGAATATGCGGAGGCTTGTTCTCCGCCGGGAACCCTAGTGCAATAATCCCCACAGGAATTACCTCTTCTGGGATGCCAAAAGTTTTTCTAACCCCTTCCACGCGTTCCTTCACAGGGTATACCCCCAGCCAGACGCCTCCTAGGCCTAGATCATGAATGGTTAAGAGCATGTTCTGGATGGCAGCCGATACATCCTGTTGGAGATAGTCGATCCGGTTTTCGAACTTCGTGTTCCCGCAGCACACGATTCCCACAGGAGCCTCTCGCAGCATGGCCGCATACTGGTGATACTTGGGCACTTCATCGAGGAGGGTTCGTTCGGTTACCACGATGAACTCCCATGGTTGCTTGTTGCTAGCGGAAGGGGCGGAAAACCCCGCTGTGAGGATCTTTTCGATCATTTCGTCAGAAACCGGTTTCGCCGTAAAACGGCGTATACTCCGGCGACCAAAGATGACGTTCTCTAGTTCCATGCCCCTATTATGCGTCGATTTCCTTAACCGTGCAACACTGGGATAGAAGGAAAATACTCCTTCGAGGCTGAAGGTGTACCTGACAAGACAGGATCTTCATATTATTAAAAGGGAAACTCCTTCTTTTGCGGCTCTCGGGGAAGGGTATGCAGGGGCTTCCGCACCTCTGCTTGTCCATGTACGGCCAATCCCTCCACGAAAATCGCCTTCTGGGGAACGGGACATGCATGCTCACAACTCCCGCACCCCACACAGAGGGCATTATCCGTGGCAGGAATGTCTAGACCATTCCGGTAAGGAACCATTCCTACCGCATGGGAAGGACATACCTCCGCACACGCTCCACAAATCGTTCCCCGAGTGACTACCACACAACGTTCCTGTTCGAATTTCACTCGGCCGATTCGAATGGTCTTTTTCTCCTCTACTGAAAGGGGAAGGATAGCTCCAGTAGGACATACCTCTCCACAGCGGGTACACTCGTACTCACAGAATCCCCTCTGATAGTCCATCACAGGCTGGAACAGTCCCTTGATTCCATACTCCCACAGAGACGGAGAAAGAACCCCCGTAGGGCAGTGGGATACACAGAGATGACAGGAAATACAGAGGGAGGTAAATCGATCGATCCCTAATGAACCTGGCGGAGTTGACGGAAAGTTTGGTTTATTCGATGGGCCTAGGGCGCGTTTCTTGAGAAGGAACCGATCAGGAGCAAGTCCATATGTTACTACCCCGCCTAAAGCCGAAAGGGAAAGGTACGCAATGACACCCGAGGAAATTTTCGCTACTTTGCCTAAAAACCGACGCCGAGAAGGAAGAGGCTCGATAGTGATATGTTCCTTCGAGTGTCGCGTATCTGTTCGCCCCTGCCGTCCATACCGGAGGGCCCTTTCTGGACAGGAGTCGATGCAGTTCATGCAGAGTACACATCGTTCTGCCTCAAGACGTACATCTCCGGAAGCTTGCATATTCAAAGCACCCACAGGGCAGGTGCTCACGCAGATACCACAGCGGATACATTTTTTAGCATCGATCTGGATCTGGTAGAAGGGAGTTCTCCCACACAGACCGAGGAAGGTGCCTACAGGGCAAAGGGTTCCACAGTATACCCGGCCTCGTTTCCTGCTTGCCATGATCCAGACACCTCCTAGAAGAAGGGTGGCGAAGAACACGGGGAGATCGGGTTTATAGGGAAGGAGTGGAAGGAGCAGATCGAACAAGCGGGAAGCTTGGAACAAGAGCCAGTTTAGGAACACGATGAGAGGAAAGATCAGATCCCGAAGGATCCTCCCGAAAAGACCATAGGGATCCAACAGGTCCAGCACTACTGTGACTCCCCCCCACCCTGCAACGCTTCTTCCAGTCGCAAGAACAACTATTAAGCCTACTATTCCATACCGGACAAGACTATCCAGTACAGGATTCTGCAAGAGTCTTCCTCCTCGTGCCATTCGTCTAGGGCTTGCAAGTTGTTGGACAGTACCTAGGGGACAGAGAAAGGCACAATACCAGCGGCCAAAAAGGGCTGTGCTACCTAGAATCAGGATGACGATAAGAAAGGCACCGTCTTTAGTACCTTGATCTAGAACTCTAAGGAGAGAGGGACCGAGTTGGGTTCGAGGAAGCGGATTCGCCAAACTCTTGGAAAAGGTACCCCATCCCAAAAATCCATAGAGAAAGAGTAAAAGAATCAGCATCCCTAATATTCGACGGATCCACCCAATGGGGGACTTCCCCCAAAAGAAGCGCCTGACGCTGCTCCAGATTCCGTTATTCCCCTTATCCTTCTTTCCCGAGGGTATTCTCACCGTTTCCCCCTTGTTCGATCCTCTTATTCTATTCTGCTCTACCTGCTCTTTGTCAGCGAATCTAGGTTAACCCTTTCGCTTCCATATGACCCTGTCTCTAGGGGAAATGAGACTTGAGGTTACTCTCCTGCGCTATAGGGTGATCCGTTGGATCTTCAAGTTCGCAAGATCCTTCCGGCCCAACCGTAGGTCAGACGCGATGGAAATGTACTGGATATCCTCTGGCGCATGTCCCAAGACCCTTGAAGCTGCCGCATCGGCCGCCACGATATCGGCAGAAAGGATCTGCATCTTGCGCAGTTCCAGAGCCGCCCGATATGAACTCCCTTGAGGCCCCCCACTGGTCATTACAGTGTACGCATCGATCACGTTTAGGGTGGGTTTTCGCAGCAGAGGAAACTCAGCAATACACTGGCTCAATCCCGAATAGTGGTAGTACTGACGATCCCATACTACCCCCATCAGATTCTTCAACGCCGCAGTCATCCGTGTGCTGGAGTGATGTTTGAGAATTGGCACGTTGATCAGCACATCCGCTTCCAGCATCAATTCATGAACCAACGCTTCTTTCAGCACTTTCGCTCCAGGAATCACTGCCTTATGGTAGTAGCTGGTAGAATGCGCGGGCGCCATTTGAGCCCCCGCGGCCTTGGCTGCCGCTTCAGCTCCCGTTTCCCGGTAACAAGCTTGCCAGGAACTGATGGTGTTGTCGAACACATACACCCGTTTTGCACCCGCTTCCCGACAATGCTCCACGATCCGGCGGATCAGTTCCGGATTTGTGGTGGCCCCTCGTTCAGGGAGAGCGCTCCAGGAAATGTTTGGTTTGATGGCCACTATTTGGCCTGGCTTCACAAAGGCTCGCATCCCACCCAGCGCAGCGATTCCCGCGTCGAAGAGTTCAGCCGGTTTCCCTCCCATTACGGCCACGAGGTCGATTTGTGTTTCCAGCGGAGCAGCAAAGATCCGTTCCACAGGCCGCAAGAGGGTAGCGCCTATAGTAGCAGTCCCATATACCACGCACTTTTTCAAGAACTCGCGTCTATCCATTGGATCCTCCTGTTGTTACGATCCATTTTCCAAAAAGTAGAGTAATTTCGAAGAGAAGGTACAGGATTCCTCCTACCACTATTTGGGAAAACACATCGGGCGGAGTGATAAGGGCCGCAAGGAGGAAAATCCCCACAATGGTATGCCTCCGGTATTGTTTCAAAGTCTCCAGCCTGAGGATACCTATCTTTAACAGAAACAAGAGGAACAGGGGAGTCTGGAACACCCCCGCGATCACCAGAATCGTAAGGAACACCAGATCCACATACCCTTCTATACTCCAGTAAGGAAGAATCCCGTCGTTCGAGTTAAAAGAATAGAAAAAGGTACAGATGAAGGGGATCAGGAATCGGTAAGCAAAGTATGTTCCTCCCAGGAATAGAAAGAGCATTCCTCCCATTAATCCAATAAAGATAGACCGTTCCTTTCCTCTGAGAGCTGGGTACACGAAACTCCCCACCTGAAGGAAGAATACGGGTATAGAGCACAGGAGGGCTCCGTAGCCAGACGCCTTAAGGTACGCCATGAACTTTTCCGCTGGTTTGAGGGAAACCAGTGTAATGGGTATACCCCGTATAGGGGTAAGAAAAAGTTGTAGGATAGGCTCGCTCCACAAAAGGAACAGGATTACCAGTAGGAAGAACATCGCTAGAACGACCAACACCTTCCTCCGGAGCACTTCCAGATGGTCGAGGAATCTCATCTCTTTCTGTTGGGATTCCTGTGGTGAATGCACAGCCTAGGGTTTGTCCTTTGGTTCTTTCTCTAGATCCACTTCTTCCCGAATCTCCCGGATCTCCTTGCGAAACGCCCTGAAGGCCTTTCCCAGAGACTGAGCTAGCTCCGGAAGCTTGGGAGCACCAAACAGCAAAAGGAACAATCCCAATACGATTAGAATCTCACCGTATCCGATTCTCATACTATACCTTCCTGGTAAGCTTTTATGAAAAGTATAACCCGGTTTCCCAGGACGGTAAACCCCTTCCTATAAGGACACCCGTTCTATCGGATACCAACGGAAGGGGATAGGAACGCGAAGGAGCAGGTCGTGTCCTGATTTACGGATCTTTCGGCGCGCTTCCTGTCCAATTGTTCTTACCTTTTCCTTGTCTTCCGGGAAATGACACAGAAACAGTTCCCAGGCATGGAGACGGAGGGCGGCCTCGACCGCTTGCCGGCTAGAGGAATGTCCCGAGGAGTTCAAAGTTCCTTCTTCTTTTTCCGTTCCCGATGCCTCATGGATCAGTACATCCACGGAGTCCACTCCCCAGGCAGGAAGGGGGGCTGTATCCGAGGTGTAAAGGATACTTGTTTCCTCCGTGCTCAGCAGAAATCCATGGGTGGGAACCGAATGGAGGGTAGGGAAAAAAAGCAACTCCCCTCCCCCCGGAAGGGATCCTTCATCAGTTGGCAAGGGGAAGGACGCGCGACTCGGTTCCGGAGGTATCGTTAGGAACCGATAGGGGAATAGTCCAGGTCGTTCTTCCAATCCAAACACCCGAAGGAGTTGTCTCGCTTTCTGTTCGGTAGGCGGGTTAGCAAAGAGAGTCAACCCTTTTCCCCGACGCATCATCCAAAGGGTGTGGAACAGGGAAGGAAGGGCGTAGAGATGGTCCGTGTGCGCGTGGGTCAGCACGATACTATCGAGAGTAAGAGGATCGATCCCTACCTTCATAAGGGACTGAACGGGATTCCCCGAAACATCCACGAGGAGGGAAAACCTGTCGCTTCTGACCAGGAAGGATACGTTCCCTCGTCGCAAGGTAGGAATCGCCCCATTAGTGCCCAAAAAGCAAATCTCCATACCCTAAAGGTCTCCTAGCATATTCCCTCTCAAAGCTTAGGGTTCTTTACAAGCCTCGCGGATCTTCGTTTCTGGATCATGGAGAGCGCCACTGAAACCACAGCCATAAGGATAAACACCACCGCTAGGGGTTTGGTAAAAAACACGAAATAATTCCCCTGCGACAGCTTTATCGCTCGCCGGAAGTTCTCTTCCAGCATTCCCCCCAGGATCACTCCTAGTACCAGGGGAGCTACGGGGTAACCTCCCTTTTTCAATAGATACCCGATCAACCCGAAGGCGAGGCAAAGGGCCGTATCGTACACCGCCGTGGTAAATCCTTGCCCCGAAACCGCATAGGCTCCTATGAGGGAAAGGATCAACACGATAGGTAATAGGTACGATAGAGGAATCCGGATTACTCGCGCGAACCACCGGATCCCTTTAAGCTGGAAGAGGAACATAAATAAGTTTGCCAAAAATAAAGTTAGAAAAACCGCGTATACCAGATGCATCTTTTGCTGGAACAGCTGATACCCCGGTACTACTCCCTTGATGAGGAGGGCTCCCAGCAACACGGCGGTGGAAGAATCTCCCGGAATTCCCAACGCGAGGGTCGGTATCAAGGCTCCTCCCGTTACCGCATTGTTGGCCACCTCAGGGGCGAATACCCCCTCCACACACCCTGTCCCCACAGGTTCCAGGCCGTGCTTCCCCGAAGCGGTGATTTTCTTTGCCCGATCGTACGCAATGAATACCGCGATCGAAGCCCCGGTTCCAGGAATCGCTCCAATCAGCGTGCCCACTCCGGTGGATTCGAGGATGATTCTCCACATGCTTCGAAGCTTCTTGAAAGAGGGGAATCTTTCGGTAAATTGCTGGAGGTGAATCTCCATAGGAGGAGAGGAGAGTCGCTTTAAGTCCGCGAAAACTTGGGAAACCCCATACAAACCGATCAGTACAGGAATCAAGCCAATTCCCGTGGCCATGGGAGTCTCTCGAAACAGCTCGGGGAAGGGAATGCGAAGGGAATTGGTGAAGGGGTCTACCCCAAAACTGGCAATGGCAAGGCCCATCGCGCCAGTGGCGATCCCTTTTGCCAGCTCATTTCCGGAAATCGACGCTATGATCGCTAGCCCTACTAACGCTAGGGCGGCTTTTTCAGCTGGCCCGAACATCAGGGTAAACTGGGCTACCAGGGGTGCAAAGAGAACGAGGGCCAGTAGACTTAGGATCCCGCCGATGAAGGACGCGAGGACGGCGCTTCCCAGGGCAAGGCTTGCTTGCCCCTTTGCCGTCATCAGAGTACCATCGTACACCGTAGCGAGCGCGTTTGGATTCCCAGGGATTCCAATCAGGATGGCGGGGATGGAAGCTCCAGAGACCGCGCCACAGTAGACGGCCAATAGCATCCCAAACCCCGGAGCAAAGGGGAGTTGAAAACTCAACGGCAAGAGCAACGCGATCCCCATGGTAGCGGTAAGTCCTGGCAATGCCCCGATGATGATTCCCAATACTTCTCCTACTGCGATCCAGAGGATTGTTTCTAGGGAAAGCACCTGTCCCAAGGCTAAAAGGAACGCATCCATCCCTCATTCCCCTTCACATGGAACCGATCTATAGATCGAGAATTCCTAATGGCAAAGCCACCCGAAAGATCATCCGGAATACTAGGAACAGAACCAACGCGGTTCCCACTGATAGAAGGATGCTCCACTTTATGGTCTTAATTTTCCAGAAAGAAGTTTTTTGACCAAGAAAGAGGGTCCCTCCATAGACGCCGGCACTGCATAAGAAGAACACCACTGTGGAGACCGCGCGGGAAGCCAATACCGAGCTTCCCACAGATCTTCCATAGTAGAAAAGCTCCCGGGAAACGATCCTGCCTACCCCATAGCAGATGGTCACTAAAACGAAGGCCAGAATCCCACCCTTTATCATGTTCGCACCCGTCACCGAACTCTTTAAAGCACCACCAGCCTCGGATCCTAGCGGGGGCCCCTTTTCTGTCCCTTTTCTCATATACTCCCCCTTCTCTTTTTCGCCTTCCCGGCCGTAGAAGAAAAAGAGGAAGTAAAGGAACAGGGTGGTTAGGATCAGAAAACCTACCCGTTCCAGTAATAGGAGGTATAGGATGGATCCGAAAAGAGTTCCCCAGAAGAGCATTCTTTTTGCACGCGTACCCTGTCCAGCGCCCTGGGAAGGGACCTTTTCCTGTTGCATGCGAGGTTTTTGACCCGTACGTAGCTGCTTTCCCAAATCGTACAAACCCGCGATAAGCATGACTATGCCGCTTCCCAAAGGTAGTGCCCGTGACCCTGGATCGTGCCCCGCCTCATCCCCTATCATCCGCTGTTGTTCTAAGGTGAAAGCATAGAAGATTAGGAGGGAAGCCAGGAGGATGATCCCCCCGGCTCCCCAAAGACTTTTCCGGTTTCTTTCCTGTCCCATACTCGGGGTGCTGGTTTTTAACGTTTCAATAGTCCCGCTTCTTTTAGAATGGGAATGTACATCTGCCGGAGTTCTTCGAAGTATGCATCCGTATCCTTCAACAAGGTAAACGCAGGGATTAGCCCGTTCTTTTTCATGTACTCCTGGAATCCAGGTGATTCGAAGGCCTTTTTGAAACCCTGGGCTAGAACTTGTTTCACTTCGAATGGAGTGCCCTTTTTCACCGACACGGAACGGTAGGAACCTGCGGGAATCTTCACGTTGGGAAACCCCGCTTCCGGTAAAGTAGGTACATCGCTTAACTCGGGAATGATACTTCTCTTTTCATAGAGGACCACAAGGGAGCGGAGCATGTTCTTGTTGGCCACCACTTCAGTCTGGGAAAAGATCCCCACGTCGCAGTGTCCACCCAGAACGGCTGCCAAGAGGTCGGCGCCCCCTCCGAACGGTGTCACGTTGAAAACTCCCCCGAAGGCTTGGTTGATTCCGATGGAGGCAACCCCCGTGGCGCCTCCCATCCCCGCGTTTCCTAAGGAGATGGATTTGGGTTTAGCTTTGGCCGCATCTACCAATTCTCGGAAACTCTTCCAGGGTTTGTTCACTTGGGTGGCCACGATGAAGGGATCCCAGTTCAACCCAATGATCCCTTCGATCTGGAAGGCTCCCTCGGTAAGTCCCTGTAAGGTAGCCGCTACCGTGTGGGTTCCCGAGGCGAGTAACGTGTACCCATCCGCGGGAAGGCGTAGTACTTCGTTCGTTCCCGTCGCGCTTCCCGCGCCTCCGATGTTAGAGATTACCACGTTACAGGGAACCTGCTTCTTGAACTCCTCCACCAAGGCGCGAAAAATCAGATCCGTTCCCCCTCCGGCCGCAAAGGGAACCACCATGGTGATGGTCTTTTCCGGATCAGGCCATCGCGCCTCTTCCTTTCTGCCCGCTGCAAAGAGAACAGTGGTAACAAACAGGAAACTCAAACCCAATAAAAAGATTTTCACCCCTCTACTGTTTCCCAGCATACCCTGCCTCCTTCTAAAAAGATCTTAAGAATAGTATCCACCCGCTTTAGGGAAAGCGCAAGGGAAACTGGATGGTTTTGACTAGGAAACCTTACTATTCCTCTCTGGAACGGCGGATGGAATTATACTCCTTCAGCATATATTGGAGTTCCGCTTCCCGAAGCACTGCCCCTTCCTTGGTAGGCTCCCGAAAGAGCCGAGCGGGGAGGGTGTCCGTCTCGGGTCCAAGACCTTCTCGTGTGTTGTACGCGCGAGCCAATTGGGTGATTCGGTTGGCGATTCTCTCCAACTGCTCCTTGTTCAGGTCCATCCCCGTGGTGCCCTTGATGAGCATCGACAGTTCATCCCAGAGAAAGAAATCCCGGAAAAACCTGCAGAGAATCAAGGAATCGAGCAAGGCTGCTCGGTCTTCGTAATCTATGAACAGTTCTGCTTTCCCCTCTATCTGGGAAGGATCGATCTGCCCCGATAGTTCCGCTTTGTAGAAGGTCCCTCGAAGGTGACAGGCTCCTCGCACGGATACCGCATAGGCTAGCCCCATCCCTTTCAACACCCTTGGATCGAACCCGGCTGGTTCCAAACCCTTCACATGGATGGCTATATCCTCCAATCCCCATTCCCTTGCGGCATACCGGATTCCTCGGGCAAGGATTTCCCCCACTCCCTCCCTACGAGCGATCAGGCGAAACAACTCTGCCATCCGGTCCGGTTGATTGTAATCGATCTGGAAGTTCGTCTTGCCCGCCTTGTACGCTTCGATGGTGAAAGCGGAAAGATTTCCCGCGGTCATTGTATCGAGACCATGGCGGTCGCAGAGATCGTTCAGGTAGACTACCTCTTCCAGACTCTCCAGGGCATTCAATCCACCCAGAGCGTAGATGGTTTCGAACTCAGGGCCATCTATGGTAAGCCCCGCGTGCCGGCCACGCTTCACCCGAGAGGTGCGGGTACATTTGAGGAAGCAGTTGGGACAGGGATGATGGGTGATATCGAAATGGGTTCGCATGTATTCGGCCGAAAGATTTTCCCACTTCTCAAAGTACCCAGACTTCCAGTAATGGTTGGGAAAACACCGGGCCTGGTTCGTGTTCGCTACCTGCATGGGAGTGCCGTAGTTTTGGTAATTTTTAGTAACGGGGGACTGGTTCCCCTTCAGGGCTACCCTTCGGTTTAGCTCCAACAAAAGCCCATCGTCTGCCAAATCCGCCTTCTTTGTGCCATAGAAGGAAATCCCTTTGATATTCTTCGAACCCAGAACCGCCCCCATCCCTCCACGCCCTAAACTCCTGTACTTGTCGTGCTTGATACACGCGCAGACCGCTCGACGTTCCCCTGCGGGTCCAATCACCATGGCTCCCGCACCAGGAGGGGATATGGAAAGAAGGTATTCTTCTGTTTCATAGGATTCCTTCCCCGCCATGGAGGACGCGTCCTGAAAACGAACCCCCTGTTCGGTTATGATCAAAAAAGACAGTCTGTCCGCTTTCCCAGACAGGAGGACCGCATCCACCCCACATCCCTTGATCTTTGGGGCAAGGGTACCCCCACAGTAGGATTCTCCGTATCCGCCCGTGGCAGGGCTCTTGGATACTACTCCGAACCGAGACTGGCTCCAGATCCGGGTTCCCGTCGCGGGACCTACTTCGATGATGAATAGGTTCTCCGGCGCAAAGGGATCCACGCCCACAGGATTCCGGTGGTACAATAGGTAAGTCCCCAACCCTTTGCCCCCAAGGAATCGTTCGAACACATCGTCTGGTATGGATTCATACGTGTAGGACCTGTTGGTCAGATCCACTAGTAACAATCTGTTGAAAAAGCCTTTCATGAGACTATTTAACTAGAAAGAAGCGAGAATCGCAACCACTTTTATAGGAAATCTCTCAAGGATTCATCTATCCCTTTGCGAACTTCAAACCAATACTGGAGAGCGGCCTCGTGTTTATCCTTCTGGAACTGCTCCACCCAGTAGCGGAGTTCCGGATCATCCTTCTTTTCCACGGTAAGTACCCGTTCCAGGAAAGTCTGAACGAATTCAATGTTCCGCTCACTCTCCCAGTAGACACTGGCGTTACGGGAGTTGATGCGACTGGCAGCCACGGAAATCACCCCCCGGTACGCCTCACCCTTTCCATAGAGTGCTTGGAACACCTCTGGGATCATCTCCTCTGCCCAACCTCGATGGAACCGGCAGACCCCTCCATTGTCCATAATCAGTTCTTTTTTCAACCGCTCCGCGCAGATTTGACCCAGTTTCCGAGGGGGATAGAACTCAGGCCCGTAGTGCATGTAGTACTTTCCCATGATCGCCATGGGCGCGAGGACTCCCGGGGTCCAGTACTGATTAGGGACCATCCATCCCTTGCGACCGTTGGCGGTATGCACGAAGGTATCTAAAATCCGAACTCCCTTCGTTCGTCGGATCCGTCTACCCCACTTCCGCACTCCTTCTGAAAAATCCACTATGCCCCGTTTTTCCAGGATCGAATCGATCAGCTCGCACCCGAGTTCGGCGTTGTGCATCGAATCGGCAACCACGTCAAAACCCTTTAGGTTCCAACGGGGTTTACAGCTTACTCCTAGCTCATCCGGTGTCAACGCTCCGGTATCGAGGCAATCCATCAGCCATGCTAAAACCCCTCCAATCGAAATGGCATCAAAACCCGAGGCATCGGACTTTCGGTTCAGTTTCTCGGCTGCCCGCTGGTCGAAAATACCGCAGAGGGGACCTAAGGTCTGATATGGTTCATAGTCCTTTTTGAACTCTTTGTAGGTCTTCTTACATACTGCCACGCATGGCTCTCCGCAGGTGTGCTGTTTTTTGGGTTGGATGGTTTCTTCGTTGAATTGTTTCAGATAATGATCTAGTATAAACTTTTGATGTAATTCCAGACGCTCTTCTTCGGTCCAGTGGATCGTTCTATAGTTAAACGCGAGGATCCTTCCTCCGATGGTGGCATAATTCACCCCAAAAGTTCCACCCGTCTGGAACTTTGGATCGAACCGGTATTTGGTGGTAGCTTCGAAATCTTTTACTGCCAGCTTCTGTTTATACTTTTCCTCAAACCACGCATCCGCCACTTTTCGATCCCGGAAGTCCTCATCGATCACCGTACCTCCATACACGATGGCGGCAATCCCGTGATCAGTCAGCAGTTTCGTCCCAAACCCGCCCCTGCCCGCCCACACGTCCACCTCGGTAGCCTTTCCGTCCTTTACCGGTGCCGATAAGACCCCCGCAAAATCGCAAGCCAGTGCCGCAGGCCCCACGGCCAGAGCCTGATAGCCTCCCTGGTACCGGGGGCCGCACCGCTCGAGGGCGTAATCCAACATGGCGTACGCCCCACCTCGCCCTTGTTTCCATACCTCGTGGATATTCACCGGGATCAGTTCTACCGTTACCTCTTCTCCGTGGTTCCGGTTGAGGTACAGTATGGAAGGGGTACATGCTTTATTCAGGATGGAGATCATGTTGATCCCCAGATTGTCGAAAACGAGGCCAGCCCCGCCCATACTGGAAATGAAAAATCCCCTCCAGCAGGGGGAAAATCCATTGATAAAAAGTCGGTTAGACCCCGGCAGGATAGAACCTGCCAATAGCCCTGTGCCGATATTCACGCACCAAAGCCTGCCTGCAAGGTGTAGCCCCAAGTCCACGGGGCCAAAGTAGTCATCGAGGGAATACTGCTTCATCCGGTAGAAACTACTTGCCGCATCGATGAATAGGACCTTTTGATAGTGATTCATACCTCTATTGTAGGGCGCAGAGAAGAAAATTACCAATTTAAGATTTAAATAATAGAACAAAAGAGAGGCCAAATAGATGCGGGAAACTTTTACCCACCCTTCCAGCAATAAACGGCGAAGGGGAAAAAGTTTCTCATGTTTTGGAAAGGAGGCAAAGATTCTTCGCTTGGGGACTGCCATTTTTTGGCATCATTTTTGCTTATATAATATTAATAATTTTATATAGGAGAAAAGATATGAAACGAACAAGGATTCTAATCGCAGGGTTGCTCTTGATGAGCGCAGGTTTCCTCTTTGCTTTAGGAACCACGGAACAACGAGGAAAAGGAAATCAAGGAAACGGGAAAGGTTCCGGCTCAGAGATAAGCGCCTCGGAATCGGATACCCTCTTCGCACAGGAAATAGGCAAACTCCCGAAACAGCCCCTTTCTCCCCAAGAACGAGAAGGATTGTTGTACTTACGAGAGGAAGAGAAACTCGCCCGGGATGTGTACTTATTCCTTGGAGAAAAATTCAACGTCCAAGCCTTTCTCAACATCGCCAAGAGCGAAGAAACCCACATGGCGTACGTGAAGATCCTCCTGGACAAGTATGGGATTCCAGATCCCGTTGGATCCAATGCTCAAGGCGTGTTCACCAACCCGGAGTTTACCAAACTCTACAAAGAGTTGACACAACAGGGAAGCGTATCCGCAGGGGAGGCGTTCAAGGTAGGGATGCTGATCGAAGAGTTGGACCTGGCAGATCTGGACCGGGTATTGAAAGAAGCCGACAACACGGACATCCGGATTATGTACCATAACCTTGCCAAAGGATCCCGGAACCATCTTCGGGCCTTTAGCCGGCAACTTGAACGGGAAAAGGTGTCCTACAAACCCGTACAGATAAGCTCAACCCTCTTTACCAAGATTCTTTCTACCCCACAGGAAGGGGGAGGTTTGATTCTAGATCCGAACTTCACATTCTAATTCGAAATCCTGTCCTTTGAAGCAAGGGCCGGTTCCTCTGTGAACACGGTCTTGCCAGAAGGACAGAACCAGTATCCTTCACTAATTAAAGAAGCAGACCCATCGGGCATGGTTATAGTTTAGCCAGAGGGTTTGCCTCCGTTGCAATCGTACCCTCCCTCGATTAAGCTTTGGGGGAGGAGACTCACATGAAATGTAACCGAATCGTTTTCATCTGGATTCTCCTCCCCATTCTGATGTTCCTGCCCGTCTATCTCCTGACTGCTGAGGAGGAATCGAGAGAGATCGTTTGTGTCGATCTGAAAGGAGTTCCCCTGTGCGGAGCGTCCTCCTTACTACAGGAAGGAGAGGATTGGGGCAAATACCACATGAAGAACCTGTTCGATGGAACGAAAGATTCGGCATGGGTGGAAGGAGCCGAAGGGGATAGAATCGGGGAGGAAGTGTGGTTCGAAATAGAACCAGGTCTAAAGGAACGAATCTTGGTGAACGGATATGCCAAGAATCAAACCCTATTTCTTCGAAACAACCGGGTGAAGAAACTCGACCTTCGCGTGTGGGTCGGAGTCCAGGAGCCCGGAAAAATCACCGAAATCGGACCAGTATTCAAGGCGATTCCCGTGGACAAAGCCTGGTCTTTCGAATTGAAGGATAGCGCAGAACCCCAGTCTATCACCCTAAAGATGAACTGGAATCTAGCGGATGAAAAGCTGGAAACCCTATCCAACTCGGTCAACGCGGTGGATCGAGCTTGTTATTTCTTGGTTCTCACCCTACGAGAAGTCTTTCGGGGTACTCACTATCGGGACACTTGTATCGCCGAGCTTTCCTGGAAACTGGACCCCGATCACGCGGAGCCTTTTGGAATCGGCAAGCTGGATATCCGGGGTGAGTGGGTGGTAGAAAAAGGATCCCCTTGGGAAAGCATACAGTTCGAATGGCTTCCTCCTTCCTACCAACAATGGTCTTCCTTCCTCCATGGCCAGCTGTTCGATGCGGGGACATGGCATTTAGGGAAAGGGGTGTTTTCTGTCTGGTCGAACGCGAAGAATGGCGATGGGTTCGTGTTCACCCGCGTCCGTAAAGAGAGGGGGAAACTCATTTTGGAAGAACGGGATGGAACGATCCACATCTGGCAGAAAGGGAGCTCTTAGAACGCATGCACCGTATTCCTCCCTTCGCCCGACTGTTTCCTAAAACTTACCAATCCCACTGCTTCCTCTATAATATGCTGGTAATACTTCTGAGTTGCGGAATCGGAATCCTGAGTTTTGGAGTCCTTTCCCTTCTTGCCATGCTCGGATCTTTCGCCCTATCCGAACACCTATCCGCCGGTATGGCTGGCATGTCCTTTATCCTGCTCTTCCAGGCGTTGGCTGCATTGGTCGCGATAGGGATCACTCTATTCGTTCTGATCTGGAATATACGGAAGTTCTAGAGCAAGCGTGTCTTGATAAATGAACGGCGGCGACCGCTTACTTATGCAGAGACCGCGAACCGCTCCTTCGTAATCTCCCACCGAAGGGGTTCTCCCCTAAGGTACCTGCCTAATTCTTCCACCATGTACTGCCCCATCCGCCTACATTCGCCTCCCAGTGAACCTGCCAGATGGGGGGTGAGGAACACGTTGGGCAGATCGTACAGGGGAGACTCTGGCGTTGGAGGTTCCGGGTGCGTAACATCCAGCACGGCTTGAACTTCGGGTCGTTCCTGCAGGAATCGGATCAGTTCCGGTTCGTTCACTACCGCCCCCCGGGACGTGTTGATGAAACTCGCCCCCTCTTTCAGTAGGGTCAGATGGTGGTAGCGAATCATCCCTTCCGTTTCCGGAAGGAGAGGGGTATGTAGGGTAACCACATCGGAGGAACGGAACAAATCCTCCAAGGAGCATAGGGAGTCTATTCCCAGATTCTTCGCATCTTCCGGACGAACATAGGGATCATAGGCTAAGATACGGACCTCCAGATTTCGGAGGAGTTGACAGACTCGCCTTCCCACCATTCCTAAGGATACGATCCCCACGGTCGTGCCATAGCAACCCGGCACATCCGGTCCGGGAAAAGTAGATTGATACCTCCGTTCCTCCGAGACTTTCCGTTGGAAATAGAAAGCTCGTTTCAGACAAAACACCACGGCGGCAAAAGTAAATTCTGACACGGGAACCGCGTTCGCTCCATAGGCGCTGCAGATCCGGACCCCGTGTTCCCAGAACGCTTCCGAGACGATGGGACGCACGGACCCTGCCGCGTGTAGCACGAGTTTCAACGAAGGGGCTTTTGCCAAGAACTCCTCATCTATCTTTGGTCCTCCCCAACCCGAAAAGATAATTTCCACGTCCGCTAGAAGCTCGGGGTGTTTCAAGGCTTTTTCCCGGGAATCAAACACCCCTTTTACTTCTACTTGCGATTCGATCGCCTTACGTTCCAGAGGCCCGAACACGAGTTGGTAAGGCCGTTCCCCCAAAATGAAGACACATTTTTTCATGGATGTACTCCTAGAAAGGCAACTCACATCACGGCCAGGATCCCGCCGTCCACCACGATCACCTGGCCATTGATGAAATCCCCCGCAGGGGATACGAGAAGCAGGAGGACTCCTGTCAACTCTGAAGGATGGCCCCACCGACGGGATGGGGTTCGATGCTCCACATACGCATTGAACTCGGGATTTTCGCGAAGAGGGCGAGTTAAATCGGTAAGGAAGAAACCCGGAGCGATTCCGTTTACCTGAATGTTGTATTCAGCCCATTCCGCGCACATAGCCTGGGTCAGAAGCTTCAGCCCTCCCTTTGCTGCCGTGTAGGGGCCAATCCCTTTTCTACCTACAAAGGATGCAAGGGAGCACACGTGGACGATCTTTCCCTGCTTTCGTTCGATCATTCGCTTTCCTACTATTTTTGTAGCAAGGAAAGGTCCTGTCAAATTCGTGCGAAGGACTTCTTCCCACGTGCCAAGAGGAGTCTCGATGAGCGGGACTCTCCGCTGGATGCCCGCATTGTTTACCAGGATATCGATCCCTCCGATTCGTTCTTCGATTTGGGCAACCCCCCGCTCCACTTCTTCCTCTATTGTGACATCGAAGGCAACTCCGTGTGCGTCGAATCCCTCTTTCACAAGTGTATCTACCGCGTTAGTCACGCCTTCGGAGTTCCGTCCATTCAGAACTACCCTTGCCCCCACTTCCGCCAACGCCCTAGCCATCACCAACCCTAATCCCCGGTAGGAACCCGTAACAAGGGCCGTTTTTCCCCTCAATACGAACTGGTTTAATGCGTTTGGCAATGAATCGGGCAAAGAGTGCTTACCCATCTGTTATTCCCCCTTGCCTCTTATGAGTAGGCACTCCATCTCTTCCCGTAATCCCATTGGCCTGTCTTGGAAGATCCGTTCGTCCATTTTTCTCAGGGGCTTTGGAATATGAGGTTTGAAATCAATCATTGATAAAACATCCTTCTCGAGATCGATTCCCGGAGCTATTTCTTCCAGGGTAATTCCTTCTGGGGTTAAAAAAAACCGCTCGTTCCGTCACATATAGAACTCGCTGATTCCTTCGCTTCGCGTAGGAACCGCTAAAGGTGATATGTTCCACCTGGTTGATGAACTTTCGAAACTTACCTTCCCGGGCAATCCGGATTCTTCCGTCTCCTACTTCGGTTCTAAGCCCACCGGCCGTGAACGTCCCACAAAAAAACACGCACTTGGCGTTTTGCGAAATATTGATGAATCCCCCACAACCCGTAAGCACGCTTGAAAACCGGCTCACGTTCACGTTTCCTTCCCGGTCGATTTCCACCGCTCCTAAGCAGACTAGATCCAACCCCCCTCTGTCGTAAAAATCAAACTGGGAAGGTTCTTCGATGATCGCTTCCGGATTCGAGGAACATCCGAAGATCACCCTACCCTGCGGGATTCCTCCAATGAGTCCCTGCTCGATCGTGAGGGTAACATGCTCACTCAGACCTTCCTCCTTAACGACGGCAGCCACGCCATCGGGCATTCCGAAACCGAGATTGATCACCGAACCAGGCTTCAATTCCAACGCTGCATGCCGGGCGATCACTTGACGCTCCGTTAAGGGGAAGGGTTCCATGCTTGCTTTGGGTGATCGGATCTGTTTCACCTGCACGATCACCTCCACTAGGTCCTCCGTAGTCCGAGCGTTCAACTTGCCTCCTCCCAATCGAGGATCTACATACGTTCCAATCCCTACCTTCGTGATCATCCCTGGTCTACCTGCCGCGATTTCGCGGTACAATTGGGTAAACACACCTTGGGGGAAATGGTACGCTTCGATCTTGTTATCGAGAACCATTTGAGTCAACTTCGGCGACATCCCATAATGACCGCCTATTTATCTCCCTTTTACTTAATCGATTAATGAATCGTACCATGACCTCCCCTAGCTGTCAAAAGGATTTTTGATTGCCCCTGATCAGGGCCTTTACTATGTTTATGTCAGGAGGGAAATATGACCTTTTTAGAACAGTTGAAAAAGGCAACCGTTGTGGTAGCTGATACGGGGGATTTTCAACAGATCAAGAAGTATGGGCCTCGGGATTCCACCACCAACCCAACCCTAATTCTCAAAGCGGCTTCCCAACCAGAGTATAAACCGATTCTAGAAAAAGCTGTCCGGGATGGACGTTCCAAGGGGATCGATCACGTGCTGGATCTTTTGGCTGTAACTTTTGGAGAAGAGATCCTCAAGATCATCCCCGGACGGGTCAGCACAGAGGTAGACGCTCGCCTTTCCTTTGATACGGAAGGTACCATTGAACGAGCACGAAAGCTGATCCACCTCTACGCCGAGCGGGGAATCGATCGAGAACGGATCCTCATTAAAATCGCCTCTACCTGGGAGGGGATCAAGGCAGCGAGGGTCCTGGAAAAGGAAGGGATCCACTGTAACATGACCCTCCTGTTCAGCCTCGTGCAGGCCGCAGCATGTGCGGAAGCAAACGTTACTCTCATCTCTCCCTTTGTGGGGAGGATTCATGATTGGTACAAGAAAGCGTGGAATGTTGACGCTATTCCCCCCGAAAAGGATCCGGGTGTGGAATCCGTCCGGAACATCTACCATTACTTCAAGAAGTTCGGATACCCAACGGAGATCATGGGGGCAAGTTTCAGAAACATTGGGGAGATTCTGGAATTGGCTGGTTGTGACCTTTTGACCATCAGCCCTAATCTCCTGGAAGAGTTGTCCCAGAAAGAAGGGGTTCTCCAGGTGAAGCTAACCCCTGAAACCGCATCGAGTTCCCAGGTTCAACGCCTTCCAACGGATGAAAAGTCGTTCCGATGGCTCCTGAACGAAGATGCCATGGCCACGGAAAAATTATCCGAAGGAATCCGCCTTTTCGCTTCCGATCTACAGAAACTCCGGGCTCTGGTAGAAAAGATGCTGTAACCCAGGAAAGAAAGGCCGTCATTTTTTGATAATGGCGGCCCCTAACTCATCCCTATGGCATTCGTTTTAGGTTCCTTTGCTCCCCATTTTGGCAGCCCTTCGAAGTTAGCCGCACGGCATCCCCTTGCGGTGTGATATAGGGGTCAACTGTCCGTTATTTCGACTTGAGCTTTTCGATCCATTCTGCGGCATACTGCCTCAACTGAAGGGTAGGATGAGTTTCCAGTTTCCTGAAATATTCGAGGGCTTTTTCATGCTCCTTCAACATGACATAACACTGCCCAATATTGGCCGCCACCACTCCATCCTGTGGATCAAGGACTTCTGCTTTGAGAAGACAGGCAAGGGCATTTCGATAGTCTCCTACCTCACGGTAGTAGCCTGCCAGCAAATTCCATCCCCAGGGATTCTTAGGATAGAGGGAAGTTTCTAATTCCGCTACCTCCTTCAGGTAGGACCCTGTTTCGGCAAACCGCTCGAACCATTCCCCTAAGTATTCTTCGATCCCCGCGAACATGCTGGCCTCACCTTCTGTTAGGGGAATGCCAGAGGCCCACATCCACCGGTTCTCATTTTGTGTGGACTGTATTAACACGGCCACGATCGCGTCCCGCTGGGCTTTGATATCGCCTAGTTCGGCCAGAAGCCGTACCTTCCCAAAATGGATATCCAACCGGTTCGGCGCCAGGGAGAGACCTTTATTTAGATAGGCTAAAGCGGCCTTCGCATGTTCTGGATCATACTCGCGTTTCGTATACATAAGGTATCGTCCAGCCGGAGCCTGTCCCATCGTCTGTATGGAACGACTTCCCCTATTGAAATGATAGTTGAAGTACGCGATGTAGAGTTCTGGGTTGGTTGGCTCTGCCTTTTCCCACTGGCCTAATAAAAAGAGTAATTCGTCGTACTGTTGATTCTTTAGAAGGTCCAGATACCTTGCTTTATAGTTATGATCATTGGAATCGTCTCCTTTGAGTTCAAATGGTATGGTGAAAAGAATCGCGATCCCTAGGAATAGAACAGGCCCCGATCGAAGGCGACTCAACTGGTTCATCTGTAGAACCTCCTATTCATCTTTAAGATGAAGGGAAGATCCTCCCGAATGATGGAAAGGATTTCCATTCTGGCTACCCAAGAATTTCCCAATAGAGGGGAAGACTGCAGTTGTTTCGTTATCACTTCCGCCTCATCGTCGTTCTGTTGATACAGATAGTAGAGAAAAAGTTGCAACCCCGCATGGAGTCGATCCAATGGCTCAGATTTCTCGTCCTCATACATAGCTTTCAACACGGGAAAGACGATCGAATCGTTCTTTGGGT
>Ga0067045_1027861_pt1 | contig 54457 bp, 63 predicted proteins | sample TerdegcTABiofilm_FD_59184 | JGI IMG/M metagenome (GOLD analysis project Ga0067045, IMG submission 59184) | Combined Assembly of (Gp0054472, Gp0054536) Wastewater bioreactor microbial communities from Singapore -Terephthalate degrading...
GAGGTCCATCTCATCACCCCGGTAGCCCTGGAAAAAGAACTGCGCTTCGCCATCCGGGAAGGCGGCCGCACCGTGGGCGCCGGCGTCGTCACCGATATTATTGAATAATTCAGGATGACCCATGATTACCCATAAGATTCGCATCCGCTTAAGATCATTCGACCATAAATTATTGGATCAATCCGTCGGTGAAATCGTGGATACGGCCCGGCGAACCGGTGCCCGTGTCGCCGGTCCCATCCCGCTGCCCACCGACATCAACAAATTCTGCGTCCTGCGCTCTCCCCACGTGGATAAAAAATCCCGGGAGCAGTTTGAAATACGGACTCATAAAAGGCTCCTGGATATTCTCGAACCGACGCAGCAGACCGTGGATGCGCTTATGAAACTGGATCTGGCCGCAGGGGTTGACGTCGAGATCAAGCTCTAGGGATTTTCACCCTGACAGGTCAATTACCCCCCAAGCCGGTGGCTATTGAGGAAGATCATGATTGGAAGGCTGTTGGGCAAAAAACTGGGCATGACCCGCATCTTTGATGCCGAAGGAACTTCATTGCCGGTAACCGTTATCGAGGCTGGCCCGTGTTATGTGGTCCAAAAGAAGACCGCGGCCCAAGATGGCTACGAAGCGGTGCAGGTGGGTTACCTCCGCAAACGCTTGGACAAATGCCCCAAGCCCCTGCGGGGACATTTTGAAAAACACGGCTTCAAAAGCGGTTTCCGTTATCTCAAAGAATTCCGGCTGGATTCCACCGAAGGGCTGGAAGTCGGCCAGGAGCTGGATGTCAGCCAGTTCCAGATCGGTCAACGCATTGATGTCATCGGGTTCAGCAAAGGCCGGGGTTTTGCCGGCGTCATCAAACGGTGGGGTTTTCAGAGGGGTCCGGAGACCCACGGGTCCATGTCCCACCGCGCCCCTGGTTCCATCGGCGCCAGCGCCTATCCCTCCCGGGTGATCAAAGGCAAGAAACTGCCCGGTCGGATGGGCAACAGTCGGGTGACGGTGAAATCTCTCCAGGTGGTGGACGTCCGCCCCGAAAACAACCTGCTCTTGGTTAAGGGCGCCGTGCCCGGAGCCCGGAATGGCCTCCTGCTGATTAAAAAGTCCTGAGGGACAATGGGGAAGCAACATGCCTGTAGTTGATGTCTATGACGTGAATCGGACCAAAGTGGGTGAAGCCACCTTGCCCGAGGAGATATACAGCGTGCCGGTGCAAGGCCACATCCTTCATGAAGTGGTGACCATGCAGCTGGCCAATCGCCGGGCCGGTACCGCCTCCACCAAAGGCCGGGCGGAAGTTCGTGGCGGGGGGCGCAAACCCTGGCGGCAGAAAGGCACCGGCCGGGCCCGGGCCGGCTCCACCCGGTCACCCCTGTGGCGGGGCGGCGGCGTGGTCTTCGGCCCCAAACCCCGGAGCTATGCCTACAAGGTCCCCAAAAAAGTCCGCCGCTTGGCGTTAAAGATGGCCCTCTCCAGCAAATTGGCCAACGGGCAGCTCCTGGTCCTGGATCAGTATCCCTATACGACCCCCAAGACCAAGGATTTTGTTAAAGTTTTGGAGAATTTGGCCATTAACAAGGTCCTTTTCATCACCGCCGGCGACGACGAGATCCTCACCCTGTCATCCCGAAACGTCCCCTACGTTCAGGTGATGCCCACGGAAGGACTGAACGTCTATGACATCCTGCGCTACGACTATCTCGTGGTGCTGCAACCGGCCCTAAGCCGCATTGAAGCGAGGTTGGCGGCGTGAAAACCTATCATCATCTCATCAAAGGCCCGGTGATTACGGAAAAGACCTTGACCCAAAAAGGCCAAGCCAATCAGATCACCCTCAAGGTGATCCCCTCGGCCAATAAGATTGAGATCCGGAAGGCCGTCGAAGAAATTTTTAAGGTCAAGGTCCTGGCCGTCAATACCTGCCGCTACGAAGGCAAGAAGAAAACACTGGGACGCACCCAGGGCAAGAGACCCGATTGGAAAAAGGCCATCATCACCCTAGCCCCGGGCGAGAAAGTCCCCTTCTTCGAAGGCGCCTAGACCCGACAACAATACGCACCGCCGTTTCCCGAGGTTAAACGGGAGAGGACAGCATCATGGCATTGATACAGAGAAAACCGACTTCAGCAGGCCGCCGTTTCCAGACGGGGCATGATTTTCAAGAGATCACCAAGACCGAGCCGGAAAAAAGTCTGGTCATCTCCCTCCCCAAATCCGGGGGGCGCAATAACCTCGGCCGGGTGACCGCCCGCCACCGGGGTGGTGGCCATAAACGCCTCTACCGTTTGATTGATTTTAAACGGAAAAAAGAAGAGGTCCCGGCCAAGGTGGTCAGCATCGAATACGATCCTAACCGGTCGGCCCGGATCGCTCTGCTCCATTATGTGGACGGCGAAAAAAGCTATATTTTGGCTCCTCTGGACCTGAAGGTGGGCGATACCGTGGTCTCCAGCGCCTCAGCCGATATCAAACCGGGCAATGCCCTGCCCTTGCGCAACATCCCCTTGGGCACCCTGATCCACAATATTGAGCTGAAGCCCGGCAAAGGCGGTCAACTGGCCCGCTCCGCGGGGGCGGCCGCCCAGTTGGTGGCCCGGGAAGGCAATTATGCCCAACTGCGCCTGCCCTCCGGAGAGGTGCGGCAGGTGCATGTCAACTGCAAGGCCACCATCGGTCAGTTGAGCAATGTGGAGCATGAAAACCTCTCCATCGGCAAGGCTGGCCGCAAACGCTGGCTGGGTAAACGCCCCCATGTCCGGGGCGTGGCCATGAACCCGGTGGACCATCCCATGGGCGGCGGCGAGGGCAAATCTTCCGGAGGCCGCCATCCGGTCAGCCCCTGGGGCGTCCCCACCAAGGGTTATAAGACCCGGAAGCCCAAACAGAGTGATCGGTTTATCATCAAACGTCGCAAATAAGCAGGCAGAATCAACCCCGCCCCGCTGGTTTGGGGCTGCCGGGGTTGCCACTGTGGAGGAAACGTGCCGCGTTCACTGAAAAAAGGCCCTTATGTGCAAGAAAGTCTCCTGGTCAAAGTCCTGAAGGCCAAAGAGACCCAGGATCGCAAGGTCATCAAAACCTGGTCCCGGCGTTCCACCATCACTCCGGATTTCGTCGGGCTGACACTGGCAGTGCACAACGGCAAAAAATTTATCCCAGTCTTTGTCACTGAGAATATGGTGGGCCACAAGCTGGGGGAATTTGCGCCGACGCGCACGTTTTACGGCCACGCCGGGGCTAAAAAGACCAAGGTCAAAGGCAAATAACCCTCACGGGCACCGAACGTGCCGACAGGTTTCGTATGGAAATTCGAGCTCAAGCCAAATACGTTCGCATCTCGCCCCAGAAGGCCCGTCTGGTTACCCGGGCCATCCAGAATAAAAATGTGGAAGAGGCCTTGGCGGCGCTGCAGTTTATTCCCAAGAAAGCGGCGCGCCTGGTCCGGCGGGTGGTAGCCTCCGCGGTTGCCAACGCCACCCAGCGCCCCCAGGTGGATGTGGACAGCCTCTATATTAAGCGGATCTATGTTGACGGCGGCCCCATGGCCAAACGTTACATGTCCCGGGCCATGGGTCGGGTCAACCGCATTGTTAAACGTACCAGCCACATTACTGTGGTCTTGTCTGAAAAAGCCTAGGTCCGGCCCTGGCCACCGCCAGTCTCTGGAACGGCTACGGCGGCGCCCTGCCCTGCCCTACCTTGCCGGGCAGAGACCGCCACGCCTTGGCCAGGCCGAAGCATCATAACGCCTCAGCGTCAACGGCATTAGGAGGATCGCTTGGGACAAAAAGTTCACCCCGTGGGTTTTCGGTTGGGAAGTTACCGCCGCTGGCACTCTTATTGGTTCGCGCGGAAGAATTTCGCCGACCTGCTGATCGAAGATCAGAAGATCCGCAAATTCATTAAGAACGAAAAAGAACTGCAGGGCGCCGGTATTGCCGCCGTGGATATTGAACGGGCCGCCAACAAGGTTAAGATCAAGATCCATACCTCCCGGCCAGGGATTGTCATCGGCCAGAAAGGCCGCAAGATCGAAGAGCTCCGGCAGAAGCTGCAGAAGCTGGTAGGCCGTGAGCTCATCGTAGACATCCACGAAGTGCGGAAACCGGAACTGACCGCCCAACTGGTAGCAGAAAATATCGCCCTCCAGCTGGAGCGCCGGGTTGCCTTCCGCCGGGCCATGAAGAAGGCCGTGGGACAGGCCATGAAATTTGGCGCCCAGGGTATCAAGGTGCGGGTGGCCGGACGTTTGGGCGGCGCGGAAATGGCCCGAAAAGAATGGTACCGGGAGGGCCGGGTCCCCCTGCACACCCTCCGGGCTGATATTGACTACGGTATGGCCGAGGCCCGCACGACCTATGGTGTCATCGGGGTCAAAGCTTGGATCTTTAAGGGCGAAATATTGCCGGAAGAACGGCTGGCCTTATAAGCCGGTCTCCCTTTCCGGCCGGAATGGAAAAGACTCATGCTCAGTCCAAAACGCATAAAATACCGGAAACAACAGAAGGGCCGTATGCGGGGCAAGGCCTCCCGAGGCAACTTCGTCGCCTTCGGTACCTACGGTCTCCAAGCCCAGGAATGCGGCTATCTGACTTCCCAACAGATCGAAGCCGCCCGTATCGCCATGACCCGTTATGTGAAGCGGGGCGGCCAGATCTGGATCAGGATCTTTCCCGATAAACCTTTTACCCGCAAACCGGCCGAAACCCGGATGGGCAAAGGCAAGGGCAGCCCCGAAGGCTGGGTGGCCGTCATCCGTCCCGGACGCATCCTCTATGAAATGGCCGGCGTTTCCGAAGAAGTGGCCCGGGAAGCCCTGCGGCTGGCCAGCCACAAGCTTCCCCTGAAAACCAAATTCGTCATGCGGTTAGAGGGACCGGAAACAAAGGAGCAGGAATGAAAGCCTCCGACCTGCGAGAACTAACCCCCGAAGAATTACAGGCCAAACTTAAGGAACTGGAAGAGGAGCTCTTTAACCTGCGCTTCCAGTTGGCCAGTCAGCAGTTGGAAAATACCGCCCGCTTGAAGGAATCCCGGCGGGATATCGCTCGCATCCAGACCGTGCTGCGGGAAAAAGCCCGGCAGGCAGCCACAGCCTAACGGCTGCTGAGTCGCTGAGGTAGAGAGAAAGCGTATGAGTCAAGAACGTGGAAATCGCAAGACCCTAACCGGCATCGTGGTCAGCGATAAAATGGACAAGACCGTGGTGGTCCGAGTCGAACGGCTGGTCCGGCATCCCATCTACCATAAGACGGTGAAACGGCGGAAAAAATTCAAGGCCCACGACGAAAACAACCTCTGCGGTGTGGGCGATAAGGTCTTGATCATTGAGTCCCGCCCCTTAAGCCGCGATAAACGGTGGCGGGTGAAAGCAATATTGGCCAAGGCCCTGTAGTTGGGGATCTTGGCACCAGCTCAGCAGTCCCAGACCCCGAGGCCCCTGGTCCTGGCGCTGCAGAAGTGAAGGTCGGCTATGATTCAGGTACAAACCAAATTAAACGTTGCAGACAATTCCGGTGCCAAACAGCTGCAATGTATCCGGGTATTGGGCGGCACCAGACGCCGGTATGCCCAGGTGGGCGACATTATCATCGTTTCCGTCAAAGAGGCCTTGCCCAACTCCAAGGTCAAAAAGGGCGATGTGAAACGGGCCGTCGTGGTCCGCACCATCAAAGAGACCAAACGGGCCGACGGCTCTTATATCAGATTTTCCGATAACTCGGCCGTTCTGATCAACCCGGCCGGGGAACCCATCGGCACCCGCATCTTCGGCCCTGTGGCCCGGGAACTGCGGGCCAAACGGTTTATGAAAATAATCTCCTTGGCCCCGGAAGTTTTATAGGTGAGCTTATGGCCAGAAAAAAACCTGCAGTAACACCTCTGCCCACCCGCATCAGGAAGAACGATAAGGTAGAAGTCATTGCCGGCAAGGAAAAAGGTAAAACCGGTAAGGTCCTGCGGGTGTTGCGGGATAAAAATCGCTTGGTGGTGGAAAAGGTCAACATTATCAAACGGCATACCCGGCCCAGTCCCAGCACCGGTCAGGGCGGCATCGTGGAAAAGGAAGCCCCTTTGCATATCTCCAATGTCATGCTCATCTGTGGGAAATGCACCGCCGCCACCCGCATCAAAATGACCCAAACCCCAGACGGCAAATGGGTGCGCACCTGTAAGAAGTGCGGGGAATTCATTGAAGGATAGTCATTATGGCGCGTTTATACGATCTCTATAAGGAAGAATGCGTCCCGGCGATGATGCAGGAGTTCCGCTATAAGAGCCCCATGCAGGTGCCCCGCCTGGAGAAGATCGTCATCAATATGGGGCTGGGTGAGGCCAGTCAGAACATCAAGATCCTGGATTCGGCCAGTGCCGAGCTGGCCGCCATTACCGGACAGAAACCCGTCATCACCCGGGCCCGGAAATCCATCGCCGCCTTTAAACTGCGGGAAGGCATGCCCATCGGTTGCATGGTCACCCTGCGGCGGGAACGGATGTTCGAATTCCTGGATCGCTTGGTGAACGTGGCCCTGCCCCGGGTCCGGGACTTCCGGGGGGTTTCCGACAAGGCCTTTGATGGCCGGGGTAATTATACTTTGGGCATCAAGGAACAGATCATCTTCCCGGAAATTGATTACGACAAGATCGATAAAATCAAAGGCATGAACATCACCATTGTAACCACCGCCAAGACCGATGAGGAGGCCCGTTTCCTCCTGCGGCGCTTGGGAATGCCTTTTAGAAGCTAGCGAGGATAGGTGCGTGGCCAAGAAATCTCTCATTGCCAAAGCAAAACGGGAACCGAAATTCCGCGTCCGCCAATACAACCGTTGCCCCCTCTGTGGGCGACCCCGGGCCTTTCTGCGCAAGTTCGGCATCTGCCGCCTGTGTTTCCGGTCTTTGGCGCTCAAGGGCGAGATCCCCGGCGTCATCAAGTCCAGTTGGTAGCATCGGGCGTCAGCTCCCGGTGACGGGGTGACAACAGACCGCACCTGGCGTGGCCAGAGCGGTTCCCTGGGCCCGACGTCCAGAGGCAGCACGAATCAGATTTTTGCAAGGAATGAAAAGGAGCCAGAAAATATGGGCTTAACCGATCCCCTGGCGGATATGTTGACCAGAATCCGGAATGCGGGGGCCGCGAGGTTCGACAAGGTTGACATCCCCGCTTCCCAGATGAAGATCAGCCTGGCGCGCATCCTGAAAGAAGAAGGCTATATCAAGAATTATAAGATCATCAAAGACAAGAAGCAGGGCGTGCTCCGCATCTACCTCAAGTACGACGAGATCAACAAGCCGCTCATCAGCGGTCTCCAACGGGTGAGCAAACCCAGCCGTCGCGTCTATGCCGGCAAGGACGACATCCCCCTGGTATTGGGGGGCTTGGGGGTGACCGTGGTCTCCACGTCCAAAGGTGTCATGACCGATCGGGAAGCCCGGCGCCTGGGCATCGGCGGCGAAGTCCTGTGCACCATCTGGTAAGGTTCACCATCCGTTCACCGCAGGAGCGGTCAGCACAGAAGGAATAGCAGTCATGTCGCGCATCGGAAAAAAACCAATACCCCTCCCCCAAGGAGTCAAGGTGACCTGGACGGATCCAATCCTCGAGGTGACTGGACCCAAGGGGACCCTGAAACGGAGCCTCCACCCGGCGGTGCAGTTGGAGATCACACCGGAAGCGATCCAGGTCCAGCCCAAGGATGATGTCCCGGCTGCCTGGCGCTACTGGGGCCTCACCCGCACCCTGGTGGCCAATATGGTCACCGGCGTCAGCACCGGCTTCTCCAAGGCCCTGGAAATCGTCGGCACCGGTTATAAGGTGGAAGATAAAGGCGGCCAGCTGGTCTTTAGTTTGGGATATTCCCATCCCATTGAATTCAAGCTTCCGGCCGGTATCACGGCCCAAGTAGAGAAGGCCACCCGTTTGGTACTCCACGGGGCCGATAAAGAAACCCTGGGGCAGACCGCCGCCATCATCCGCCAGATGCGCCCACCGGAGCCTTATAAGGGCAAAGGCGTCAAATATGCCGATGAAGTTATTCACCGCAAGGTCGGCAAATCCGGCGGACGCTAAGCGTTACTTGGTCCTGAGACTTGTGAGCCGCACCTGCTGTTAACCACCCAGTCCTGAAGGTATAGTGCAATGGGACAGACGAATCCAAAAGTAGTCGCCAGATTGAAACGGAAAAAACGGGTCCGGAGCAAGATTTTCGGCACCCTTGAACGGCCGCGTTTGTCAGTGTTCAAGAGCACCAAACACATCTATGCGCAAATAATCAACGACCGCCAGGGTCAGACTCTCGCCTCGGCCTCAACCTTAAGCAAAGAATTACGGTCTGAGCTGGGGTCCCTGAAGAAAAAGGAAGCCGCCAAGCTGGTGGGAAAACTCTTGGCTGACCGGGCCAAGGCCGTGGGCATCACCAAAGTAGCCTTTGACCGGGGCGGCTTTCTCTACCACGGTCGGATCAAAGAGTTGGCTGACAGCTGCCGGGAACACGGCCTGGAGTTTTAACCCCTGGGCCCTCACCCCTATCACCGGGAGTAATAACGGAGGAAACCTTGTTCGAAAGCGATTCTGAATCCCAGCTTCTGGATAAAGTCGTTCATATCAGTCGGGTTGCCAAGGTGGTCAAGGGCGGTCGGCGCTTCAGCTTCAATGCCCTGGTGGTGGTCGGCGACGGCCAGGGGCAGGTGGGAGCCGGCCTGGGCAAGGCGAATGAAGTGCCCGAAGCCATCCGCAAGGCCATGGAACAGGCCAAGAAGAGCATGATCAAAATCCCCATCATTAACAAGACCATTCCATATACGGTCTTGGGCACCTTCGGCTCGGGGAGGGTCCTGTTAAAACCGGCCTCGGAAGGTACCGGCGTCATCGCCGGCGGCCCGGTGCGGGCCGTGGTGGAGGTGGCCGGCATCCATAACATTCTGACCAAATGCCTGGGATCCAACAACCCCCACAACGCCGTCAAGGCCACCTTCGACGCACTGAAACAGTTGGCCAATCCGGAAGCCATCGCCCAAAAACGGAATCGCCCCCTGGAAGAAATCAGGGCCCAATAGAGTTGATCGAAGAGTATCACCGAAATCAAAACCGCAATTCTTCTTTGTGCGAGTGCAGCTATGACTGAACAATTACTGGCCATCACCCTGACCCGGAGTCCCATCGGCCGGCCCAAACGGCATCGCCTCACCTTGGCCACCCTGGGACTGACCAAGATGCATAGAACCGTCCGCCATCGCGATACCCCCTCGATCCGAGGCATGGTGCGCCAGGTGGCCCATCTCGTCCACGTTGAGGTCATTGGCAGCAAATAAAAGGTGAGCTGTTATGAAATTAGATGAACTCAAGCCCGCTGCGGGCTCACGTCATAAACCGAAACGGGTGGGTCGTGGTCCTGGCTCAGGCCATGGCAAAACCGCCTGTCGCGGCCAGAAAGGCCAACGCTCCCGTTCCGGGGCCAAGCTCAGCCCCGGTTTTGAAGGCGGCCAGATGCCCATCATCCGGCGCCTCCCCAAACGGGGTTTCACCAACATCTTTAAACAGTCGTGGACCATTATCAACATCCGTGACCTGGCCCGCTTCCCGGCGGAAACGGTGGTGAATGCCGAACTCCTGGCCAAGGCCGGCGTCATCAAGAGGGCCACGGACCGGATCAAACTGCTCGGCCAGGGAACCATCGGCGTTCCCCTGACCGTCCAGGTCCACGCCGTCAGCGCCCAGGCAAAAGAACTCATCGAGGCCCAAGGGGGCAAAGTCGAGGTGATCTAAGGTGCTGGGCGGATTCCAAAATATTGCCAAAATCCCCGAACTCAAACGGCGGATTCTGGTAACCCTGCTCCTGTTGGCCGTTTATCGGGTCGGTTGTCACATACCCACCCCGGGAATTGACGCCGAGGCCCTGATGAACTTCTTTGCCAGACATCGGGGCACCATCTTCGGTCTGTTTGACATGTTCTCCGGTGGGGCCTTGGAACGATTATCCGTCTTCGCTCTGGGGATCATGCCCTATATCAGCGCCTCCATCATCATGGAACTGCTGAAGATCGTCATTCCGGCCATTGAAAAGCTCTATAAAGAAGGGGAAGCCGGCCAGAAGAAGATCAAGCAGTACACCCGCTATGGCACCGTCATTCTCAGCGCCATTCAGGGCCTGGGGATTGCCATCGGCCTGGAAAGCATGGGCGTGGAAAGCGGCGGCACGCCGGCGGTGCTCCATCCGGGCTGGGGCTTCCGCATCATGACCGTCCTGACCCTGACTTCGGGCACGGCCTTCATCATGTGGCTGGGTGAACAGATCACCGAACGGGGCATCGGCAACGGCATCTCCCTGATCATCTTTGCCGGGATCGTGGCCCGCATGCCGTCGGCCATCATCAATACCTTTCAGTTGATGAAAACCGGCGAGATCGGCACCGTGATTCTCCTGCTCATCATGATCTTCATGGTCCTGGTGGTGGGGTTCATCGTCTTCATGGAACGGGGGCAGCGGCGCATCCAGGTGCAGTATGCCCGCCGGGTGGTGGGGAGACGCATGTACGGCGGCCAGAGCACCCATCTGCCCTTGAAGGTAAACAGCGCCGGCGTCATTCCGCCCATCTTCGCCTCCTCCATCCTGATGTTCCCGGCGACGGTGACCACCTTCATCGGCGCTGACTGGGTGAAACGGGCCACCGAATATATCTCTCCCGGGGCGTTGCTCCATGAAATCCTTTACGTCGTCCTCATCATCTTCTTCTGCTATTTTTACACGGCCGTCACCTTTAATCCGGTGGATGTGGCAGAAAACATGAAAAAGTATGGTGGTTTTATCCCCGGCCTCCGCCCCGGGAAACCCACTTCTGACTATATCGAACGTATTCTGGCCCGCATCACCCTGGGCGGCGCCTTATACGTTTCAGCGGTCTGCGTCCTGCCCACCATTCTGGTACAACGGTTCAATGTCCCCTTCTATTTCGGGGGCACAGCCCTCCTCATCGTCGTCGGGGTAGCCATGGATACCGTGGGGCAGATCGAATCCCACATGCTGACTCGCCATTACGAGGGCTTTATGAAAAAACGCATCGGCGGCAGGGTGCGGCGTTAGCAGGTCTACCGCTGGGCCACAGGAGTATCGGTTGACTCAATCCCCATGCGGCATATGACACCATGAACCTAAGATAAAAGGAGGCAGGCATGAATCTGATTTTGTTGGGCGGCCCCGGCGCGGGCAAAGGTACGCAGGCGAAATTGTTGATTGAGAAGTACAAAATTCCCCAGATTTCTACAGGCGACATCCTCCGGGCCGCAGTCAAGGAAGGCACCGAGATGGGCAAAAAAGCCAAGGAATATATGGATGCCGGCAAATTGGTCCCCGATTCCGTCGTCATCGGTATCATCGAAGACCGGCTTAAACAACCCGACGCCCAAAAGGGTTTTATTTTGGATGGCTTCCCCCGCACCGTGCCCCAGGCCGAGGCCCTGGACGCCACCCTGAAGAAAATGGGCTCCAAAATTGATCACGTCCTCAGCATTGAGGTGGATGAAGAAGAACTGGTAACCCGCCTCACCGGCCGGCGCACCTGTAAGAATCAGGCCTGCGGCCAGATGTACCACATTAAATTCACCCCGCCCAAAAAAGAGGGCATCTGTGACAAGTGCGGTTCCGAACTGTATCAGCGGGACGACGACAATGAGACCACCGTCCGTTCCCGGCTGGCCACCTACAACCAGGCAACCAAACCCCTGATCGACTACTACAGCCAACAGGGGAACCTGAAAACCATCAAGGGTGTGGGCAGCATCGACGATATCTTCAAACAGATCTGCGGCATCTTAGGGTAAGGAACGGCATCCGGAAACCTGGACCCTGGGTCCGGGTTTCCGGCTCAAGACCATAACATGATTAAACTGAAATCTCCGCTGGAAATAGCCAAAATGCATCGGGCCAACCAGATTGTGGCCGAAGCCTTGGCGGAGATCAAGGAATATATCCGACCTGAGGTAGAAACCCTGGAGCTCGATGCCCTGGCCGAAGACATCTGCCGCCGGCGCAAGGTTAAACCGGCCTTTAAACATTACCGGGGCTATCCCAGCTCCATCTGCGTCTCCATCAACGATGAGGTAGTGCACGGCATCCCTTCCCATCGGCGCCTACAGGCCGGTGATATTGTGAGTATAGATTTCGGCGTGCGGGCCGACGGTTACTTCGGCGACGCTGCGGTTACCATTCCGGTGGGTGAGGTCAGCGAGGTCGCCCAGAAATTGATCGCCACCACTCGACAGGCACTCTATGCTGGCATCGCCCAGGTGGCGGTGGGCAACCGCCTGAGCGACGTCTCCCACGCCGTCCAGCAGACGGTGGAGGCTCAGGGTTTTTCCGTGATCCGGGACTTTGTGGGCCACGGCATCGGCCGATCACTCCATGAAGATCCTCAGATTCCCAATTTCGGTCCTCCCGGCTACGGCCCCGTGCTGCAACCGGGAATGACCTTGGCCATTGAGCCCATGGTCAGCGTCGGCGGCTGGGAAATTATTGTATTGCCCGACGGCTGGACCGCCAAAACCAGGGACGGCAGCTTGGCGGCCCATTTTGAACACACCGTCGCTTTGACCGAAAAAGGCGTCTTGATTTTAAGTGAAGTTTGATTGTATAATTATTTGATATAATATCTAGTCTGAGATCATGGGAGCGGCGGCCGTTGGCAGCACCCTCCGGTAAAGAAACCTTGGGCCCACAAACGGGAGCGGCAGTATATGCCCAAAGAAGAAGCCATAGAAGTTGAAGGCATCGTGATCGAACCGTTGCCCAACGCCATGTTCCGGGTGGAATTGGAAAATGGCCACAAGGTCCTGGCGCATATCTCCGGAAAGATGCGGATGCACTATATCAAAATCCTGCCCGGCGACCGCGTCACGGTGGAACTCTCCCCGTATGACCTCAATCGGGGGCGGATTATCTACCGGGCCAAATAATTCGCTTCGGTCGGCAGGCCGGTTAAGGTGGCAGTATGAAAGTAAAAGCTTCAGTCAAACGTATCTGCAGTAAATGCAAGATCATTAAACGGAAAGGGGTAGTCCGGGTCATCTGCGAAAACCCCAAACATAAGCAGCGACAAGGATAGCAAGGGGGACGAACTTGGCCAGAATTGCAGGGGTGGATTTACCACGCAATAAACGGATGGAAATCGCCTTAACTTACATCTATGGCATCGGGCGCACTACGGCCAAAAAGATCCTACGAGAAGCTGAGGTCAGCGAAGATATCAAGTCCGACAACCTCACCGACGCCGAATTAACCCGTATCCGCACCATCATCGACACCCATTACAAGGTGGAGGGTGATCTGCGCCGGGAAATCTCCATGAACATCAAACGGCTCATGGACATCGGCTCGTACCGGGGGCTGCGCCATCGCAAATCTCTGCCGGTGCACGGTCAGAGGACCCATACCAATGCCCGCACCCGCAAGGGCCCGCGGCGTTCCGTGGTGGGCAAAAGGAAAAAATCGTAAGGAGAGACCATGGCTAAAGTATCCCGTCGGGGAGCAAAAAAGAAAAAGGAAAAGAAGAACATCCCCACCGGTGTCGCCCATATTCAATCAACGTTTAATAATACTATTGTCACCATTACCGACCCGGCCGGGAATGTGGTCTCCTGGTCGTCGGCTGGCACTCAGGGGTTTAAGGGCTCCCGCAAAAGCACGCCCTTTGCCGCCCAATTGGCCGCCGAAGATGCCGCCAAGAAGGCCATGGAAAACGGCATGCGCACCATTGACGTCTATGTCAAAGGTCCGGGAGCAGGTCGGGAAGCAGCCATCCGCGCCTTGCAGGTGGCCGGGTTCACCATTAACCTCATCCGAGATGTGACCCCGATCCCCCACAACGGCTGCCGCCCCCCCAAACGGCGGCGGGTGTAGGCGTTCCAAGGGAAGCAGCATCAGGCAAGGGCGGGACCGCCCCCCCACCCCCTGTGATCGGCAACCTGGTGGCTCTTAACCATTTATTCCATGAGGTGATCATTGGCCAGATATCGTGAATCAGTCTGCCGGCTCTGTCGCCGGGAACGCATGAAATTATTTCTCAAAGGAGATCGGTGCTATACCGATAAATGTGCCTTTGAACGGCACAGTTACCCTCCGGGACAACATGGCCAGGGTCGGGCCAAGTTTTCGGATTTCGGCATCCAGTTGCGGGAAAAACAGAAGGTCAAACGTATGTACGGCCTCCTGGAAAAACAGTTCCGGGGCTATTTTGCCATGGCCGACCGTCAGAAAGGCATTACCGGGACTAACCTCCTATCCATCTTGGAGCGCCGCTTTGACAATGTCATTTATCGGTTGGGCTTCGCCATCTCCCGGGCTCAAGCCCGGCAATTGGTCAGCCACAACCACTTCCTCTTAAACGGCAAAAAGGTCAATATCCCGTCTCTCTTGGTAAATGTGGGCGATGTCATCGAGGTCAAGGAAAAAAGCCGGGAGATCCCGCAAATCATTGAATCCTTAAAGGCCGTCGAGCGGCGCGGCGTTCCCCAGTGGCTGGAAGTGGATAAGGATAACTTCCGCGGCAGTGTCCGGTTGCTGCCCAGCCGGGAAGATATCACCATGCCCATCCAGGAACACCTCATCGTCGAACTGTATTCCAAGTAAAGGGTTTTGGTTTCGAACCTCGCCGTAGCAAGGGATACCTTCTCTTTTCATGCTTGATAACATCTTTGGCAAGGGACGCGAAAAACCAGAACATGGTTTTTGTGCGAAGGAGAGCCAATGCACAAGAACTGGACCGAATTGATTAAACCCAAAAAGCTAGACATCGACCCTGAGACCCACAGCCGTTTTTATGGAAAATTTTCGTGCGAACCCCTGGAACGAGGCTATGGCACCACCTTGGGTAATGCCCTGCGTCGAGTCCTGTTATCCTCCCTGCGGGGCGCGGCCATCACCTCCGTCAAAATCAAAGGGGTCTACCATGAGTTTTCCCCCATTCCCGGGGTGATCGAAGATGTAACCGAACTGATCATGAACCTCAAGGGGGTGCGCTTCAAGCTGCACTCCAAAGACGAAAAGGTCGTGGTCCTGCACGCCAAGGGCGAGGGCGAAGTCAAGGCCGAGGCCTTTCAAACCGACGGCTCCATCGAGATCCTCAACCCCCAGGCCCATATCGCCACCCTGGCCCGGGACGGGGAATTGTTCATTGAAGCCACGGTCAAGACCGGCAAAGGTTACTCCCCGGCGGAAAATAACAAAGAAGAAGGGCAACCTATCGGCGTCATCCCCATCGATGCCATCTTTTCACCCATTAAGAAGGTGAATCATGTAGTCACTCAAGCCCGGGTCGGCCAACAGACGGATTACGATAAACTGACCTTGGAGGTCTGGACCGACGGCAGCATCACTCCCGAAGACGCCGTAGCCCTGGCCGCCAAGATTCTCAAAGATCAGCTGACCATCTTCATCAACTTTGAGGAACCCAAAGAAGACACCGAGGACAAACCCTCGGCGGAAACCAGCCAGCTCAACGAAAACCTCTTCCGCCCGGTCAATGAGTTGGAACTATCGGTCCGTTCGGCCAACTGTTTGAAAAATGCCAATATCCGCCTCATCGGCGAACTGGTCCAGAAAACCGAAGCCGAGATGCTCAAAACCAAAAACTTTGGCCGCAAATCCCTCAACGAAATCAAAGAAATTCTCAGCGAAATGGGACTCAGCCTGGGAATGAAGTTGGAGAACTTTCCGCCTCGGGAAGCAGTCCTCGAAGGGAAGGAAACACTGTCATGAGACACCGCAAAGCCGGGAGGGCCTTATCCCGGACTAAAGAACATCGTCAGGCCATGATGCGCAATCTGGTAACCTCCCTCCTGGAGCACGAACGCCTGGAGACTACTCAGGCCAAGGCCAAAGAACTCCGGCAACTGGCCGAAAAGATCATCACCCTGGCCAAAAAGAACGATCTCCACGCCCGGCGCCAGGCCCTGGCAGTAGTGCGCTCCAAAGCCGTGGTGGCCAAGCTCTTTACCGATCTGCGGGAACGGTTCTTGGATCGGCCCGGCGGCTACTGCCGCATTATCCCCAAAGGTTGGCGCCTCGGTGATGCCGCCCCCGTCTCCATCATCGAACTCTTGGGTCGGCCCGAGAAAATCAAAAAGGCCAAAAAATCCAAGGCTAATGCCTGATGGATTTACCGGAGCCAAGCCGACGAGGAGTGAACCACTCCTCGTTTTTCCATGATCAACGCTCAGAGACCGGCATCCCGGCCGGATAGGCTGGCTGCCGGTGCACCACCCCTGAGGCAAAAAGTTACCGCCCATGGATCGCCTCTCCCCACCCTTAGCACCCGGTCATCGCTTCTGCTGGCAGGTGCCCCTGTATGAAATTGATATGGGCCAGGCCGTTTACCATGGGAATTATTACCACTTTTTTGAAATGGCCCGGGAAGCCCTACTGCGGGATCAAGGGTTCGGATACGCTGAATTAGTGGCCCGAGAGATGCATTTGGCGGTAGTGGAAGCCCGATGCCGCTACCGCCAGCCCGTCCGTTACCAGGACGCCATTGAGATTTACACCACGGTCACCGCCTTGAAAAGCCGCAGCGTGACCTTCCACCAACAGCTTTTTCTGAGCGCCTCAGGGCAACTGGCCACGGAAGTCCATCTGGCCACCGTCTGCATCACCTTCGCCGGCAAACCCGTGGCTCTCCCCCCGGAACTGCGGGCCTGTCTGACCCCGCTGCTCGTCCCTGCCCCGGCCTGACCCAGCCTTCCCGGCGGCGCCCGGCGGCCGCATCGATCCCGGCCCCGGCTGCCATTGGAACTCCGCTTCGGCCCTGAGGGTGTCGGCTGAATCGAGAGGCAGACCAGATTCTTGGGTTGTGTTTTATCACGGTAAATTTTATAATAGTATTTTGGGTATTATACATTCCTGCTCGTCTGCTCCGGGTGTGGCCCCCTACTTCCAGGGCTGAGGCTGTCCGGCGGGGTCAAATCCCTGGGGTATTTTTGGAGAGGGAACCAAGGACTTTCCGGGTAGTCCCCGGTTATTCCAGGTGCCGAGGGATAGAATCCCTGGCGGAGGATGCCGGGAACATTTTGATCAAAACCTGTTAGGGGATGGCAGTCCAGGAGATCATTGCCATGTTCACCGGTTTGGTGGAAGGCGTTGGCCGCATCACTGCCCTGCAACCTCAGGCTGAGGGTCTGCGCCTCAGCGCCACGGCGCCCTTTGATCTGACTGAGGTGAAGCTGGGTGAATCCATCGCGGTCAGCGGTCCTTGCCTCACGGTTGTGGCAGTTGCCCCCCAACACTTCACCGTGGAGGTTTCCCCCGAGACCTTGCGTCGGACCAATCTGGGGCGCAAGACCGTGGGGGCGCCGGTGAATCTGGAGCGGGCCCTCCGCCTGGGCGATCGGTTGGGAGGGCACATTGTCAGCGGCCACATTGATTGCCTGGGCACCGTCCTCCGGGTGCAGCAGGGCCCCCGCCATTGGACCCTGACCGTAGCCCTTCCCTCCCCCTGGAGCCGTTATGTGGTGGAAAAAGGGTCCATCGCTTTGGACGGGGTCAGCCTGACGGTGAATCAGGTCCGAGGTGACGCCTTCAGCGTGAATATTATCCCCCATACAGCCCGACACACCACCCTGGAGCAGGTCCGGGTGGGTGACCAGCTCAATATCGAAACCGACATCATCGGCAAGTATGTGGAGAAGCTTATGCAGGCCCCCTCGGCGCCCGACACCGGCGACATATCCTTGGAGCTGCTGACCCGCCATGGCTTTCTCTAACTGCTCAGGGCAGCACCGACTGCCCGCCAACGGGAACACCGCAGCCGGTGCCCTGATGCCTGCCACTTTACCATTGTCGGCCGCCGGACCCGGCCCGGCCCCGCCTTGATGGGTCCGGTTCAGGTCAACGGCATTTTTTCGAGGAAAACACCATGCCCATTTCACCCATAGAAGAGGTCCTGGCCGATATCCGGCAAGGCAAAATGATCATCCTCGTGGATGACGAAGACCGGGAAAACGAAGGCGATCTTACCATGGCGGCAGAGTTGGTGACCCCCGAGGCCATCAACTTTATGGCCCGCTATGGCCGCGGCCTCATCTGTCTGGCCCTGGCTCCGGAAATCATTGCCCAACTCAAACTCCCCATGATGGTCACCAACAACACCTCCCCCTTCAATACCGCCTTCACCGTCTCCATCGAGGCCAAACGGGGGGTGACCACCGGCATCTCTGCAGCTGACCGGGCCACCACCATCCTTACTGCCGTGGCCAAGGACGCCAAGCCCGATGATATTGTCAGCCCCGGTCATGTCTTTCCCCTGCGGGCCCGGAAAGGCGGGGTGCTGGTGCGCACCGGCCAGACCGAGGGCTCGGTGGACCTGGCCCGCTTGGCCGGTCTCCGGCCCGGTGCCGTCATCTGCGAGATCATGAACGAAGACGGTACCATGGCCCGGATGCCGGATCTGGAGATCTTTGCCCAGCAGCATCAGATAAAAATCGCCACCATTGCCGATCTGGTGGCCTACCGGCTCCGCCACGAATCCTTTGTCCGCCGCCAGGCCTCGGCCAAGCTGCCCACCTATTACGGCGAATTCACCGTCATCGCCTATGAGAACGACGTGGATAATGAGCAGCACCTGGCCTTGGTTAAGGGGGAAATCAACCCCAATGAACCCATTTTGGTCCGGGTCCACTCCGAGTGCCTCACCGGCGATGTGCTGGGTTCCCTCCGCTGCGACTGCGGCGACCAGCTTGTGGCCGCCATGCAACAGGTAGAGGCCGCCGGCCAGGGTGTCATTCTCTATATGCGCCAGGAAGGACGGGGCATCGGCCTGATCAACAAAATCCGGGCCTATGAACTGCAGGACCAGGGGGCCGATACCGTGGAAGCCAACCTGGCCCTGGGCTTTAAAGCCGATCTCCGGGATTACGGCATCGGCGCCCAGATCCTGCGGGATCTGGGGGTGCGCCAGATGCGCCTCATGACCAACAATCCCAAAAAGATCATCGGCCTGGAAGGCTACGGCCTCAAGGTCGTGGAACGCGTCCCCCTGGAGGTGCCACCGAACCGGGAAAATAAAAAGTATCTCAAGACCAAATGCCTGAAGATGGGACATCTCCTGGAATTGGTATAAGTTCCTTGGCGGGAGGCCCACTCCGAGGAGCAGATCAGTTGCTGATCTTCGCCGCCTCCGGCAAATTCGGGCGGGTACGGAGGCCCGCCCTTACTGCAAAAATTCTGGGACTGAACAAGTCCACGTCCGTTGGCACAGGCTTTCCAGCCTGTGTAGACTTCATTCTTAGAACTCAAACCACAAGCCGCAGCGCTTCACCGAAGGACTTGCCATGATTAGGAATGTAGAAGGCCATCTCGTGGCCACCGGTATGAAGTTTGCGCTGATCGTCAGCCGTTTTAATGACCTGTTCTCCGAACGCCTGCTGGGAGGGGCCATCGACAGCCTCCGCCGCCGGGGGGCCAGCGATGCGGACCTAACGGTCTTCAAGGTTCCCGGCGCCTTTGAGATACCCCTGGTGGCTAAACGGGTAGCCCAGACCAAGAAGTATGATGCGGTCATCTGTCTGGGGGCCGTCATCCGGGGGTCCACCCCTCATTTCGATTACGTTGCCGCCGAAGTCAGCAAAGGCATCGCCAACGTCTCCCTGGAAACCGGCGTGCCCATCCTCTTCGGGGTCATTACCACCGACACCTTGGAACAGGCCATCGAACGCTCCGGTAGCAAGGCCGGCAACAAGGGCTTTGCGGCTGCCGAAGCCGCCGTGGAAATGGTCAATCTCCTCCGACAGATCGAGGCCTGATCCCCGGTGACCCGCCCCAGCAAGAGCCTGGCCCGGGAACGGGCCCTGCAGTGCCTCTATCAGATGGAAATAGGCCGTCATGACGATCTGAACGCCGCCGCCCAGGCGTGCGCCCACTTCCACCCGGAGGAGAAGATTTCCCCCCACTTCCACCGCCTGGTCAACGGCGTCTGGAGCCGTCGGGAGGAGTTGGACGCCTATATCTCCCGCTTCTCCCACCACTGGCGGCTCCAACGCTTGGCTGCCGTAGACCGGGCCATCCTCCGTTTGGCCCTCTTCGAACTTCTTTACTGCCCCGATATCCCTGGGAAAGTAGCCATCAACGAGGCGGTGGAATTGGCCAAACGCTTCGGCACCGAACAGTCCGGCGCCTTTGTCAACGGCATCCTGGACAGTTTTCTAAAATCTCGGTCGCCGGAAGGCCAGCCACCAGCACGGTAAGATGGCGACAGGGTTCCCACTCCGAGGCCGGGGCCGGAGAAATCTCTGAGCAATGGGGCGGCGGGGGCGGCAATGAGTATTATTGAACTTGACAAAAGACAATTTTCAGAATAAATAATAAATTTCACTCCTTGCTTTAGCCGTTTGGTTGGAGCTGATTAAGCCGAAAGGAGGACCGATGCATCGGTACGAAACCATCTTTGTCGTCAATCCCGACCTCAGTGACGACGAAACCCAGAATGTCATCCAAAAATTCACCGGAATTATCAGTGCAACAGGTGGAGTCCAATTAAAATTGGAAGACTGGGGCCGCCGCCGTCTGGCCTACAAGATTGACAAATTTAACCAGGGCTATTATGTCCTGGTGGATTTTGCCGGTATGCCGGCCGGTCTGATGGAGCTGGAGCGCAACCTCAAAATTGACGACCGCATCATCCGATATCTCTCGGTCAAGACCGGGGTCAATGTCAATGTTGAGGCCCTGCAGCAGGAATTGGCCGCCAAGGCCAAGCCGGTGGAGGAAAAGCCCGAAACCGCCCCCACCGCAGCAGGGGAAGAAGAGGCCGCTCCGGCAGCTGCTTCCTCAGAGCCCGAACCTGTTACCACTCCGGAGGAATAATCCATGGCCATTATCCCCAAACGCAAACGCCGTCCCACTTTCCACCGTCGGAAGGTCTGCCGCTTCTGTGTGGACAGCAAACTGGTCATTGACCATAAAGACGTCAATACGTTGCGCAATTTTATTACGGAACGCGGGAAGATCATTCCCCGCCGCATCTCCGGCAACTGCGCCCGGCATCAGCGGAAAATTACCACGGCCATCAAACGGGCCCGGCATCTGGCCCTGATGCCCTACACTGCCAGCATGATCCAGGGATAAGGTTTCCGTTCACCTCTGAGGCAAAGCCCCATGGCGGTTAGACAGCTCCCCTGGCAGGTCATGAGCGGTCTCTCGGCGCTGTTGATTCTTCAATATACCGCCACACAGTTTCCTCTCCTCGGGCTTTTGGTGGGCGCCTTGATACCTCTACCCATCATTCTCACCATCAGCCGGGCGGGATGGTGGGCTGGCCTCATGGTAGTGGGAGGCGCCCTGGCGGTCAACTTCTATGTCGGCCAGTTCTCGGCGTTGCGGCTGGAAATCATGCCGTTGCTGCAGATGACCTTTCTGGCCGCCATTCTGGCCTGGCTGGCTTCCCGGGCCTATCCCGCCGAAGCGGTCATCGGCGGTGCCGCCTTGGGGGGGATGGTCATCCAATTAGGCTTTTTTTTTATCATGGCCTATCAGCAGGGTCTCAAGCCCCTGGCCTACCTGGAACAGACTATAGCCACGGTATGGTCCGACGTTTCGCACCTCCTCAACCAGAGTCAAATGCTGGAAAAGGAGTTGCAGCAGGTCGGTCTCAACATGGCCGACCTGATGTTGTGGCTGGCCCAACTGACCCCGGCCATGCTTTTCATCAACAACGTCTTGGTCGCCCTGATCAATTACCTCTGCAGCCGGGTTCTGAATGAGCCGGGGCCCTGGGCTCCTCTCAAGGTGCCCCTGCCCTGTTGGGAAACCCCCGGCTGGCTGGTCTTTGTCCTGATCGGCGCCGGTTTTGCGCTTCTGGTGCCATACCATGTCCTCCAGGTGGTGGCCCTCAACCTCCTGCTGGTCTGTCTGTTACTTTATTTTCTCCAAGGCGTGGCCATCATCGCCTTCGGATTCCAACGCTATCAGGTGCCCCGATTGCTGCGCTGGATTATTTATCTGCTCCTGATCCTGCTCAAACCAGCCATGCTCCTGGTCATCGTGATGGGCGTGACCGATCTGTGGTTTGATTTTCGCCGGTTGCATCAGCCCCCCTCCGAGGCCTGAGGCAAACGGCCCGTTGTCGTTTCCAACATCCGTTGTAACGAGGTATTGTTCCGTGAAAGTCATTTTGACCGAAGAGATCCCCAATTTGGGTGCCATCGGTACCATTGTGGACGTGGCCGCCGGCTACGGCCGCAATTATCTCATCCCCCAAGGGAAGGCCCTGGAGGCCACCAAGGGCAATATCGCCCGCTTTGAACAACAGCGGGCCCGACTCCTGCAACAGTACGCCAAAGGTAAAAGCGCCGCCCAGGCCCTGGCCGAACGCCTGGAACAGATCACCCTCACCATTGCCCAACGGGTGGGAGAGTCGGAACGCCTTTATGGTTCCGTGACCAATGTCCACGTCGCCGAGGCCCTGGCCAAAGAGGGTATTGATCTTGATCGGAAAAAGATTGATATGCCCGAGCCCATCAAGACCCTGGGCAGCCATGAAGCCGTAGTGAAGCTCCATCCCGAGGTCAAGGCCGTCGTCAAGATCCAGGTGGTGCCGGAACAGGCCTAACAAGCGGGGGTGGGGGATGCGGAAAATCGGCAGGGGGCCGGCTCCCCTCCCTCTCGCTACCCCGCCGCTCTGGAATTAGGGAGGGGCGGGCATGGAGTGGCGCCTCCGGCCTGATCCCCAGGGCGCCGGGGAAGAGGCGGCCCGGATCTTAAGGGCTGCGGCCCACGAAGCTGTGGCCCGGCGGGGGCAATTTCTCGTGGCCCTCAGCGGCGGCCGCACTCCCTGGGAAATGCTCCGACAGTTGGCACCGCAGCCCTTGCCCTGGCCGCAGATACAGATTTTCCAGGTGGACGACCGCCAGGCGCCATTGGGCCATCCTGAGCGCAATCTCACCCATCTTACCGCTCTCCTGGTCTCCTCGGGGGCGCTCCCGCCCTCCAATCTCCATGCCATGCCCATGGAGCTGCCGGATTTGGCCGAGGCGGCCCGTCAGTATGCCCAGACCTTGCAGGGCCTGGCCGGAATGCCGCCGGTCCTGGACCTGGTGCACTTGGGACTGGGGGCGGACGGCCACACCGCTTCCCTCCTACCCGACGACCCGGTTCTGGCGGTGGCCGATGAGGACGTTGCCGCCACGGGAGTCTATCAGGGCTATCGCCGACTGACGTTGACCTATCCGCTACTCAACCGGGCCCGAACCATCCTCTGGCTGGTAACCGGTTCCGACAAAGCCCCGGCCCTGGCCCGTCTGGCCGCCGGTGATACTGGCCAACCGGCCGGGCGGATCCGCCGGGATGGGGCCATCATCGTCGCTGATGCCGCCGCCGCCCGGCTTCTGCCTCCCGCTCCCCCCGGTTAAGAACCAACCCGCCGGTGGAGCGGTTCCTCCACGTACCGCCGTCTATCCTTGAACATTTTAACTTGCACCACCAGCCCCACAGAGCCTAAAATAATAATGACCAGCATGGCCAGCACATTGCCCTGGCCGAACCCGAAGGACACGGCGCCGTGGATGACCCCCAACCCATAGAGGGTCTGGACCGCCCCGTTATAGGCCGTGGTTACCATGACAAAGAAATCCCGGGCTTGAAAAAAGCCATATCCTAAGAGAACAGCACCCAACGCCCCGGCCAGCCAGACGGCCACGTGGGGCAGCAGCAGGACCAGAGCCAGCTCGGCCAGGATCATGAAACCCGCCACGGCGCCGATGATGGCCACACCGATACTCCAGAAGGGGTAGGCCAGCAGGGCCAGGATGATGGCCAGGACCACTCCCACCAGCAGCCCGATGAGGGGATGATAGGCCGCTAAAAAGGCCTGGCCATAGAGATATCCATAGAACAGCCCGGATATCACCAGAATGAAACGGAAGAGGGGATATCCATAGAAACAACTGATCAGACCGAGGCAAACAGCCAGCAAACGGACCCAGATATCCATAAGGCCTCCTTGGGCGAGAGCGTTGCCACTGTTTTACCGCAGAAACACCGTCAGGTCAATGTAAGAAGGGATGTGACCAAACCTCGAAGCGGCCCCCCGTCCGGCAGGTCGACCCAGAGGCAAGGAGAGATGACATGGCACTACTGAAACCCGGCGACCAAGCCCCACCCTTTGCCCTGCAGGACCAGGAGGGCAGGACCGTTCAACTGGCTGATTTTCAGGGTCAGAAGCTCTTGATCTTTTTCTACCCCAAGGCCCTTACCTCCGGCTGCACCAAACAGGCCTGCAGCGTGCGAGACGCCCGGGCCGAATTGGCGGAGCTGGGCGTGGCCGCCCTGGGCATCAGTCCCGATCCGGTGGACCTGCAGAAAAAGTTCGACGCCAAACACTCCCTGGGCTATCCCCTGTTGTCGGACTCCGATCATGCCGTGGCCATGGCCTATGGCGTCTGGGGTGAGAAGTCCATGTATGGCAAGAAATACCAGGGCATCATCCGCTCCGCCTTTCTCATCGATGAAAACGGCCGCCTTCTCCAAGCCTTTTATAAGGTCAGTCCGGAGCAGACGGTGCCCAAGGCCAAGGCGGCCCTGAGCGGCGCAGCCTAATTCCCTGTCCGGGCCGGGTACAGCCGGCAGCCCGGGACCAGGCCGGATTGACTCCCCCGGCCTGGCGCCCCGGCCACCCTCGGTTCCCCTTCCCTCACTGCCCCACCCGGGATCTCAGAGTCCGAAGATCTGCTCTGTCCCCTGGTTCCAGCCTTCCCAGAGATAGGCTTCCAGGCGTTGGTCAGCAATAATCCGGAAGGCATATTTCACCTGCTCCACGTAGAAGTCACAATAGGGTGCCGGGGCCTGCATGGTGCCGTAGGTAGTATAGACTTCCGCCGGGCAGGGGGAACCGCAGAAATGACGGATAACGCAGCTGTCACAGGGGGCAAAATCCTCCACCCGACGCCGGCTCACCCGCCGGAACTGGGGGGACTCCAGGACCGCCGGAATCTGATCCACAAAGATATTTCCCCCCTTGAATTGCGGCAGCCCGATGAACTCGCTGCAAGGAAACAGATCGCCGGTGGCCGCCACCGCAAAGAAACACCGACCACCGCCACAGGGGGAGATATCGCACATGAGACGCCGGGCCGTGGGCGCGGTGATGGCGATTAAGATATTGGCAAAGTTGGCCAAGACCAGGCGTCGACCGGTCTGCTCATAGAGCTCCCCGGCCCGATCCAGAGCGGCAATAAAATGCCGGGCCAGAACCGCGTCGTCCGGCTTGCTGGCGCGGCCCCCCGCCTGGGTACACCGCACCGGATTGAGCATGGCCACCCCCACCTGGTGACCGTGGAAAAAATCTACAATCTCGGGAAGATGGGCCACATTGGCCTGGGTCACGGTGCACATGACACTGTAATTGGGATAGCCCGCCAGTTTCTCCAACACCTGGCTCACGGGCCCGAACACCCCTTTGCTTCCCCAGGTCCGCCGGGTCCGGTCATTGATCTCCGGCAGGTGGGCATCCAGAGAGATGCCCAGGCTGATCTCCCGGGAGCGGATGAAAGCCAGGGCTTCATCATCCAGGAGCGTGGCGTTGGTCTGAATGCCGAAGCGGAAGCGATGGGCGTATTTCTCCATGGCCGGGAAGATCACCTCCCGCCGGAGCATGGGTTCACTCCCATGGAAAATCACCTGGGGCTGGACCGAATCCGGGGGCAGCGTCTCCTGAAAATATTCGGATAAGATCTCCAGAGCCCGGAACAGGTCAGCCTCGGCCATATCCATACCGGCCCGCCGCATATCCTCGGGGAGATAGCAATAGGGACAGTTCAGGTTGCACCTCTCCGTGGGGTTGAAGTAGACCGCAGAGGGCGTCAGCCCGAAGCGCAGGGCCTGCATCTCCTTCTGGAACCGCTCGTAACGTTGGGCAAACTCCCCGGGCAGGTCCGAACCCAGGACCATATCCAGGGCCTGCTCCCGGGGGACCAGGGTCCAAAAAGCCGTATCTGCCTCCACCACGGCCACGTAGTGGGGATGGCCGATGTCCACCAGATCAAAACGGGGGCCGCAGCCGACGTTGACCTGGCCCCCCTGCGGGTAAACTGCCTGCACGTTGATCACCTCACCTAGTTCCTCATCAAATTGGGGGGGCCGAGGCCCCCCGACTCAGTGCGTTCCTGTCCTTAGTTCTTCTTATCCAACAGGATGTAATGGGACAGGCCGGTGTTGCTGCCGTTCAAGTTGCAGCTGTAGCGGAAGCCGATGGGTTTGAGGGGCTTCTGTTGTTTTTGGCCAGCGTGTTGTTTTTTCATCACAATTCCTCCTTCGGTTGATGATGTCAGAAAAAAAGGGAGTCCCGCCGTGAAGCGGAACTCCCTTTACCATCAGCAGTTCGCAGGTCTCAGCAAGCAGGTCTTCTGGCTCTCGGATCAGCCGGCTTGATCAGCCTTCCCATGAAGGTGGACCTTCACAGTGACCGGGTCTCCCCATGATCAAGCCGTCCCCGATGACAGCGGCGGGACCGCCACGGATTTGCACCGTGTTCCGGGATGCTTGCTGTGAATCGAATGTTATTTTGGCAGACCGGCCGATTTTGTCAAGAAAAAATCACCGCCCTCCGGTCGGACCGGCGGCAATTTAGCCTTGGCAGATTTGCTCCAGGAGGGTTAAATTATAATTTTACTCCTGTGCTGCCGGATAGCGGGCCACCGGAGGGTGGTTGCGGCGCACCTATTTTTCATCTCAGGATTGTTACCATGTCAACAGTTACCCAACGGATTCTGCAGGATCATCTGGTCTCCGGCCGGTTGGTGCCCGGCGAGGAGATTGCCCTTAAAATTGACCAAACTTTAACCCAGGACGCCACCGGCACCATGGCCTACCTGGAATTCGAGGCCATGGGGGTGCCCCGGGTCCGCACCGAGCTCTCCGTCAGTTATGTGGACCACAATCTGCTCCAGACCGATTTTAAGAATGCCGATGACCACCGATTTCTCCAGTCTTTTGCCGCCTGTTACGGCATCTATTTTTCGCCCCCGGGCAACGGCATCTGTCATCAGGTGCATCTGGAGGCCTTCGGCATCCCCGGTAAGACTCTGTTGGGCTCCGACAGCCACACCCCCACGGCCGGCGGTCTGGGTATGCTGGCCATCGGCGCCGGCGGTCTGGATGTAGCCCTGGCCATGGCCGGGCAACCGTTTTATCTCATCATGCCCGAAATCGTCGGCGTCCGCCTTACCGGCAAACTGCCGCCCTGGGTTTCGGCCAAGGACGTCATCCTGGAGCTGCTGCGCCGCCTCACCGTCAAAGGGGGGGTAGGCAAGATCCTGGAGTACTTCGGCCCCGGGGTGGCCACCCTGTCGGTGCCGGACCGGGCCACCATCACCAATATGGGGGCGGAACTGGGGGCCACCACTTCGATCTTTCCTGCCGATGCGGTGACCAAACGTTTTCTGGCCAGTCAAGGCCGCGTCGCCGCCTACCGGCCCTTGCCGGCAGCCCGGGCCGCCGACTTCAGCCGCATCCTGGAATTGGATCTGAGCAGCCTCAGCCCCAAGGTAGCCTGCCCGTCCTCCCCGGATAATGTCAAAGACGTCGCCGAGGTGGCCGGCCTGCCGGTTCACCAGGTGGCCATCGGCTCCTGCAGCAATTCCTCCTTTCGGGATCTGATGATCGTCAGCAAGATCTTAGCCGGGAAGAAGATCCATCCCCAGGTCAGTCTGGAGATCAACCCGGGCTCCCGCCAGGTTCTGGAGAACGTCACCATCGCCGGGGGCCTCCTGCCCCTGATCCAAGCCGGGGCGAGGATTCATCAATCCGGCTGTCTGGGCTGCATCGGCATGGGCCAGGCCCCGGCTACCGGAACCAATTGTTTGCGCACTTTCCCCCGCAACTTCCCGGGGCGGAGCGGCACCAAGAACGATCAGGTCTATCTGGTCAGCCCCGAGACCGCGGCGGCGGCGGCGCTGCATGGCCAGATCGTGGATCCCCGCAGCCTGGGAGAATATCCTGTCATCAAACAGCCCCGGCAGTTCGTGGTGAAAAACCGCCAGCTCCAGGCTCCGCCGGAGCCCGGCACCCCCTGCCAGATCATCCGCGGCCCCAACATTCAGCCCTTCCCCAAATTTACTCCCCTGCCCGAATCTTGGGAGGGGAAGGTCCTCCTCAAAGTGGGGGACAACATCACCACCGACCACATCATGCCGGCGGGCAGTCAGATATTGCCGCTGCGCAGCAATATCCCGGCCATCAGTGAATTCGTCTATTCTGCCGTGGACCCGGACTTTGTCCGCCGGGCCCAGGCCGCCGGTGAAGGGGCCATCATCGGCGGGGAAAACTACGGCCAGGGCTCCAGCCGGGAACACGCCGCCCTGGCCCCCCGCTATCTGGGAATACGGATAAAAATCGCCAAGAGCTTCGCCCGCATTCATCAGGCCAACCTGATTAATTTCGGCATCTTGCCGCTCATTTTTGAGGATCCGGCCGATTATGAGGCCTTACAGCTGGGCCAAGATCTGCTTCTCCCCGACATCCGGGCCCGTCTCCTGGCCGGGGAGGAACGGGTGCCGCTGCGCTTCGCCGATCAGGAGATCTGGCTCAAAGTGGGACTCTCGCCCCGCCACCGGCAGATCATCGCCGCCGGCGGCCTCCTGAACCTGGCCGGACAGGAGCATTAACAGGACAATCCTCGTGCCTCAGCGGAGGGTTGAAGAGCAAGTCCCAGGGGTAAGGAGTCAGCAATAAGGACGGCTGGCAGAATTTAGAGGCCAGGGATTAGGGATGAAATAACTGGAAAATAAAGTTGTCTGCGGTCGGGTGTCAAAAAAAATCGGTTTATGTTCTGAAAATGATGCTTGCATGTGCAGGGAAGCCTGCTTCACTGGTTTTCATGATCTCAGCTGAGCCGAAGGCTCATGATGGTTGGTTTCCGGAAGAGCTTCTCTTTTAGGCTGTATTTTAGTGGGGCGGGCCTCCGTGCCCGCCCGAGTTAGCCAAGGACGATGACCTGTATTTCATGGTTTGCGGCTGACTGTTCTGAAAATGATGCTTGCCTGTGCAGGGAAGCCTGCTTCACTGGTTTTCATGATCTCAGCTGGTTTCCGGTTTCCAGTTTCCGGATGAGCCTTTCTTTAAGTAGGGCGGGCCTTAAGTGCCCGCCCAAGTCAGCCGATTACGGCAACCTGTATTTTCATGGTTCGCAGGTGACTTCTTGAGGTAATGGCAATTACCAGGAGTCCACAGTAAAATCTATCCCATTTCCTTCTCTGGACATGTCAAGACGGGCCTCCTTGCCCGCCTTGAAAGTCAAGGAAGGGGACCTACGACAGCCGCCGCAACCGCTGGCCCAGTCTCAGCAGAGGCGGCGCCAAAAGGACCAGGGCGGCTGGGACCGGCACCGGGATCACGCCATGAGACCACAGTTGATCGTCCACAAACAGGATAGTCTGGTTCATCTCGGCAGTAAAATCACCTTGGCACAGGACCATGGCTTCGTTGATGAGACCACCCAGGAAAGCGGCGATTTGGTCATGGGTCAACGGCAGGTTCAAACCATAACTGTTGAGGAAGGCGTTGGCCAAACCGGCAAACTGATCCGCCAACATCGGCACCGCCTGGGCAGGGGCGAAGGTCAGGGCATAGCCATAGCCCCACATCTGGTTTCTAAACAGGGCTTCAGCCCCATAAATCAAGGCCACGGGGTCTCCCTGATAAAGGCCCGTCAGATCCGGGGCGTAGGCCTGAACCAACAGCTGGGGAAAGGCGTCGGTCCTGACTTGCGTCGCCGCCATGATCTTCTGGCCGATGTCGTGATTAAGGGTCTGGATCAAGACATCCACCCCGGTCTCCACCATGATGTGAGTCAATTCCCTGGCCACCGGGTCAGGTAAACCCAGGAGCGGCAGGAGGCTTGAAGACGCCATCAAATCGGCGGTCTTGGCAATCACATAGCCGTCACTCAGGCCATAGGTGAGCCCCCGGTGGTGGGCCGTATAATCCGCCCCCCAATCATCGTTGTGGCTTATGTAGCCATAGGCTACGGAGCGAGTAGCCCAGTCGCCGCCCCGGGCCTGTTGCCAGACCCGCAGGGACTCATGGTGGGTCAGGTAATACAAGGTCTGCGCCACCACCGGCGGGTCGAAGAGATAATTGAAGGTATCCAGAGCCATGGCGCCGTAGATCTCGTTGAGATTGGCGGCACCATCAACAGCCCCCAGCCTATCGGCCACATGGGCATGGGTCGCCGAACCCCAGGCCCAGACCTGTGCTGGCCAAACCAGAAGCCCAAGCAGCAGGAGAAAAGTCCAGCTGCGCCAGAAGCGGGAAAACAGCAGAGGATGCATTCTTATACCTCCTTTCTTGATAGTTTGTTCAATAACCAAGAAAATAGAGTGGTCAGTTGTCAAAAAAATCAGTTTCTGGTTTCTGGTTTCCGGTTTCCGGTTTCTGGATAAAAACTTTATACTTAGTGTAGGGGCCTTAAGTGCCGGCCCAAGTTAATTCCAACCCGGAAAGGCCCTGATTAACCGGCACGCCGATGGTAGGGGCTTGATTTATCAAGCCCCCGACCCGCTGTCACCTATGCCGCCGGAGTTTCCGGGTGAACACTCTTTGTAATTTTTATGTACAAATGAGACAGTCAATGTCAAGCTCAAGGCAAGGGGAAGGAATCGTCGGTGCGGGAATCCTGTAGCTTAATGCCGCCAGCCAACCTGGCCGCTCTCCTGCAGCCGGGCGGACGGCTGGTGCCGCTGGCCCCGCTTACCACCTGGAGGATCGGTGGCCCGGCCGCCTATCTGGTGGCCCCCGACACCATAGCCATGGCGGTAGACCTGCTGGGGGCGGCCCGGGCTGAAAGCTGGCCGGTCTTTTTCCTGGGTCGGGGCTCCAATGTCCTCATCGCCGACGGGGGGCTTCCGGGGATTACCCTACACCTCAGCCGCTGCTTTCAGGAGATTGTCTGGGGGAAGGAGGAAGTCACGGTGGGGGCCGGCGTCTTTTTGCCGCGGTTGGCTGGGCTGATGGCAGCCAGAGGGTGGGCCGGCTACGAGTTCCTCATCGGCATTCCCGGCACCGTAGGGGCGGCAGTCCGCCTCAATGCCGGTACCGGTCCAGGGCAGGAAATGGCCTCCAGGATCATCAGTGTCACCGTCTTGACGGAGGATTTCCAGGTCCGGACCCTGGCCGCGGCCCACCTGGCCTTCGGCTACCGCTCTTCCCTCCTCTTGGCCCGCCCCCAGTGGCTGGTCCTGGCCGCCACCCTCCGCCTGGACCGTCGGGAGCCGGCCGCCGCCCTCCAGGCCCGGCACCGGGCCATCATCGGGCAGCGCCGGGCCAAATTCCCGGCGGAGAAGCTCACCTGCGGCAGCGTCTTTAAAAATCCCCCCGGCGGCCCGCCAGCCGGCTGGCTCATCGAGCAGTGCGGGTTTAAGGGCCAGGTGGTGGGAGATGCCCAGGTGTCAGCCAAACATGCCAATTTCATCGTCAACCGGGGCCGCGCCACTGCCGCCCACATTCAGGCCCTCATAGCCGCCATGCAAGAAAAAGTCTGGCAGCGGTTCGGGATCAGCCTGCAACGGGAGGTGGTCTTCCTGCCTGAGGACGTGTTGAGCCTGACCTGACGGTCTCAATTCCGGGGCAGCCTGGAAGCGGGCAGAGGAGACTGGAGCGGGCACGACTCCCGAGAACTTGGACTTGGCCCCCGAACCTTTTACTTCTTGCAGTCCTGGCTGAAATAGGTATAACAGAGAAAAAACGCAGTAAGGAGAAGCGCATGATTCGCCGGGAAACCATCTATTTCAAGAAACCTGGCCCGGATAACACCCCGGCCTGTCTGGAACTCCTGGTCAAGGCCAAGGAAGCGGGGTTTAAACACTTTGTGGTGGCCTCCACCACCGGTGACTCCGGCGCCAAGGCTGCCAAGCTGTTGCTGGGCCCCGATTCCGACCTGAACCTGGTGGTCGTCGGCCACTCCGTGGGCTTCCGGGGGCCTAACGTTGATGAATTCCTGCCGGAACATTTCCAGGAGATCACCGCCCTGGGAGGCAAAGTCTTCAAGGGGACCATCCTCACCCACTCTCTGGAGACCAGCATCGCCGAAATGTTCAAAGGCAGCGCCCCTACCCTGCTCATTGCCAACACCCTGCGGCGTTTTGGCCACGGTATCAAGGTCTGTTGTGAGATCGTCATGGAGGCGGTGGATGCCGGCCTCATCCCCGAAGGGGAAGAAGTGGTGGCGGCTGCGGGGTCGGCCCGGGGTTGGGATGCCGTGGCCGTTATCCGGTCCGCGGCTTCCAAGCGGTTTCTGAGTCTGGTGGTCTTGGAGATCTGGGCCAAGCCCCGGGGCTAGCAGCATGAACCTACCGGGTATTACGGAGTTAACCCTGTTCCCTTATGACTACCACCCCTGAGACACCCTAACAGGAGGGGCAATGACCGATATTCCGGGTTATGAGACCATCCGCTGGCAGGACAATCAGGTCATCATGCTTGACCAGCGCCGTCTGCCCGAGGAGGAAGTCTATCTGATCTGCGGCGATTACCGGGAGGTTGTGGAGGCTATCCGCACTCTGGCCATCCGGGGAGCCCCGGCCATCGGCGTGGCTGCGGCCATGGCCGCAGCCCTGGGCGCCATCAACTTTCAGGAAACCGATGCCCTGGCTTTTCAGCGCCATTTCCACGAAGTCTGCCAGGTTATCGTTCAAGCCCGCCCCACGGCCGTCAACCTCTCCTGGGCATTGCAACGCCTGGAAGATCTGGTGGCCCAGAACCTCGCCCAAGGCGTTGACTCTTTGAAGGCCATGGTGGTGGCGGCAGCCCAGGCCATGCTGGCGGAGGACATCCAGATCAACCGCCGGATGGGAGCCCATGGCCAGACCCTCATCCAGGATGGCGATGCAGTCTTGACCCACTGCAACGCCGGAGGCCTGGCCACCGGCGGCTATGGTACGGCCGTGGGCGTCATCCGCGCCGCCTGGGAAGCCGGCAAACGGATCCACGTCTGGGTGGATGAAACTCGACCGGTGCTTCAGGGCGCCCGCCTCACCGCCTGGGAACTGGGTAAGCTGGGTATCCCCCATACCCTGATTCCCGACAATGCCGCCGCTTCTTTAATGGCCAAAGGCAAGGTGGACTGCATCGTCGTCGGCGCCGACCGCATCGCCGCCAATGGCGATGTGGCCAATAAAATCGGCACCTACGGCGTGGCCGTCTGGGCCCATCACCACCACGTGCCCTTCTACGTGGCCGCGCCTCTCTCCACCTTCGACTTCAGTCTCGGCGATGGCAGCCAGATCCCCATCGAGGAGCGGGATCCCCTGGAGGTAACCCGGATAAAGGGCCAATGCATCGCCCCGGTGGGCTGCCAGGCCCTGAATCTGGCCTTTGATGTCACCCCCCATACCCTGATCGCGGGTATAATCACTGAATACGGCATCTGCCGGCCCCCGCTGCCTGCTTCCGTGGCCGCCCTGCAGGATGCCGCCAGGAGTTGTCCCGGTGTCTAAAATCGTTGCCGCCTTCTGTGCCGTTTTGACCCTGGGCTGGTTTACCGCCTGCCTGGCCGCCGGCCCTTTTGATATCCGCCTGCCCGCTCCCGGGGTCACCATTGACCCCAACGCCCTGACCGTGGTGGGGCGGCCCCAGGAATACACCATAAGAAAAGGGGAAAATCTCCTGGATATCGCCCGCCAGTACGGCCTGGGATTCATGGAACTGGGGACCATCTACCGCCATTGGGATCCCTTCCTGCCCCCTGCCGGAGCTCGGATCATCATCCCCACCATGTGGATCGTCCCCAGCCATCCCAAGACCCAGATGGTGGTCAATACCGGCGAGATGCGCCTCTATTACTTCCAGGACAATTTCAAAAAAGTCATCACCTACCCCATCGGTATGGGTGTCCTGGATTTCAAAACTCCCACCGGCAAGTTTAAAATCATCGAGAAAAAGACCAACCCGGCCTGGCACATCCCACCTTCTCTCCAGGCCAAATATGGCATGAGCGTCATGCCGCCGGGACCTGACAACCCTCTGGGAGAATACAAGCTGACCCTCTCCTGGGGCGACTATGGCATCCATGGCACTCACATGCCCTGGGGGGTGGGCCGCCTGGTCAGCCACGGCTGCACCCGCATGTATCCCGAACATATCAAGGCCCTGTTTCCCCTGGTCCCTGTGGGCACCACCGTGGAGTATATCTATGAACCCGTCATGATCGGTTTCAAGAACGGCCGCATCTTTCTTTCCGTCAGCCAGGACTATTATTTCAAGATCCCCGATATGCTCACCTATACCATTAAACGCCTGGAAAACGCCCAGATCCTCAATCAGGTCGACCTCCTCAAGGTCATGCAACTGGTGGAAGAACGCTGGGGGGTGCCCAAGGATGTCAGCCGGGGCAGCGGCGGGGTGGCGGCGGAGCCTCTCTGAGGTCCGGCGGCGCCGCGGGGAGAGTGGTCCATGGCTGGTGGGGTAAATCGCAGGGGCGGGCACGGCGGCCCGCCCCTCCTGAGAAAATATCTGAACCGATGGCCCAGTTACGCTACGGCCTGGATAAATTTCTCCAGTCCGGCGGGGTCCTCCACATTATAGAAATCAACAGGCTGGCCCTTGGGAATGGTCTTGCGGACCAAGCCCTTGAGGACGTTCTTGGGACCCACTTCCACCCAGACCTCAACGCCGGCGGCCAGGATGTGCTGAATTATCTGGGTCCACTGCACCGGCGAGGTCAGTTGGCGGGCCATATAGTCCCGGATATCCTCCGGCCTGCTCTCGGGCAGGCCGCTGACATTGAGCAATAACGTGGTCCGGGGAGATTTGAAAGTCAAGGTCTGCAACAGGGCGGTGAAATCGGCGGTGGCCCCTGCCATCAGAGGCGAATGCCAAGCCCCGGAGACAGCCAATGGTACTGCCCGAGCTCCGGCCGCCTTGGCCAAGGCCATGGCTTCCTCTACCTCCACCGGCGCCCCGGAGACCACCAACTGCTCCGGGGTGTTATAGTTCGCCAGGGCAAAGAAACCCCGATTGACGATGGGGGCCAGCATCTCCACCACCTCGGGAATGGGCAGACCCACTATGGCCGCCATGGTGCCCGGATGTTTCTTCGCCTCCCGATGCATGAGCTGGCCGCGCTGCTGCACCGCCTTCAAGGTATCCGCTTCGCTCAGCACCCCCGAAGCATAGAGGGCGCTATACTCCCCCAAACTATGGCCGGCCACGAAAGCCGGCTGCACTCCGGCCCGCTCCAAGGCGTTGTACAGGGCCAGGTTCAGCACAGTTACGGCCGGTTGCAGGTTCACCGTCTGGGTCAGCTCCTCCATGGGCCCCTCAAAACACAACCGCCGGAGCGGCAGCCCGGTCACCTCTTCAGCCCGTTGGAACAACTCCCGGGCTTCAGCGTCGGTATCGTATAAGGCTTTTCCCATGCCCACATATTGGGACCCCTGACCGGGGAAGAGCATGGCAATCTTTTTCGGCATGATCACCTCCATCTTCTCTATCTTGCAAAATTCCCTCCCCCAATCACCTGGAGGGTGAAGGAATCTGTTCAATCAAGCCTCGGCAGTGGGCGCCACCTGCGTTTCGCCATGGTTCTGGCCGAGGGCTCAAGAACATCGTCTACCCTGGGGTCTGGCAGGAGGGGAGCATTGCTGTCCCCTCCCCTCTTATCCTTACTCCCCCAGATAGCCTCGGCCGGGGAGATCGGCGTAGCTCTGGTTTTCCTTAGAGATCCCGTACTGCCGGGGGGTAATCTGGTCAATGGTTTCTTCCAGCCGGGTAAGGAGAGGCGGCAGGGTGTTGGTATCCAGGGCAGAGACGGCCACGCCGTCGTACCTCCGGCTCGCCCAGACGGCTAGGTGCGGATCCACCAGGTCTATTTTATTGAAGACCTTCAGGATCGGTTTGTCGCCCAGCTGCAGGGAGGCCAGGATTCTCTCCACCGCCGCCATCTGTTCCTCATACCGGGGGTTGCTCAGATCAATGACGTGCAGCAGGAGGTCGGCGTCGGCCAATTCCTCCAGGGTGGCCTTAAAGGCCTCCAGCAGGTCTTTGGGCAGGTCCCGGATAAACCCCACGGTGTCGGTGATGATCACCTCCCGCTCCCGGGGAAACCGGAGGCGGCGGCTGGTGGGGTCCAGGGTGGCAAAGAGCCGGTCTTCAGCCAGGACCTCTGCCTTGGTCAAGGTATTGAGGAGGGTGGACTTGCCTGCGTTAGTATATCCCACGATGGAGATGATGGGCAGCCCCAGACGTTGCCGGGGACCCCGGCGCACCCGCCGTTCGGCCCGCACCTGTTCCAGCTCCTGTTTCAACCGGTGCAGCCGCTCCCGCACCCGGCGCCGGTCAATCTCCAATTTGGTCTCCCCCGGTCCCCGGCCGCCGATGCCACCCGTCAGCCGGGAGAGGCCATCATCCCGCCCCACCAGACGGGGCAGGAGATACTGGAGTTGGGCCTTTTCCACCTGGAGCTTGCCCTCCCGGCTCCGGGCCCGCTGGGCAAAAATGTCCAAGATCAACTGGGTCCGGTCAATAACCTTCAGTTCCATGGAGTCGGTGATAGATCGGGCCTGTGAGGGGTTGAGATCGGCATCAAAGACCAACAGGGAGGCGTCCACCTGCAGGGCCCGGAGGACCAACTCCATCAGTTTGCCCCGGCCCATGAGATAACGGGGATCGATGCGCTGTCGCTGCTGCAGGATGACGTCCACCACCTGAAGCCCTGCGGACACCGCCAGCTCTTTCAGTTCTGCCAGGGAAGCCTCCGCCGGGAGCCGAGGTTGGGTGGTCACCCCGATGAGAATGGCCCGCTCCCCCCCGGAGGGACCGACGCCCCGCTGTCCAACCCGGGCCAACTCTGTTTCCAGGGATTGGATGAGGGCGCTGAAATCCATCTCCAGATGGGACACATGGTCCACCTCCAGCACCTCCCAATCCCGGTCGGCAGTCCGCTGCGGCAGGAGATGCGCCCCGTACAACCGGCCGGGCAGACCCTGGGGGGTCACCGCCACCGCCAGGATAAAGTCAAGCCGCAACAGGGCCAGGTCCATAAAATCATCCTGACTCAACGGCTCCCCCCGCAGATGGGTATGGATCAGACGCAAGCCCTTCAACCGGGAGCCGGCCTGCCGCTCCCGCTTGAGGGGGGGAATCACCAACCCCTTGGGATCGCCCACCAACACCATGGCCGGCATCCCCTGGCGATCCACCAACACCCCCACCTGACGTTTGATTTCAGCGGAAATCTCCGCCAATTGTCTGGCCAACTCCTGGGTCACCAGATGGGGCGGGGGCACCCGCCGGCGGTAGAGTCGTTCCAAACGGCCCAGCTGCTGCGGTTTCAAACCGGCCAAATGACCGTGCACTCGCTCGATGGCGCTCCTCCTTTTCTTGCCTATGATATCATTACTTTAGCATGCCCCCACTCCCCCGTCAATCCGGGCGCCCCCTCCCCTTGCAACTGCCGCCGAGAAGAATTATAATGGTTTTAAGCAGTAATCTGAACATCAGGCAGTGTTTGGGCGGCCCCAGGCGCCTTTTTTCATGACCTGCAGGTTTTCGAGGGTGATCCCTTGACCTCAGCGCCACCCTCGGCCCCAGGTTCCATCTCCACCAACCTCAAAGGACAACATACAGAAGCATTATGGACGAAAAAAATACCAAATTCCCCGATCCCAAAGAGCTGGAAAAAGAATTGAGCGATTACCTGGCCAAGAAATACGGTGATCGCGTCAAAATAGTCTCCCCCTTCATCATGCCTAAACCGGTGGTGGAAGAAGCCAATACCCGGGGCCGCAGCGGCGCCGGCCGCATCAACTTTGATCTCAAACCCGAGGAACTGGAAAGCTACCTCAACGAATACGTCATCAAACAGGACACCGCCAAGAGTATTCTGGCCACCAAGATCTGCACCCACTTCAACCGCATCCGCTATCAGCAGGAAAAGGGCCGTCAACCCGATCCCGGCGTCGGCTCCATCAAAAACAATATCATCCTCATCGGCCCCACCGGCGTCGGCAAAACCTATCTGGTCAAACTCATCGCCAAAAAGATCGGCGTCCCCTTTGTCAAAGGCGACGCCACCAAATTCAGTGAAACCGGCTACGTCGGCGGCGATGTGGAAGACCTGATCCGAGACCTGGTTTATGAGGCCAACGATGACCTGGAACTGGCCCAATACGGCATCATTTATCTCGATGAGATAGATAAGATCGCCGCCAGCGGCAACCTCATCGGACCCGATGTCTCCCGCAGCGGCGTGCAACGGGCCCTCCTGAAACCCATGGAGGAGACGGAAGTGGACCTCAAGGTCCCCCACGACCCCATCTCCCAGATCCAGGCCATCGAACACTACCGCAAGACCGGCAAGCGGGAAAAACGCACCATTAATACCCGCAATATCCTGTTCATCGTCTCCGGCGCCTTTAACAATCTGGAAAAGATTATCAAAGAGCGGTTGGCCAAACAGGAGATCGGCTTCCACGGGCGGCCCCGCTCCAAGAAGCTGGACAAGGAATTCTGGCTCCAGGTAACCGCCGAGGACCTCATCAAATACGGCTTCGAATCCGAATTCATCGGCCGTCTGCCCGTCATCGCCGTCCTGGAAGAATTGACTGCAGATGACCTCTACCAGATCCTGAAAAATCCCAATAATCCCATTATCATTAGCAAAAAGCGGGACTTCCGAGCCTACGACATTGATATCAAGTTTGAAGATGCAGCCCTGCGCCTCCTGGCCGAACAGGCCGCCAAAGAGCGTACCGGAGCCCGGGGTCTGGTCAGCGTCATTGAAAAGGCCTTGATCCAATTCGAGAAACGGCTGCCATCCACCGACATCAAAGAGTTCTTGGTAACTCCCGAGGTGGTGGCCAATCCCACCCAAGAACTGGCCCGGCTGTTGGCCGATCCCGACCACCCGGAACTCAAAGCCCGTTTTGAGGCTGCGGCCGCCGAAGAACTGGCCCTCCTCAAGGAATCGGTCTGGCGTCGGGAACAGGAACTCCTCAAGCGCTTCAGCATGCCCCTCACCGACTACCGGGTGGGTCTCATGGTGGACCAATACCTCCGCTGGGACTGCGATCTGTTGGCCGCCTTCGATCAGATCTGCCGCCTCTACCAGCAGGTGAGACGCTTTGAGGATGCTTTCCACCGGGAACACGATATCACCCTGGCCTTCTCACAGGAAGCCATAGATGAGATTATGCGCCGGGCCCTCACCGGCGGCACCACCGCCCGGGTAATCTGCGAAGGCTTTGCCAAAGACCTGGAATACGCCCTCAAACTCATCCGGGACCGGGTGGGCAAAGACTCTTTCACCATCACCCTGGAAGACCTGCAAGACCTGGACGGCTTCCTGCACCGCCTCTTCCAGGAATCATTGCAGCAGACGTTCCTGACGGCGACGCCGGCCACCCCGGAGAGTTAACGCCTCGTGGTCAGTGGACAAGGCGGATACATTCCCCCATACCTTGACCCCCTCCCCCGGCAGTGCCGGGAGAGTACCGGGATGAGGTAAAGCATTTAATTATCTCCTGAGGTTGCCCTGACCGGGTTGCCTGTTTTCCTAGGGGTCGCTAGCCTGCCCCCTGCGGCCCCTCGTTATCAACCTCCAACGGGAAACCGGAAACGTATGATCGGCATTTCCAAACTCTATTGCGGGGCGGTGGAGGCCTCCGATGTCCTCCGCTACGGCCGCCACTCCAGTCGGCTGCCCTCCCACCTCCTGCAATTCTCCCAGGATAAACGGCCGGTGGTAGTCTGGAACGTCACCCGCCGCTGCAACCTGAAATGCGTCCACTGCTACGCCCAGGCCACGGCCGGCCAACCGGAGGGGGAACTCTCTCTGGACCAGGGACTGGCCCTCCTGGAAGACCTCCAGGCTTTCGGCGTGCCGGTGGTGCTCTTCTCCGGCGGCGAACCCCTCATGCATCCCCATCTCCTCACCCTGGTGGAACGGGCCGTGACTTTGGGAATGCGGGCGGTGATTTCCACCAACGGCACCCTTATTGACCGGGAGATGGCCCAACGGCTGAAAAAATTCGGCCTGTCCTACGTCGGCATCAGCCTGGATGGCACCGAGGCCACCCACGACCACTTCCGAGGTGAGAAGGGAGCCTTTGTCGCCGCCATGGCCGGGGTCCGCCACTGCCAGGAAGCCGGCATCAAAGTCGGCCTGCGCTTCACCATCAATAAACAGAATTATCAGGAGATTCCGGCGATTTTCGACCTCATCGAGGCAGAACACATCCCCCGGGTCTGCTTCTACCATCTCGTCTACGCCGGACGGGGCAGCCGCCTGGTGACCGCGGCCCTCAGCCACGACCAGACCCGGGCCGTGGTGGACACCATCATTGACCGCACCGCCGACCTCTTCGCCCGGGGCAAACCCACCGAGGTCCTCACCGTGGACAACCACGCCGACGGGCCGTACATCTATCTGCGCCTCCAACGGGAAAACAACCCCCGGGCCGCCCAGGTCCTGGAACTCCTCCGGATGAACGAAGGCAACAACTCCGGCCGGGGCATCGGCTGCATCAGTTGGGACGGCCAGGTCCATGCCGACCAGTTCTGGCGCCATTACTCCTTCGGCAACGTTACCGAGCGGCCCTTTAGCCAGATCTGGACTGATCTCAGCAACCCCCTGATGGCCAAACTCAAGGACAAGAAACGCTACGTCACCGGCCGCTGCGCCACCTGCCGCTGGCTGGATGTCTGCGGCGGCAACTTCCGGGTCCGGGCCGAGGCCCTCACCGGCGATCTCTGGGCCCCCGACCCGGACTGCTACCTCACCGATGCCGAGATCGCTTGACAACCCTCAGGCATTATTATGTGGGTCCGGCAGGTGTTCTGCCGCCAAGGATCTGAGATGCTCCGGTCGCTTCGCTCCGCAGAATGAGGGGGCGACTGATACCGGGCAGCCACCTGCTGTCTGTTTTTTTCTTAGTTATTGCCATTAGTTACAAAAACCACCTGCGAACCATGAAAATAAAGGCTGTTGCCTTGGGCTAACTTGGGCGGGCACAGAGGCCCGCCCCACTAAAAAAAACCTCTTCCGGAAACTGGAAACCGGCAACAGATTTTTCTGACCACTGACCACTTTTTCTCCGTGGTAAGGATGATGACGATGAACCTCACCCCTGCCGAATTCCGCACCGGCCAACACAGTGTGCCCTTGCATCTCCAGGAGGAATTGCCGGACTGCTGCCCGGGGTGCCCTTATCTGGCTCAGGAGGAATTCACCGTCTGTTTCATTGACGCCCCTTTCTATCTCCACTGTGTCTACAGTTGGACGGAGCCCGACCATGAGAAGCTGCCTCCCTGCTTACAGGATGAGAGGCCATAAGCCGTCAGACCAGCTCACCGCCCACCACTGACCAACCTCCCGTGTTCCGCCTGAAGCGCCTCTACATCGAAGCTGCGGCCCAGGCTGACCCGGCGGCCCGCCGGATCCGCCGGCAGCTCCGGCACCTGCCCGTTGAGATCATCCCCCATCGGGAAGCCCTGCGCCCGGTGGCGCCCTTGACGCCGGCCCAGATCGGGGCGGCCAAGGAAACCCTGGTCCTGGCCCGGCAACAAGGCCCCTTCTGGCGGGCCTGCCCCGGCACCAAGGAGTACCTCTGCTGCGGCTACCAGACCCTCCAGGTTATGACCGGCTGCCCCCTGGACTGCAGCTACTGCATCCTGCAGGGTTATTACAATTTCCCGGCCATCACCGTCTTCACCAATTGGGATGACCTCTGGACGGAACTGGCGGCCGCCGGCCAATCCGGCCGGGTCTGGCGGCTGGGCACCGGGGAGTTTGGCGACAGCCTGGCCCTGGATGAGCTGGTCGGCCTCAACCGAGAGCTCATCACCCGCCTGGCGGCTTGGCCCAATATCGTCCTGGAGATCAAGACCAAATGGCACCGGGTGGAGCCGCTCCTGGACCTGGGGCCCAACCCCCGGGTCATCTTTGCCTGGTCCCTGAACCCGCCCCGCCTCATCCGGCAGGAGGAGCACGGCGCCGCCCCCTTGGCAGCCCGCCTGGCCGCGGCCCGAAAGTGCGCCCAGGCCGGCTTCCGCCTGGCCTTCCATTTCGACCCCATCATATATTATCCGGATTGGCAGGAGGAGTATCGCCGGGCAGTGGACCAGCTCCTGGGGGCAGTGCCGGCCGCGGCCATCGCCTGGATCAGCCTGGGGACCTTGCGCTACCTGCCGCCCCTGAAGGACATCATCCGGACCCGCTTCCCGGCCAGCTCGATTGCCGACCAGGAGTTCATCACCGCTCTGGACGGCAAACAGCGCTATTTCAAGACCCTCCGGGCCGAGATGCTCTCGTGCCTGCGGGAATGGCTTCAGGCTCAGGCGCCGGGAGTGTTGGTTTATCTGTGTATGGAAAGCCCCTGGATGTGGCGGCAGGTCTGTGGTTACGTCCCCACCCCGGCGGAGTTGGCCCGTGCTTTGGACCGCCAAGCGCTGCCGAGGGGGTTGTGAGGAGAAAATAAGAGAGGATAGTAGAATCGGAGGTTTGGCATGGGGGCCCGCATCGGACCCCCATACCTGGGCCGAAACCTGGCCAGCGGGCGTTACCGCTGCCGGCGCCCAAAGAGCCGGGCCAGGGCCACACCCGCCAGCAGCAGTGGCGGCGGCAGCGGCACTACCGGAGCCCGGATATTATCAACGTAGGTAGTATCAATGTTACCGGTCCCATTCACAAGATCAGTCCGAATCCGGAAATCCTGGACGTTCTGCAGGACCTGGGCGAACGTTTCATTGCCGAGGGGAGGCGACCAATTATCCCAATTGCCGTTGTTCGTCAGTTTCGTCCAGCCTGGGTCGCTCAAAGAGACGCTAAAGGTTCCCCAAGTCGTGCTTACCCAGGAGGAAAAAACATATTCATAAGAGGTGTTGCCGTCCGAAATGGCAAAGGCCGGATGATAATCAGAAGTAGAATTAGCCATCTTAATATCCGCTGACACGCTACCGGCGCTGTTCCAAGGCCCATGGAATTTGCTAGGGGCAATGATTTGAGCCCAGTTGCCGTCACTATCAACGCTTTTCAGTGATCCACCGGGATTTCCGGAACTGAGCCACGTGACCGTGGCCCCCTGGCCGGTCCAGCTTTCCAGATTTGAGTCGAATGTTGAACTCACCGCCCCTGCCGTCGACCAGCATGGTAAGAAGGAGACAGCTAGGGCGGCGATGATGACTAAACTTCTTTTAAAAGAATTCATAAACTCCTCCTTAGGTTGGATGTTAATTTTTTAATTATAATTTGCAATGATCATGCCGAATATATATCAGTAAAAATATCAAATAGTTTTAAATAATCTTCCCTCGCCGGGGTTCTTAATGTTAAACAAACTAAACACAAACCAGCGGGTGTTTTAATAACTATTGGTATTAACTTATATTTCCTGTGTTTAATTTTTTATACTTTCTGTTCACTTGTCTGAACATCACTGGGATGGACCGGTGTATCCCATATAGGTAGCCAACCCGAACCAGGCCCAGTTGTTGCCATAATAGTCATCGGGTCGGTTAAAGTAGCCGCCGTCCCGGTCTTCCCGGTAGAAGCTCAGGATCTGCTCCACGGCTTGGCGGGCCAGGGGCCGGTCCCCCACTGCCAGGGCCGCAGCCGTCAAGCTGGCATAGAGGACGGGGCTGTCATACTCCACCAACGGTCGGCCGTTATAGGTATAGATGGCGAAGAGCCGCCCCCGGCTCTGCAGTTCCCGTCGGGCCAAGGGCAGGAAATGCTCCAGGAGCCAGCCCTGGGCCAGCCGGTCCTGAAACCACAGGGATGCCAGCCCCACCCGCCAGGGCACCCGGATGGCGTCCCAGCCGCAGTCGTGACTCCGGTCCGGCGCCGCTGCGAACTCGTCCCGGTCCTGGAGTCGGCACCAGTCCGGCACCAGGCCCACTCCCTTTTCTTCCCCCAGGCGACGGCTGAGCTGCGCCAGAGCCAGATAGGCGCTGTCCGTCAATTCCAGCCAGCGCCGGTCTCCCGTCAGGTCATGAAATACCCTGTAGGCCGCCGGCGCAAAATAGGAGGGATTGAGCAGCAGGGGCAGCCGGCAGGGGGTCCAATCCCCGGGGGTCAGCCAGAGGCGGCCCCAGGGATCCCGGCAGGTGCAATGCTCCAGGATATCCCGGAGGATTAGACGGGCCTTGCTCTGGTAGTCGGGCTGCCTTCCCGTCGGTCCCCCCCACCGCCGGTGGGCCAGAATCAGGGCCAGGGCATAGTCCAGATCGGCATCGGTGGCGCTGTTGCCGTCCAGAATCCGCCCGCGGCCCTGCCCATCGGGTCCGAAGCGCCAGGCCAGCAGATGGCGGCCCCGCTCCCCCTGTTGGGACAGGTTGGCCTCCGTCCAGCCATATACCCGATCAAAGGTCTCCTGATCATTACTCCACACCGCCCGCAGCATGGCGTAGGCCTGCCCTTCGGATATGCTGTCCCCCTCATTCTCCGGCCGCACCACCCGGCCGTCGGGGCGGATGAAATGGAGTTGATAAAACCGCCAGCTGGCCGCCAGGACCTCCTCCAGCCGGCGCTCCAACGCCGGCTCCGGTTCCCCGCCGCAGGCCGCCAACACCAGCCAGAAGCCCAGCAACAGCCCCCACCGCCCCAGCCTCCGGCTGCCTGGCTGGAAGCTCGCCCGATCCCGAAACATGCCACCTCCTCTGCCCCCGGCCTCGAACCTCTTTCTGCCTCGGCCCCTGTTTTTTCCCCACTTTTCCCTTGGTCTTAAAGCCGTCAGCCTTTATACTATCTCCATGGAAACCGGTTCGGCCACCAAAATCCGCCTGGGCGTCAGCGCCTGTCTCCTGGGGCAGCCCGTGCGTTTTGACGGCGGTCATAAACACGACCGCTTCATCACCGACACCTTGGGCCAATACGTGGAGTTCGTCCCCGTCTGCCCCGAGGTAGAGTGCGGCCTGGGCGTCCCCCGGGAGGTTATGCGCCTGGTGGGCGACGTCGACCATCCCCGCCTCATCACCACCCATACCCACGTCGACCTCACCCAGCGCATGCAAGAGTGGGCCCAGCGCCGGGTCCGGGAACTGGAGGCCGAGGACCTCCACGGCTTCATCTTCAAAAGCGACTCCCCCAGCAGCGGCATGGAACGGGTCAAGGTCTATAACGACAAGGGCATGGCCGTAAAAAAAGGCGTGGGCCTGTTCGCCCGGGCCTTTATGGACCATTTCCCCCTCCTCCCCGTAGAAGAGGACGGCCGCCTCCACGACCCCAAACTGCGGGAAATGTTCATCGAGGCCATCTTCACCTTTAAACGCTGGCGGGAAACCCTGAAAGCCGGGGCCGGCCGCAAAGAGTTGGTGGAATTTCACACCCGCCACAAACTCCTGCTCTTGGCCCACAGCCCCGAACTCTACCGGGAGATGGGGCGATTGGTGGCCCACCTCAAGGAAGAGCCGCTGGCGGAGATTACCACCCGCTACCAGGAACTGCTCCTCAAGTGTCTGCGCCTCAAGACCACCGGCAAAAAGAATGCCAACGTATTATACCACCTCCTGGGATACTTTAAACAGGACCTGTCGGCCGATGAGAAGCAGGAACTTCTGGAAGTCATTGATCACTACCGCCAGGGCCTCGTCCCCCTCATCGTCCCCGTCACCCTCATCAACCACTATGTGCGCAAATACCAGCAGCCCTACCTGAAAGAACAGTATTACCTCAATCCCCACCCCCTGGAACTCCAGCTCCGCAACCACGTCTAACGCCCCCCGGAGGCCCGACCCGCCACCCCCGGGGAACCATTAACCAGTGCAGCCCCAGGCAAGGTGGGGGTCATCATCTGGCGCCAAGGCGAGGTTTAACCCCTTGTATCCTTCCTCCTCTTTCCCGCTGCCGTTTTCCTCCGGCCCAAACTGATCAGGCGGGCCCGAAGACCCGCCAGCCTCAACCTCCTTCCTGGACAACCCGCAGGGGCGAAGCAGGCCTCGCCCCTCCATCCAAATCCCCCCTAATCAATCAATGGATTCCTACTACCAAGAAAATAAGGTTTCCGGTTTCCGGAAAAGCCTCTCTTTTAGACTCTATTTCAGTTAGAATCTCTTTCAGTGGGGCGGGCCTCTGTGCCCGCCCAAGTTAGCCAATGGCAGCGACCTGTATTCCCCTGGTCCGCAGGTGACTTTCCTGGTTCCCGGTTCCCGGTTACCGGCAGAGCCTCTCTTTTATGCTCTTTTTCAGTGGGGCGGGCCTCTGTGCCCGCCCAAGTTTGCCTATGATAGCTACCTGTATCTTCTCGGCTCGCAGGTGACTTTTCTTACTATTGGAAATCAACATGAAAATACAGTAGGCAATAAGCACACGACAGTAGACATTTGGTGGCGCAGGCTTTCCAGCCTGCGCCAGCCCTCACCTGGGACCAGCATCGATTTTCCTGGTTCGCAAGTGTCTTTAACCTGTTTCCCCCCCGGAAAGACCCAAGTTGGAAGGGGCGCCTATTGTAGGGGCTTGATTTATCAAGCCCTCTGACCCGCCATCACCTATGGAGCCGGAGTTTCCGTATGAAAACTAACTAATGGAAATTACCATAATTTTCTTAAAATGGGAAACAACAACACAACCAAAAAAACGATTAAGCATATTATACCAACGGCCATGTCGCTCCCAATCCCTTGGTAATCGGCTCACAGATTCCTAAAGTGTAGGGCGATCCTGGTGATCGCCCTCCCCCCCCCAGTCGCAATCCCTTCGTAATCAGGTCACGGATTCCTACCGATTTACAAAAGCAGGCGGAAGTGGCCGGCAAAAAGTCGCAATCCCTTCGTAATCAGGTCACGGATTCCTACCGACAGGGATCTGTGGGTCGTAGAGTAAAGCCCGCGATGTCGCAATCCCTTCGTAATCAGGTCACGGATTCCTACGGATTCCTACTTTAAACAAATCAAAAGAGTAAATAAGTCGCAATCCCTTCGTAATCAGGTCACGGATTCCTACTTCCCCGGCTCGGCAGGCTGGGGAATCGGTTGGGCAGTCGCAATCCCTTCGTAATCAGGTCACGGATTCCTACAAATGAAGTTGGAAAAAGTTCTGGATGCACGTGCCCCTGGGTCGCAATCCCTTCGTAATCAGGTCACGGATTCCTACACCCCCGTGTCATCTGGCACGGGGGGCGTTGGGAATAACGTCGCAATCCCTTCGTAATCAGGTCACGGATTCCTACGGAGGGTAAAATGAAGTTGGAAAAAGTTTTGGAAAAAGTCGCAATCCCTTCGTAATCAGGTCACGGATTCCTACTTGGTGCTATTGTATCTATTGAGAGGATGAAAATTGAGTCGCAATCCCTTCGTAATCAGGTCACGGATTCCTACTAATAGGAGGGTAAAATGAAGTTGGAAGTTTTGGAAAAAGGTCGCAATCCCTTCGTAATCAGGTCACGGATTCCTACCTAGCATGGGTGACCCCCGTGTCAGATGACACGGGGGGGTCGCAATCCCTTCGTAATCAGGTCACGGATTCCTACTGAAGTTGGAAGTTTTGGAAAAAGTTTTGGATGCACGGTCGCAATCCCTTCGTAATCAGGTCACGGATTCCTACTCCAATTCCCTGGGCTGCCGAGCTGTTCCCCGGCTCGGGTCGCAATCCCTTCGTAATCAGGTCACGGATTCCTACATGTTAGTATGTCGCAATCCCTTCGTATCAAAAGAGTAAGTCGCAATCCCTTCGTAATCAGGTCACGGATTCCTACAAATTTTAGTAAAAGTTTTGGATGCGCGTGCCCCTGGGTCGCAATCCCTTCGTAATCAGGTCACGGATTCCTACATCTGTGGGTCGTAGAGTAAGGGTCGTAGAGTAAGGGTCGCAATCCCTTCGTAATCAGGTCACGGATTCCTACCACAACCGGTAGAGCAATACGATTTACCGGCGAATTGAGTCGCAATCCCTTCGTAATCAGGTCACGGATTCCTACTGTTCCCCGGCTCGGCAGGCTGGGGAACAGGCTTCGCAGTCGCAATCCCTTCGTAATCAGGTCACGGATTCCTACTATGGGAGGGGGAACGGAATACTCGCCGCGTAGCAGTTCTGTCGCAATCCCTTCGTAATCAGGTCACGGATTCCTACTCAGATGACACGGGGGTCATTGGGGAAAATTTTGCAATTGGTCGCAATCCCTTCGTAATCAGGTCACGGATTCCTACTGACCCCCGTGTCAGATGACACGGGGGTCGTTGGAGAAGTCGCAATCCCTTCGTAATCAGGTCACGGATTCCTACCTGGGCACGTGCATCCAATTCCCTGGGTTGCCGAGTTATTGTCGCAATCCCTTCGTAATCAGGTCACGGATTCCTACTGGGCACGTGCATCCAATTCCCTGGGTTGCCGAGTTAGGTCGCAATCCCTTCGTAATCAGGTCACGGATTCCTACGGTTGCCGAGTCGTTCCCCGGCTCGGCAGGCTGGGGAGTCGCAATCCCTTCGTAATCAGGTCACGGATTCCTACTAATAGCGCTTGCGAAGATGGGCAGCCTGCGTGGATAAGTCGCAATCCCTTCGTAATCAGGTCACGGATTCCTACTTATTCCCCGGCTCGGCAGGCTGGGGAATAGGTATGGCGTCGCAATCCCTTCGTAATCAGGTCACGGATTCCTACATAGGTAGGAGGGTAAAATGATATTAACAAAAGTTTTGGAGTCGCAATCCCTTCGTAATCAGGTCACGGATTCCTACCGATCCCGACAGGGATTTGTGGATCGTAGAGTAGGGCGTAGGTCGCAATCCCTTCGTAATCAGGTCACGGATTCCTACTCCACGATCCCGACAGGGATTTGTGGATCGTAGAGTAGTCGCAATCCCTTCGTAATCAGGTCACGGATTCCTACACATAGAGTTTGTGACTGATATTGATTAATGGAGGAAAAGTCGCAATCCCTTCGTAATCAGGTCACGGATTCCTACAGAATGAAATTTATGGAGGAACGTGCAATGAAACAGATAGGTCGCAATCCCTTCGTAATCAGGTCACGGATTCCTACAATAAGTGGAATAAAATCAATAAGGAGGAAATATGAGTCGCAATCCCTTCGTAATCAGGTCACGGATTCCTACTGGAATAAAATCAATAATAGGAGGAAATATGAAGTTAGGTCGCAATCCCTTCGTAATCAGGTCACGGATTCCTACCCCCCGTGTCAGATAACACGGGGGTCGTAGGAAATAAGTCGCAATCCCTTCGTAATCAGGTCACGGATTCCTACCGACAGGGATTTGTGGATCGTAGAGTAGGCGTAAAGTAAGTCGCAATCCCTTCGTAATCAGGTCACGGATTCCTACGTTATAGTATTGGATGCACGTGCCCCTGGGCATGTGCATGGTCGCAATCCCTTCGTAATCAGGTCACGGATTCCTACGCTAAAAATGATACTAGTTAAAGTATTGGATGCACGTGGTCGCAATCCCTTCGTAATCAGGTCACGGATTCCTACCCGAAAGGGATTTGTGGATCGTAGAGTAGGCGGAAAAAAGTCGCAATCCCTTCGTAATCAGGTCACGGATTCCTACAAAATTATGGATGCACGTGGCCCTGGCCACGTGTATGCGTCGCAATCCCTTCGTAATCAGGTCACGGATTCCTACCCCTACCCCTCCAGGCTTTTGAAATTCCAAGAGAAAAAAGGCAAAAAAAACGGATCTCGGGGGGGGACCCCCCCTAAGCGCCGAGGCATTTTTGGAAATTTGCCGATTATCATGTTATTTCATGGCCTTATAAATTAATGCGTCATTTTTGCCACAGTGAATAAATTCAACCATTTAGATGAATTTGGCCGCGGAGCCGGAGTGGCGTGCATTTGTGCGTTTGTGATAAGATCGGGGCCACGGACCGTCCCTTCCTGGCCTCAGACCACGATAACTTCCTCATCCTCCCGGACCACGCCCCAACCGCTTACCCTGATATTTCCCTGGCACCAGCGGCAGAGAAAATAATAACGGACGCTGTCTTCCTCCCAATCGATGAGGGCTTCGATCTTTTTCTGCAGCTGCAAAAACTGCCGGTCGTCGAGCTGGCATTCAAAGACGCTCTTCTGCACCCGGTGGCCGTAATCGCAGAGGAGCTTGGCCAGACGCTGGCGCCGGCGGTTGTCGGTGATGTCATAGGAAATGGTAATTACCATGAGTTGCGGGTCACCCGCTAACCATAAAAATAAGGGTTGGCTGCGGGGGGCCGGGGCCGGCAAGGATGTCGGCCCTACGGACTAGCTCTAATCTCTACGAACTTTGAACTACGAACATTGTTTTATAACTAATTGCCATTATTGATAATATTCACCCGCAAACCATAAAAATTGATGCTGCCCATAGGTAAGAGCTTGCACAGGCTGGAAAGCCTGTGCCACCAAATGATGACCTTATTTTCTTGGTAATTGCCATGACTTACAAAAGTTACCCGCGAACCAGGGAGATCTAGGCTGTTGCCTTGGGCTAGCTTGGGCGGGCACGGAGGCCCGCCCCACTAAAAGAGAGCCTAAAAGAGAAGTTCTTCCGGAAACGGGAAACCGGAAACCGATTTTTCTGACAGCTGGCAACTTTATCTTCTCGGCAAGGAACATCAGCCTCAGCCCAGTTGGGGCTAGCATGGGGGATGTTGCTGTTTTTGTCAAGAGAAAATTTTCTCTCCCTGGGCCGGGCGGCAGGAGGTCGGGGGTTAGGGGTCAGCGATACCCATAGGGGATGTAGGGGGCGCCGTCGGTGAGGGTGCGACAGAGGTTGCGGACCTGTTCCAAACAGATCTGGCGGTAGGTGAGGCGCTGGCCCTTGGGGAGGTAGAGGGACTTGGAGTTGAGGCGGGCCTCGAAATGGGTGATGAATTTTTTCATGCCGGTGTGGGTCAGGAGGATGGGGTAATCCTCCCGGCGGGTTTCGGTTTCGGCAAAGTCAAAGGCGGCGGGTTCCTGCTCTTCGGGGCGGTAGAAATCCTGGGGCCGAAGGATGCGCCGGTTGATGACATTCACCACCACGGCATCCACCAGGACCGGCCGGAACTCTTCCATCAGGTCCAGCACCAAGGAGGGGCGGCCGTATTCGACGCCATGGAGGCAGCCCAGGTAGGGGTCCAGCCCGGCAATATGCACCTGGGTCTGGATGACGTTGGCCAACAGGGTGTAGCCCAGGCTGAGGAGGACGTTCACCGGATCCCGGGGCGGACGGCGGTTGCGGCCGTCAAAGGAGATGTCGCCCACTCGCAGGAGATGGTTAAAACAGCCGAAGTAGGCGGCGGCCCCGGCGCCCTCCACGCCCATGAGGCTGTCCACGCTGTCGCAGGCCTCCACCTGCCGACCCAGACGCCTGAGCAGGTGGATGGCGGCGGTGACCGCAGGGTGGTTAAGGCCCTGGTTCTGCCGACGGAGGAAGACCCGGCAGTTATTCAGTTTGCCCCGGACATAGGCTTGGGCCAGAGACAGCCGGACCACCGGGTCCTCCAGGCGGAGGAACTGTTGCCGGCGCAACTCGATGTTCTTGCCGAATTGGGAAATGAGCCGGCCCCGATATTTGCCGTAATAGGACATGAAGACGGTATCAATACCCGCCTGGAGCAGGAAGGCGATGGCACCCGGGGAGAGGCTGACCTGCCCCATAATGACCACCTGCTCCACCTTAAAGGCGTGGACCCAATGGAGGACCTCTCCCTTCTTTTCGATGAGGAGGCGGTTGCCCTTCTTGGTGAGGGTGGCGCCTTGATCGGTGAGATAGAGAATCATAGATAGAGGGGAAAGGTGAGAGGTAATGGGTAATAGGTGATGGGTGAGAGGTGATGGGTAATAGGTGATGGGTGAGAGGTGATGGGTGAGAGGTAATGGGTGATGGGTGAGAGGTAGGAGGTTAATTATTTTAAAATTACCATCCATTTGTATCCGTTACCGCGTACCCATTACCCCTTACCTCTTACCTCTCACCTCTTACCTCGCCTCTCGTACCTCGTACCCCTTACCTCTTACCTCGTACCCCTTACCTGCCTTTTTTCGGTTTTGATTGCTGGCTGCGAATTTTTATGAGGGCGCCGAGCATCTTGCCGATATTTTGACATTCCTGTTGCAAGAAGGAATTTTGCTCACTGGAAAGATAACCGATGTCGTGGGCGATCTCCACTTGACAAGACAACTCCGCCAGAGACCCTTTGGCGATGTAGAGGAAACGGACAGCCTCTTTGTTGGTTTCCCTTTCATCCCCTTCGGCAATATTGCTGCAGATGCTGATTGCGGCGCGCCGTATTTGATCCCGCAGTCCGAAATCTTTGGAAAGCTCCCCTTCGCGAGTAGATTGATAAATGGTCACGGCCAGGGCCTTGGCCTTTTGCCAAACTTGCAGGCCACGGAAGCCCCTTTTATTTTCGACCATAACCCTCTACCTCTCACCTCTTACCCATTACCTCTTACCTCTTACCAATAAATTATATTTCCAAAAGAAAAGTTGGGCCACCATTTTCTTGTCTAGCAATCCTCAGCTTTCCCAGGGGCGTATTGACCTCCTCGACGCCGGCGGCGGCGAAGAAGTCGGTCAGCTGCTGTTCGTAGCGGGCCAGGAGGAGTTGGGTCTCCCGGAGTTGTTGGCGGAGTTTGAGGTATTCCTGGAGGAGGTGCTGGAACTGCAGGGAGTCCAGGCGGAGGGCGTCGGGGGCGGCGCCGGGTTTGAGGCCATGGAGGTGGATGAGGGGGGTGGGGTAGAGGTTGACGCCAAGGTCGAAGGCGCAGTTGCAGGCCACGGCCGCGGTGATGTGGGGGATGCGGGCGCGGATTTTGGGGCAGCTCATGGGATGGCCGCGCAGTCGGGACTTCAGGAAGAGGGTGGGGTCGGCGTTGAGGCAGCGCTGGAAGAGTTCGTTGACTGCGGCGGGGCCGTGGTCCAGGTGGCCCAGGGTATGGATGAGGACCAGGGTTTCGTCTTTGCTGAGGACGGAGGTCTGGTGGATCTTATCCACCAGGGCCTGGAGCACCGGGCATTTGCCCAGGAGGTATTGGAGTTGGAGGTCTTGGTCCAGGTGATAGAGGTCGGGGGTGCCGGGAAGGGGTGGGGGGGCCTCTTCCCAGGGGGGTTCGCCGCCGGGTTCCACGATTTTCCCCGGTTCGGCCGGCGGGGGCGGGGTCGGCGCCGTGCCGGCGGGTGCGCTCTGGAGGCGTTGGATGAGGGCGTAGACGGCCCGGCGGGGGGCCTTGGCCATGGTCTGGAGCAGTTCCAGTTGATCGGCATAGGGTTGGCCGTCGGGCTGCAGGAAGACGGCCCGGCGGCCGGTGCGTTTATGGAAGCCCAGGGGGAGTTTGATGAGGTTCCCCAGACCGCCTTTTTTGACGGAGGTCTGCTTGGGGAACACCTCTACGGTTACTTCCACGGGCAAGGGTTGGAGTTGGGCCAGCAGGAGGTCGCCGCACTTTTTAGCGATGCCGGCGGGGATGGGGGTGTCCAGGAAGATCCAGGCATGGCGCCCTTTGAAGCCGGAGTCCTCCAGGTAGACCGGCAGGTCGTGGGCCGCGGCCAGGTCCACCAGACGGCAGGCGGTCTGATGGAGGCGGTCCATGAGGGTCTGCCAGGTCCGCTGGCTGGTGATGGCCTTGCGCACGGCGAATTTGGCCAGATCGAAGTCGAAGGCCAGGAAGTTGACGGTGTTGTCCAGGCGGACGGGGTAGACGCCGATGGTGTAGTTGCCCAGGAGGTGGTTTTCGGCGACTTTGAGGGTGAGGGGTTCCTGGACCGGGGTATAGCCGGTTTCGCCGGTGGGGCTGCCCCACTGGCGGGCGTAGACCCCTTCCCGGCCGGCGAAGAGGGTGGTGAAGGCCACCAGGTGGTGGCGGCCGGGGACGAGTTGGGGGCCGGCTTGGAGCTCCTCTTCGGAGAGGGGTTCCTGCTCTCGGGTGTCCAGGTCTCGGAGGAGGGTCTGAAAGGCCGAATCAGCGGTGGCCTCGAAGCCCTGCTGATAGACCTGGCGGGCCCGGTCCATATCCCCGGCCTCCCGGAGGAGTTCCCCCCAGGCCCGGTAGGCATCGGCATCCTGGGGGGCTCGTCTGACCCGGGCGGCCCAGACGTGGGCGGCGCGGTCGGGCCGTCCCAGGTCCTGGTAGATTTCGGCCAGCCGGGGGTAGAGGGCCTGATCATCCGGGGCGTCCCGGAGGGCCAGATGGAGTTCTTTGACGACTTCATCGATGAGGCCCAGTTCTTCCAGGGTTTCGGCCCAGGCCAGGTGCAGGGCCGGGTCGCGGCTGTCCCGGGTGTCCCGGGAAAGAGCCAAGGCCTGGGCCTGGTCGGGGTGGCCCTCGGAGAGGGCCTGGCGGGTTTGGGAGAGAATATCATTGGGCATCATGAATCATTCTCCGTGCGGCGCCTTTTTTAGCAGGGGCGAGGCATGGCGCATCCCGTTAAGGTTGTTGGGTTGTTGTAGGGGCGAAGCGTACCGCAACCCGATGGGGGTAACCGTTGGTTGTGATCTTATTTGTAGGGGCGAGGCATGCCTCGCCCCTACAGGGTTGGGGTTAACGGTTGGTTTTTCGGGCGAGGCCTGCCATGGCCC
>Ga0067045_1027863_pt1 | contig 54439 bp, 46 predicted proteins | sample TerdegcTABiofilm_FD_59184 | JGI IMG/M metagenome (GOLD analysis project Ga0067045, IMG submission 59184) | Combined Assembly of (Gp0054472, Gp0054536) Wastewater bioreactor microbial communities from Singapore -Terephthalate degrading...
CCCCCAGCCATAACAGTATCCCCAACTGATTGGAAGATCCCATATTTTCGTGGGATAAAGACATCTGCCTCCCATGCACGCCTTCCACCAACACCGATTGTTACCGCTACAACATCAGCATTAGGAAGCAAGTCGCATCTATCCGTTGACGAAGCAATAGAAATATCTGCATTTTTATATTCTATCATTCTTTTTGATAGACCCTCTGCAATACTCAAAGCTTTTGGATCAACATCAACAAGCCCAAGTTCCCATGATGATTTTGATTGAATAAGATCAGCAATTAATCCCTGAGTAAATTTTACGCTTCCTGCACCAATTAAGACAATTTTGCGTTTTTTCATTTATATGCTCCGTTTTTTACTTTTATGACTAAAGTTCTTTCGTCATTATACCGATAAAGAATCGAATGTTCAAAACAAGATCTATATTGAATCAAATTCATTATAATTATGATAATAAGAGGAATTTAATGCAAAAAGAAAGATATAAAAATATTGAGACTTTGTCAATAGAAACATATCTTCAAAACAATTGGAATGATAATAATGGAGAAGTTGATAAAGAATCTCAGTATCTGAGATTAGCTTTACAATCAATAAAAAATGCGATTATTATCACAGATATAAACACAAATGTTATATTTATGAATCATTCATCAGAACAATTGACCGGTTGGAAAAAAGAAGATGCAATAGAAAAACCAATAAGAGTTATAATACCTCTTGCAAATTGGCTTTCAGAATCGAATTATGAACAAGAGATAGACAGAATTATGAACAAAGGAGAGACTTTTGAGATTCCTGAGCATACTCTAATGATGGATAAATTTAAGAGAAATAAGCAAGTAACAGGTTATATTACACCTTTTAAGAATGAAGACGGCAATATTATAGGCATGGTGGCTAATATGGAAGATTTTACTGGCAAATACAAGATCGAAAGTGGTATACAGGAAATACAAAGATTCGAATCTTTTGGAACATTAGTTAGTGGAATCGCACATGATTTCAATAACATATTAACAGCAATTTTGGGTAATATATCTTTGATAAAGTATGGTGCAAATCCAAAAGAAATATTCGAAAGATTAACAGAAACAGAAAAATCACTGGATAAAGCCAAATATTTGACAGATCAGTTGCTCAATTTTTCAAGAAATGAGATTTCTGTTGATGAATCTACTTCTATCAGCGAGATAGTAAAAAAATCTGTCAATTTAATGTTGACTGGATCAAATATAAAAGGGCGATTCTATATACCAGATGATCTATGGGCAGTTGATATAAGCAGAAACCTAATAAATCAAGTTATAACTAATATCGTAAATAATGCGATTCAAGCGATGCCTTCGGGAGGTATGCTTGATGTTTCTGCACAAAATTTAGTCCTAAATGATGGCGATCTCCCACCATTAAATAAAGGCGAATATGTAAAAATATCAATAAAAGATTATGGAATAGGAATAAAAGATAATGATATAAACAGGATTTTTGAGCCATATTTTACAACCAAACCAAATGGGAGTGGTTTAGGTCTTACTATATCTTTATCAATTATTAATGACATTAAAGGTCACATTACAGTTACTTCACAGGTTGGTGTTGGAACAACTTTTTGTATATATCTCCCCTCATCCCCACAAAAAGATTCAACTAAAATTGTAGATTTAGCAAATCATCAAAATCGTGAAAAAAGAAAAGTACTCATACTTGATGATGAAGAGCTAATCAGAGAACTTATATATACCGCTCTCAGCAATCTCGGATATGAAGTGAATGCTGTCGATGAAGGGATGAAAGCAATTGATATATATAAAGAAGCACTAGAACTAAATGAGCCTTTTGATGTAGTAATAATGGACCTAACAATACCCGGAGGTTTGGGTGCTAAAGATACAATCAAGCTAATAAACAAAATAGACCCAAATGTCAAAGCAATCGTATCAAGTGGATATTTTAATGACCCAATAATAACTGACTATGCCAAATATGGTTTCAAAGGTGTTATTGTTAAACCTTATGGAATAAATGAATTGAGTTCAATTCTTAATAATATTATTACAGAATCTAATTGATATTATTCTAAGGTATAAAATATGAGCTATAATAAAGATAGCATTATGATAAAAGAAAAAATGAATATTTTTAAGGAAAAATATGATCACATATTAGAAAAATCTAAATACTATCAAGCCATCATTGAAACTGCCAAAGACTTGATTTTTGTCAAAAACAAAGACCTGAAATACATCTTTATAAATCCCTCTATGGAAGCCTTCTTTAATAGTCTATGTTTAGAACCGATGGGACGAACCGATGAAGAAATATTTGATAAAGAGATGGCTAAAACTATTAGAAAATATGATATACAAGTCATTAACGGCGAAACAGTGGAAACAGAGCATACCGTTATAATTAATGGCAAAACAAGGATTTATAGTATTATAAAAACACCATTAAGAAATGATTCAGAGGAAATCATTGGGCTATTTGGTATAGCACGTGATATAACTGAAAATAGCAATACCCAAAAGTCATTACAAAAAGTAGAAGATAAATATCTTTCAATGATCGAAAATGCCAGCGAAGGAATAATTGTTATCCAAGATGGATTGATAAAGTTTGCAAATCGCAAAGTTCTTTCTTTTATGAATATTGATGATTACAATCTTATTTCATCTCCATTTGACAGCTTTATTCATCCTGACGATAGAAGTATGGTTGTAAAAAATCATATTAGGAGGCTCAAAGGCGAAGATATTCCTTCTCAATATGAATTTAGAGTGCTTGATAAAAACGGGAATGTCAGATGGGTTCTAATTAATGCTGTTGCCATAGATTGGAATGGAAAACCCGCAATCCTAAATTTTCTCAATGATATTACGGATAAGCGAAATATGGAAGAAGAAATTTTAAGGGCAGATAAATTAGATTCACTTGGTGCGCTTGCCGGTGGAATTGCTCATGATTTCAATAATATATTAACTGCAATTCTAGGAAACATATCTCTTGTAAAAATGTATATTATGCAGGGAGATAAGCTCTATGAAAGGCTTGTTGAAGCAGAAAAAGCATCATTAAGGGCAAAAGAACTGACACAACAGCTATTAACATTTTCCAAAGGTGGTTCGCCAATCTTCAAAACTACATCAATAGTAAAATCTATCAAAGATTCTGTTAATTTTAGCTTAAGTGGTTCAAATGTCAAATGTGAATTCTGTATTCCTGATAACCTGTATCTTGTTGATATTGATGAAAGCCAAATATGCCATGCTATTAATAATATAATTATTAACTCTGTTCAGGCTATGATTAACGGAGGAACAATATATATCAAATGTGAAAATATAATTATTAATGAAAATAATATTAATATAATGAAACCCGGTGAATATGTTAAGGTATCTATTGAAGATGAAGGGGTAGGTATTTCAAAAGAGAATATATCGAAGATATTTGATCCTTACTTTACAACTAAAGAAAAATCAAGAGGACTGGGTCTAACAACTACATATTCAATCATAAAAAAGCATGGTGGATACATCACTGTTAATTCAGAATTGGGAATAAAGACTGTATTTGACATTTATCTTCCTGCATCAAAGCAAAATTGCACAAATAATGTATTTCCAGAAGTTAAATTGATGACAGGAAGAATTCTGGTGATGGATGATGAAGAGGCTATCAGAAATTTGGTTTCAGATGCCTTAGGCATGATTGGTTATAATGTCTGTGCTGTTTGTGATGGTAAAGATGCCATTAAATCCTACCAAAAAGCAATAGAGATGGGATTACAATATGATGTAGTCATATTAGACTTAACCGTTCCCGGTGGTATGGGTGGTGAAGAGACGATTAAAAAACTTATTGAAATAGATCCTAAAATTAAAACAATAGTATCAAGCGGATATTTTGATAATCCTATAATCGCAAATTATAAGGAATATGGCTTTAAAGACTTTATCTTAAAACCATATAGGATAGAAGACTTGCAAGAAACCTTAATTAGAGTAATGAATTCATAGCTAAAGAATCTTCTATGGGCGTTTGATTCCTCTTGGATCACAGACTCAACCGCCTTGTTTTATTATCCATTCAGAAGGTAAATCACCAAATTTATCAGTTTCAAAAGAACCACTACCCATTCGATTCTCACCCTTTTGAAAAGCATTTGCACCAGTAATCAAAAATCTGCTAATTATTCATATGAATCACAATTAACAAGCTTTTTTATATCAATCCTTTCTATTTATTTATAAAATCTTGCCATACAATACAATAATCAATTAATGGGCATATTTTACACTCTGGATTCTGTGCATGGCAGATATTACGACCAAAGGTTATCATATTTACATGCAAAGAAAAAGCCTTTCCCAATGGACATAACTTACCCATAATTTCATGTGCCTTATCAGGTGTAGAACTTGATGGAATAAGATCAAGACGTTTACTAACACGAAATATATGAGTATCCACAGGAAAAACTTCTTTTTTGCAGGCAAAACAAAGCGTAACACTGATTGTTTTTAGACCAATGCCATTAAGTTTTGTAAAAAGCTCAATAGCATCTCTTGTATCCATGTCACAAATAAAATCTATATTTAATTGTCCATAATTTTCTTTTATCCACCCAAGCAAATGCTTTATTCTAATGCTTTTTTGTTTTGCCAACCCGCCAATTTTTATGGTGTCTGCAATATCATCTACATCAGCATTTAGAACTTCATCCCAAGAAGCATATCTTTCTATAAGTCTATCGTAGGCTTTTCCACTATTAACATCATTTGTGTTTTGAGATAATATCGTATGAATCAACGTATCTAATGGTTTTTCGTCATCTGTTCGTTCTGGTATACCAAATTCATCTTCCAGTATATCATTTATTCTTTGAGTTTTTATCCTTAGTTTGTCAATATCCATCTTGTATGAATGGCATAGCAACGCTACGCCATTATGAATAATTAACGAGATTTAATATTTCCCCAAGTAACAGAGAGTTTATCTTTTGATTCTAATGATGATAGTGCCTGTTTCCATCCTTTTGTCAATTGAACGATCTCGTCTTTACTTAATGCCCTGTTAAATAGAACAATTTCATCCATCCCGCCCGTATATGATTCAGAACCGTATTTCAATTGTAATGTGTCCGCAGGAACTCCGATTTTGCCACTCCACTCACCATTAAAATTAGCATTACCATCGGTCTTTAATTCTTTTTCTTCAACGCCATTTATATAAAGTTTCATTAATTTGCCATCGTAAGTTCCAGCAATATGTGTCCATTCTCCCTTTATTACTTTGGTTGTGCCATAAGCACCTGGGCTGATTCCATTGCTAGTCCATATCCTAAAAGACCAACCGTCGGGAACAGGCTCACTAGCAGATTGATCCTCCAAAAGATAGGCATTTTGTCGTCTGATGCCTGTATCAGAATCAGCATCAACCCTAAACCATCCTGCAATTGTTATAGCATCTGTTATACTATTTATACTGTCTGATGTTTTCACATCAATACTTCCGCCTCCAGAGGCTATCACACATCCATCAAATTTGCCCTTATCTGCTTTAAATGCACCATTTACTACTGCATCGTTCTTATTTTTCGAAGAATCTACAATTATATCGGCCTTTCCACCATCAAAAAGCCACACCCCAACCAATGCTTTATCATTCGGGTCAAGTGCCAATGATATTGAACATAAAAAAAGTAAAATACAAGTAGCTGTAAACAAAGCTTTCATATCATTCACTCCCTTTTGTTAATTTGCTTGATGATTCAATTTGGAAAGCCATAAATTATTATTAACACAATTTTAACATCCAACAAAATTGGCTTATCGTTTCCCTCCTTTCCAAATAAAAAAAATCATAGATTTTGTTGGATATAAACCACATTTTTATAATACCACAACATCACTATAATATCAATATCATTTAAAAGAAATTCTTGGTAACCCATCAAAACGAAAAGCGGATTATAGGTTCACTAAAATATATAATACCAACACCTGTTAAAACGCCTATAATCGCCCCTGCAAGAACATCACTTGGATAATGCCTGCCAAGATAGACTCGTGAAAAAGCAGTTCCTATTGCACCTAAATAAAGTGGAATACGCAGTTTAGGATATTGATGTCCTGCTATCGCTGCAAGAGTAAATGCAAAGGTTGTATGACCCGAAGGAAATGAATTCCTTTCTATGCTGTTAAGAGGCCTTGGTCTGCGGATAGTTTCCTTGAAGATATATATTATACCACCTGCCCCTAAATATCCCGTAAATGCCAGTTTTCCAGTTTCAGACATTTTTTCATCTCCAAAAGCACATAAAAAGGCACATAAACCAAAATAAAATCTCGGATCACCCATATATTGAATAATAGGAGCTACTTCATCAAGATATTTATTATTCATATCTTCATGCACATAGCCGAATATATCTCTATCAATATCAGAAATTCTGCCAGCATAAGAAATATTTGCTATAGATAAAAAACAAAATATAAATATCAAAAATAAAAAAAGTGTCTTTAAGAACCTATGATTCATATTAAATACCATAATGTTAAGTCTCTATTTTATGAGAAAAAAGCCCGTTTCGAAATACATAAATATCGTTTCCATGCCATTCTAAACGCCAATTATCAAAACCTTCTTGATATTCAATAAATTTATCTGGCTTGCCTAGTTCTTTACGAATTGTTAAGGTTTTATTGATGTCATTATTGACAATTTTCTTGACGAAAAAAGCCATAGCAGAAAGGCTCAAAACCATTGTCAGTTTACCAGCATTTTTCTTACTTATAATATCAGCCCATATATTAAGTGGAAATACTAATATAAAGATGATAATTATTGATATAATTTTTATAGAGAATTTTTTATCATTCATAATTGAAATTGTGCAGATAAAAATGCAGATAGATCATCATCTATACGAATCAAAGCTGAATCAATAATCAACCTACCAAAGACAAATCCAATACCTGCGGTAGGAAGCTTATTAGATACTCCAAATCTTATTGCTAACCACTGTTTTATAAAATATTCGAAACCCATATGCGGTTCTAATTTCCTTTCACTTAACAAGAAAGCTAAATCTGTAGATGCCAATAAGTCTTTATATAATTTATGAGAAAAAGCAATATTTACAATATCTATCCATTGCTTTTCTCCACTTAGTTTTTGTATAAGTAATCCAATGGAATCGCTCTTATCTGCCTTTAATAAAAATCCAAAATCATAGGCGGGATCATATCCGAAAAATTGATAATAATCGCTTGGATGCTTTCGTTTGAACTTAATGTTAATCCCAACTGCCACATAAGAGTTTATCTTATGAGCATACGAATAATAATTGAAATCAGGAGTCCCATCATTATCAAGCCGAAGTGCGATCTTGTTGCCCCAAAAGAATGCACTATTACGATAGCAATAAGCAATACTCTTTGAATCAAAGACGTCCTCTTTACGATCCCATATTTTACCTGCAAAAAAAATTCTTACACCCTGATTTTGTATTAGTCCTGCGGGATTCCAGAATCCAGATTCTGCACTATCAGCGATTGATATAAAGGCATTACCCATACTAATAGGTCGTGATCCGACATATAAAGGACGATCTAGTTCAAATGGCAAAATATCCGCTTTAATATCAGGAATATAAAGATAAAGAACAAAACATATAATACCGATCATAAAGATTGTTTTTATCTCTATCATAGAATATTCCTTCTCCATAATTGAAGGTATCGTTAAATCAAGAAAAAACACAGAGTCACGGAGAATAAAGGAATAAGTAAAAAATTATTCAATTCCTCTTAAACTCCGTGTCTAGCTTTCATTTTATAAAACGCCTAATCGAAGGGAGAAAAAAGATTAAATTCATTTATTCTACACCGCATAATTTGAAAACACATGCGTATGATGATGGTATTTCTAACGCTATTGAATCTGGCAATTCAATTATAAAATTGCCGTTTTCATGCTTCCATTTCAATGGCTTATTGATACCCAAAATAGTAACAGAGACATTTGCGGTTGGTTTTGGTGCGGTTAGGATCAACTCACCTTTAGGTATCTCTCTGCAAATGGCATACACAGATTTATCTTTGGCTGTATAGCATACAGACTCACCATCGGTTATCTGCCTCCAAGTAGTTGTTCCATAGATGGCTTCTCCGTTGATTCTTAACCATTCACCGATCTCTGATAAACGTTGTTGCATAATAACAGGTATACGACCATCTGCGGTTGGACCTACATTTAACTCAAGATTTCCACCCTTGCTGACAATACCCACTAGCAAATGTATAATATCTTTTGCCGTTGCATAATCAGCCAATGCCTCATTGCGATTATAACCAAAGGAACGCCCAATACCACGACATTCCTCCCATTTTCGCCCTTTGGTAAGTTCTTTTCCCCAACCGACTTCTCCATATTCAGTTGTAAAATATCCTCCATGAACGCTACGAGTTTCCTTACCCCAACGATCATTTATGACAACCTCATCTTTACATGGAGATTCATTTAATAGCCATTGAAGAAACTCGCAACTATGCCATATCTCGCTTGGGTGATCCCATTCGCCATCAGTAAAGATAATTGATGGTTCATAGCGAGTCACTACATCTTTTAATTGTGGTATCATGTGTTCTACTGCATATCGTTCGGGATTTGCTAGATAAAGTGGACGATACCATTCATATATTGAATAATAAAATCCCATCATCAAGCCCTTGTTTCTCATAGCTTTTGTCATATCACCCAATAAATCACGATGGGGACCAATATCAACACTATTCCAGTTCCAGCTATGCGAGCTTTGCCATAGACAGAAACCGTCATGATGTTTAGACGTTGGCACAACATATCTCGCACCTGAATTTTTGAAAATCTCTGCCCATTCGTCTGGATCATATAGCTCTGCTTTGAATAGATTGGCAAAATCCTGATATTTGAATTTTTCACCATAATTTTTAACATGATATTTCCATGTATCGCCATCTTTATTATTCATTGATGCCCAATACCATTCGGAATATGTCCCTTTCGGTGACCATGCTGGGACCGAATAAACCCCCCAGTGCAACATAATGCCAAATTTTGCTTCGTCAAACCACTTTGGGCAAGGTCTGCTGTCTATTGATTCCCAATTTGCTTCATATTTCATTTTATATACCCTCTGAATTATTGCCGATTCCTAAACCATCCAAAAAGTGTCAAGAGCAATGCAAATCCTAACACCATGATAAACGCTGGAATAAGCTGTTTATATACCTTCTTATAATCTGCATTAAAATACTTTTGTGTCACAGAAAAACATAGATGAGCAGGCGAAACAAGTATTCCTATATACCCACTTACATAAGCAAGCATAATTAAATTATGATTTGACTTTAAAAAAGGTAAAAGCAAAGGAAATGTTAATCCAACATATCCTATTGTTATACCCGTTACAAAACCCGCAATCAATGGAACAATAGTAACAAGCGCAATTGGATGAAATCCATATTCAACCATCGCCTTTGATACAAGTTCTATTGCCTTGCTATTATTAAGAACCATCTTGAAGAACATTACACTGAATATTAAGATTAATAAATTAACCTTAATACTTTTCTTAGCAACACTTTTCAATATTCTTATATTTAGCCTATTTATAATCATTATAAGCACTACCGATAACATAACAGATAAAGCTAGATTTAACTTAAAAAATATCGGAAGCATGACCGCTATGATTATCGGAAGGATACCATTCATTATTACCAGAACGTCTTTTTTGGTTGGTTTCTCCAAATCAGCATTTTCATGTTTTAATCTTGTTACATACATGATAAAACCAAGTATAAAGACAAAAATCATAATTGGTAAATTCAATATAACAAGTTCCCTAAATGTAATACCTAATATTGCAACAACGAGGATAGGTCCAGGATATACAGGATTTAGGTATTCAGTTATATGTCTGAACCAATAATTTATAATTAATTTACGTTCAGGACTCATACCCATTTTTGTTCCAAGTTCCTGAACAAACGGTGCAGAAAGCATCGCCCCCGATGGTGCAGGCACAAGCCCAATTATAAAAGGCAAGGAAATAATTACAAACCTAATATCTCTGATCAGTCTTTCAAGTGACACAAGCATATCACTCAATATTCCACTATCTGTCAGTATATTACTCAAAAGAAATACAAAGAAAAACATCAATAAAATATTTATAGTTTGCCAATCTCTGATCGTTTTATATAAATCAACTAATATACCAAGCTCATGATTAAATAAAAGCCCCGTCGCAACCGCGCCTGCAAATATTGCATATATAAGGTCTAATTTTCTTGCAACTATTACGATCATCAACAATAATACTAACACAAGTTTTAATATATCAAACATAACCATTCCTTGTATGATAATTTTTATCTGTCAATTACTGAATTAACCAATATTCTCATAGCATTATTTAAAGGACTTTCATTTCCATTAACCCAGCCCTCTAAATTTTCTGCCTCGTTATATGAAACTATTATATCTAGGCTTGGCATTACAAACATTCCTCGTATCCCACCATGGCCAAAAGCTCCAAATGTATCAGAAGGAGCATCATGCCACATGCGTCTTTTATTAGAATCCAAGCCATTTATCCACCATAACCAGCTATAACTACCAAAATGCTCTCCCTGATTATCAGGGATCTGTTTCGAGCCAATACTTCTTTGTCCACCAATCATTTCTGCCTCAATTCCCGTTGTTCTTAGGATCGAATTAGCAACAGGTTCACTAATAGCCATTTTTGCATGTTCTTCACTTATAATTTGCACCCCTCTCCAATTACCTTTTCTTAGATATAATAAACCAAATCTAGCAAAATCTCGGACAGATATAGCCAGACGTCCTGCCCTGTCGTAAGAACCAAAGGCAATGAGACTTGGATTATCTTGGCATTGGATCAGGTCTGTCAGTTTTGGATGCAAAACTTCAAAATCTACTTTATCCCATGAAGTTTTATACACTTTAAGAAATAACAGATCGCAAAATAAAGCCATCTGCCAATCGTTATAATCAAACGCTGTTCCGGGATTTTCACTTACACCGTAACAAGATGTCTGATTAGCAAGATGTCGCCATGTTATTTTAGTATCTTTATAGTTTAAATTCCTATTTATGCCTTTTAATTGTGGTTCATATTTTACAACAGGTTCATCAAGGCTTTCTATCATATTATCTTCTAATGCCTTAAAAAGAAAATGGCTATAAATAGGCTTTACTGCGGAAGCAACATCTGCGCGTCTTGATTGATCGCCCCACTCATGTATTATGTAGCCATAACGAATCACACATCCACTTCCACCAACAGTATCAGAAAAATCATAAAGCATATCTTGTTTCATACCAGCATCTTCTGGACGAAGTTTTTGCCATTGGGAATCTGGATAAACTGGCTTTATTTGTGCTGATTCTTTTGCTAAAAAAATAAGCATTAATGAAGGAAAAAAAATAAGTGAAAAACTGAATATTGTCGCTATTTTCATATCATTTACCCTCCTTAATCAATAGATATATATCATACATGTAATATAAATTTAAATCAACATTTAATTGCCAAATTATGAAAATTAAAACAGTAAAATGGATTTTCTATTCTTGTCGATTAATAATTTATATATCGTAATATTATATAATTATCATTGACTTGCTAAACGAAAGTATATAATATATTGCCATAATAAATAATATGACCCTCATACTTAATTATAGATAAAACTATAATAATGATTTAGAAATTAATCAGGATTCTATCCAATTATTGGAGAAATATATATGAATAGAAAAAAACTTAAAGGGGTTGTCTTGGGTTGTCGTATGGGAAGTGCTCATGCACACTCAATGGCTATTTGTAATGAATATGATGTGATCAGTGTATGTGATATTAATCAGGAAATCGCCTCTAATTGTGCGAAAAGTCTTAATATTAGCAATGTTTATTCCGATTATGAGACTATGCTAACAGAGATTAAGCCTGATGTTGTTGCAATAGCTACTCCAACTAACCTTCATTATGAACATACATTACAGGCACTTGCTGCTGGTGTAAAAGGGATCTGTTGTGAAAAACCTATGGCTATCTGCATGGGTGATGCAAAAGACATGACTAAAAAATGCAAGTCTGCTGGTGTCTCTCTTATCATTAATCACCAACGAAGAATGTCAACAGAACTGATATATGCACGCAAATTGATTGAACGAGGGGCGATCGGTGAAATACGCATGGTTAGACTAGAATGCGGTGGAGATATGCTATCCGATGGCACTCATCTTCTTGATAGCTTGATGTGGTTTATGGGTGATGTTGGTGCAGAATGGGTGATGGGACAGGTTCATAGGATAGGAGAACCATTCCGTTATGGACATAATATCGAAAATGGAGCAATGGCTGTTATACGTTTGAAGAATGGTGTTCGTGCAGAAATCATGGTTGGTGATTTACGAACTGAAAATCGTGACTATCAAGATTATCAAATCATTGGCACAAAAGGGATAATTTGGCGTTGTGGAGATAATTCTGTCGATAATTTGTTTATCAGTGATGGACATGGTGGCCATTACACCCCAGGGACAGCAGACAGGGGGATATTTAAACCAATGCCTGTTGAAAATGGCGAAGTCGGTGAATGGAGAAAAATTGAACTACCACAAAGGGTTAATGCTATGGCTGAATCATACAAATTGCTTGCTTCGAAAATATTGGATGGTTCTCCACACCCTTTGGATGCTGATATTGCATTGATAAGTTTTGAAATTTTGATGGCGGTTTTTGAATCGTCAAGATTGAGAAAAAAAATTGTTTTTCCATTAAATCAAGATCGCTATCCATTGGATATTATGATTGAGCAAGGCATAATATAACGAGAGTTTGGCATAAGAACTTATATTTACCACAAAGACACGAAACAAGATTAAAGATTGAATATCACTAGTAATACTTCGTGTTGTAGTGTCTTTGCGGTTCATTATTTTATTGAACTAACTTTAATATAAGTAGTTAATGAATTTTGTTATTATTCAAGAAAGGGATTTTATATGCTTCGTGAAAATTTGGTAAAAGAAGAAGTAAAAAAGGCTATTGATAGGCAATACCCAAAAGCAGCTCCGCTTGTATTTCATAAATGGTGGGGTCAGGGATTATGGGAAAAATACGGAACTGCACTTAACGATATATCGAAAGATATACCTGATGATATTATAATTTTTGGTTTTGTAGGCCCCGGTGGTTACACTTCAACAACTGGCAATCCATCATATAGATTCGGTTATCGTGATGATTATCATCTGTTGACCAAAGGTGGTGGATATGACTCATCTAACATAATACCAACATGGGACGATCTTGATAAATTTGCAAAGGATTTTCCAAATCCTTATGAGTCAGGAACATTTGACGGAACAAAATCTGCTGTTGAAAATGCTGATAAAGTAGGCGATAGACGTTATCGTATGGGGCATTGGTGGGGTGTGTTTCATGAAAAGTTTTGGGGTATCAGAGGCATGGAAAATCTGATGATTGATTATCATGAACATATGGACGAATTAAAAGTATTAGGCAGGCTTATGCTAAACTTTCATAAAGGCATTGTTGATAGATTTGCAGAACTCGGAATGGATGCAATATTCACATCAGACGATCTAGGTCATCAAACTTCATCGATGATGTCTCCAAAAACCTTTCATGATTTATATTATCCACTTTATAAAGAACTATGCGATCATGTTCATTCTTACGGAATGCACTTTTGGTTACATTCTTGTGGAAATAATACACCATTGATGGATGACCTTATTTCCGCAGGTGTTGATGTATTCCATCCAGTTCAAAGGTTCACAATGGACGAAAGGGCAACTGCGTTGAAATATGGTGACAAAATCAGCTTCCTTGCAGGTGCAGATGTTCAAATATTATTACCAGAAACCACAGAAGAAGAATGTCGAAAAGGGGTGCGTGAATGGATAGATATGTTTTATCGTCCAGAAGGTGGATTAGCCCTTGCCGCAGGAAATGGAATTCTACCAGATACTCCAATTGAAAATATCAGAGCCATGCTTGAGGAAATGACCATTCATGGAATGGAAATATACGAGGGAAATATTAAGTAATAACAGTTTCCGTTTCAAATATTACTATAATTTGTCTATAATTGACTCACTGTGGCAGAAACGACCTAATCAATGGTAAATTCAATAAAAAGTCAATTCTGCCTATCAATAGTGATATACGGGACATGACTGTATAGCCAAATGCGGCACCGAATCCGATCATCAGATATATTATACCAACTTTGGATATTCCACCTAATATACCTTTATGTTCTTTTGAGAAAAAAAAGTATAATAAGGTGCAAATAACCCCTATTAGGATTATTATGGCATTTACTATGACAGATACACTATCAAGCGAACCAAATGGCATAGCTGTTCCCCGTATCTGCTCATAGATATCCGCCTGCATATTAGGGGCAATGCTTGCACCTGCATAATATCCCATCATAAAAGCAAAAGGCAAACGAACCATCCAGCCATATTTGTGAGTGAATTGCATAAACATCATAAGACCAAGCGCAGTTGGAATGATAATCTGTATCTCTCCATATTTCCCATCTGTGAAAATGGATTTTATTGGCTCGTATATATACGGCATAAAATTATCATGGAACGTGATAGTAAGCAGGTATCCCGCTGAAACCCCCACAAACAGATGTTCTGCAAACTTGAAAAACGGATTATCTTTATATAAAAAGCTATAAATGCACAATGTAAGTGCAGCTCCGATCCATAAGCCAATAAGCGTCAATTCTTCACACCCTCTCGTCGTTTTTGTCTTAATAATAGTATATATACTGCATTACCAAAGATAACAATTAAAATTATGACAACATGAGCAATTGATTGAACTTTCATTCCCAGTGTTGCTTTTCCTTCTTGCTCGATCAGGTTTTCATATTCTGCAGCACCTTTTAGACCGCCAATAATGCCAATTAACTGACCTGTATTGAGATAGGGATATAATCCAGAGACCATAACGCCAGTGCATCCTACTGCAAGTTTTTGATGATATTTTGCACCAGCATAAAGTATCCACCAATCAGTGCTTAAACCAGAACTGAAATCAACAACCAATTCTATGTCATTGTAATTCTTTATGTTCTTCATCATCGGGATCTTGGATAAAGGCGTGCCTGTATAGTCATTAGGAAAAGGGATCGCTATATCTTCACCCATACCAAGTATCACCGCAACAGGCTGAACCTTAAAGCCAAGATAAACATAGTCTTCATGCTCTTTATAATCATATTCCTCTGCGGTAGAACGCATCGCATTATCAGCGATGGTTGCCCCTTCTGAGTGAAGACATACACCGATGACTTTAATATTCTTTGAATAACAATGCCTTAAAACAGCAACACACATAGGATAAAGCTCTGGCATTGTTGAAGGACCAAAATTAAAACCTATCATAACAACCGATCCTGATGGCAAAGCGTCAATATATTCATGGACGTTTTTAACAGGCGGAGAGACATATATTGGCAGACCCATCGGTATAAAAAATGGCACAATGACAGCGATTGCTATTATAAGGTATATTATACGTCTATCAATATTGTTAAGTTTTTCTAACTTTGACATTACTCATTGCTACCAAGATATGATCTTTCGATGCCTAATATGACCTTTAATGATGTGCTTATTGCCCCAAGCGCTGCACCGATCATAATGCCCCTTCTTGAGGTCATCGCTATATGCGACATTAACCATTCTGCTGATTCTTCTGGAAAGAAAGGATAACGATCAACAAGGGCTTGTGGAATGATATTTTGCCATAAAAAAACGCCTATTGGGACACGCCCAAGCATAACAACAATGGCAGATATAAGCAATAATGTAGCTTCGAAAGTTCTTGCCCTAAAGGCACGATACGCCGCAGAAGCCATGAAAAAGGCAAGTAATGAAAACATCGCAGACTCAAGAGATGCGTTTATATTATTAAATATCCATAGAAAGAGATCACTTTTTTTACCACCAATTATTCCAACACCTGCGGTAACAAAGAAACCAATAAATACAACGATGCTAGAAATCCAGCCATTAGATTTGCGCGCTATTCTTTTGATATGTAATCTGGCAAGAGTACCAATCCCAATTAATGTTGCAAATACACCCATTACATAGACCCATCTTGTCGCTCCCTTGAACACATTATTGAAAGATGGATGTGGAATAAAAGGTTGTATAAGCGTAAATACACCCATTATAAGGCAGATTATAATTGGCATACGTTTTTTCATTATTTGAAAACTTTGTGCAGAAATACTACACGTCCTATAATTTTTATTTCATGATCATTTGGTAAAGGTATCAACGGAGGTTGTGAGTTATCATGCGACTGAAGAATTACAGTATCACCTCTGCGATAAAATCTTCTTAATTCTGGCTTGTTATTAACAGTAACTAAGACTCTATCACCGTCTTTTATCTTTGCTTTTGAGTCAACAATAATAATATCGTCATCTTCTATCTTATCGTCAGTTAAATTTTTCTCATTTGCAAAAATAGCAAATGAATTATCAAGATCAAGCTGAATACCTGTTGGGATTATATAATTTCCCGCTTTCTTTTTTGATTGGCTATAAGAGTATAATAATGGAATCTGCGGTATTTCGTTTACTATTCCCACATGACCAATATCATTATTAGTGTTTTTTCTATCATCATCAACAACAGGCTTAAATTGTGTCTTGAGTTTGTCCATCTGTCGTTCATATTTCTCTCGCTGAAGCAGTTTTAATAGTTCATCAGCGTCCAAATCAAGTATTTCAGCCATTGCTCGTGCAGTATCATCAGCGATTGGAACACCAGATATAAACCTGCTAATAAGAGTTTGATCTTTTCCTATTTTGACAGCAAGCTCTTGTTGCGTCATGCCTTTTTCTTTCAAGGCATTTCTTACCATTTCACCAGCTTGACTCGCCATATTGAATCACCTTCTATGAAAATTTATCAAAATATATGCTCTCTTTTTTAAACCCCTTAGACAAAAGAACCTCTATCGTTGCGTCTATCATTAAAGGAGGCCCACAGAGATATGCTTCCTTATTTTCTCCGTTATCCGTATATTTATCAACAATTTGATGTATAAAGCCAACTTCACCGACCCATTTATCATCTTCGGGTTCTGATAATGCTATAATAAACCTAAAATTTGGGTGCATTTCAGAAAGCTTATTAAATTCATCTATATAATATAAATCCCTTTTTGTCCTTGCACCAAAGTAAAATGTTATATTACGAGTGCTTCCTATCTCTAGTAAATGATATATTATTGATCTAAAAGGCGCAATTCCACATCCGCCAGCAACGCAAATAATGTCATTAGTTGAGTCTTCATGCAAATAAAATTCACCAAAAGGACCTATAAAGGAAATTTTATCACCGATATTTAGGGATTTGTGTATATAAGTTGAACATATCCCACCGGGAACTAGCCTGACTATGAGTCTGATCGTATCTTTTTCGCTTGGAACAGATGCTATTGAATAAGCCCTATATTCTGATGTATTTGGGATACGAAATTGTATATATTGCCCCGGTCTGAATGATGCTGTTTTTGGCTCTATTAATCTTAGTGTTATTTCTTTTGTATCGTAGCTCAGTTTCTGTATATCTATAATCTCAGCAATAAACTCGTTAATAGCAAGATATTCGTTTGGTATTATTACTTTTATATCAGATTTTACTTTTACTTGACAAGCAAGTCTGACATTTTTTGAAATATCAGCCCTTGTCAAAAATGGCAGTTCTGTCGGCAGGACTTGTCCTCCACCTTCATCCACGATTATCCTACAAAATCCGCATGTCGCTTTTCCCCCACATGCAGAAGGAATGAATATCTTATTATCAAAAAGACCTGATAAAAGGGAATTCCCACCATCAACAATGAATTCCATCTCATCATTGATTGTAATCTTGCATTTTCCATAATTTGAAAAGAAATGATCTGCAAGGACAAGCAAAATTCCAAGAATCCCTGCGATTCCGAACATTATTAAAATAGCTGTAAAATTAATCATTTTATAGACAAAGCTTCTTTAATATTCCTAAATTTCGCCAGTAATAATTTTCATAATCATTTTGATAGCTTCATCAAGTTTGATCTTTTCAAGATGACCAATTTGATATAAGATAATATTTTGATCCGCTGTAAAAATCCTATTAGGTCTTATATTGCTTATCTGACTTAACTCACCAGATTCAAAATCATTATCATTTAAAGAGATTGCAAATTCATCTTTTATTAGACATCACCCTTTATAAATTCTGCCAAGCTTCTTCCTCCTCGTGTCCCAACCAATCTTTAGCAAGTGCGGATTCACTGATATTGAGAGTTTCATTAATTTCAAGATGTGATTTTATCTTCAAGAATTGAATAAAGTCTAATATTTCATCTATAAAGACATCAGGCATATTCTCTATTTTTTTAATACTATTTCCTTTTTCGCTAACATCATTTTCTCCTAAATATCAAAGCCCTACGATTCCAGCAAATCCTATAAAAGCAAGAGCCATTATACCTGCGATTATCATGGTTATACCTGCACCCTCAAGGGCTTTTGGAATATTTGCAAATCGGAGTTTTGCCCTTATGCCTGCCATAGCAATTATCGCCAAAGTCCAGCCTAATCCACTACTCAAAGCATAAATAAAGGACTGTATAAAGGAATAATTCCGCAAAACCATGAATAAAGACAATCCAAGAATGGCACAGTTGACAGTGATTAAAGGAAGAAAAACACCCATATTTATATACAAAATGCCCAAATATCTCTCAACAACCATCTCAACTAATTGAACTATACCTGCAATGATAATTATAAAAACCAAGTATTGCAGATACTCAATATTTAATGGAACAAAGATATAGTGATATAAAATCCAATTTACAGACGCAGTAAGCACCATGACAAATGTAACCGCACAGCCCATCCCCCATGCAGTTTTTATATCCCTTGATACAGAGATAAACGGACACATGCCAAGTAGATATGTTAATGCAATGTTATTTGTGAACAATGCAGAGAAGAATATTGCAAATAATGTCATTTTTTAAAAATATGTTATGCGTTTCACGATTTACGCTTAATGACCAGCTAATCTCTCGTAACCAAGACTTTTCAGAACTTCCTTCCATACTTTGACTTGTGCGTCAAAATGGGCATCTCGGTATCTTGTAGAATATCTTTGTTCAGGGTCGCCTTTTCTTATAATATCGATATCTTTTAATATGGCCTCTGCGGCAACTCTTGCGCCTTCACGCCCAACTCGTGTCCAGATATTAAACCTTATAACACCGTCATAGGCAAGCGTCCCTAGCTGTTCAGGAGGAATACTTGATCCGCCATGCAGGACGATTTTGGCATCTCCAAGCAATTCAGTCACTTTCTTTGCTCGTGTGCCATCGTAATCAGCCCAACCAAGAGCCTGTTGTTTTGAACCTAATTCGACAACGATAAGATCAACGCCAGTTTTTTCGATGAATGACTTTGCGGATTTTGCGTATTCAGTATTATCATCAGTCAAAGCCTTCGCATCGTGATGACCTTCGACTGCTGGCCTTTGGAGTGCGCCTTCTATAACAATATGCTTGCTGTATTTTTCAACCATTCTTCTGGTTATATCTATATTTTCATCAAGTGTCCTTTCGTCTAATGAGCCGTCAACCATGACTGTTGAGAACTTATCTCTATATTTATCCCAAAGCCATTCTTCTGTTATTGGATTTCCATGATCATGATGCGGAAGAGCAATGACATCATAATAAGTTCCGCCCTTAGTTCCGCAGAGAATATCCATCGCAGAAAGACAAAGCCTAAGTCCTTCTTCTTTTGTGCTATGTTTCAGAACTCTCTTTGCCTGTTGCATTTCTTCATAGCCAAATGTTATGGTTGGTGCAACGACAGGTTGTTTTATTCCATATTCGTTGGCAAATTCCCTTACTGCATATAACACTGCCTCTAAGTTCATAACGCTATCATATCCTAAAACAGGCATAACAACATTCGCTTCTCTTAGCCTTTGTAAGATTTCTAATGTTTGCATTTTATCTGTTACAACTGGCATATTTTGACCTTTCGCTTTTAATATAATGTTGGGTTTATCTATAAGATTTATGACATTATCCAAGTTTTATTTAATCAGAATTATAGCATAACAAAATAATAGAGACAAGATTTATATCAAGAAATCCTATGATTTTTTACAATTGCTAATTTATATGAATTTATATTCGATCATTATTAAAAAACCCTTGAAATTAACTATAAATTATGATATGCTTAATTATGCTAACTTATATAACGGGGTGTAGCGCAGTCCGGCTAGCGCGCATGCTTTGGGAGCATGAAGTCGGAGGTTCGAATCCTCTCACCCCGACTTTAATTTTTCATTTCTAATGCCCCTGTAGCATAATGGATATGCAACGGACTTCTAATCCGTGTAATGTGGGTTCGAGTCCCGCCGGGGGTGCTAAATTAATTTAAGATTCAAAGATTGTAAGATTTGAAGATTTATAAAACAATAACTTAATTTTCAAGCTAGAAATTTTTGAATCTTTAAATTTTTGTGGTGAGTGTAGCTCAATGGTAGAGCGCTAGACTGTGGATCTGGATGCTGGGGGTTCGAAACCCCTCACTCACCCCAATTTTTATAATTATTTTGGTTATTACTAAATACAAGCGCCCGTAGCTCAGTTGGATAGAGCGACAGACTTCGAATCTGTAGGCCGAAGGTTCGAGACCTTCCGGGCGTATATATGGGCCGTTAGCTCAATTGGTAGAGCAACTGACTCTTAATCAGTAGGTTGGAGGTTCGATTCCTCCACGGCTCACCATTTCGTTTCGGGTAACGGGTGACGGGTAACTGGTGAATACCCATTATTCACTTGTCACACGTTACTGGTTACCCATCGTTATTTATGGGCGTGTGTTGGAACTGGTAGACAAGGCAGACTTAGGATCTGTTGAGTTAGCGCTCGTGTGGGTTCAAATCCCTCCACGCCCACCAATTTATTAAACTATGATGATGGCACTCATGACCGTAAACATCAGGAGGAGCCAATTCGATTGACTAAATTTGGTCATCAATGATAGGCTTGGTTTGTTTGGATGCGATTCTGTTTTATAATCACACAGTTCGGTTGAATCGCTAAATATTTTCCTTCAATAAGACTCACAAGCATTCTTAATTCCTAATCAGATGAATACCATAATTGTAGTTGATTGACCAATGATTCGGAGGGGATTCACTTGAAAATTGACGTTCAAGATGTGAGTTCAGTCAAAAAAGTATTTAGAATCGAAATCCCAGTTGAGGATGTAAACGCAGAATTTGAAAGGGCATATGAGGATGTCCGAAAAAACATTGATATTCCGGGCTTTCGTAAGGGTAGAGCGCCTCGCAATATTATAAAAATGCGTTTTGGTGAATATGTCAAAACAGATGTAGTAGAAAAACTCATTCCATCTGCCTATCAGAAGGCTATTGAAGATTCTAATTTAGAGATTATCGGCTCTCCTGATATTAATCCACCTTCTGAAAATATACTCTTTGGCATTGAAACTGATATTATTGCTGATCTAGATAAGGGAAATATTCCAGAAGCACTAAAAGCGAAATTCCAAGAAAAAGATATATCTATTTCAGATAATTCAGATTTCACGATTGACAAAGCAGGCGAAAAATGGACACTTAAAGAGGGACGAAAAACTTATATCCTTTCAAAAGAGGACGATAAAATAAATGTCCGTGTCGATGAATTACATGCGGAAGAAGATAAGCCTTTTATATTTGAAATAGCTGTGAACATTAAACCCAAAATAAAGATACCAGATTATTCACAATTGGAAATAGAAAAGGGCGATGTTAATGTTACACAAGATGATGTTAATGAATATATTGAAAGACTTAGAGATAACAGGGCATCTTTTGAGCCAATAGAGGGTAGGCCAATTCAAGATGGAGATTATGCTCATTTTATACTTAAAGTAACACAGGATGATAAAGTTCTCGAGGATAACAAAGACTCCACACTTGAAATCAAAAAAGAAGGTCTTATTCCAGAAGTGTATGAAAATGTGTTAGGAATGAATATTGGCGATGAAAAAGAATTTATAGTGAATTTACCAGAAGATCATGAAAATAAAAAACTTGCTGGAAAAGAGACTAAATTCTATATGAAGCTAATAAGCAACACAGAAAAGCATCTGCCAAATCTTGATGATGATTTCGCAAAAGATATGAACGAAGAAAGCCTAGAAATACTCACAGGCAAAATTTGGAACTATTTAGTTGATGTAAAAAGAAGGCAAAAAAGAGAAGAAACAGAAGAAGAACTGATCTCTCAATTGATAGATAAAACAGATTTTGAGGTTTCAGATTCCTTATTAGAGGCGCATGTAAAGCGTTTTACAAGAGGACAAAATATTTTATCAGAAGAAGATATAGCATCTTATAAGTCGCTATCTGAAAGAATGATTAGAAGAATGTGGATAATGGAAGCCATTGCAAATAAAGAAGGAATAAAGGTAAGTGAAGAAGAAGTTGAGGCAGAAGTAAACTCTATAGCGATGGCAAGAAACAAAGACCCTCAAAAATATATGAGTCAGCTTAAAGCAACAAATCGTATTGAAGAAATAGAAAATTCTATAAGAGACCAAAAAATATTTAACATTCTAATTGAAAAAGCATCAGAGAAAAAGACTTTAATTGTCTAATTTCTACACAGCAAAATCCTATTTGGAGGTAAAAAATGGGTCTAATCCCTATGGTTGTGGAAACAACCTCGCGTGGTGAGCGCGCCTATGATATATATTCAAGATTACTCAAAAACAGGATTATTATAATCGGATCAGAAATAGAAGATAATATGGCAAATTCAGTCATTGCCCAATTATTACACCTTGAGCAAGAAGACCCTGACGCCGATATTAGCATATACATAAACAGCCCAGGGGGAGTTGTTTCATCTGGATTAGCAATATATGATACCATGCAATTTATTCGCCCAGAGGTATCAACATGGTGTATGGGAATGTCTGCTAGTATTGCTGCTGTTCTACTTGCTGGGGGGACAAAGGGCAAACGCTATGCTCTTCCGCATTCATCAATGTTAATTCATCAACCTATGGGTGGAGCCTATGGGCAGGCAACAGATATAAGAATACGTGCGGATGAGATCGTAAGAATTAGAAAAGAAATCAATAATATTCTCGCGCTACATACTGGTCAGCCAATAGAAAAAATCGAAATAGATACAGAACGAGATTTTTATATGACCTCTGAACAAGCAAAAGAATACGGGCTTATTGATGAAATAGTTACGAATAGAGAAAAATCATTAAAATTATGAATCCTATTATTCATTTTTAAGGAGTTAATCATGCGATATAGACCCGGAGATGAGGACACATGTTATTGCTCTTTCTGTGGTTTGTCTAAAGATGAGGTTCGTCTTCTATTAATGGGTCAAGACCCAGATGTTTTTATCTGTGATAATTGCGTTGATCGATGTAAAAAACGCATAATGGAAATCCAAAGTCCAGAAACTAATGAGCCATTTAATTTTAAACTTCCTTTGCCAACAGACATAAAAAATACGCTTGATGAATATGTCATCGGACAAGATAAAGCAAAAAAAACTTTATCCGTTGCTGTTTATAATCATTATAAGCGTATTAAACTTGGCAAAAAAAATGAAGATGTAGAACTTGAGAAAAGCAATATCCTGCTTATTGGACCCACAGGCACAGGTAAAACCCTTCTAGCAAAAACATTATCTCATATGCTTGATGTGCCTTTTACTGTGGTTGATGCAACAACCCTAACCGAAGCAGGATATGTCGGCGAGGATGTAGAAAATATAATATTAAGATTACTTCAATCTGCTGAATACGACATTCCAAAAGCAGAAAAAGGTATTGTTTATATAGACGAAATAGACAAAATAGCAAGAAAAAGCGAAAATCCATCAATTACCCGTGATGTCTCCGGTGAAGGTGTGCAACAGGCCTTATTGAAAATCCTTGAAGGAACTATTGCTAATGTCCCACCCCAAGGTGGACGAAAACACCCACATCAGGAGTTTATACCTGTTAATACAAATGATATATTATTTATTTGTGGAGGAACTTTTGTCGGTATAGAGAATATCATTCAAAGCAGAATCGGAAAACAAACAATGGGATTTGGGGCAGATATTCAGCAAAAAAAAGAAAAAAAACTTGGTGAGATCCTTTCCGAAATTCAACCAGATGATCTTATGAAATATGGTTTTATTCCCGAATTTGTTGGTCGTTTGCCCGTTGTTGCAACCCTAAATGAACTTGATGAATCCGCCCTTATTAATATTCTTACCAAACCAAAAAATGCTATTGTAAAGCAATATGTCAAATTTCTTGAAATGGAAAATGTAAAACTTCGTTTTACTGATGATGCGTTACATGCTATTGTCAAAAAAGCAATGAAAAGAGATACCGGCGCTCGTGGCTTAAGGGCTGTTGTCGAAAACATCATGCTAGATGTCATGTATCAACTCCCATCGATGTCCGGGGTTGTTGAATGTGTTATTACTGAAAAAGTTATTAATCAACTTGAGGAACCAATTTTAGTATATGATAATGCTGCATAAAAAAACTATCTTTTCCAAAAAATATTTACAAAACATAATAGGCATTTATAGATTACCATGATTAGAAGCAGAAAATCTAACCAAGAAAATATACCAAAACAATTTATACTTCCAGTATTACCTCTTCCAGAGCAAGTCGTATTCCCAAATATGACGCGCCCTCTTCTTGTTGTAAGAGAAAGGTCTGTCAACGCATTAAAGTATGTTATAGAACATAATGGCGAAATATTGCTATTAACGATGAAAAATGTCGTTGATAATCCAAATACTGATGACCTCTATCAGATTGGAACTATTGGAAAAGTATTGCAATCATTAGACCCTAAAGATGGCAGTATAAAAGTATTTATAAGTGGAATAGCAAGAGCCAGAGTTTTGCAGATAGTTCAAGACCCTGATTTTACAAGGGCTATTGTAGAGATTCCTAATGAAATAGTCGAGAAAGATATTGAAACTCAAGCCCTTATGAATAATGTTGTATCCACTTTAAGAGAATACATTAATATAACTAAAAAACTCCCACCCGAAACACTGGAAGATGTTGAAGATGCCTTATCTCAAAGTGATCCCTCTTTTTTGACTGATACTGTTGGTAAGTATTTATCTCCACCTGTGTTTGATTTTAAGACCCAACAAGAAATTCTCAATATACTTAATGTTAAAGAAAGACTTACCAAAATTATTGAGATTATAAAATATAACATTCAGATTTTTGGCATAGAAAAAGACATAGATGGCAGGGTCCAAGAGCAAGTTTCAAAACAACAAAAAGAGTTTTATCTTAATGAAAAGATCAAGGCAATTCAAAAGGAACTTGGAAAAGATGTTCAAGGACTTGCAGAAATTGATGAGTTAAAAAAGAAAATAAAAGACGCAAATATGACCAAAGAAGCAGAAGAAAAGGCTCTTAAAGAGCTAGAACGACTAGAGCTAATGCCCATGATGTCTGCAGAAGCTGGCGTAATTCGAAATTACATTGATTGGCTAATATCAATGCCTTGGTCTATCGTTACAGAAACAAAAATAGATATCGAAGAAGCAGAAAAAATTCTTGAAGAAGATCATTATGGACTAAAAAAACCAAAAGAAAGAATCCTTGAATATCTTGCAGTATTAAAACTCGTAGAAAAGATCAAAGGACCTATCCTATGTTTTGTTGGACCTCCAGGAGTTGGAAAAACTTCTCTTGCAAAATCAATTGCAAGAGCAACAGGGCGTAAATTTATCCGAATGTCGTTAGGTGGGGTTCGTGATGAAGCAGAAATACGTGGACATCGCCGAACTTATATCGGTTCTATGCCCGGAAGAATAATACAGGGTATCAAAAAGGCAGAAAGCAGAAATCCGCTCTTCTTACTTGATGAAGTTGACAAAATGAGTATGGATTTTCGTGGCGACCCTTCCGCTGCATTACTGGAAGTCCTCGATCCTGAACAAAATAATACTTTTAATGATCATTATCTTGATGTAGATTTTGATCTTTCCGAAGTCCTTTTTATCACGACAGCAAATTATCTTAATGCGATTCCTCCACCCCTTCGTGATAGAATGGAGATTATTGAATTACCAGGTTATACTGAATACGAAAAAGAAAAGATTGCCGAATTATTCCTAGTTCCAAAACAATTACAAGCCAACGGACTGAATACTAATATTGTAACTTTCTCAAAATCATCTATTCAAACTATTATCCGCAAGTATACTAGGGAGGCAGGTGTAAGAAATCTCGAAAGAGAGATCGCCTCCGTATGCCGAAAAATAGCCAAGAAAGTTGTAAAATTTGAGTCGGAATTCGCTGACAAAAAGATCAATGTTAATTCTCGTAATATATCTGATTATCTTGGTATTCCAAGATTTACGCATGGAAAAGCCGAAGAAGAAGATCAAGTTGGCGTTGCTACAGGTTTGGCATATACAGAAATGGGCGGTGATGTTCTGTCTATTGAAGTAACTACTATGGATGGTAATGGAAGCCTTGTTTTGACAGGAAAACTTGGTGATATAATGCAAGAATCAGCAAAAGCGGCACTAAGTTATATAAGATCAAAAACCAAAGAACCTACCATAAATGTTCCGAATGATTTCTATTCAAAACACGATATTCACGTCCATATACCAGAAGGCGCTGTCCCAAAAGATGGTCCTTCCGCCGGTATTACTGTTGCAACCGCTATGGTTTCAGCATTAACACAAAAACCCGTAAGAAAAGATATAGCGATGACTGGTGAAATCACTTTGCGCGGGAGAGTGCTTCCCATCGGCGGTCTAAAAGAAAAAGTCCTTGCCGCACTCAGGGTTGATATTAAAGATATTATTATTCCCAGAGATAACGAAAAAGACCTTAGTGAAATACCACCAGAAATAAGAAAGAAACTATCTTTTCATCTTGTTGATAATATGGACAAAGTATTAGAAATAGCATTAAAGCAATAATAAAATGCGCCTCGATCAATTTCTAAAAGCTAGTAGAATCATAAAGCGCAGAACAGTTGCAAAAGCGTTTTGCGATGATGATCGTATTACTGTCAACAATATTCTTGCCAAAGCAGGAAAAGATGTTCACGAAGGCGATGTTATTCGTCTCAATCTCAGATCAAAAATATTGACGTGTAGGATATTAGCTGTTCCTAACCATAATGTCAGTGCTTCGGAAGGTTCCTCCCTTTACGAAATAATATCAGAAGAGAATGCAAACTAAAACTATAAACAACCATCAACGCAAGAGAAAGGATTTCTCAATTGTATAAGTCTATAAAGGCTTCTGGGGTTAGATATTTTATTCATTATTCTTATATAAAATTATTTCCTTTATTTATCCTTCCATTTTTTTTTCTTTATTTTCTCTTATTTTCCTACAATCTATATGCAGAAGTGCAAATTATCGAAACTCTCTCCAATAGAACCGTTATTCAATTTGACATGCCTGAACTAAAATCTGAGCAGAAGATAATTGATGGCGAATCTTTTACAGAGATTTCTTTTGAAAACGGCACATTCACTCATGAATATAGCAGTTATAAAGTTCCCTTCTATGTGACCATGCTTGGCATTCCTGAAAATTCTTCACCAAAACTTTCAATTCTATCAAATAACTATAATATTTTGAATGGCTACAAACTACCGACAATCAAGAATGAAAACGATAATCTAGGCTATAGATATTCACAAAAAAATGATTTCTATCCAGAAAGTATTGCAAAAATCACCCCTATTGGATATATGCGACAACAAAGAATTGCACGTTTAGAGATATATCCCGTTCAATATAACAAGATAACAAAGCAATTAAAGATATACAAAAAGCTTCAAATTAGAATCGATTTTGATGGTTCAATTAACCATTCATCCCCTACAAGATACACTGATGAAATTTACGAAGATATATACAAAGACGCCTTGCTAAACTATGAACAAGCAAAGAAATGGCGAGTAAATACAAAACTTGCCCCTATCGCATTACAACAACCATCAGGAACGAAGGGATTATCTTATAAAATCATTGTAAATAAAAATGGCATATATCGTCTTGATTATTATTATCTCAAAAGCTATGGTATAGACCCATCGACTATTGATCCTAAAAAAATAGAACTGAAAACAGGTGGAAATGATGTCCCAATATATATTGAAGGTTATCAGGATGGCAAATTTGATGAGACAGATTATATAGAGTTTTATGGTATAAAAATGAATAGTATCTATACTAACGACAACGTTTACTGGTTAAGTTGGGCAACAAAGGAGAATCCAAACGCAAAATCATGGATGATGGCTGTTAAAGATGGTAATCCTGTAACTCCAGATACAAGAAAGCTAATCGCATATAAAACAACAGAAAGGCTTGAATATGATAGAGACTATGATCCTTTGAAGAAAGTTAATTCCGAGACTGCAGAGCATTTCTTTTGGAAGCCTTTTCGTGGTCAGGATCCCAAAAACAATAAAACAGAGCCTATTGCAATCGAGATACCATATAGAGCGCCAAATACAATTTCACCTTTTACCATAAGAGTCTGTTTTCAAGGCATAACTTATGCCAAAGGCGCATCAACTCACATAATGAAAATATATCTCAATAACGAACTTTTGAATACAGCACAATGGGAAGGACCTAATGAATATATAAGCGAAACAACAATAAGACAGGATAAGATTCATAAAACAAATTGGCTCGTAATAGAATGTCATGATAAAAATGATACCCGTGATGATACAGACCCTAAATGGGATTCATATTTAAATTGGGTTGAGGTCGATTATTGGCGTGAATTTGTGGCAATTAATAATTCAATAGAATTTTCAACAGAAACATTGCCTTCTGTATCAATGAATTCAGTTTTTACAGTAAGGAATTTCACAAGTCCAGAAATTGAGGTATTTCAAATTGACGCATCAAAGGCAATTGCAAAGATAATCAATCCAAAGGTTGTAAAAGAAGGAAATACCTATACCGCATCTTTTGAAGATAATGTAACTCAGCCGACTAGATATGTTGTTGTGGCAGAATCAGCCTTAATGCGCCCAAAATCTATAATTAAAGACACTCCATCAACTTTACACGATCCTGCCAATAATATCGATTATATAATAATAACACATAATAAATTTTATAATAGCATAGAACGCCTTGCGGAATTTAGAAGAAGACAAGGACTTAATGTTATTATTGTTGATGTAGATGACATATATGATGAGTTTAGCTATGGGATCTTCGATCCAAAGTCAATAAAACGCTTTCTTAGATATGCCTATTTTAATTGGGCAAAAATGCCAACCTATGTTCTGCTAATTGGTGATGCGCATTGGGATTATAAGTATGTATATGATGAATATTACAAAAAATACCCGATCTATCCCCTGATATATGTTCCGACTTATCACGGTCCAAGCAATCCCTATGGCGAAACTGCTATGGATGATAGATTTGTTTGTGTAAGTGGAGATGATGTTATACCTGATATGCTTCTAGGCAGGATACCCGTTAATGAAGTGGATGATATAAATAATGTAGTTGATAAGACTATAGAATATGAAACCAATCCTAGATATGGTCAATGGCAATCAAAAATTATGCTTGTCGCTGATGACGAATCAAGTAAAAGCGGCGACGAGGTTTTTGAAGATAGCAGAAGAATCCTAGCAGAAGATTACATTCCAGTAGGTTACGAAGTCCTAGATGTTTATCTTCGCAAAATAAAGCAACCATATTTGGCAGAGGATAAAATAGTTAAAGGCATAAATTCTGGGGTATTATTGCTCGAATATTCGGGTCATGGTGGGTCAGAATATTGGGCGCATGAAAATATATTTAATATGTCCAGTATAAAAAAGCTAAAGAACTCGGTTTATCCAATAGTAGTGACAACAACATGCGAAAATGGATATTTTGATAACCCACAAGGAGGAAAAAAGACACTTATAGACCAGTTTTTGATGCAGGCAAAATCAGGGGCGGTTGCATGTTTCAGCGCAACACGGCTAACCTATGGTCAAGGTAACGCTGTCTTTGATCAAAAATTATATCCAAGATTATTTAGCACAAATCCGCCTATTCTTGGCAAAATCATGAATTTGGCAAAGATAGATTTTATAAAACTTGATATTTCCGCATGGACAGCAACTGTTGAACAATATACTATATTTGGCGATCCAGCATTACGAATAGCAATGCCTGAGTTAAAAATTGAATGTGAACTTGGCAAATCATCTGTCAGTATGGCAAGTAATCTTGACTTAAACGCTGGTTATATCAAAAGACCAAAACTCGATACCTCAACTGGAAATACAAACTGGTCAACAGACACAAATTTCTCTGGACAAATGAGAATGTCAATTACATATCCCAATAATTTTGATGACGATGACAACAACGATTTGCCTGTTCAAATAGAAAATACCCAAGTAACAAAAGGTATATTTCAGAATATATCTTTGGCAATACCAAAAAATATTAAACCCGGAAAAGCTCGCTTAAGATTTTTTGCTAACAATGATACAGCATCCGCAGTAGGTGGAATAAAGTTTAGCATTTCTGAGCCAGTTATCGAACAAAATATAAGCAAAATCACAAATGATGATTATCTTCAGATATATGTTGCGGTTTCAGATGATCTTGGTTTGGCTGGAATAAAATCGATAAATTGTATTTGGCGCAATACAGAAACATGGCTAGAACGTATTACCCCTTTACAACCCGGACCAGCCCCTGAAAATGCGCCAAAAGTAAATGGGATTTGGTTTGTTCTAAAAGAACCTATCCCTTTATCGAGACCCGGAACAAAGATAGATTATAGAATCAAAGTCATAGATACAGAAGCCAATGAAATAATGTCAGAATATGTAAGCGTAAAAGTTCCTATTGGTGTAAATCTTACTATAACAAGATCTGCTATATATATGCCTCCAAATATTTCATATTCCTATTCTAAGGATCATGCGTCGTGGACTTTATCTGTTCCTGTTGAAAATAACGGAAGCAAAGAGCTAAAAAATCCTGTCAGTGTCTATTTCTTTGAAGGTAATCCCGATAGAAATAATGATCAGACAGTAGATATAGATGCTATACTCCTTGGTGGGACAGTAATCAAATATGAACATTGGGAGAAACTTGAGCCAAGCGAAGACCAACCTATTCAAAAGGCTATTGCTACCATTAAATTATCAGAACCACTTTATCCCGGTTTTCATCAAATATTCGTCTGGATAAATCCAAGAATCAGCTATAATCATGGAATTGCATTGGTAGATAGAGTTGAGGATGCAGACGAATTCGATAATATAGGCTCCAAACTTTTCCAGATCAATGAATTTCTTGTTGGAAGAAACGATTCTGATACTTATGCACAAAGCCTTGACGATACATTAGATTTGATTATCCCACCAAACGCTATTGATGAGACCATAATGTCTATAACACGCCTTATAGCTCCAGTTTCTGAATGGAAGCAAGTTGATATAACTCATGCCCCGATGCCAGCCAATAAAATAGATGGAAATGCCTTTAAGATACAGGTTAGTTCAGGAATAAAGACACTAAACAAAGAAGCATCAATTGAATTAAAGTTTGATGTATCACAACTTCGTGAGATCGCCAAAAAAGCCAAAGGACTCGGAGGTAAAACTGAAGGACAACTCACATATACAGAAAAGCAATGGATTGACATAGCCATTCAAGAAGAAGCCAAAAAATTGGGAGTGTATTTATGGCAAGAGGAATTGAAAGTCTGGAAATATATTCCATCAGAATTGGTTATGGTTGATAATAATACTGAATTTGCCCAAGAATATTATGTAACACTCCCAGTAGCGGATAATGTGTCATCAACTACATTTGATAATGGAACTATAAAGATAGATGAAATTTCTGCACCAATAGCCAATTGGGCGGTATTATTCGTTGATTCTGAAAGATACAAAATTTATCTTCGACGTGAAGGTCAGAAAAATTATGAAAGCCTAAGCAGATATGGAGAGGTTAATGTCCCATATTCAAATACAGATGTTGGATTGCAGATAACAATGTTTAAGGGTGAAAAAGATTACGCCTATGGAGATGTCTTTAAGTTTAATACTTATCGTGAATTGGACGGCTCAATCAAGGTGTTGGGCATGAAAGCCTTTAATAATGGCGATGGAACTGTGCATATAACTGCAATCAAAGAAGATCAGGCATATATAAACAAGATAACAGGGTATTGGACCATATTCTTTCTTGATTCAAAGAATTTTGAGATACATACACAATACGGTAGCCCTATTTTAGATGATTTTGGCGAGGTTTTCGTTGGAACAATAGGAAAAGAGCTTTATATCCCAAGCATCGGTCTTAATATTGAAATAAGCGAAGGAAAATATCCTTTTGAATTTGCGGATAAACTAGTTTTTCAAACGCTTTTTGTCGGAAAGGTAAAGGCAAAGACAAAACAGATAGGAACAATGTCGCTTATGCACAGTAACGATATAATACGTCCAAATGTTGAATTATGGGTTAATGGGCAAATTCCTAAAAGCGGGGCTGTTATACCTCCTAGACCATCAATGTCGCTTATGCTATCTGATGTTAATGGTATTGATATGAGCAGTTTTAATTTCTCTGTTAGTGTTAATGACAGGGAATTCCATCAAGTTCCAAGAAGTGATTATATCCTTTCAGAAAGAAGCCAATTAGATAGTATTCCCGTATTTTATTCGCCTATACTGAATGTTGGGAAGTATAGATACCGTATATCTGTTAAAGATTTCGCTGGGAATATCTCAAAAAGCGGAAATGGTGAGTATTTGGAATTTATGTTTCTTGTAGAGGAAAAACCCGATCTAAAATCGCCAGTTATAAAAGTTATAGCCAATGGTAAAGAATTAGCCAATGGTGATATATTTCAAAAATCGCCCATGTTTAATATCAATATAACTGATGATTATGCCCTAGAAGTATCTACAATCATAATTTCAATGGCCCCTGTTGGCGAAGAGCTAATACCTTTGGGAAAAAATGAATACTCGATCAGTATTTCTAATGACCTTAAAAATGCTGATATAATCTATCATCCCCAACTTATGAACGGTGATTATGCAATTCAGGTTCAGGCTGTTGATACAAGCAAGAATTTTGTATATTTGAGTCCTCCTGACTTTGAGCCTTTAAGATTCACTGTGGACGAGGATGTTGAAGTTAAAGAAGTTATAAACGCCCCGAATCCATTTTCAGACAGAACTTTTTTCTCATATTATCTAACGCAACCCGCTAATAAAGCTATTGTAAAGATTTATACTATAAAAGGAAGACTTATCAGAACTCTTGAGCAGGACTCACCAAGCTGGAAATATAATGAGATATACTGGGATGGCAGAGATGAAGATGATAGCAAGGTCGCAAGTGGAGTTTATCTCTATAAATTCACTGTCAAAACGGATAAAAAGAAAATTGATAAAATCGGGAAATTGGCAGTTATAAGATAAAAAAATTGCTGATATTATTCATTTCTAAGGGCAGACATTAAATTTTCCCGAAGAGCAAGCTTAACCGCAAGCCATGTCCATAAAAATCCGCTAAATGTAATGATAATTAATGTAATTCCCAACGAAAAATATGGAATTTTTGAGCCAAGCGATGTCATATTTGGAATAACGGCAATAAATCCAGAGATAGAACCAAAAAACAAACCCATAACCAATAATAGCCAGTGTTCACTTAATAAAAACCAATGTATAGAACTTTTTTTGAAACCAACAGCACGTAATAAGGCAAGCTCATTCCGTCTTTCTATAACATTTCTAAGGACGATTATTCCTAATCCCAAACTCCCAAGAATCAATGCTAATCCACCAAGCATTTGAAATATAGATAGATATGTATTTTGAACAGCGTTAAACTCTGATAAACGTTCATAAGTAGGCGTTATCTCTATACCATAATTTTGAAATCTGCGAGATAATGTCTTTGATATATCAGATAAATGCTCAAAAGGTGCATCTATAAGAAAAACTCGGTTTCCACTTATCGATGGGAATAGTTCCTTAAAATGATTTTCCGATATAAGAAGGCTTCCTTGCAAGATTGTGTTTGAGATAGCTCCTGCAATGCGAACATTAAAGGGATTTCCTCTTTCATCAGTAAAAGCTATCGTATCACCAACAGATAGCCCAAGCGACCATGTAATCATTGCGTCATCGCCAATGGCGTTGATTGTCTTTATTCCAGATTCCTGCGTTGCATCTTTGAGCATATCAAAGCCTTCATTAGATAATGACTTTACAAATGTAAATGAACCTCGATTTTGTAATTCATCAGGATTGACCCCAAGCAATCTTGGATTCTGAACACGATTTAAGTTTAGACAGCTTGCATCATCCCCGTCTTGGACTCGTAACTGAACAAAACGGATATTGGATATATCTGGAAAATCCAGATTCAATGCTTCTTGCTCATCCTTATCGTTCAAATCTTTTAGTATTGGCAGAGTTGTTTCTGCATATAGGGCAAATCCGCCCGTTCCTGATGAACGCTTTTCCATATCCTTCATAGAATCGATCCTGTTTGAACCGATAGCGATAATCATAAAAATACCACAGGCAAGAAGAATTATAATGGCAAGACTCCTTCCACGCTTGCGCACTGCATTACGAGAACCCATACTAGCAAGAGTTAGATTGGCACTATTTTTTATTTTTGAAAACGAAGATAACAAATAATGGCTTATGCTGAAACTGCCAATCAAAAGAAGCGTACCTGCACCAAAAAATACTCCTATATTTGTTTCCTTGCCTGATCCAGCAATAACAACCATTGCAATAGATATAACTAATGAAATAATGGCGATATATAACCCCAATTTTGACGGTCTTATATTCAATGATGATTCAAATTCTCCACCAGATGAAATTAATTGATGTGCAGAGACTTTCATTTGCTTGTGTAATGTAAGCCATATTATTACAAAAGACATTATAATCCCAGAAAAAGCACCTATAAGCAGGCTTGATACCCCAGAATGATATTGCAGATTTGTTGTCCCAACAACATCAATCCAGATAGTTGAAAGGGCAAATAGAACTCCCTTTGTGTAAAGTATGCCTAAGCCAGTTCCAACCAAGCCACCAATTAATACAATTAGAAACCCCTCAAGCTGAAAAGCCTTTTTTATTATCTTATTTGATAGCCCCAAAGCAAGTAATGTCCCTATTTCTTCTTTGCGTTGCTGAACACTGAACACAAAAAGCAATCCCGTTAGCAATAAAGCAGATATAATCAAGAAAAAACTCAAGCCTAAGAAAAGCTGACCAAAGTCTGTTGTTGGATTACTCGATGACAGGATTCTTTCACGAATAGGCACAAAAAAAAGTCCAACTGAGGCTGGATTTAGACCATTTGTGATTGCAGATTCTATATTTTGCTTTTCTTTTAAGGGAAATCTTATTGCGGTTAAGTTTCCAAAACGATTAGACCACAATGATTGCCCTGCTTTTAGCGTTATAAATGCCTTTGGAGTTCCGCGATAATTATGCCAATAGTTTTCGTCTTTATCACGTATCCTATTAAAATCAATTGGGATTCCAGCTTTCCAGTCACGGCTATTTTCTACTTCTGCTATACCCGGAAAATCAGGCATAAGTAACCTATCATTTGCCAAACCTTCCATCTGCACAATCGTTTTTATGCGAAAACTAGATGTCTGTTCTATCAATTTACGATTGTCACCAAAAACAAAATATGTCAAATCAATAGAATCTCCAATCTTTGCCTTTAGATCATCAGCAAGCCATGAATTAATAATTATTTCATCATCATTTATTTTGGAAATATTTTCGATCGGATCAAGTGCTGATACCATCGAGTAAGGAGTTTTTCGATCATTCAGGCGTATTTCATTGACCAAATAAGTCAAAATGTATGTTTTATCTGTTGGAATTTTTTTAGCAACATCAACGATTGGCTGATCAAGGAAGATTCTGCCTGTGGAAAGCTGAACAGCATTATTTTTTGATATTTCTTGAAGATTAAGGTCAGCGTCCTCTATTTTCCAGTTTTTGTATATTATTGTATCAATATCGGATGTATTATTGTTTCCAACAAGCATTAGATTTGCCCGATTGGGCAGAGATATTTTATTTTGAAACAAACTTAGTGGGATAAATGCGTTTAGCGGTGGAACTTGGCTTGATTGAAGGCTGAAATCTCCAAGATCGAGATTAGGTGTTATTGCCTTTACATTAAGGCGAAAAGAAACGGAAAGGTCTGTATCAAGCGACATTGGAACGTCTTTAGGCATAAGACTTGCCTTTTCAACTCTAATCAACAGATCGTCATTAACCTTAGATTCGATATGCCTTGATAGTCTTTCGTTTATTATTAAAAAGTCATCTTCTATTGTTATATCGACATTTGACGGTTTGTTTCTGAGTTTCCAAAACCTGTCATCTATACCGAATATCTGAACTTGATTTGCTCTAAGGTTATTATCACTATTTATAACCATTCCATTTAACATAAGCGCAGGAGCAACTGTAGCATCAAGTTCTTTTTCAAGATCGTTGGCAAGTTCAGAACGAAAATAGCGGTCCTGAGTAGCCATTGCATATTGGACTTTGCCAAGTTTCGATAAAGAAATAGCTTTTAATGAATACCTAACAGAGTCACCAACGATCAAAGCACCGACAATAACCGCAGTGCTGATGGCAACACCAAGCATAATACTGATATTTGTTCGCCAATAAAATCGAAGGGACTTACCAACTAGTTTCCATAGGGTCATTTATGATTTCCCTTCTCTATTAGCTTTCCATCAGTTAATTGATAGATCCTAGACATCCTTGAGGCAATTTCCTGAGAATGTGTAACTACTATTAATGTGATACCATCACTAATATTTAAATCAATTAATAATTGAATAAGGCTGATGGAATTTGCATGATCGAGTGAGCCTGTCGGTTCATCTGCAAGCAATAGCTTTGGACGGTTTATTAATGCACGAACAACAGCGACTCTCTGGCGTTCCCCACCAGAAAGCTGTCCGGGGCGATATGATATTCTCTCTGCAAGACCGACTCTTTCAAGCAAAGCTTTGGCATAGCTTTCTAATTCGTTTTTGTGTGAATGATTTTTATTAACGATAGTTGGTATCAGGACGTTTTCAAGGGTTGTGCATTGCGGAAGTAGATGATGTAATTGGAAAATAAAACCAATCTCACGATTTCGTATTTCCGCAAGCTGATTATTATCTAATTGCGTTATATCTTTGCCATCTAACAATACTTTGCCTGAACTTGGTCGATCAAGCGCACCTATTATATTTAGTAAAGTGCTTTTTCCTGAACCTGATGGACCTACAATTGCAAGTGAATCCCCTGATCTAACCATCAAATCGATATTATCTAGTATATAATCTGGATTTTTATTTTCAGGACTATCGTAATATTTTGAGATATTATCAAGTTCTAGCAACATTTGTCACCTGTATATCAAACCTTTTATTTATAATTTTTCTGAGTTTATCAGCATATTTTTGATCCATCTTTGCTCTTAGGCTTATAAAACCATCACCGAACTCCCTGCTGATAACTTCGCCATTTTCATGAATAAAATTGACTAAATGTCCTTGTGAATGAGGAATATCAACCTCGATCTCAACTTCGTTTGCAGAAGCAGTCTCAAGAAGTTTCTTTTTTAGATTATCAAGACCCCTGCCGTTTAATGCAGAGATTTCAACATGATTGGGATACTTTTGGATTATATCAGATAATTCACTTTTGTCATCAATCATATCAATTTTGTTGAATACCATCAAAGTAGGTATATTATCCGCACCTAGTTGCTTAAGCACATCATCAACCGCATTTATCTGCTCTTTAACGCTTGGATGGCTTGCATCTACAACATGCAAAAGCATTTTTGATTCACTGACTTCCTCCAGAGTCGCTCTGAAAGAAGCGACAAGATGATGTGGAAGATTCCTTATAAATCCGACTGTATCAGTTACAAGGGCGCTATAATTATCTGATAGCGGAACAAATCTTGTTACAGGATCAAGCGTAGCAAATAATTTATCATCTGTATATTGATTATCATTAGCTAGAGCATTTAATAGAGTAGATTTTCCAGCATTGGTATATCCTACTAGGGCAATGGTTAATTTATCTTGTCTATTTTCTCTTTCGAGTTGTCTATTTTCTTTTATTTTATCAAGAGAATGTTGTAGTTTTGACATTCTTATCCTAATCATTCTTCTGTCAAGTTCCAATTGCCTTTCACCTGGTCCACGCATACCGACCCCACCTTTTGTTGCACCTGCAGTTTGTCGTGAAAGGTGTGTCCATAAGCGAGTTAATCTTGGTAATTGATATGCTAATTGAGCTAATTCGACTTCTAGCATTGCTTCTTTTGTTCGTGCATGTTGCGCAAATATATCAAGAATTAACCTTGTTCTATCTATGACTTTGCCATTGATGGCATTTTCAAGATTGCGTGTTTGCGCTGGAGATAGATCATTATTAAAGATTACCATTGACAAAGATAATTCCTCATATAAAGATGCTATTTCTTCAGCCTTGCCTTTACCAATATAATATGCAGAATCAGGGTTTTCACGAACCTGAATTATCTTTTCTGTTACCTCAACACCTGCAGTATTAGCAAGCCTGCCAAGCTCATTTATCGATTCATCTGCTTCGTTTTTATTTATGCCTTGAAGCCTAACCCCCACAAGTAATGCTTTTTCTATTTCAGGTGGATTAAATATTATTTGTTCCATAAAGTCTCCTTTGGTTAATTACAACAATATTTATAATGCTTTAATTCCAAATTATACCAAATTTGGATGCACAATAATAAAAACAAAGAGAAAATATTAACATATTGAAAAACCTATATATTTTATTTTAACAGTAGAGATTATTTTGGTTAATGATGAAACGGAAGGCTGTAATTAGGCTGGAATTAAAGATTGTATAAAAGTGCTGATGAGATAAACATATAATAAATAAGTCGGGGTGACTGGATTCGAACCAGCGACCACTTGAACCCCATTCAAGTACGCTATCCGGACTGCGCTACACCCCGACAAAAAAATTCTATTTATTTAATATTTTGGAGATTTCATCTAGTATTTGCTTAATATCATGCAATACAATCATCAATTCCCCATCATATTTCTTTGTTTTATCATCAGATTCGTTATTTAGTTTCCTTTTTGCACCTGCTATTGTATAACGTTCTTCGTATAAAAGATATTTTATACGTTGTATTATTTCTATATCCGATTGGGTATATACTCGTTGGCCATTTTCATCTTTCTTGGGCTTCAATTGAGGGAACATTTTTTCCCAATATCTGAGGACATAAGGATCCACATCAATCAGATGGCTCACTTCTCCAACTCGGTATAGTGTTTTTTCTGAATCAATGATCTCCATACCGTCACCCAAGAGATTTATTATTATTAATATGATTTTACAACCCCAATAACTAAGTGCGATATAATTATATCATATATTAACATGAAATCAAGACTTTTTATAATTAGGGTAAAGTTATTTAATTTTCGCTGCCATTCCAGTAAATGCTAGAATCTACCTTAAAAAGCATTATTGCAAAATAAAGTTTTTAGTATAATGACATATATTTGCAAAAAATGGAAAATTAAATAACTCTGATAATATGATTATCTATGGTTCAATTAGATTATCAACCCTTATTTTGCTCTTGATCAGCTTTTGCAGATTCTTCTTTCAATTTCTCGTTTGCAGCGATAGATATTTCTACACGGCGATTTTGTCTCCTGCCTTCTTCTGTATCATTTGGGGCTATTGGCTTCGATTCACCATACCATTTAGCTGTCATTCTACTCTTGTCAACTTTTTGCTGGATTAGATAATCCTGAACAGATTTGGCTCTTTTTTCTGATAGTGTCATATTATATTCGTCTTTGCCTGTTGAATCTGTATGACCTTCAATAATAATATTGGTATCAGGATATTTTTGAAGTATCTCTGCCAATTTATTTAGGTTAGCAATGGTATCTGGTTTGAGTTCAGATTTATTTACATCAAAGAGAAAACCAGATTCAAATGTAAGGTTGACCTTTGCCTCTTCGCCTTCGCCAACAACCTCAACTTTGGCTCCCTGAACTTCCTGCTTAATTTCCTCAGCTTGCTTATCCATATATCTACCGATAAGTCCGCCTGTAATTCCGCCAACCGCTGCACCAGCAACAGCACCAGCAGCAGTATTACCAGCTTTTTTCCCAATCGCAGCGCCTGCGGCTCCACCAGCACCAGCACCGATTATCGCACCTTTCTGAGCCTTATTTAAACCACATCCAATACTAAGAAATGCCAAACTAAATACTAATACTAAAGCAATCAATACTTTCATTTTCGATTTACCTTTCAAATAAAGAACATTTTACTAGCTTACAGTAAAATCCAGCTATATTCTAAATAGCCATACCACTGTCATAAACTATATATACCACCAATACCCAGGCTCTATTCTTTCAATATTAGGCTTTCTATATTCTATCGGAAGAGAGTTTAGTAACTCCTGAGCCTTTTTACCGATAGCTTCTGAAGCCAATTGGACATTTCGTTTCCCTACTTCCGCAGAGGCATGTTTTCTCGGATCAAGCCCACCGATGCCCCAAGGTGCGCGCATATCAAAAATAATCTCTTCATCACCTAATTCGGAAATATCAACTAGGTCTGGATAAAAAAACATCATATTAGATGTTTCCCATTTCGCCGCATGATCAGAATTTGATTCCTCGCATTGGCTAAGAGTCATCTCCCAAAGTCCTATTCCTGTTGCTGTTCCATCTGATATTACAGGGATAAGGGCATTATTGATCATGTCAATCTGCTCTTTTATATTATGACCAGAAACACCTATAATAACACGAAAACCTGTCTTCTTTAAATGATCAAAAAGTTGAGTATAGACAGGCACAAGATAGTCTTGATTAAAGCCTGCATGAAGCCATTGAGGAGGATATACAACTCCACCAAACTGTTCCGCGCATTTTACTAAGATCGCATGTGCTTTTAAAGCATCGTTACCAAGCGGAAGATGACGACCATGCCATTCTATAAGCCCAAATGGCACATAAACGACAGGAAATGCCTTTATAGCGTCTTCTAATTGTGAAGGGCGCATAAATTGCATCTGAACATCCAGTGAGAGTTCCTTTTCCATGTTTTACTCCTATACAACCCGCAAAGTCTCCCTTTTTCAAAGGGAGATTTAGAGGGATTTTTGATCAAATTACTCTATGCAACTTTCCCAATTTGCCTATATTTTAAGTATCTTTTCGCAACAAGCTCATCAGAATCTAGTGCAACAAGCTCATCCAGATTTTTTTTCAAGGCACGACCAACACGACTTATAGCAAGTTTCGGGTCTTTATGAGCGCCACCGAGAGGCTCATTTACAATCTCATCAATGATACCGAGTTCTTTGAGTTCTTTAGCAGTTAATTTGAAAACCTCAGCTGCGAGTGGTGCATGATTATTATCTCGCCATAATATCTGACTGCACGTTTCAGGAGCGCATACACAATATATGGCATTTTCTAGCATTAATATTTTGTCAGAGACACCGACACCAAGTGCGCCTCCACTACCACCTTCACCGATTACAATTGAAATTATTGGAACTCTTAATGCCGACATCATTGCCAAGTTTTCACCAATGGCGATTGCTTGCCCTCTTAATTCTGCCTCGACACCCGGAGCGGCTCCTGGAGTATCAACAAAGGAAATTACAGGCTTATTAAATTTCTCTGCGAGTTTCATCAGACGTAAAGCCTTTCTATAACCTTCTGGGTGCATATACCCAAAATTCTTTGCGATTCTTTCTTTTGTATCTCTGCCTTTCTCTTGACCCAAAAATACTACATTATATCCACGAAAATTGGCTAATCCACCTATAATAGCAGGATCATCGCCATATATACGGTCTCCGAATAATTCTACACGATTTTCCAAAAGTGAATTTATATAGTCTGATGATCTAGGCCTCAAAGAATTTCTTGATATAAGCACTCTTTGCCATGGAGTCAGGTCTGAGTATAATAATTTTTTTTCCTTCAAAAGTTTCTTCTCTATCGCTTTTATTTCGATGGTCATATCTGTATTAAATATAGATGCCAATTCCTTGAGTTCATCAAATTTTTTTTCAAATACAGCAATTCTATTTTCAATATCAAGTTCATTATTTTCCATTATATTATACCTTTTTATTACGAGAAGAAATCCAACAGATCAGCTAGGACAGCCTTTAGGTCTTTTCTTTGAACTACCATATCAATCATCCCTTTTTGCATAACAAATTCCGCTGTTTGAAAACCTTCCGGAAGGTCCTGTTTTATACTCGACCTGCCTCTTTCACCTGTAAAACCAACTTTTGTGCCGGGTTCTGCCAGAATTATATGCCCAAGTGATGCAAAACTTGCCATTACACCTGCAAATGATTGATACGATAAAACATCAATATATAGTAATTTTGCCTGATTAAGTTTCATACATGCAGAGCTAGTTTTTGCCATCTGCATCAAAGATAGCATACCCTCTTGCATCCTTGCACCACCACCAGAGCTAGACACAATTATCACTGGAAACCTTTTTTCTATTGCGCGCTCGATGCATCTAACAACTTTTTCGCCAAAAACAGATGCCATGCTACCCATTCTAAATCTATAATCAGTAACACCAATAGCAACAGGATAACCGCATATATTTCCTTCACCTGTCAAAACTGCTTCTTTTAATCCTGTTAATTCTTTATCCTTTAATAATTTATCTTCATAGTCAGGAAAGCCTAACGGATTTGATGATTCTAGTTCAGCATCATATTCGATAAAAGTTCCCTCATCAATTAATAATCTTATTCTCTCGTCTGCGCCTATTGGATAATGATAATTACACTTTGGACATACTTTGTATGTTATTTCTAAATCCTCTTTGCTTGTTTCTATACCACAAGATGGGCATACGCTTTTCTTTACTTGATTTGACATTTAGCGACCCTCTTTTTCGTGATTCAATACAGCAGAAACAAAGCCTTTGAATAATGGATGAGGTTGTAAAGCCTGTGACTTAAATTCAGGATGAAATTGTGTTGCAACAAACCAAGGATGGTCTTTTACCTCAATTATTTCAACTAACAAATCATCTGGAGATAATCCTGCCAAACGAAATCCATTAGATATAAACTGATCACGATATTCATTATTAAATTCGTATCTATGCCTATGGCGTTCATGGATCAAGTCAGTCCCATATACCTTGAAAGCTGTAGATTCAGGATCGAGCTTGCATGGATAAGAGCCTAATCTCATTGTTCCGCCCATATCTGCCACTTTTTTTTGCTCTTCCATAAGGTTAATCACTGGATATTTGGTATCAGGGTCGAATTCTATGCTGTTTGCCCCCTTAAAACCTAATACATTACGAGCAAACTCGATAACAGCCATTTGCAGACCAAGACATAATCCCAAATATGGGACCCTATTTTCACGTGCATATTGAACCGCCTTGATTTTTCCTTCAATGCCACGATAGCCAAATCCGCCCGGAACGACGATCCCATCAACATCACTTAAGTATTTTGATATATCTGTCTCTTCTTCAAGATGATCAGATTCTACCCACTTTATATTAACCTTTGCATTATTAGCAATACCACCATGTTTTAATGCCTCTGTTATAGAAATATAGGCATCGCCATTTTGAGTATATTTACCTACAATTGCTATTTTTGCCTCTGATTCTGAATTTTGCATCTTAGAGACCATTTTTTCCCATTCAGCTATATCTGGTGTGCAATCAGGCAGATGAAGAGTATCAATTATAATATCAGTCAATCCTTGTTTTTCAAATACAAGTGGAATTTCATAGATGTTGTTTGTATCACGTGCCTCAATGACTGCGTTCTTTGGGACACTACAAAATAGAGATATTTTTCTTTTATGCTCATCTGTAAGTGCAGTTTTTGTGCGACATATAAGAATATCTGGTTGAATTCCAAGTTCCATAAGTGCTTTTACGCTGTGTTGTGTTGGTTTTGTTTTGATTTCGCCCCATGGTCCAACATTAGCGACAAGGCTGACATGAACAAAAAGTGTATTTTCTCTGCCCACATCTAATCTAATCTGTCTAATTGCCTCTGTAAATGGTGGAGTTTCATAATCTCCGATTGTTCCGCCTATTTCAACGATCATAACATGGGCATTACTGTTATCTGCGAGTTTATATATCCTGCCTTTAATTTCATCGGTTATGTGAGGGATCAATTGGACTGTATTGCCTAGATATTCTCCACGCCTTTCTTTTGCAATCACTGCACCATATACAGAACCAGTTGTAAAGTTAGATTCCCTAGTAAGATTTCCACCTATGAATCTTTCATAATGTCCTAAGTCAAGGTCAGTTTCAGCACCATCATCAGTAACAAAAACCTCCCCATGTTGATATGGGTTCATCGTTCCTGCATCTTTGTTAATATATGGATCAATCTTTAAGGGAGTTACTTTAAATCCACGACTAACAAGCAGTCTTCCCATTGATGCGGTAGTGATGCCTTTTCCGATTGATGAAACAACACCGCCAGTAACGAATATATATTTTGTTCTTTTTGCCATATAAATGACTCCAATCCTAGATACTGGATGCTGAAACCATATACATCCAGTATCAAGCATCTAGTATCCAGCCAAAATCATCTTTTTTACATTCTCAAGATCACTTGGAGTATCAACTCCAATAGACTTATATTTAGTTTCAACAACTTTCATAAGGTAGCCATTTTCAAGGAATCTGAGTTGTTCAAGCCCTTCGCTTATTTCAAATGGTGTTGATGGCTTAGTGGAAAAATCAAGAAGGGCGTATTTCTTATAAACATATAAACCGACATGCCTATATACAATAGCATCCTCAATATTCCCTGATTTTATATATGGTATCGGCGAACGAGAAAAATACATTGCAAATCCCTGTTTTGTGACAGCAACTTTTACCACATTAGGGTTATGATATTCCTCTTCTGATTTTATTCTATGAACTAACGTTCCAAGATCGATTTTATCATCATCTATAAGTGGTTGAACTGCTTCATCTATCATTTCAGGCTCAATTAATGGCTCATCACCTTGAACATTTACAATAATATCTGCATCATTTCTTCTTGCAACTTCTGCGATCCTATCTGTTCCTGTGTTATGTTGTGCTGTCATTGTTACATTTCCACCAAAGCCCTTAACAGTATCAAGGATTCTAATATCATCGGTTGCAACTATCAATTCATCTATTGTCCTTGCATTAATAGCTCTTTCATAGACTCTCTGAATCATAGGTTTGCCAAGAATATCAGCTAACGCCTTGCCTTCAAAGCGAGTTGAGCCATATCTTGCAGGGATAACTCCCAAAACTTTCATTAATTGCCTCTCATATAAAAGGGACAAGCTTTTTGCCTGTCCCGAAAAGTTTATATACTATTAACCGCATTAGGTGGTCTTTTGCCATTTAAAACAGCGATAACATTTTCAACAGCCATCATTGCCATATTAGATCTTGTCTCTACTGTCGCGCTTGCTATATGGGGGACAATAACGACATTATCAAGTTCTAATAGCCCGGGATGAACCTTTGGTTCTTCCTCGAAAACATCTAGCCCCGCTCCTGCAATAACCTTATTTTTCAATGCTTCTGCCAAAGCTGCCTCGTCAACAACCGGTCCACGAGAAGTATTTATTAAATATGCGGTAGGCTTCATCATACTAAGGTTTCTTTTTCCAATCAAATGATGCGTTTCTGGCATAAGTGGAACATGAACAGAAATGAAATCAGATTCTTTTAGCAAAGTATCCATATCAACTCTTTGCGCACCCATATCATCAATTTCTTTATTATTCCTTATATCATAATAAAGCACTTTCATATTGAAGCCTTTTGCCCTATAGGCAACCGCTGCTCCAATACGACCAACACCTATTATACCTAATGTTTTGCCAAAAATATCCGCACCAAGAAATAATGTGGGCGACCATCCCTTAAATTTGCCTGCCCTTAAATATTTTTCTGCTTCCGGTATCCTTCTTGCAATAGCAAACAATAAAGCCCAAGCAATATCTGCTGTCGCATTTGTCAATACTCCAGGAGTGTTGCTTACAAAAATCGAATATTTTGTCGCTGATGCAACATCAATATTATCATAACCAACTGCATAGTTGGCTATAACTCGTAAAGGTGGATCACCTTCTGCACATGTCTTTATTAAATTTGCATCTATTTTATCAGTTAAAAGCGTTATGATGCCATCTCTATTTTTGGCTTTTTCAATAAGTTCGTCATATGGTATTGCTTCGTCCTTTGGATTAACCTCAACATCGCAAGTTTCTCTTAAAACATCTAATGCCTTACCCGGCAACATACGTGTAACATATACTTTACATTTTGCATTACTCATTTCTCATCTCCATTTGTATAGGATTAGAGGTTATAGCTTTATGCCTAAATTAATTAAACGAAAAGCACGCTCTACAGAATCCGCCAAGAGTTCTTTTGAGCGTTTCATTGCTATCTCTAAGGTCATTGGATAGCTGATAATGGACATCAAAGCATCAATTCCATTATCATATACAACATGGCTATCACTACCGATATTACCTGCAAAAGCGATAACAGGTAAACCATATTTTTTGGCGGTTTTAGCAACGCCAATCGGAGTTTTTCCATATATGGTTTGGCTGTCTATTTTGCCTTCACCAGTTATTACAATATCTGCATTTTTAATCTCTTGTTCAAGACCAGAAGCCTCAATAACTATATCAATTCCTGATTTGAGTTTTGCACCCAAAAACGCCATAAGTCCTGCCCCAAGTCCCCCAGCAGCACCAGCACCAGGAGTTTCCTTGACATCTACACCAAGATCACGCTTAATAATATCTGCATATCTATCAAGATACTCATCTAATAGCTTAACCATCTCAGGGGTTGCTCCTTTTTGAGGTCCAAAGACCGCAGGCGCACCTCTTGGTCCAACTAGTGGATTATCAACATCACAAGCAACTGTTGTAATGATTTCAGATAATCTCTTGTCAAGATCAGATATATCGATTTTTTCAAGATATTTTAATCCTCCACCTCCTCGAGGTATGTCCTTACCGTCTTTGTCAAGTAATTTGACTCCAAGAGCCTGAGCCATACCGGCCCCACCATCTGTTGTTGCACTACCGCCTATGCCAACAATTAACGCTTTACAATCATTATCTAATGCTGATTTTATAAGTTCTCCAGTTCCATAAGTGGTCGTAATCATTGGATTCCGCTTATCTCTTGGAACAAGCGGTAAGCCCGATGCTGTCGCCATCTCTATAACTGCAGTTTTGGGTGTTGTTAAACCACCTAGTATGCCATAGTCTGCTATTATGCGATTACCTAATGGGTCACACACTTCCGCAGAGACGATTTCTCCGCCAGTCGCATCTACGAGAGCCTGAACAGTTCCCTCACCGCCGTCTGCCATCGGAACTTTTGCGATTATGGCATCTGGAAATATACGTTTTATTCCGATTTCTATTGCATCGGAGGCTTCTTTAGCTGTCAGATTTCCTTTAAATGAATCAGGTGCGATCACTATTTTCATACTTATCTCTTATTTATGTAGTATTTATCAAACAATTTATGTATAACACCATAATCTAATTTGCCAAATAGTTCCTTCAAATATTCTTTATTTTTTTCAAAACTTATAATATACCCCTATTTTTTAATTGATTGCCTAAATTCATCTAATGATTTACACTTTATTGCAATACGAAATAAATTATCAAGCTTGCTTTCATCATCCATATTATTTATAAATTTAACAATATCAACTGGCGCTTCATTAAAAAGTTCATCCAATGCCTCTATTATTAATTCCCTTTTACCTTCTATTTTACCTTCTATTTTACCTTCTATTTTACCTTCTATTTTGCCTTCCCTTTTACCTTCTATTATTCCTTTCTCAAAACCGCGTCTTAATCCTATTCTTTCTGCACTTGTAACATAAGGCATTTTATTCACCTCCTCTATTTCTCTTATTTCGTCCATTATCAAATTATCTTCTTCATCGCTTAACGTTATTACCCAATCAATAAATTCAAATATTGCTATTATATCATCTCTTTTATATCCTCGTTCATACATCATTCTTATTAATCGTCTTTTTATATCAAATGCTTTGCCTTTTTTCTTTGCTATTTCCGCTTCCTGTGATGCAAGTATAACTAAAGCTATTGGATTATTATCTTGCTCTAATCTATTTTTTTCATAATCCATCAATCTTGTAGAAAGATACTTAAATTCAACCCCGCTATCATAGGCTTTAAACTCAAATCGCCCTTCTATCATACTTTTATCTGTGCCAGTTATCAGAGCCAAACTCACTATTTTTTCATTATATCTGTCAAATATTCGGTAAAAGTAACGAAACATTCTCTCTGGAAATTGACTGTCGGCGTAGCCCTGAACCTCAATATGAATTAATATCCATTGATCAGCTCCGTTTTTCAGGCTGACTTTTGCCAATTTATCAACATATTTTGCCCCTTTTTTGCTCTTTTTTAATAGTTTTTCCAATTCTTTATCCAGAAAAACAAAGCCCTTTGATATATCAAAATCGTAGTATAAATCAGGGATGAAAAAACTCAGTAAATGTGGAAAGAGCCTTTCTATAACTTTTTTCCATGCTTCATCAAAATATGCCCAATATCTATCTTTTTTGCTCATTCAATCTCACTTTATATATCAATTATCTTCCCCGGATTCATTATATTATTTGGATCAACTGCCCTTTTTATTTTTCGCATAAATTCTAATTCCGCATCGGTAGCGACAAGGTGCATATAATTTTTACGCTTAGAGCCGATACCATGTTCCCCGCTTATCGTTCCACCGAGTTTTTTAATAGCAAGATAAAGTTCTTTTAGAATATCAGGTAACTTGTCATGCCATTCATCCATTGATTCATCGGGAGACTTCACGATTGTTGCATGAAGATTGCCATCGCCTGCGTGTCCGTAGCATGGTATTTTGACATTGTATTTATTGGATAATTGCTCCAGTTCAGGTATCAGGTCAGGGATACTCGCTGTCGGGACGACAATATCTTCTAGGCTCTGGTGCGGACTTATGACCTTAAAGGCTTCGGCGATGTTGCGCCTGACACTCCAGATGCGTTCCTGAGTTGTGTGATTATCTGCAACATAAACCTCAATTGCATCATTTTTCAGGCACAATTCGCCAATGGTATCATAATCTCTTTCTATTATTTCCTCATAATTTCCATCAACCTCAATTAACAGCATTGCACCTGCTTGCTGATATGGCAAATGCTCGTTGAGATATTCGCATGATGTCTGAACGGAAAGCTGATCCATAAACTCTATGGCTGTTGGGATAATACCACCGATAGTCATAATCTTTGGAACGACTGATATTGCTGATTTTGCATCTTTGAATAATGCTAATAGGTCAACTTTCACTTTCGGAATAGGAAGCAATTTGAGAATAACTTTTGTTATGATTCCAAGAGTCCCTTCCGAGCCAACCATCAGTTGCTTAATATTATATCCAGTAACATCCTTGACTCTTTTTCCTCCAAGCTGAATAATCTCACCTGTGGGAGTTACGACCTCAAGACCCATGACGTATCTTTCTGTTACACCATACTTGATCGCCTTGCCTCCGCCAGCATTCTCAGCAATATTGCCACCGATAAAGCATGTTTCAACACTCATCGGATAGCCTGCATAAAACAAACCCTTACTTGCAACAGCATCATTGATCTCATTTGTAACAACACCGGGTTCAACGACAACCATCATGTTATCTTCGTCAACTTCCAAGATGCTGTTCATTCTCTCAAATGACATCAGGATACCGCCAAAAACAGGAACTGCTCCACCTGACAACCCGCTACCTGCCCCACGTGGAGTAATAGGAATTTTCTCTCTATTTGCCAACTTGACTATATCAGATATTTCCTGAGCATTTCTTGGTTTTACAACGACTTCGGGCATTGATGAGTATTCTTTATCTGCAACTTCGTCATGGGAATATGGCTCTAGCTTTTCCTCGTCAACCAAGACGAATCTTTCACCAATTATCTGTATTAGTTCGTTAATTATCTCTCTTGTGACACGATTATAACTCATTAACTATCTTTCCTTTTTCGCAATTCCTCTATTATTGCAGGGACAATCTCAAACAGATCGCCTACTATGCCAAAATCTGCAACCTGAAAAATCTGTGCGTCAGGATCATTATTGATAGCAACTATATTTTCAGAAGTTTTCATGCCTGCCAAATGCTGTATTGCGCCTGATATTCCTATCGCCATATATAGTTTAGGGCTGACAGTCTTGCCTGTCAAGCCGACCTGATGGGGATATGAAATCCACCCTCGATCAACAGTTTCCCTTGATGCACCAACAGCAGCAGAGAGCAATTCTGCTAATTCCTTGATTAGATTAAAATTATCGCTTTTCTTTAGCCCACGGCCACCAGCAACGATTTTATCTGCATCCTCAAGCCCCATTGCTTCATCGACAGCATTTCTTGCCCCTAATATCTCGGTTCTGCTTTTTAACAACTCCGATGGAACATCTATTTTCAATATTTCGCCCTGTCGTCCCTCAATTCGTTCTGGTATAGCTATAGATTTAGGTCTGACAGTCGCCATCTGTGGCCTGTGTTTAGGCGTTTTTATCGTTGCAAGGATATTGCCTCCGATGGCTGGTCTTATCTGAAGCAGATTACCTGTTAATTCCTCAATTTCAAGCTCTGTGCAATCTGCAGTCAATCCTGTATTAACCTTGATAGCAACATAAGGCATAAGCGTCCTGCCTAATGTTGTTGCGCCTGCTATTAAAATGTCTGGATGATATTTATTTATTAGATACTCAACGATATTTGAATAAGGCTCAACGAGAAAATGCTCTAAGGTTGGGTCTTCTACAAGATAGACTTTATCTGCACCTCTCAAGATTAGCTCTTGTAAAGATTCGTTGTTTATATTTGATCCCAAGATGACCGATGATAGCTTTTCATTAAGATTATCCGCAAGCTTTCTTCCTCTTGCAAGCAATTCAAAAGAAATTGACTTTAACTGTCCTTTATGTTGTTCTGCCAACGTCCATACTTCTGACAATTGATTCCCTTTCGATATTATATGAGTTCCTTTTCTTTAAGGAATTTCATTAACTCTATCACTGCATCTTTCGTCCCTATGCCCTTATTAGTATCAAATATCTTGCCATTTCTTGTGACTTTTGGTCTTGTGATTTTGACGACTCTGACAGGCGAGCCATCAAGCCCAACGAGTGATCTATCGACACCCATATCATCAGGTCCCCAGACAGGGATCTCCTTCGATCTTGCGTTTTGCTTCCCTCTGAGAGTTGGCAACCTTGGATAGCTTATCTCTTTAACGACAGTCAAAAGACAAGGTATAGGCAATTTTAACGTCTCATATCCTTCCTCTGTAAGCCTTTCTATTATTATATGACCGTTTTTGATCTCTTTAATTCCGCTTGTGTAGGTTGCTAATGGCAAATCAAGAAAGGCGGAAATGCCGGGACCGACTTGCCCTGTATCTCCATCAGTAGCGCGAACACCAGTAATTACAAGATCAAATTGACCTATTTTTTCTATGGCTTTTGATAGCGCATAAGAAGTAGCCCATGTATCAGAACCAGCAAAAGCCCTATCTGATACTAAAAAGCCATCATCACAGCCCATTGATATTGCCTCTCGTATGGCTTTTTCAGCGTTCTTTGGACCCATAGAGATCACTTTAACGCTTCCGCCATGTTCTTCTTTTAGCTGTAATGCGATCTCTATGGCATATAGATCAAGGGGATTTATGATGCTTTCAACGCCTTCTCTGACAATAGTGCCTTTTTCCTCGTCAATTTTGACGTTTCCCGTTTCGGGGACTTGCTTTATCGGGACGATTATATTCATTGGATTATACATGGACAACCTTACTATTTATTGTAATATTTATGTTGCAATCTTTTAAATCATCGCCCAAGCCTGTTTCAATGCCCTTTTTGCATTGGCGATGACGATCTCACTGGATTCATTTGGCAATGGCTTAACCTCAAAACTCATAAATGGCTGACGTTCTCCATTAAGAAAACCTATATCTATAAACGCTTTTAGGAATTCGGCTAGTTCGTAAATATCATTTTCGCCGTCTTCAATGCCAAAACGTGGATGAGCATCACCATAAGCAGGATGACCTTCTTTCATAACGCAGTTGCCAACGTGCAGATGAACGACATGATCTTTGACATACCAAGCGCATTCCTCTGGCGATTCCTCCAATAATGGCAAATGCGAAAGGTCAACCATCAAGCCGAAGTTTCTGCGATTAACTGCATTGGCAAAGTCTGCCGCAAGTTCCGAAGGACCTATCAGCGACTTTTTGTCAATCTCATTATCAAATGTTTCAAGTGCGATCCCCATGCCCTTTATCTCTGCATAGTCACAAAGTTCCCTAGTCGTCTTGACAAGGGCATCAAAACCCGCTTCCCTATCTTTATCCCCAGGGTCTTTCCCACTCAAGAAAGCCATTCTTTCAGCACCCATGAATTGCGCTTCGTCAATACATTCTTTCAGGACGGAAACAGCCTTTTTGCGCTCATCTTCATCTAATGAATTTGGATTCAAAGGTGTTGATAAGACGACAGGTTGCGCTCCATATCCAACAGCAAGTCCGCTACTAACAAGAATTTCTTTCGCCTTTGCTCTAATTTCTGGGTCTTTGATCCTCGTTATCTCTATCGCTGTAAAGAAATCGTCTTCAGCGATCTTTGTGATAGTCTCAATGATGGGACCTTCGCCCTTCATCGTTGTTGGATATGCCATAAAATGAATTATACCGACTTTCATGTATTTATAAAATGATTCGTGCATTTTTTTATCTCCTCCAATTTAGTAAACTTCGTCATGAGTTCCTATTGTTATTAAATGTATTTCTTCTTCTTTCGTTTCTGAATTTCTAACAAATTCAAAGATAATACGACTATCATAGTCAACACTGCAAGCCCACGTATCTGACAATTTACCTTTTAATTTATGGGTATGCAATATTGAATAAAATGGATTCTCAGCAAGCAAATCAAAAATATGCTGTAATTTTGGTTGGAGTTCTGGTTTGTTCTTAACAAATTGCTTAAAATCACGCTCAAATGATTTATCCCATACAAGAGTTTTCATTCATCCAGAACCTTCATCAAATCAGCCACTGTTCCACGACGCACTTCACCTTTACGATATGCTTCCCTAGCTTCTGCGATCCTTTCTGCTAAGTTAGACCGTTTCTGTTCGATTATATGTTTATGAACAATCTCCAAAATCAACTCTTGATCTTCAATAGATAATTTCTCAATTGTTTCAATAATTTCCTGAAACTTAGAAGTTGTAGTTATTGTTTCACTCATGATTTTCCTCACTCCAATACAGACTTAAATTAAACCGTCAAACTAATAAACCTTTATTTTGCCCTTCCATAACAATATTTTTCAGTTTACCCAAATACATTTCGCAAAGAGTTATTGCATCTTCACTACCAGACCAGTCATCAAACCAATATTTATGAATAATCTTCGCTTGTTCTGGTTCCCTTTTTGTTTCATCTGATTTTTCTGTTCTTTGTTCTATGATATTGCCATCTTTATCAAATACCTCTAATTTTATTGATACAGCAGGTATTGATGGAATTGGTAGATGAATTCCTATTTCGTTCTGTATACTAGAATTCAACGTTTTTACATGAATGTTAATATTTCTTTTATCCCTAAAAAACTTTAATATTGGACTTTTACAAACTTTGGCGTCATACCAGACTTTAATATTAGGATTATTCCTTGATCTTTCAAGAATATATTGTAATACAGAACGAGATGATGTTATAAAGGCACTAAGATTATACTTTAATTCTTTCGTATTTTTTTGACATTCTCTCATTCTCTCGTAAAAATACTCTGCTTCCTCTATTTTATCCAATTCACCCATACGATATCTCCTATACTTTTGGGCATATCAAGCATTAACAGAGATGCTCATAAGTTCTGTTGCAATCAATATTGATGGTTGCCATTTTTACTTATTCCGAAATAAATCAGTGAAAATCCGCTAAATTCGTTTAATCTGCGTTCTA
>Ga0067045_1027864_pt1 | contig 54401 bp, 53 predicted proteins | sample TerdegcTABiofilm_FD_59184 | JGI IMG/M metagenome (GOLD analysis project Ga0067045, IMG submission 59184) | Combined Assembly of (Gp0054472, Gp0054536) Wastewater bioreactor microbial communities from Singapore -Terephthalate degrading...
TGTCCTGTGACAGATGCAGTACTTGATGCATGCATTGGAAGTGATGGATTTGAAAGAAAAGCATATAGCAGTTTTATTGGTATAGATGTAGGTGATATTTGTCATGTGGTTATACTGGGATGGACAGGATACAGGCTAAAGGTGTTATGGCTTGAGGAAGTACTTGCAACAAACAGGGAACGCTTTGAGCAGATAATAGAAACATACAGGGGGTTTTTTGTAATAGATGCAATGCCGTATAAGCCGTTGGCCAAATATTTGTGCAAGAAATACTATGGCTGGGGAGCAATGCAATATTTCAATGCCCAGGAGCTTATCACAAAGCATGAGCGTGATGGCGAAACGGATATACCGGTGGTTAAGCATGACAGGACAACAAGTATAGAGGATATGGTTAGTTTACTGCAGGAAGGTTTTTTCATATTGCCAAATCCAAAAAAGCTCAACGAAAAGGAGCTTGAAGTATTTGAAAAGTTCAAATTCCAGCTTAAAAATTTAGAAAAGGAAAAGGTAGTAGATGCAAAGGGTTACGAAAAAGTGGAATACAAGAAGCATGTTGCAAATCATTTTGGCATGGCATTAAACAGTGCATTTATTGCATTTCAGATAGGCAGAGGTACGTTTACACCACAAGTTAATCCGGTATTTGGATGATACGGAAATTGTTACAACGTTTCAAACCACGAACGGTAGTGCTTGCTGAACAGGCAACACGAGGTCCTTATTTTAGTATATCACGGTTTGGTGACGAAATTGGGGAGATCAATCCTTCATATCCTGTTGAGTTTATTGATATACTGCGAAAGCTTGCGATCATTAATCCAGATGTAAGTCAGACGATTCAAAAGATAACGATGCTTGGTAATTGCGGTCACAGGATAGAACTTGCAGGTGGAACACGGGCAGTAAATAGTGCACTGACTGAACTAAACAGTCTGGCAAAGAATGCATTTCCCAACGATGCCGGACTGGATGGATTTATCAATCAGCAGTTCAGGCAGATATGTATTACGGGAGCATTGTGCCAGGAGACAGTTATTGATAAGCAGTTTGGTGGTGTTGAGATGGTATATCAGGTACCAGCCAAGACCATACGATTTATATATAAAAACAGCAGATATATTCCTGTTCAGCAGGTAGCGGGCAAAACCATTGAACTTAATTCAATGACATTTGTATATATTCCTCTTTTTACTGATGAAGACAGTCCATACGCATTGCCTCCGTTTTTAGCAGCATTGCAGTACTTAATGAGGCAATATGAGCAATGGCAGAATATAGATAGCCTGATGCAGCTATGGGGACTTATGGGTATAACATGGCTTAAGGTAAGTGATAGCCGCTATTTCAATGAAGCACCGCATGAATATGAAAAAAGACTTCAGCAGAAGCTTGAACGATACTTTAATTTGTTTTTAAAAAACATGAAAAAAGGTGTAGCAGTAACAGGTGAAGACATTAATCTCAGTCATCATAACATAAGCAAAGCAGCTGCAGATGTGAGCAGGATTATAGAAGCAACCGAGCAGCAGATTGCAAGTGGACTGGATATTGATCCTGCGATGCTTGGAAGGACATACAGTACTACTGAGACGTATGCAACGGTATGTTACGAAACGCTGCTTGGCAAGATTGCAAACATGCAACGGATGATTAAGCGAGCCAATGAACGGGTTTACAATTTGCATTTAACCATGAAAAATATACCTGCAGAGGCACATATTGTGTTTAATGATATGCATAGCTTAAAGTTACTTGAGAAGGTACAGGCGCAGAACTTAAAGCAGAAGATGGCAATAGAGCGCCGCGATGCGGGTATTATTGATAATGACACGCTTGCCCGTGAATTGGGATACCAGGAAGCTTATAGGAAAAATGATGAGGTATCAGCAGTATTCAGGTACAATACGTCACGGGGTAGATATGAGCTTGAGCGGGAATGCATAGCTGTAAATCCAGGTATTGTGCAGCTTAGTAAAAAAAAAAGTTTGGCGATAGCATAACGAAGATTGAAGAAGGGTACTTAGAGGAGTTCTTTGAAATGTATACAGCACATTACCAGGTTGGGATATCTGGTATTGTCATAGATTTTGATGCTGATGATATACTGACACTTTTACAGGAGAAGATGCAGGTAGAGCTACCGGCTAATGCCGAAGACACAATACGAAAATGGACAGGGAAGGCATATGAACTGGGGCTGGGTCGTGTATGGAGTGATGAAAAATGGAAGGTTGAGGATACAAATGCGCTGGATTTTTTTGCACGGCATGATCAGCACTTTTTTGGGAAGCAGTTTGAGCATTATTCAGGTTTACTCAGAAAAGTAGTTGAGGATGAACTGAAAGGGAAGCGTGCATACAGCAAGGAAGTAGTAACACGGGTTAAAAAAGCGCTTGGTGAAGCGTTTGAGCATCCAACAATAAAGGATTACTATGATTTATGTATACGCAATGCAGTAAACAAATCACGGAATTATGGCAGAATTTTTCAGTATGAGCGGCTTGGTATAGCAACAGTTGAGATAGTGGCGATACTTGATAATAAAACCAGTGCAATATGCAGGGAAATGAACGGAAGGCGCATAGAGGTAAAGATGCTTGCGGATCATGTTCGTGACGTTTTACAAACACCGATGGATGAGTTGAAAGAAAAGTTTGCCTGGCCTACTGCTGAGCAGATACGGAGTTTTGAGGGGTTGAGCACTCAGGAGATTTTAGAGAAGATTAGTTGTAAGCTTCCGCCGTACCATGGCAGGTGTCGTACGACTACGGTAATAACAAAAGATATTGTAGTAAAGAAAAATGGTGGAAATGTTGAGGGCATAATAAGCCAACCAGCGGGAAAAGAACATAAAAAAGCAAGGGAGCGGAAGCTACAGGTTACAAAGTTAACACAGCAGGAATTGCTGGCAAAGGTGGAACAGCAGCGCACCAATGCGTACTGGGATACTGACAATAGTGGGAAACGGTTACGACAGCATGAGGAAAAGCATAAGGAGGAATTCAGCCAGTATCCCTTAGGGTATGAAGAAATTGCAAAAAAGGTGTTGAAAAATTTTGATAGAGTGTTTACTTTTATAGAGGGTACACGCATCAAGTGGGCATTTTATAGTAACGAATACACTGGACTTGTTATTATTGAGGAACGAACTGGAAAGATTTTGACAATGTATAATATAGCCGATATGGAAAAATATTTACAAGAGTATGGTTGGTATGTAGAAATTTTATGACACGATTAGAATATTTAATCAATATCATGGATAACGTTGAAGATCCTGATGGGGATCATGAGCCAAGTTATATTCAGCAATGGCCAATAGTACGTAGTATGGTATCTGAAAATGAGAGTGTACGTCAACAGGATATTCGCTATATTAAGAATGGGGCATTTTTTGCTGAATGGATTAATGAAGAATATGCATCAATTGAACGTCATAATGAATGGTACTGGCACATAGCAACGATTGTTGCGGGGCAATATCCGCTTGAAAGACTGCCAGAACATGTGCGTGATATAGCAGCAAGGTTATACTATGGTGTGAGGGCATGATAGGAAATGATGCAGGCTTTAAGTGGTATAAAGAAGTTTAGCAAAGCAATAATAAGGCCTTTTTTAGGCTTTTTCAAGGAGGGGTATAGAGAACTATAGGGTTATATTTTTAAACAATTTTAAACAGGTTTTATTGCATATAGAAGGCTTTTAATATCATATCACAGACACATACACCTATAACCGATATGCGAGGATTCGTATATCGGTTTTTTATTATGGAGGATATAATGAAGGCACAAGAATTTTTTGCTGAACTGGAAAAGCTTGGTGGCAAGGTTGACGAGAGGCGATTGATAGCTCAATGCAAGCTTGCAAGTCGTTTTTTCCATGCCAGGTTTGAGGATGCCAATGATCCTTTGTATGATAGTGATTCGCTGGTTGAGGATGATACTTATTTGTATGTTAGTTTCAGGGCACTATCAGCCACGCAGTTTTATTGGAACGGTATGTTTTTGGATTTTTCAAAAGAAGGAGTGCTCAAAAAAGCCTACAGACTATTAAAGGGGCAAACGGTATACAGCAATCATGATACGCGGGTTGAGAACTGGGTTGGTGTTGTGGCAAGCAGTAAGTATGATGAAAGCGTAATTCCTGGCATCAATGCACGTTTAAAGCTTACCAAGGAATTTAACCAGAAAATTATAGCGGGGATTAAAGAGGGTGCCATTCATAGTGCAAGTGTGGATGTAGTGTTTAATTTTGAAAAGAGCCATCCGGATCTGGATGATTTCTGGTTTCTACAAGGTGAAGAAGTTGACGGGCAGATTGTACGGGTGATTGCAACCAACATTATAAGCTTTGGCGAGCTGTCACTGGTATGGCAAGGGGCCGACAGCCTGGCCAAGCGCATTGATATACAGGCAAGTGCACAGGGTACGATGCCTGATACTAAAGGAGGTAAATTCATGAAAGTACAAAAGCAATGGATAGCACAATTAGGGGTAGATACTTCAAGGTATGGTGATGGTGACACGGTAGAACTTTCAGAATCAGCTTTAAAGGATATATGTAAAGAAGCTGAAGCCATACTCCATAAAGCCAATGAAAAGGCAGACAGGCTTGAAGGTTTGTTTAAGCTTTTAGAAATTGAGCCAGATGAGAGCGCTGTTACCTTAGCAAAGAAGGATATTGAGGTAGCCAGAAAGGTTGTTGAGGACATACGTAATGAAGCATTAAAGTTTGCAAAGCTTTCTGAAGGCGATGCTTTACCGGATCCAATTAAAGATGCAATTGAACATGCGGGGTACGAACAGGCATCGCAACTCAGGGATGCCTATAGGGCAAAAGCTGAAAAGATTTTCCCGCTAACCTGTCCACATTGTGGAAGCATTGTGCAGAGGGCACGAGCTTCACGGGCTGATGGTGAAATGCCTAATATCAATCCTGATGAATTTAAGATACAATAGGAGGATACCAATATGGCTTTTGAAATATCTTTTAATGGAATTAATGATTATGCAACGTTTGAACTTGGTGCCGGTATACAACGGGGTATACATGAGGGGTTCCCGGTTAAGGTAAGTGCAAATAAGACGGTTTCGTTATGCAATGCTGAAGATAAGTTTAGCGGTGTTCTGGTAACCATTGAAAAGGATAATACATGTGGAGTTGTCAAGGAAACTGGTTACATTACCCTTCCCTACAGCGGAACTGCTCCACAGGCTGGTGAAGACAGAGAGCTTGTAGCGGATGGTAACGGTGGCGTAAAAATACCTGCTACTGCCGGTACAGGGAAGCTGTACCGTATTGTTGATGTTGATTCAACCAACAAAACTGTGACATTGAGGTTGGGATAAGGAGGAGTAACTATGAAAATAGAAAAGGTAGCATTATCACGTGAGATGTTTGATGAAGCACGCGAAACTGGTGTAAGTTTCAAGGAAATTCTGGAGCGTGAAGCAAGAAAGCAGGGAAAATTTAGTGATGAACTTGCTGCAAAAGGAATGGATGCATTTGCGCAGCAGCTGGCTGCACGTGATTTAAAGTTATCCGGTGCACATGCAAGTCTGGTTGACGATTTCTTTAAAACTGACGACTCCAGAATTCTTTTTGTGGAAACAATAAATGAATTTGTACGGTTGGGGATGCAGGAACAGCTGGAAAGTTTTGCATCCTTTCAGGATATTGTTGCTACCCGAACAGGGATAGTTGGCAGTGTATATCAGGGTGCTGAAGTTAATCTGGACACATCAACGGCAACTGCGTTACGCGTTGGTGAGAGGGGTACATTCCCTAAAGTGACAATAAACTTTAAAGATAAGACAATCACCTTGTTTAAGATTGGCTATCAGATTGAAGGGACATATGAAGCCATACGCCGGATGCGCACCAATGTATTTGGCACTGCAATGAAGGTGATTGGCAGAAACTTAGCACAGAGCAAGATAGCAGTTGCAATCGATGTGTTAATAAACGGTGATGGCAATGGCAATCCCATCCAGTCCATTAATGCACAGACAGCCGGAACTTTAACCTATGCAGATATCGTAGCTCTGGAAGAAAGCTTTGAGGATTTTGCTCCTAATGTGCTCATTTCAGATACTGCCATGCGAATTGCATACAGGAATTTACCTGAATACAAAGATTCAAATGGCCCAAGTATGATGGACGCTCCAAAGAAATGTAAGGCAGTTCCTTCAGGATGCATTATAGCTCTTGATAACCGTGCAGCTCTTGAAGAGGTATATGAGAAAGGAGCAAGTCTTGTTGAGTATGACAAGATAATAACGCAACAGATAGAAAATGCAGTTGTAAGTGAAGTATGCGGGTTTGCAAAGCTTTTCACCGGCGCAAGCAAGATGCTTGTAGTATAAGGAGGCAGTATGGATACAATTAAGGTTAAAGTGCGTGATGATATTGTTACCAGAGGTGGTGGTTTTTATGATATTGCAGGCAAGCAAAAAATTATGCCTCAAAAAGCTACGGAAGTCATTGAGGTAAAGGAAACACCTTTTGTACGCAGCAAGATTGCAACGGGTGAACTGATTGTGGTGTCACGAAAAAGTATAAGGGAAGACATAAAAGAATTCAAGGTGTTTGTTAATGATAAGTTCATCAAAGCAATCCCTATTGATGGCAGTATGGATGAAAAAGATGTCCTTGAGCTTGTGTATAGCGACAAAATGATCATCAAAGCCATTAATGACAGGGATATTATGGCGGTTGAAAAGACTGATACAAGTATTACCATACGGACGAAGTAATGCTCAATACGATTGATACAATAGCATTACACTGGCCTGCAGCGGCACTCACTTTATCAGAAGATGCCTATACAGCATTTCTGAATCATGAAGACATGTATATAGAGAGCCGTTTAAAAAAATGGGTTGGCGAGGAGGCATACGAGGATGCTAAGAAATCCATGCCTGCCAACCCACTGCGGGCTAATTGCTTAAAGGAAGCAGAGATGAATTTATTTCATGTCTCGTGTTTAGAGAAACTATGGCGTGATTGCAGTATGGGCAAAGAAAAATCTGTGACATTACCTTCAGGGATGTCAGTATCATTAACCAATTTGACCGAGACTGAGTACAAAGCATTGATTCAACAGTACCTTGATGAAGCGTATAGAGCTTGTGAGGAATACATATGTTTGTAAGGGAGCAGTACAGTACCCAAACATTAACGCGGGTATTTACTGAACTTTGCCGGCAGGATTTTATTGTATTAAAGCATCAAAGTAATCCTGGCAGGTTGAATATTGAAAAAGAACTATCGTACACTCCCATCCTTGCTACTGGTGATGTAATTTTTTCACATAAAACAAAGCAATCAAAAGCTGGCATGGTAATGGAAGGGGATGCAACTATATACGTTACGAAAAAGCAATTTGATGCATGTAATATTACTGTACTGGATAAAATCAATATTGGAGGTACTATCCAAAACAATACAGTACAGGGAGGCTCATCATACAAAATTAAGGAAATTAAGTATGATGCTTTTTTAGGTAGCAAGCCATTTATTGGACTTATACTGGAGAAATTGCCATGGGATTAAATTTTACAGGCAATTGGGATTTTTTTGATAATGCAAAACATATAGATACTCACATACGGGAACATATGGGAAATGCGCTTGAAACTGCTGCAGAAATAGTTCGGGCTAATGTGGTAAAGGGCATCCGCGATCAGAGGTATCCATTTGCACCACTTGCACAGCGCACGAAAGAATATAAGCAGATGAAAGGGCTGTCACCTCTTATTCTTATTGCAGAGGGTGATTATTTAGCTTCCTTTACCACAAAAAAAGTTAGCTGGGATGAAGTTCATATCGGTAGCAATCATCCACAATCGAGAGCACTTGAATTTGGGTATGAGCCACGGGGATTACCTGCCCGTCCTCACCTGGGGTTGGCTTTAGCTGAAAGTACTCATGATGTAATGAGCACACTTAGGGATGCATTTGCAACAATGTTTACTGGGTTGATTGAATGATACTGGATCATTTACAGTACTTTAAGGATATTATTGAAAACAGAATTAGCATTGATGGTGAATTAGTGTTGCAGGGTAAACTTTTTGAATTGTACCCACAACCAGCAACGCTTGTAGCATCAATTCCGTGTGCAGTCATTGGTCATAGAATTGGTAATGCCAATATAACTGGTGGCATAGACAAACGCATTGTTTCAGATGATGTTATTCTTACCCGTGAACTTATCATAACCAATCATCCCTATCAGATTGATTTTTATAGCAATAATATATATGATTTTTTTGATGAAGGAAGAACTGGCATTTTAACCCAGTTTTTGACTGAAGTATGTAGGCGTCCTTACCACATATGCAATGATGGTAGAGTTATAAAAATCCAACCGGGCATTTTTGGATTACTTGATGATCCGGAACTTATTAACGAAGGGCCTTATAAAGCATTCTGTCAGGTACAGATTATTGATGCCATATATGCCAAACAAACTGTACCAGGAATAACTGCATTTCAATTACATGAAGGAGGAATGTATGAGTGATAAGGAAGTAAAAGACGTAATGGAAGAGAAAAAAGAAATACGTCAGGTGAAAAAGACATTTGACGAGCTTGTGAAGGAAAATGGATTGCAGCCAGCTGTTGCACGAGCTTTACGAACAATGGTAAAAGTACAAAATAATGGGCTTGTTTCAGCTGGTGAATTTGCACGAGCTTTGAAACAATTTAATGGAATGCGACCAAAATAAGGAGGTAAACTATGATACAACCGGTAACATTAAATGTTGTAGATGGTGGCCTGGGATATGGATTAACAGGTACTGATGGGTTACATGTTAAGATTGGTATAGCTGAAAAAGGTGATACGAATAAATTATATAGCATAGGAAGCAAACAGGTTGCCAGGAATACGTTTGGCAAAGGTCCACTGGTTGATAGTGTAACGTATCACTTTGACGAAGGGGGTATCAAATGTTTTGCATTGCGGCCTGATAACGATATCGCCGGAAGTATTGGACAGATTACACATTCGGGAAGTGGGTCTGCTACCATGCAAGCCACCGGTACTCCGACAGGTGCACGCCAGTTTGTCATAGAAATAGTTACTGGCGGTGCATGTGAAACGGCAACATATCGATGGAGCGAAGATGGCGGAATTAATTTTTCAGATATTTACACGACACCTGCATCAGGTACTCCGATTCAATTGTCATGTGGAATAAGTATCAGTTTTAGTGGTACTGGGGATTGCTTTGTTAAAGGTGACCGGTATAGTTTTAGCACAATTGCTCCACAGGCAAGTGCTGTTTCATTTCTGAATGCGTTAGATGCTGTAAAAAATCAGTATAATCCTGATTCTGCAGCCTATACATTTATTCATATTGTCGGAGGTTTTGAACGGTCATTCTGGGAAGCCGTAAAGGCAAAAGAAGAAGAATTTGAAGATAAACGTATTTTTGTACGGTTTATCCTGGAATATCCTCCAAAAGACGAGCAAACCTCAATAACTGAATATTTACAAACCATGATAGATGAATGTAAGCTGTTTACTTCCAAAAAAATTGGCATCGTTGGGGGGAGACTACGCTATGGAAGTGATACAGAATACAAATCTGCTGCTATTTTGCTATGCGCAAAATTAAGTCAATGCAAAGTAAATGAGCATCCAGGATATGTCCGTAAGTATGCATCTAAAATAGCTACTGAAATAGAATTCTGGAATGAAATGGAAGAATATGTAACTGATCTGGATGATGCAAATGTCATACTGGCAGTTAAATATGCAAATTGGCCGGGTATTTATATCAAGAAGGATCATTGCATGGCAGCTGCAGACAGTGACTATCAAACCATTCACCAGGGGAGAGTTATTGATAAAGTCTGCAGGATAGCATATCAAAAGATTATGCCATTTGTCAATGGTGTAGCTGAAGGTGGTGAAAGTGGTATTGATAGTCTGATTGCCGAAATTGATGCAGCCATCAATAGCTCAATGCGCATTCCAGGAGATGAGGAAATTGTAAAACATGAAATTGAAATAGATCCAGATCAGGATTTATCCAGCGGTGAACTTAAGGGGCAGATACATATTTATCCTACAAACATTATGGAACGCATCACCATTGATATTGGGTACAGAAAAGAATAAGGAGGTAAACACATGCAGGAAACATATAGCTTTAAGGATTATACAGCCACTGTTATGGGACGGACTATCGTTGGGCTTGATAGTCTGGATTATGACCATGAGATCAAGGTTGAAGTGCATTATGGGAAAGGTCAGGAACCTATTGGGTATGGCGAAGGAGAACTGAAAGGGAGTGGGAAAATGAGTGTATTGCTTGAAGAATACGAAAAGCTTGTATTAGCGGCTTCTGCTGTTGGTGGAGATCCCTTAAAGCTTCCGCCGTTTCCAATAGTAGGTTTATTGGTTAAAAGCAATGGGAAGAAACTGAAAGAAATATTACCGTTGGTAAAGCTTAAGAAAATTGGGCAAAAACGCAAAGTGGGTGATACCAAGTTTCTTGTTGATATTGATTTTGAATTGTTGGCAATGCCCAAAACCATTCCACTATAATTTTGCAAGGAGGATATATGGCACGTATTACAGATAAAATTTACAATGAGTTGCTTCCAAAAATTGAAAACTGGAAACAGTTATATCCTGAAGTGATAATGATTCAACTGAGCCAGGATGAATTTGATGGGATTTTTAGGGTCCCAACGCTTGAAGACATTAAGCTTGCAAACAGTGCTCAAAATGACATTGATAAAAACAGGCAGCTTGTCCTGAGCTGCATATTATACCCTGAACCTGATGTATTTAACCAGTTATTGCAGAAACGGGCTGGCATTATCACTCCAATTGCAACGAAGCTCATTGAAGCCTGCGGTGTAACGCAGGAGGCAATAGTAAAAAAGTTGTAGAGGATCGTCACCAGGAGCTTTTGCAAGATGCAAGTATTGTACTGGTACGGAAATACTTCCCAACTGTTGATTATGATGCACTTCCATTTGAAGAACAGATCAAAATACGGGTTGATGCATTATACCTGGAACAGCGGGAACTGCAAAACCTGGCTGAGCTACTCATTAAGCTACTTGGGGGATAGATGGATCAGGTTTATAAATTAGGAGCTGTTTTAACACTTAAAGATTACGTAAGCTCACAGTTTGATAAGATTACCAGTAGTGCTGAAAAATTAAAGGGGAAATTTCAAGAGCTTGATACCGGTATTACAACATTTGAAACACGAATGAAACAGCTAAAATTTGGCGCCAGCATGGTTGCAGTAGGTACCAGTATGGCTTTATTTAGCAAACGCTTGATTGATGCAAGCAGAGAAACGTCGCAGCTACAATCGCATCTACAATCATTAGGTATTAGTGACGAAAACATCAGGAAAGTTACTCAGGCAGCTATGCTGATGAGCAGTAGCTTCAACGTTACACGTAATGAATTTATTGATGCTGCATATGATATTAAAAGCGGTATTGCAACCATAAATGATTCAGAACTTGGCGCCTTTACAGCAATGGTTGCAAAAACTGCTGCAGCAACAAAAGGAAATACAAAAGAGCTGGCAAGTGTTTTTGGTACCATTTACAATCAAAATAGGAAAATGTATGCTCAGCTTAGTGATGAAAAGTTTGGAGAACTGATTGCCAACTCATTGGCATTTGCAGTGCAGCAATATAAAACCGAAGGGAGTAAGATGCAACAAGCCATTGAGAGCGTCAGCGGTGCTGCAGCAGCTGCTGGTTATGATATTGCAGAACAATTTAATATTCTTGGTATGCTCCAGAATGTTATGCAACCAGGAGAAGCTGGTACAGCTTTCAGAGCTTTTGTCAGTAAAGCGCACGAAGCCAGCCAGAAGTTAGGCATTTCGTTTGTCGACGCTAAGGGTAAACTGCTTCCAGTAGTTGATATCCTTGATAAACTAAAAGCAAAATATGGTGAGACAGTTGATGAGGCTGAAAAACTGGAGTTAAGTAAGGCTTTTGGAAGCGAAGAAGCTCAGAAGCTATTTGTTAATTTATGGGATAAGACTGATTTACTTAGAGAAAATATTGAAAAGCTAAGAACTATGAAAGGTGCTGAGCTTGTTGATGCAATGGCAAAAGCAAATATTGATAATATAAATACAAGCCTGGTAACGCTTTCGCATACCTGGGATAATTTCAAATCGACACTTGGCAGTGGTATTGGATGGGCGTTAAAACCATTTATTGACGCTTTAAAAGGAGGCCTTGAATACCTTGTTGAAATTGGTAACAAGTACCCGACATTATCAAAAATAATCGGTATTTTTTTATCCTTGGGTAGTGCATTGACTATTGTAATAGGTGCTTATACAACACTAAAGGCTATTACCGGTTTGTATGCACTATCACAAATCGCTGCTGGTAATACTACTCAGATAAGCACTCTTAAATTACTATGGCACAAAACTGCAACCCTATCTTTAGCTGTAGCAAAAAAAATTGCTACAGGTGCTGTATGGCTTTACCTGGGTGCTTTAAAGGTTGGAAATATTTCATCTTTTATTGGCGCACTTGTACTTCAAAAAGGGATTGTACTTGCAACAGCTGCTGCAACAAAAATTGCTTCTGTTGCTCAATGGTTGTTTAATGCTGCGCTATGGGGATGTCCTGTTATGTGGATTGTTGGCGGTATAGCTTTAATTGGAGCAGGAGCCTACTTGCTTATAAAACACTGGAATAAAGTTGCAGCCTTTTTTGGTGAATTATGGAATAGTCTTAAATCGATGGTTGGGAAAGCTATAAGCTTTGTATTGGATGCAGGGAAAAAACTCATTGATGCATTATGGAACGGCATTAAATCTTCATGGAATAAACTTAAAAATGGCATACGTGATGTTTTTGGTTCCATAGCGAATTTGTTTCCTCATTCAGACGCAAAAGAAGGACCTTTTTCAAAACTCACTCTTTCAGGACAGGCATTGATTAAAACATTTAATACCGGGATAGAAATAGAAGCAAAGAAAAAAGTTGCAGTAATTCCGTATATGCAAAAAACGGTTGAAACAATGCAGGCAAAACCTTCTGCGCAAATAAATCGCAATGCTTCAAGTTTCGTCATTAATGTGGCTCATTTAATTGGGAATTTAACAATTCAAAATGAATCGAAAAATGGTACTCTGCAATCACTTGCTAATGCTATGGCTCAAGCTATTATGCAGGAAATCATGAGGTATTCTCATGCTTGATTACGGATTACAAATACATGGATTGCCTTTGTCAGCCTTATCCAAAGAACTTGTCCCGGTTATTATTGGTACATATAAATTCCCATGTGGTTGTCTTGTAGATATAAGTGGAAGTAAAAATATTATAGTAACTTCTATACCAGGCAGGAGTGGAAGTATTAAGGAATATGCAGGCTTTAACGATTATATCATTACCGTTCATGCAGTCATACAATCGTTAACATTTGATTTGGTATATGATGAATTAAACAGAATTATTGCCTTGTGGCAAATGGAAGAAAGTCTTCGAATTTTATGTCCAAAAACAGAATTATATGGAATCCAGCAGGTAATTTTTGAAAGTTTTGATCATCCAGAAACAAAAGGAATGGAAGCAACCGAAATACTGACATTGAGATTTTTATCAGACAGCGAATTTGATATAGAGGTGGAGTAATGCGGTATACCATCATTGACACCTACACAACAAAAGCTTCTGATACAATATACAAAATAGCAATCCGGTATTACTATGTATGGTACTTATGGAGAATCATCTATGATCCCAATAAGGATATTTTAGGGGAAAATCCTTATTACATACCTCCCGGTAAAACAATACATATTGTAGGTCTTAATACTGAGCCAATTATTCATACTGTAGAAAGTGGCGATACATATCAACATCTTTCAAAAAGTTACTATGGATCATCATTGTTTTTTATTGATATTGCCATTGAAAACAATTACAAACATTTAATTCCAGGTGACAGTTGTATTATCCCTGCACTTGTGTCAAAAGAACATCTTACTAAAGCGGAGAAATTGCGTGCTCTGCTTAACACATAAACTATCTATTGGTGGATACAATTTTCCTGCTGTTAATCAGGTAAACTGGACTTCAAGTCGAGAAGGAGGTGATACAATAACTATAAAATTGCCTAAATATAAACGATTGAGCTACCGTGCAATTCCTGAAGGTACTAAGGTTGAATTCTGGTGTGGTTATACTCAGTATGGTATGAATCTTGAATTTGAAGGATTTGTCAGGGAGGTATCTCCTACGCAACCATTTACAATCATTGCAGAAGATTACTTTTATTTTCTTAGGAGAGAAGTAATATCTAAAACATTTACCAACATGACGTGTGGTGAAATTATTAAGTATATTTGTAGTCCATACCCAATAGATACCGGATATATACATTCCGGTATTAAAATTAAAAACAGAAATTATTTTTCAAAAACCAAGCGATTTATTGTTAAAGATTTAGCAACATTATGTGGGTTTGATGTTTTCTTTGTAGGAAGTGTTTTACACTTTGAGAAGCCATTTTCAATGACACAAAAAAGCATCCCTGTATTCACATTTGGCAAGAATGTAATTGAAGATGATATATATTTTTCACCTGATCCTGAGTATGATAAAATTATTCTTATATCTGAGCAAACTGATGGCAGCGGAATGGTGTATACAGCTCAATATGGGAATGGTCAAAGAGTTAAAACTATGTATATTGAAGACATTCCCCAAAATGAAATTAAATCCAGAGCAAAAGAACTGTATGATGAAATCACATACAATGGTTTTAAGGGAAGTATCATTACCTTCGGTTATCCGAGTGTAATGCATAGCACAAAAGTAAAAATTACTGATGATAGATATCCCGAAAAGAACGGTTATTATTATGTGGATAAAGTTGAAAAAGAATATGGAAGCAATGGTTTCAGGCAAAAAATTTATATAGGGAAAAAGGCATCATGACTTTGATTGAGGCAATACAAAAAGCAGCTTTTTTACATCAAAAAATTGATATGACTTTGACCCGTGCCATTGTTAAATATGTTGATGAAACACAATTAATTGCCCGTGTAGTTCAATATGCTAATGAATCACCTGAATTTATAGCCACATTACAAGCTATTTCAGAGAGTACTTTTGTGCTTATTCCTAAAATTAATAGTGTCGTTGTTATTGGTTATATTAATAATTCACCTAACCAGGCAGTGATTCTGCAATACTCAGAAATTGATAAAATAATATTCAATACCCACAGTAAATGTACCATTACATGTAATCAATCAAAGTTTGAAGTATACCCTGACTATATTACTTTACAGTCCCAAAATGGTAATATCATGATTGCTGATGGTGTTACTATTGGTGAAGGATCTGAGCCTATGGTCCTTGGTAATGCATTACAACAATGGGCTCAAAGCGTGGATACGGCTTTGTCTGCCATTATTGCCTGGGGAGCAGGAGTTACTCCTCCACTTTCAGGAGTTGTCCCTCCTCAATGGAATAGTGCAATTTTATCACAGAAAAATAAGGTATCATGAATGTCTTAGGCGATGATATTAAATTGGAAAACGGTGATATAACCTTTATACCCGGCAGTGGTGATGTAGATACTGCATACGGTATTGACTGTCTTATTCAGGACATTATAGAAGAATTAGAATTTCCATATCTTGATGATCCTGATCACCCTGATAGGGGCAATGCTTTATATTGTGTTAATGTATCTGAGAATAGATTTTACATTGAAAAATTATTTATTAAGCAGGAACTCACCAGGATTTTGAGTCGTGATCCGCGGATAAAAAAGAATTCAATAACCATAACGATATCATCTAACAATGGGTATATTGTTGCATCAGTATCATTTATTACAATCACTAATAATACCATTGATAATCTTGTGGTACCATTAGGAGTAGTACAATGAAGTTATCGTATACATATGACGAAATAAAATCAAAAATACTAAACGAAATTAATAATGATTCGGAATTGCGGAAAGTTTTTTCTATTAATCTCAATGTTGTTGGTAAATTGCGTGCTATTATAGAAGCCATTGCACGTACCTTTTATATGTTTTTATCCGATGTTCTTTTAGAAATTTATAACAATATTTTTGTATCTACTGCTGACGAGCAGGCACTTGTTCTGCACCTTGCTGACAGAGGAATGACGCCATGGAAACAGGCTGCTAAGGCAAGTGGTACAGTACGTATTGGTAGCAGTTCTCAACCAACTACTGAGATTACTATTCCCCAGTTGAGTATGGTGAAAACAAGTGATGATAAAATCTTTATCATCCAGCAAGCTGGAGTAATCAATAATCAAACACCAATGGATTCCCGTGGGTATTATACCGTATCCCTGCCTATTGTTTCACTTAATGAAGGTAGTATATATAATGTCATACCAGATACTATCACCCAACTTGTGCATGATATTCCAGGTATTGATATTGTGTACAATGAAGAACCTACTTCTGGTGGCCGAAATAAAGAAACAATCGAGGAAGTACGCGAACGTATACATAAACACGATGTAGCATTACAGCAAGGAACCAAAGCATGGTTTGAAGCTAAAACTCTTGAGTTTGAATTTGTATCAAAAGTGCTTGTTGTTCCCCGATATGTAGGAATGGGAACAGTTGGTATTGCATTTTTAACTCAAAACGGAATACCTACTACTGAAGAAAAACAAATCATACAGGATTATTTTAATAGCGAAGATATTGATCCTGCAGGTGCATGGCATGTGGTTATTTTTGATATCGATATCTTTACCTGGAATGCAACCATTAAAGTTTACTATGAAGATAGAGAACCTGATGATGTGGAACTGCTCAATGCATTAAATTCATATTTTGCCACGTTAACCCTTGGAGAGGATATTATTGAAGATCAAATTAAATCATCATTAATTGTAAACACCTGTGTTAAAAAAGTTGATATCCTTGAACATAATGGATTTGTCGTTTCACAATATGCATTCCCGGTTTTAGGTACAATTACTTTTTTGAAGGTTCAATATGCTGAGGTATAACTTTGATTTTGATTCAATGCTATGGCAACATATGCGCAATAGTATCACACGTAAAGGGAAACACAGTATCTGGTATAAACTTTTATATGCACTTTCTGCTTTTTTTGTCACTTTGTTTGAAAGTGCTGATTATATTTACAGTAATATCTTTTTGCAATCCATGGATATTGAATCCTTACGTAAGGTTGCAAAGCATTACAATCTTGTTCAACTGCCTGGTGAATCTCTTGATGATTTCAGAACCAGAATTCAGGTATACAGATCATTATTGTCTGAATATTGCAGTGTCAAACTGATCAAACGTATTTTTATGATTACATGTGGTGTTGAACCCTCAATTTTGCAATATAGCGATTATTCAGTATTTACTATTGGTGTTACCCCTTTAGGTGAAGGTGTTTGTATCCATAGCTTATATGGAAAATTTATATGGAAAGCCATTTTACCTGATTTATCAACGGCTGCTATTAATCGTGAACTAATCAAACAGCTTATAGATCAATTTAACATTGCTTCAAACGATTTTATTATCATTGAGCAACGTGCTGAAGGTGATTTTATCTGGTGAAAGGAGGTATTGTCAATGGATCAAAATTATATTGGTATTGAAGGTTTAGAATATCCTGCAAATGGAAGTAAACTTTTCCAGGAAGATTTTATTAAAGAGCAACAAGCTATTGGTAAGGAAATAGTTGCCAGAGGAATGGATTTTATTTCTAATGGAATCCTGCATGGTTTTGAGGTTACTCCTTCTTCTACTGGTAACGTTTCTGTAAGTCCTGGTGTTGCATATGATTCTTCAGGTAGAAGGATGGAATTTGATGGTATTGAGAATTTTCAACTACCAGATCCATGGTATGGTGCAATTGTAGCGCAACATCAATGGATTGAGGAGCCATATACTCCTGAAGGTGATTACCAGCAAAAAATTATGCGCCGACACAACACAAATATTGTTCTTTACAGTTTAGAATATGACCAGGAATATAATGAACAACCCAATGAGATTATATTAGCATATGGGTTTCGTTCTAATACATATGTATATATCTTAGATAAAAGAGTTTTCTGTAAAAACAAAATGCCATTTAGTAGTTGTCAGTTGCCATGTGATAATACGGTGGAAAAATATGATGTTGTCACCATGAAAAATGGAGAACTTACAAAAGCAGTATTTCTTAATTTACTACATTCTTTTACAATAAATGTAAACGGTTCAAATCTTGATATTGCTTTTTTTGATATAGATAAATGCATCATTGCGTATAGTGATTCTGATAACAATAATTATGGCACAGCCATTTTATGTAATGTTAATGATGGCAAAATTGTGCCTTACTATAAATTAGTATTTAAAACTTCCGGAGTTTCAAATATCAAAATTATAATACCTGGCTCGGGATATAAAGATTGCATAATTTTTTATAAAGATGCTGGCAATAACAGCTATTTAACTGCAACTTATTTGGTGATTAAAGATACAATTATATCTGTAAAAGACACAAAAACAGTGCTTACCTCTTCCGTTGGTGAATATAGAGCTTGTATTGATGGTGTTGTTATAAAAAAATCCGATAATTCGTTAATATATAAAAGTGTAAACGTTGGTAGCGGTTTATTATCTATTGGCAGTGAAGTTTTAATTGATAGCAGTGTCGTATATTTACATAATGTTGTTTATTTGAATGGTAAAAAAATAATAATTTACGATAAAAATGGAATAACAGCCCGGATTTATGATGGTACACTGGGAGATCCTTATTCAATTCCAGTTTTTAAAAGCATCATCCCGATAAGCAATTCTCAGTTAATAATGTTATATGATAGTAGTTATATTGCTTTAATTTCTATTAATGGATATGAAATCACCATAAGCGAAGCTATTAACATTAACATTGGCTCTTACTATATTTTACTTCCTTTGTCTAATAAATACTTTTTTTGCGCTGGTATGGGTTCTTATCATTACATTATAAAATTAAATCTTGATGATTTAACGTTGCTAAAAAAAGTTAGTTTTACTTTTAATTACAATTTTTATAATAAATCTATTATTTATATCCATAATAATATGATTTTTACATTTGACACAGATTATAATCCTAAACTATTATCATTTCAATTTAATAGCAAATTTGATGGTTTTGTTATTAACGAATACAATAACTACGCGAATTTCATAGGTTTTGTACCAAACACAATCTGCCCTAATCCAATAGAAGCAGATAATGTATATATTAATTTTGGCTTGTTTGATGATGAACCTGCTGGACCAGTATTTAATTCATTAACACAACCTAAAAACTATTTAGTTGGCAAGGCCATAGATGAAAATAATATACAAATGCTTTGTTTAGAATTTTAAATTGACATTAAGCATTGAACTATTTTTTTATTTGCATTAATTTGGTTTTTTCATTTTTCAATTGCGGTTACATATAATTAATGCTTCCTTCTTCCTATACCAACACAGAGATAAACGTAACGGATAACCCACTGCCGGCAATAAACCATTCATCAGTAACCATCCACAATGACCCAATTATTAATGCAAAAGCTGGTATCAAGCATTCTTTTTCAGAAAAATTTGAATGTATGGCTGGTACTGCATTTTTTCATTTTATCAATACCGAAGGGAGTTCCAAAAGTTATGGAAGGGGTAAATTTAACTTAGTAGTACTAACCTTAGGCTCAAATTACTCATTATCGCCTACAATTATCCTTTCTACCATTATATTACTGACCAATGGCTCTTTTGAATCGTATTATCATGCAGAAGATACTATATCTCTGGATGCAAAAACAAAGACAACATCATGGAATATAACCGTTGGCGCAGGTCTATCATATAGATTGTAATGTTCTACAACACATATTCTTGCTTATGAATAAGGGAACTTTTAAAAACTGTTTTCTCAGATATTCCCTTGTGGGCACAAAAAAATAGGATAAAACTGCTTTCTATTATATGAATTATTCCGGAAGAAAGCAGTTTTTAAAGGTGCCCATAATCTCTAATAAATGAAGCTACCCTCCGTGCAACCACTCTGCCTTCTTCACCACGGGTAATACCATGGCTTTTTGAATACACCATGGTAAATTCCTTCTTTTCAGAGGGGATCTTCATAAACATTTCAAATGCACCCTTTGGGTCCACAGTCTTATCCCCTGCACCCTGCATAATCAACACTGGTATATGTATATCTGTCAGACGCTTTTCCACAAGGTTCATTAATGATTCCATTTGGTGAATACCCGAAACAGGATTTCGCAAATAGTTGATATCTGGGTTATCCGGATGATTGGGAATATAATCCAGTCTGCCAATTTTTTTTATTTTTAAAAATGAAAGAAATTTATTCCAGGTATCCACTACGGGAGCAAGGCCTGCAGCAATATTCTGTAATCGGTAGGGTGCGCTGATTGCTATTGCTCCCTGTAATGCATCTTTTTTATTTGCAGCATGTAAAAGTGTAAGACCGGCACCTGTTGAGAATCCACACAAAAATATTTTTTGAGTACTATTCTTTACAACAATGTACCCTCTATTTACCGATTCATACCACTCTTCAAAGCTTCGCGTTGCTAAATCCTCAGGTGAGGTACCATGACCCCGCAATCGTGTACAATACACTGTATACCCTTTTTTATACAAAAATTCAGCTAACTGTCGCATCTCTTCAGGTGCTGCCATATATCCATGAACTAGCACAATTCCAGTGTTAGCAAACCATCTTTTTTTATACAAAGGCATCCCAATATGTTTTGGCTTTGTTTCACCCTGTTTAAAAAATTCTTTATAGTCTTTTTCAAATATCTCTATATCTCTTTTATAAAAACTTTTGACCAGCTTACGCCGTATACAAAACATCGGTGTAAAGAAAACTCTATCAAGCTTTTTAACCACCTGATCTAACGGCTCAATCTCATTTTTTAAAACTTCAACAATATTATCTTTCCGTATGGTGTGGAATTCATACAGTCTGGAAAACTTTTCCTTATTTTTATATATAATCCCATCCTTAATTGAAATTAATCCTTCAGATTTTGCTGCATCTATAAAATCATTGTATCTTCCATGAGGATCATCGGTTAATAGATATCCCTGTTTCAGCTGAAGTGACGTGTGGCATGTAGCTAAATTCAATTTTTTTACAGCTTCTATTGCACAATACGCTTTAGTTTTAAAATCAGTTTCTTTAATGCTATTCTTTGTTTTAGTCAAAAAATACGAAAATATATGATCATGATTAAGGGTTGTCATACCATAAATATCACGCATATACCGGTACATAATATCAATTGCTATCTTCCTGAGTAACACATCAGATTGTAACTCTTGCGGATCCAAATACAATTTCCTGCTTTTAATTTTTTGTTTTGCAAGATAGCTTTTTAAATACGGGCTTATGGCAATGGGATTACCAAAATTAATATCAATATCAACTCCTTCAACGAGCATTGTCCCTTCAACTTCAAGTTCCTCTTCAATACGCTCTGGCAGGGATTTAACCAGTTTGTTTGCAATTTTATTGATTACATTGGCACGCGCTCTGATTGGGAAATAGGTAATATTAACAGGTACTATATACGTTTCCTGGTTTGTTATGTGCGATAGTTCCTGCTGAGATATTCCAAAGTGTGCCATCAGATTGTTCAGTTCATCGCAGGCATTGCGCTCATTACAACTTTTGAGCTCCTCCCTATAAAATTGTGCACGTAATGCAATAAAAGCTGCTCCGGTATGAGGGGGCCTTCGTATCCCTGAATTGTACACCATATATTTCCCACGCTCAACAAGCTTTTTATCCTTAACCATCTGGCCTTCGGGGAATATGATGCAATCCATATCACCACGAAGCAATGCTCCAATAAACTTTACATCCCGCAGAGGGTCTTTAGTTGACACTGCCCCCACCTTTTCCATGAATTTGCCAAACCCGCCAACAAAGAAGCTATGGTGAGCAAGCGAATAAATATATTTCCCTGTGATTTTATGAATCACATTGGGCAGGAAAAATGTTTCCATACGGGTGAAATGATTTACCACAAAAACTACCGGTGCTTTGGGAATTCTATCAGCATCATGTACGCGTATATCAGCCTTACTGAATTTTGCAAGTATATCAATTGCCTTGCCTGTTAGATTTAATAGATTGTAGGATAAATCCATGGCTCTTCCCTTATTAATATGTATTATGTTTAAAATCATCAATTATTGATGCATGGTCAAATGCAATTGGTTGTGGTAGTTCATTAACATTAAATATTCCTATCTCTTTAGCATCATCCTGTGCCCGTGGTATACCTTTTGCCTTTGCTACATATACTGTAGTGATTGTATGCTGTCGTGGATCCCGTGATGGGTCAGAATATGTGTGAAATTGTTTTAACAATGTCACGTCTAATGAAGTTTCTTCCTTTGCTTCCCGTACTGCTGCCTGCTCTAATGTTTCACCATAGTCAACAAAGCCACCTGGTAATGCCCAGCCATATGGTGGGTTTTTTCTTTTTATCAATATAATTTCATCACTCCTAATATTACCATGTTCATCTTCCAGTAATATTATTATGTCTACTGTTGGTACCGGATTACGGTATTCAGCCATGAGCATATCCCCTTCAATCTGACACAAATTGCATTGGCTAAAAATTACTACGAAAAACGTTTTACCAGTGTAATTTCATTTCCCTTTTCATTAAAAGATACTTCAAAAATATCCTGCAACATGGTCAACCCAACACCATGGTAATTATAGATCAAATTGCCATCAGGAGTAGCTGAAACATATTGTTTCCAATCAAAACCTTTCCCTTCATCGGTAATGATATATTTTACATAATCAGAAAAAAGATAGTATTGTACTTTAATTTTTCTATTTTCTAAATTGTCTTTATTGCATATATCAAGCACATGGTCCCAGTAGTTACCTTCCATTTTTTTCAATCTGCTTTTTGTTTCAAAATCTATCTCTAAATTGCCATGCTCTATTGCATTAATAATGGCTTCCTGCAATCCAAGCTGAATGCGGATAATTTCACGCTTCTCCAGATACGGCTCTAAGTTACGTGTCAGACGGTATGATAGCAGGTTAACCATACGTATATTGTTATCAATAATAAATTCTGCATATTCTGTTTTCAGATAATGGCTGGTGAGAAAATCAGACTGTATAACCCTCCCAATGGCAAGAATATACTGCAAGCTGTTATCCTGAAACACTGGAATTAATTTAAATGCTATTGATTTAATTTCAGAATAATGTTGAACCTTACATGGCAATACTATCTCGGCTTCATAACCTTTAAAGACATCCCTGAACCGGCTTAACAAAAGGTCCCGCAACCGTATTGAGTCCTCAAAAGATTTTTCGTATAAAATAATCCTGAAAGGCTGACTAACAATGTCTTCTTTATCATATCTTAGAATTGTTGTGAGCGAAGGATTAATACTCAATATTTTACCAAACATATCGAGCAGGATTATGATCTCATCTGAATGCTGGATAATAACATCTTTTAATGCTAATTCATTTTTGCTGGTTACTATCTCCCTGGTAGCATTAATTAAAAACCGTATGGTTGTATAAATACCTATGCTTAATGTCGTAATAAAAAGAAAAAATAAAAAAATATATAATGGCACTGAAATTAAATGTTTGCTAACATGGTAAATAAATATATACATAACCAGTGGAAGAGTAATAATTAACAGTGCTAATATACCATATAACAACGCAATCCATTTTTTCTGTTTTTGAGTATATGTATATGTTCTGATCTGTTTCATGTTTAACGCCGGCAATACCTATGGCAAAATGATCACTTTAAAATATCATAAAGGGTAACAAAACCTGTTATGGTAACCCTTATAGCATTATAGTAAATATTTATTATAAAATACAAGCAAATTGTTTATAATGTGAAAAAAATAGCTTGAATAAATAGTGTACTCTTATTTGAATGCATTACCCTACATGTCATGGTGAAAGGTAAAAAAATATAACACTTATGATAAAATTATTTAATAATATTTGTAGTATATAGTAAAATGTAATATATTTATCTTCATACAATATATCTTAATTTTTTATAGCTATATATGGATACTGAGAAAAAACACATTATACTCTATGACACCACATTACGGGATGGTGCACAAACATTTGGGATATCCTTTTCCCTGCAGGATAAAATACGGATTGCACTGGAATTAGACAAGCTTAATATAGATTATATAGAAGGCGGTTGGCCGGGTTCCAATCCAAAAGACAATATATTCTTTTCAGAGATCCGTAAAGCCAACCTGAAACATTCTAAAATTGCTGCTTTTGGTTCAACAAAACGTCCAAAGATGAAATTAACAGAGGACACGCTGTTACAGGATCTTATTAATTCCAACGCTCCAACCTTAACTATTGTTGCAAAATCCTGGGATTTTCATGTCACCGATGCACTGAATATAAGCCTTGAAGAAAATTTAGCTCTTGTATATGATACTGTTGCATATTTAAAGGATAAAGGCTTTGAAGTATTCCTTGATGCGGAACATTTTTATGACGGTTATAAAGCCAACCCTGACTATGCCATGAAAGTTCTGGAAAGCGCGGTAAAAGCAGGCGTTGATATGTTGGTACTGTGCGACACCAATGGCGGCACACTGACCCATGAAATCAGCTCCATAACAGGAACAGTATGTTCTATATATAAAACTCCTGTTGGTGTTCACCATCATAACGATGCTGGGGTGGCTGTGGCAAATGGTATAGCAGCTGTATTAAGCGGCGCCATTTCAGTACAGGGAACCATCAATGGGTATGGTGAACGCTGTGGCAACTGCGATCTGACTACCTTAATCCCCAATCTTGTATTAAAATTAGGGTATGGCTGTAACGCTGCTGAATCACTGCATCATTTAACTGAAACAAGCCGCTATATAAGTGAAATTGCAAATCTGGCACATAATGAACGCGCTCCATACGTGGGCGATAATGCATTTGCCCATAAAGGTGGTATCCATGTATCAGCACTTAAGCGCAATACATCTACTTACGAACATATAAACCCTGAACTTGTAGGCAACAGGCGAAAGGTTCTTATTTCAGAACTGGCAGGTAAAAGCAACATTCAGGTAAAAGCTCAGGAATTAGGTATTTCTATAAATAAAATTGAATTGCCAGAAAAAATACTCAGGCGCATCAAGGACTTAGAAGATCAAGGGTTCCAGTTTGAAGCAGCAGAAGGTTCGTTTGAATTATTAATCAGGCGAAGCAATGGTGAATATGCACCATTTTTTACATTAAAGGGTTTCAGGGTAATCACTGAAAAAGATGAATCAGGCAGGGTAACCTGCGAGGCTACCATAAAAGTTGAAGTAGATGGCCAGATTGAGCATACTGCTGCAAACGGAAACGGCCCTGTTCAGGCACTGGATAATGCATTGCGTAAGGCACTGGAAAACTTTTACCCGGAAATCCGTGAATTACAGCTTTCTGATTATAAGGTACGCGTACTCAATGAAAAAGATGGCACCGGTTCTTCCGTCCGCGTCCTTATTGACCAGAAACGCCATACCGAACACTGGGGCACGGTTGGGGTTTCTACCAATATCATTGAAGCTTCATGGCAGGCACTGGTTGATGGCATAGAATACATGTTGCTTAAAACACGAAAAAACTCAACACATTAGTATAAACAGGCATAATCAACTGTTATGGATTCACGACCCATTGGCATATTTGACTCAGGTATTGGGGGGCTTACGGTCTGTAAAGCTATCAATAAGCTCTTGCCCGGAGAAAATCTTATCTATTTTGGTGATACAGCTCGTTTCCCCTACGGGACACGCTCTGCAGAAACCCTTATACGGTATGCACGGCAGATTACTTCATACCTGCTATCACGAGATGTCAAAATGATTGTTATTGCATGCAACACATCATCAGCAGCGGCACTTCCCACTCTTCAGCAGGAGTATACTATTCCCATCATTGGCGTTATTAATGCTGGTGCCCGTGCAGCATGTAAAAGAGTTCACAACAATATGATTGGAGTTATTGGAACTCGTGCAACTGTAAACAGCAAATCGTATGAAAAAGCAATTCATGCAATTAACCCCGCTATCACAGTAATTCAGCAACATGCCACCCTACTGGTATCACTCATTGAAGAAGGCTGGATTGATGATGATGTTACCAGGTTAACCATACAACGGTATCTGCACCATATGATTGATCAGGATTTAAAAACCCTCATCTTAGGCTGTACACATTTCCCAATACTAAAAAACACCATTCATGAAGTATATCCCCAGCTTGATTTAGTTGATACAGGGGAAGAAATAGCCAAAGAAGTAAATGAAATTTTAATTAAAAAAAATCTTGCAAATAATTCATCATCAGGCACAATAGAGCTCTATGCATCGGACATCACTGATACCATGCAAAATTTAAAAAAATTATTCTTCAATGGGCATGATGTCCCTATTGAAAAACTCGTTATAGGATAGCTCAATGATAAAAAAACTTTGCATTATAATTGTAACCATTGTTACAGCCGTGCCTGTTTTTGCCTGGGAAACTTTTGACAGAGTAATTGCTGTTGTTAATGATACCGCCATAATCCAGAGCGAACTTATGCGCCGTTACCAGATAGTTACCAGGAAACAAACACCTAAAAAACCTGAAGAGCTAAATTCCATCCTTGACAACCTCATTGAAAGAGCGCTCATTGAACAGGAAGCTCGTGAACAGGCAATAATCATTAGCGATGAAAAAGTAATGTCACACATAAACAATATTATGAAATCACAGAAGATTTCTTCTCTGGATGTTTTTAAAAAGATGGTTGAAGAAAAAGAAGGAATCAGTTTTGATGAATATAAAGAAGAAATTCGCCAGAGCCTGCTTACTGAAATGCTTGTGTCACTGGCAATAGGTGTTTCACCACCATCAAAAGATGAGGCATATCAGTGGTATAAAGAAAATAAAAATAAATTGGGGAATGAAGTACATATCAAGCAGATAGTCATACGGCCAAAAAACTCAAGTTTTGCCGAGGAAAAGCGTGCCAATGAATTGATAAATCAGATACGCGATCGCATATTAAAAGGTGAATCATTTGAAAAACTTGCCTCACAATATTCTGAAGACCCAAGTGCAAAGAATGGTGGCGACAGTGGCTGGATTGCCCTTGCCGAGATGGACCCATATATGGCAAACACTGTATTCAGGATGAAAAAACCCGGTGAAATATCAACTGTTATCAAAACGCAAACAGGCTATACAATCGTAAAACTAATGGATTCACGGCCAACATCATTCGAGACAGTGCAGGATAGAATCTTGAATATGCTGTATCAACGCAATATGGGCGAACAGTTCAAAAAATGGATTGTAACCCGCAGAGCACAATCCGATATTAAGATATATCTTGAAAATTACAGGCAGAGCTAGGAAATACCGTGAACACGCAAGCCTTAATTTTTGTCGATAGCTCAATTAAAGATGACAATCCTTTAACATTCAACGGGCAGTTTATCCCTGACAGTATTGCACAGAAAATACAATCCCTGCCTGCTATTGAATTCATCCATTACTGTATTCCAGAGTCTTATACAGGTAAACTAAAGCAGGCTGGTTCAGTTTTTATCTATTCAAACACTGACACCCCTGAAATGTGGCACCAGATTTTTACACAGACAGGTGCACTCCACATCATAAAGATACCTGCTGACGCAGCGTTTTTAGAGCCTTCAATAGTATCTGAAATGCTTGATACACACAGTAAATATCTTTCAGAATTTACCTTTTCCTACAACCTGCCATCAGGATATGCATGTGAGATTATATCAAAATCAGTTCTTGAAAATCCGCTTGCAAACCCAACGCTACCAAACTCACTTTGCGACATTGTTAAAAGCAATCTTAACCAGTTTGATGTGGAACTGTACTATAAAGAACCAGATTTGCGCTGGCACAGAGTAAACTTTAGAGCCGCAAACACCCGTGACCGACTTGTCATGCAGAATATTATTGCTGTCAATAACCAGACACCACCATACGAATTATTGCAGGATATAATCGAAAATCACCCGGAGGTTCTTTTTACCACACCTTCCTATGTAGAAATTGAACTGTGTGGGCATTGTAACATTGACTGCATATTCTGCTATCGCAACATACTATCGCCTCAGCATGGCATTATGGAACTATCCACACTCCAAGCACTTCTTGAAAAGATGCGATTGTTTAATACACCATATGCTGTGTGTTTTGGTGGAAGTGGCGAGCCACTGCAGCATCCGCAATTTTATAAGGCACTGGAACTTTGCAACAACGAAGATTTGATACATACCATTGTTATTGAAACAAATGGCATTGCTGCCAACACCGCTTACGCATCAGCTCTGGCTTCTTTTACAAGCAACAAGATAACCACTATCGTCAATATTAATGGCTATAATGCTGAAAGCTATAAAAAGCTACACAATGCTGACTATTTTGGCACAGTTTGTGATAATATACTGAAACTTAAAGAAATTCTTGAAACAAACAACAAACTTAACAACAATCTTTATATTCAGATACTAAAAATCAATGAAACGGAGAATTTTTTAGATAGTTACTATGATTATTGGGAACAGCATAAGATACCTATTATTTTACAAAAGCAAAACACCTATCTTGGACGTATTACCGATAGGCGTTACTCAGACTTAACACCACTGCAGCGAAAACCATGCTGGCACCTGCGTCAGGATTTATATATGTTAAGCGACGGCACCATTGCATTTTGCAAACAGGATATAGATGGAGCAGCAAAACGCGGCAATATTACTACTGATGATCTGAGTGCTATCTGGAAACAGCAACAAGAGCATTTTGTTAATGACTATCGCCAAAACCGTGCAAAAAAACCCAACTGCTCAGTATGCGACGAATGGTATACATATAATCTGTAATATTATTTACTTTTTTGCCCTCACTGCCTTTTCCGCTATCCTTCGGATTTGATATGACTTGAACATATCAATGCCATACTGGGAATTACTATATTTCTCTATGGCGGGATGATAGGTGTACCCAATAAGAAATGACACTACCTCTTTCTTATGATATTTTTTAATACGCTCCACCATCTTTGCAAATCTATCAATATCTTTTTTTCCGGGCTGAGCTTTACATTCACCAATTAAAATAATATCTTTGCTGCCGTTCTTTGCTCTTATATAAAGATTTACCTCATCATATTTCCCATCAGGATATTCTATATATTTCCGTTCCACCTCATATGCGGTATGCCCATATTGATTTTTAACAAAATCATCAATATACGGCATAATAGCATCCTCCATACCATACCCCACAACCATAGACAATCCACCCACCTGTTTCTTCAAATCCTCAAAATCTTTGATGTGGCGCTTGTAAAGATCAAACAATTCTTTTATTGATCTGGCTAACTCATCCATCCTTGCTGTAAGCATTTTGATCTGCTGCTCGGTTTGTCGCTGCGCTTCTGTCAGTGCTTCTACTTTTTCTGAAAGCGCGTCAATCCGCTGCTCGCTCTTGCGCTGCGCCTCAGCTAATTCTTCCATGCGCCGCTCTGTTCTTTTTTGCGCTTCGGCTAATTCTTCCATTTTTGCTGAAAGAGCATCAATTCGCTCTTCTGTTTTTCGCTGCGCTTCTGTCAGTGCTTCTACTTTCTCTGAAAGCGCGTCAATCCGCTGCTCGCTCTTGCGCTGCGCCTCAGCTAGCTCTTCCATACGCTGCTCTGTTCTCTGTTGCGCTTCGGCTAGCTCTTCCATTTTAAAAGCTATACGCTTTTGGGCTTCTGCAATCTCAGCAACTACATTCTTCAACTCAGAAAATTCTTCTTTGGTCACTGTTTGATTAACATCATTATATATTTTGACCAAAAGATTCGTTAATACGGTAGCTTCTTTCTCGCCAAAAGTTTCTTTTAAATTTTGATAAATTTCAAACGTATTAATCATTCCCTGCACCTCACTGCAGTATGGTACACAACTATCTCTATTCGTGGTGAAATAAATATAGCAATATTACTATAAATATGTCAAGTAAATTGTACTTTATATTTAGTATTTTAATCCAATCAATAACATACCAATAAAAGCATACATCATTTATAAAAAAAATAAAAGATGCATATATACATTAATCACTATAATTATTAAATAAAAAGTATTGCAAAAACTTCAAATAGTATTACGATACATAGTGTAGTAAGAATGCATTACAAACTTTTTTTACGATTTACGCAGGAAGTTATACCATGATCATCACTGCAATCATACAGGCACGCATGCAATCAACAAGGCTTAAAGGAAAATCAGTCCTTCCGCTTGCAGGCAAACCACTGCTGTACCATGTTATACAGCGCGCAAAAGCCATACAACAGGTCACACAGGTGGTTGTTGCTATCCCCAACGATGATGACAACAACCCGTTAGCTGATATTGCACAGCTTTGTAATGTTAATGTATTTCGAGGTTCCCAACACAATGTTCTTGAGCGCTACTTTTTAGCATATAAGCAGTATGGTGGCAACTACATAGTGCGTATCACTGCCGACAACCCTTTTACCGACAGCCATTTTGCATCGGTTGCTATAAAAGAAGCATCACGCACAAAGGCGGATCTTTGTGCAGTAAAAAACCTGCCACTTGGCACAGGAGTGGAAGTCATTGCTTCCACTGCCCTTGAAGAAGCATACACAAACAGTACAAAGCCCTACCATTTTGAACACGTAACACCGTATATAAAAGAAAATCCTGATACCTTCAACATTCATTATTTTGATGTAGCTTATGCCAATCCTTTTCCATCACTTCGCCTGACAGTGGACACACAGGAAGATTATATGCTTGCATCTGCAATTTATGATGCGTTGTATAATGAGAGCGTTTTTTCACTGAGCGATGTCATTGCATTTCTTGAAAAAAACCCGCATCTTGTGAAACTAAACGCATCCATACAGCAAAAACCAATGACATCGCATGAATAACATGGACATAACAATCATAACAGATTCAGGCCCACACATAGGCCAGGGCCACTGGCAGCGCATGCTACTCTTTGCATGGTACTGTGTACACAATGGCATACCCGTTACACTGTTACACAAACATGGCGCGTCAACACCTTCAGGCTTTCCTTTAAAAGTAAGCGATAGTATTCCGCAAAACACTCACTGCATAATAAGGGACATGCGTGATTCTTCAAAAGAAGAAATTGAAATTTTGAGGGCGATAGCACCTGTTATCGTCATCGATGACTGTGGAGAAGGCCGAACACTTGCACACGCAGCTATTGACCTTTTGCCAAATATTTATGGCAACACTGCAAATACTTTTGAAGCCACTATGCCGCTTTTTTTGTATGGATATAATTTTTACCAGTCACTATCGCAAGCTCCACCCAGTATATCAAAAGACATAGATTGTTTTATATATGCCACCACATTTGATGCAACACCATTGTGTGATTCATTGGGCAAACACTATAGCTTTGTGTGCAGTGATGGCAACACATTCATAACAAACACACCATCATTAAATAGTAACTATACAAATCTCATCGCACATAGTAAGGTAGTTATATCCCACTTTGGTATATCTATTTACGAAGCAATGCTGTGTGGTTGCCATTGTATTATTCTCAATCCAACAGCCTATCATGATAAACTATCGCACACTTTACAAAACACCAACGTGCTTGTACACCACCAGCTTTACAATCAGGCACATATTCCCAAAATCATGGAAATTTTAAAAAATTTCGTTGAACAGTCAAACACGCATGTTGATACTGCCCATTGCATAAGCACCATCCAGACAAATCTGAAAAACTTTTACGATGCGCTACGATTAATTATCACATCATAAACGGAAAGAGGTTGTACTCATGGGATATTCGGTATGTTATAAAATACTGCAGTCACATCTCAAAGAGGGAAAACTTGAACCGGGAACTGAAATTGGCATTGTCATTGACCAGACATTGACTCAGGATGCAACGGGCACCATGGCGTATTTGCAGTTTGAAGCAATGGGCATTGACCGTGTAAAAACTGAGATCTCTGTGTCGTACGTTGATCACAATACATTGCAGATGGGCTTTGAAAATGCTGATGACCATAAATACCTGCAGACCATGAATGCCAGATACGGAATCTATTATTCTAAGGCAGGCAACGGTATATGCCATCAGGTGCATTTAGAGCGATTTGCAAAGCCAGGAAAAACATTGCTTGGTTCTGACAGCCACACACCCACCGCTGGTGGCATGGGCATGGTAGCCATTGGTGCTGGTGGGTTAGATGTTGCCGTTGCTATGGGTGGAGGACTGTTTTATTTAACCTGCCCAAAAGTTATAAATATTTATCTTACCGGAAAACTTCGTCCGTGGGTTAGCGCAAAGGATATTATTCTTACAGTGCTTCAAAAACTTACTACAAAAGGTAATGTTGGCTATGTGATAGAATATACAGGGCCTGGCATTACAATGCTTTCAGTGCCTGAGCGTGCAACCATTACCAATATGGGTGCCGAGTTAGGTGTAACCACGTCGCTTTTCCCCAGTGATATGGTTACCTATGAGTTTTTAAAAGCACAGGGCAGAGAAAAAGATTTTATTGAACTTCTTCCTGATACCGATGCAGTTTACGATAAGATTATTGAACTTGACCTTTCCAGCATAGAGCCAATGATAGCCTGTCCTCACTCACCAGATAACGTGGTAACTGTTGAATCAATTAAAGGCATGAAGGTGGATCAGGTTGCCATTGGCAGTTGTACTAACTCATCGTATAAAGATTTAGTCACTGTTGCAAAAATTCTTAAAGGCAAAAAGATTCATCCCCATGTTAGCTGTATTCTGGCTCCAGGCTCAAAGCAAGTGTTACAGATGTTAGCCAAAGAAGGGTACTTAGCTGACATTATTGAAAGCGGTGTGCGCATTATGGAATCTGCCTGCGGTTTTTGCATTGGCAATGGCGGTGCACCCATTTCTGGCGGCGTGTCATTGCGCACCAACAACCGCAACTTTGAAGGGCGTTCAGGCACTAAAGATGCAAAGGTGTACCTGGTAAGCCCTGAAACCGCTGCGCTATCGGCCATTGAAGGCAAGCTTGTAAATCCTTTAGATATGCCTGCAAGAAGCTTTCCCCAAATAGAATTGCCAAGCACATTTATAATAGATGATTCTATGATCATTCCACCGTTTCAGTCAGATGAACCTATATTCAGAGGTCCAAACATTGGCCAGCCTCCAAAAACACAGCCCCTACCACAAACCATTCATGCCGTGGTGGGCATAAAGGTTGGCGACAAAATTACCACTGACCACATCATGCCTGCAGGGCAGCGTTTGAAATACAGATCCAATATTCCTGAATATGCAAAATATGTTTTTGAAATTGTCGATAGTTCATTTTCAAAACGCGCACTTGATAATAAAGAAAAAGGACTGGCCACAGTAATCGTTGGCGGTGTAAGCTATGGACAGGGCTCAAGTCGTGAACATGCAGCTATATGCCCTGCATATCTGGGAGTAAAGATAGTGCTTGCTAAATCGTTTGAACGCATTCATACCGCAAATCTCATTAACTTTGGTATATTGCCACTGGTATTTAACAATGAAAGTGATTATGACAGCATACAGGTGGGAGATACTGTTGTAATGAATGATTGCATAAAGCAGGTTGAAAGCGGTACCACGATTACATTACTCATCAATAACAAATCTATACACTGTACATTATTAGCTACTGATAGGCAGCGAAAGATTTTAATTGCTGGAGGGCTACTTAATTATACCACACAGCACTAAGGGATCATTTCAACAACCTTGACATTGAATCCACAGAAGGGGAGCCACCCCTTCTTTTTTGCTTTTTCAGCAGTGACAATGATATACGGTATATATTCAGGTTCAAATGGCTCACGCAGCAGGCTCCAGCCAATCTCATGCATAAGCTTGTTACCTTTTTGATTGTTACACCATTTGCATGCGCACACCAAATTATGCCAGCTTGAAAAGCCTTCCTTTAAGGATTTGCCAGTAACTGCTTCCCACCTGCTTCGCGGGATAACATGGTCAACAGTAAGGTATTTCATCTGGTAGCGTTTACCACAGTACTGACATTGCATGTCATCACGGTAAATGACATTAAGCTTTGAAAACACAACCTTGCGACGCGGCAGATGATGGTAGTTAAGAATAGCAATAACAGAAGGGACTTTAATTGCTATTGATGGGGAGCGGATAAAAGTATCTTCCTCAACAACGGGCACAGCTTTGTCGGAAAGCAATAGGCATATTGCCTCTTTTACCGTTGTTATTCGGATGGGAACAAACCCTGCATTTAGTACCAGTACCTCAGATTCAATCATGGTGTACCACCTGTACGCACACAAGCGTTACAGGTAATAAAAAAACCTGCTTATAAAATTTGCATAATGATAGCTGTTGTATAAGGTATGTCAACAATATTTAGTGAAAAAATATTATTTTTTTTCACATTAAAAATGAAGCATAAAGTTAATAGATTAAAATATTTTGGCTCCCACCACTTCAACGGTGGTAGCTACATCGATAAAAAATAATACAGCACATTAGCCCTTTACCAACATGGATAGTCTGTCAGACTTTTCACTAATGGATATTGAATATTCTTTTATTTTACTGTTTGTTGTGGCAATACTATCAGCCATTGATGAAATGATGTTTATTGATTCCAGTGTGTTAGTCATAACATCTTTAATTTTTTCTGATAACTGGAATATATCATTAGATAGTTTATCAATTTGAATAACTTGCTCTTTAACCTTTTGCAATTCATCAGTCTGATTATTGACAACCTTTTGAAACGATACTATACCATCCTTAACAGTCCCAATTAGTGAAAAGATATCTGAAAGTGCTGTATTTGAATCCTGTGAAAGCACAACTATGGAATGTATATCCTGCGCAATGCTTGCAACACGCTGACTGATCATCCCTGACTGTTCAGCAGTTGCTGCAGCCAATTTCCCAATTTCGTCTGCTACAACAGCAAAGCCCCTACCTGCCTCCCCAGCACGAGCAGCTTCTATTGATGCGTTTAATGAAAGCAGATTAATCTTATCCGAAATCTCATCTATTACAGCAACAAATTGCTCAATTTCATGACTGCCCTGCTGGAGTACATTCATATTACTAATCATAGTGTTGAGAGTATTTTCAGCATTTTTTGCTCTTGAAACAATGGATTCAATAATACCTATAAATCGTTTGTTTTCATTAATAAGTGCCGTATATGCATTTTCCATGGTAACCACATATTCCTGTGATTTTTCTCCCTGCTCTTTCTGAGCTTTCAAAGCGTTATGCAGTTCTTCTAGCGACATTTGTAAACCGGAAAACGAATCCTGGATGTGAGTTGTCATTTCAGCCTGTTTACCTGAAACTTCTGAAAAAGTTTTACTGATTAACTCAAGTTCACGACTTACCTGAATAAAATCATTTGATATAACATTGACAGCACTTACAATGGCTTCAAGATGTGATGCCCTTTGTAATGCTTCTGCTTCACTCACTTTCTTTTCTTCATAGAGCATACCAATATCTTTACGCATAACATTGATTCGGTCAGCTAACGCAAAAGACAAAAATAGCACAACAAAAGCAGATCCAATCTGAATACTCCACTGGGTTGCAAATGTGGTTGGCAGCACTCCAAAAGTTTTTAAAGCATATAACAAAACCCCTATGGATAATCCTAAAAATCCAACTGCAAAAAAACGAGCAATTCGTGATTTTTTCAATAATGCATACGCCTGCATGGGAAATAATACCGATACTGCATATATTGTAAATCCAGTTGCTATTTTAATTGCTAATTTATATTGTATTGCCAGACTGGAAAGTACTATTATAATGCCTGGTATAATTATTAATACCATATTAGCTATTATCATTTTCCTGCTTTTCCATAAAACATCAGTTGCGCGCAGTAAAAAAATGGAGCAGCTTGTTATAGTCAATGCCATAAAAAACGGCAGTGAATTATTTCCCCACCAAACATGGTCGGGCCACAAATATTGATATGCATAGCCATTCAGGCTCATCTGCAACAATATCCAGGATGCTATGAAAAGAACATACAGTAAATATGAAATATCTCGTATAGATACAAACACAAATAAATTAAATATTACCATAATGATCATAAGCCCGTAATATATCCATATAAGAGGCTGCTCAATATTAAGGTGATCTAAAAATCCTTTTACTGAAAATATGGTTGTGGTAAAATTTAGTGAACTTGTGGTTACAATTTTACAATAATAAGTATTTTCTCCAGGATACATATCCAGCAAAAACACAAAACCCACATCAGTTATCGTTCTATTTTTAAAAGGGAAACTATCACCCGCCACTTCTTTTCTATAGTTCCCATCTTCAAGAGGTTTATAGAATTCTATATAGTCAATCATGGGATAGGAAATGCGCAGAAATGCCGTATGATGTACTTTGGAAAAGTTGTTGATGGTAAACCTGAACCAGTATGCACTTTCAGTAAATCCAAAATTTGCGGTTTCTTTTCCCACCGCCTCCCATTTTTTTATTTTGGTAATATCACTCAATACAAGTTCGTTGTTTCTGTCTTCAACATATTCTAACATAACTGGAATTTTATCAGGCATTGTATCATGTATTTGTATCACCTCAGCATATGTGTAACAAGGAGCCACACAAAGTATTAACGGCATAATGGCAGGAAAGCATATAAATTTTAACAAAGAAACACATCTACTTGCAATTTTTATTATGGCATTACTTGTTTTCATGGTGGTACCTCATGGAATATAGATACATCCCTATTAATCATTTACAATTATAACTCCAAGTATACATATACTTTATTTTGCAATGCTAAATCCCAATGTATCCGCACTATAAAGATGCATATCGTAAAACGCAGGGAAATGAAAGCTTTATTATCAAGCTTCAACTATCGCCGTTTACTATAATTTCAACAATCCTGGTTACTATTGTTCATAGTACAATTACCATACACCAATACTTGCTCAATAGTATCATCATAATGCCACTTGATTGTCATGCGTTACCATACAAAGAAAAATCAGTGCATAATATTAATATTTCATATAAATGCATCACAACCACGTTTATTAAACAATGGGATAATTTGCTGGCAAGGAGAACATTGGATTTTTTAGTACTGACATGTCAGTACTTTTTTGTCAACAAAAAAACTATTTCCCGATAACTATCGCACAAAAATATTTTAAAATAAATCTTGATATTTTATACTATATACACTATTGATAGTTTTATTAAACGTATACAGGATAGCAAGATACAATCTTTGTAAAGGAGATATTCGCCATGAAAAATATTTTTTGCTATATGATTGCTGCCTGCATCACACTTTCCATTGGATGTGCTTCTGACCTTCCTATACGAGATATGTCCAAAGCTCGCTATGGGATAACCGAAGCTGAAGAAGTAAAGGCAGACAAGTATGCACCTGAAGAACTGGAGAAGGCAAAACAATACCTTTATGACACGCATACATTGTTAAAAGAAGATAAAACAAAGGACGCTCAAAAAAAATCAGTAGAATCACTGGCAGAATCCCAAAAAGCTATTGAAAAATCTCTGCCACTATATGCAAGCGATATGCTTACAGAAGCCAATGAAAGCCTGCAGCAGGCTGAAATGCTTAACGCCAAAGAATTTGCAAATGTTGAATATGCACAGGCTGCAAGCTCTCTGGATGAAGCAACCAGGCTTAATGCCGATAAAAACTATCGGCCATCAATTCAAAAATCGAAAGAATCAATTGGCTTTGCTAATGAGGCAAAAGCCAAATCTCTGGCAATGATTCCGCAACTTAAAGAACAGCTTGTAGTACTGGAAAATGAAAAAGAATCACTGCGCACCCAGCGTGGTGATGAATTTGCAAAAGACGAATTGTCAAAAACCGAGCAAAAAATTAATGAAGCCACTACAAAACTTGAAGAGAAAAACATTGTTGCAGCAATTGCAGCAATGCAGGGGGCAAAAGAATCTTTACTACAGGCAAAAATAGCTATTGAAAAAGGAAAAGCATCTGAATCCCTGGAAGCCGCAAAAAGCCTTTACACACAGGTCAGTGAAAGGGAATCTTCCCAAGAGATGGCACAAACACTTACTGAAGCTGAAAAACTTATAGCAAATAGTCAGGATCTCTTTTCAAAAGAAAATTATATTGAATCATACGACGCTTCACAGCAAGCAATAACGGTACTAAATTCAATGCTCATAGCTATGGAAAAGAAGGAAGAAGCCATTGCAATGCAAGAAGAGGCTAAAGAAGGAGAAGAAGTTATTACTAAAGAAGAGCCAAAAAAGGAATACAAAGAATATATTGTCCAGTATAATCCCAAAGCACGTGATTGCCTGTGGAGAATAGCTCTTAAAGTATATAACAATGCACGCCTGTGGCCTCTTATTTATATAGCCAACAAAGATCAGATTAAAGATCCTGATTTAATCTTTCCTGGTCAGCGATTTATCATTCCTGCAGTAGAAAAGGAAAAGAAGGAACCAGGTACTGAAGAAAAAGCAAAATCTAATTAAACTAGTGCACATCTATTTGCCAATGCGTGTAATGCACATTATCCTGATGGTGCTTGCTTTGAGGCTGCCCCTGTATGCTCGTGGCATACCGCTTGATTCGGTATACCTGAGTACATCTTCAGCCGAATACCAGAAATTGTTTTTCACACGCCTTGATTACTATCAGAGTATTGGGGCACAGTTTATAGATTCTGGTATTGCATATGCAGGATGGCTCAACGGGAAACAAGTTGCCTATATAAAAGAATACGGTAACACAAATGTTGTTATCATCAATACTATCGCTACCCGCAAAGCATACCCGTTGTATCAGTTCAAAGGAACAGTTATATCAGCACGCATTTCATCTAACGGTGCATACATTGCTGTAAAATATTTCAACACCAATAAAATTCCCCAGCCACAATTGCTCTTGATTCATATACCAAAGAAAACCATCAAAGTATTACAAACTTCATCTGCAGGTATGGATTATTCTTTTTCCCGGGATGGTAATTCAGTCTATTATAAAAATAACAACTGCATTGTTGAGGTTATGGGCGATAGTTACCCGGAAAAAGAAATCCTTTGTCGTGACAGCTCCCCACAGTGGGATGAAAACACAGTGATTTTAGATCACAGCAGTCACAGGCTTTTTGTCAGTGGATCATCCGGCAATTATGATGTCTATGTGCACAACAATCTATCATGGAAAAAGCTTTTTACTGCCATAACCCCGGCCGAAGTCTTTATTACCAATAATTCTGTCTTCTATACTGCAGGCTTTCCCGGAGGTTATACGGTGAACCTGTATTCATTGCAATCGGGAAAAACACAGAGAGTTTTACCCGGTTCATTCAATCCATCATTGCATATGATGGGAAATACTGCTATTTTCCTGAATAACGCATTTATCACGCTATACGATAGTTCTAAGAATAAACTATTGCCAACTACTATTGAAAGCGATGAGGCAAAACTGTCCCCTGATCTTTTTTCTATTGCTTCAACCCTGTACAGTCGTCTCTTTATACTACCCACTGCCAATATTCTTACATTAGACCCTCAATCAAAACGATACCTTGCCACAATGGAATCACAATACACCGTAATTTTGCAAAAAAAGAGTATGTATACATCCCCATACAGCTCTACTTACATACAACAAAAAAAGGCAACGATAGCATCATTACTCAAATTATTTTAATACAAGTTCATTATACAGTATAATGAATACAAAGTTATATATGGTATTTAATTGTAAATGACCTTTTGCAATGACACATTTGTCGTATAGATTTCCATCATTCCTTCCATTTCCTGTTTTGGATGGCTTTATGTTTATTATCAAATAGAACATATCCCTATCAGCATTTCTGATTATTATTGTGCACAGTTTTTTATATTATATTTCAATTTGTAGTTGCAATTTGTTCCGATAGTAGTATGATTGTGTTATACATATACTTTGGAGGGAACATATGAATATAGAAACCACCACCTGTATTGTTTCTGAGCATTTAGAACTTTTCAAACACTATGCACCTCTGTATAAACTACCACTTCATACTTTCATCATTAATTTCATAAACTATGTATTGTCGTATAAAAGAATACCTGTTAAAAGCTACACGCGGTTACAGTATAGAAAGCGGTATCAAAGGTGGAAACGGGTGCATTTGTATTTGTATGAAAATGAGTATGAGTTTGTGATGGATGTGCGCAAAGTCTGTAAGATGTCACTGGCAAAGGTTATAGCCTATTGTGTAGAGAATTATCTGTATGATTTTCTTGCTGCATTAGACAGTGAAGAAAATACCGATAACTATCGCTTTAGCGGCTACACATTTTCATTTTATTTAGAAGAAGGCATCCCGTGTTGTCAATTTTACTGGGGACCACCGCCAGAATTGGTGAAACTTGCCACCCAATAGCCCCCACAACTAAATATGATGCGCACATGTTTATTATTGCGATGGTAACCCATATGCACATTCTTGCATTATTACTCAAAGACAGTTCCTATATGAAAAGATAGGGTTACGCTAAGTGGCCTTCTACATCACATAGTGGTAATCAAATATTAATTTGACAATTTTTGATTATATTTATACAGATTGAGACTGTATCAACACTGGTTGCTGGAGAAAGCTATGGATCGCAATTTAGCATTGGAAGTTGTCCGTGTTACCGAGGCAGCTGCTCTGTGGGCTGCCCGTTACTATGGCAGAGGCGATGAGGCAATTGCTTCAAAAAATGCCGTGGAAGCCATGTATAAGGTATTTTCAACAGTATCATTTAAAGGACATATCATTATGGGAGTAAATGATACCCACTCGCCTTTAGCGCAGGGAAACATTATGGGTCATGCTGATCATCCAGAGGTAGATATTGCTCTGACCCCCATTGACGGACATGCTACCTTAGCGCAAGGTGGGTACAATACCATATCAGCTATCGCCATTGCCGAACACGGGTCCATGCTCAATGCGCCACCAATTTATATGGAAAAGATTGCTGTGGGCAAGGAAGGCCGTGGAGTTATTGATATCACCCAATCCCCTGAAGTTAACATAAAGCGCGTTGCCCGTGCAAAGGGGAAGTACATAGAAGATATCACCGTGTGTATACTGGACCGTGAGCGCCACAGGGAACTGGTGGAACGCATACGGGCCTTAGGGGCAAGGATTAAATTAATCAAGGATGGCGATATTTCAGGAGCCATCGCCACGGCACTTGATGATACCCCTATTGATATGCTTATGGGTGTTGGTGGTGCCCGTGAGGGAATACTATCTGCTGCGGCACTGAAATGCCTGGATGGCGATATGCAGGCACGGTTTATCTATCGCGATGAAAACGATAAGGCGATGGTAAATGCCATGGGCATTAGCGATTTAGATAAGATTTACACGCTGTCAGACCTTGCAAAAGGTGAGAATATTATGTTCTCAGCAACTGGCATCTCCGATGGGGAGTTACTTCCCGGTGTGCGCTTTATGGCAGGAGGGGCAAAGACGCATTCCATTATTATGCGCTATAAAACCCATACCATCCGTTACATTACAGCAATACACCGCTTTGACTACAAGCCAGTATATTAAATGTTTGGAGATAGTTACCATGGATATAACCTCGTATATTCTACACCATACAACAGCAGCAACTATCGTTTCAGGAATACTGATTGCTCTTTCTGGATTTATATTGCGCAAATATAAAATTTTGTCGATAGTGCTTATAGTGATAGCATCGTTAATTATATATGTGTTGCTGTATAAAACATCTCCACTACCACAACAACCACAAACACAGGAGAAAAGTGCCATTGAATAATGATGATGACAATTACATTGAAATTATAAAATTTTTATTGCAGAATTATATACAATATTGTATATTATATTTTATTATAATGTTCTGAGTATGCCTGTTTATGGTGTTTATACCAAAACGTATACTGTAAGGTAATACAGCAAACCTGATGCATGTACTTATATTTTCTTTTTGATAAATGTAGTTGGGGGAAATCTTAAATTTAATTTCTCTTTTCAAAAAGTCACAAATTGGAAATGATACTAAGAATTAACTCTATATAATATTACGGAGCTTTTCATGAAATTGCACTTAGTCAAATCGCAAAGTACTATAGAAAATTGTATATCAGACAATGTTAAAACGCTACCGCCTTCAGGTATCCGTGAATTCTTTGATATTGTATACAATACGCCTGACTGCATCTCATTGGGTGTTGGCGAACCAGATTTTGTTACACCCTGGCGTATCTCTGATTCAGGCATTTATGCCATAAAAGATGGTAACACCCATTACACATCGAACAAAGGTTTGTTAGAACTCAGGCAGGCAATTGCAGCACACATTAAAAAAAATCATAATGTTGAATACAACCCGGAAACCCAGGTGCTTGTAACCATCGGTGTTAGCGAAGGCCTTGACATTGCACTGCGAAGCATTGTTAATCCCGGTGATGAAATTATCTACTTTGAGCCCTGCTATGTTTCATATTCAGCAACCATTAAATTGGCGTATGGAAAAGCGGTTGCTATCGCCACCCATTTTAAAGATGGATTTGCCATTGATATTGATGCTATAAAAAAGGCCATTACCAGTAAAACAAAAGCCATAATGCTCAACTATCCTTCAAACCCAACCGGTGCATCCATCAGTAAAGAAAATTTAGAGGCGATAGCTGCCATTGCTATTGCCCACAATTTAATCGTTATTTCAGATGAAATCTATGATGCCATTACGTACAATGGAGAACACTTTTCAATCATATCCATACCCGGAATGGTTGAGCGCACAATTTACCTAAACGGCTTTTCCAAAGCGTATGCTATGACTGGATGGCGCCTGGGATACGCATGTGGACCTGAACCCATTATCAGCGCAATGAACAAGATTCACCAGTATACCGCACTGTGTGCCCCATCCATAGCGCAGTATGCTGCATTAGAAGCCTTACAAAGGGGACAGCGCGATGTTGCGTCAATGCGTTCGCAGTACCTGAAACGTCGAAATTTCATCACTGCACGCTTAAACGAGATGGGACTACCCTGCCTGCCACCCAAAGGTGCGTTTTACGCCTTTCCTGATATATCACCAACAGGATTATCCTCACGGGATTTTGCCCTTGGGCTTTTAAAAAGCCATAAGGTTGCTGTGGTGCCGGGCACTGCCTTTGGAAGCGCCTATGACAATCACATTCGCTGTGCCTATGCCACATCTATGGAACAGCTCAAAGAAGCCATGGACCGCATGGAAGATTTTGTAAAGGGATTATGATTAAGACTGATGCACGAATGTATGAACATAAGAAAATAAATAAAAATATTAAATAAAGTGCGCTCCCACCGCCTTTGATAGCATGGTTTAATATCAAATATTTTTATAATATTATTATTTACAAAATTAAAAAAGCATGTACTATATCTTTTTAATTTGTATCAATAAATGATTACTAATTTATGTAATTGTAAAAATTTAATTTCAGGATATGCCACTTACGCAGATTTTGAAAACTCTTGTTATGGAGGAAAGCTATGAAAATACACACAATGATATTTGTTTTATTTTTATCAATAACTGTTACATTACCACTGCATGCAGGTGACCTTGGTGTGGGAGTTTCCGGCTGGTATGCTGATTGGAAAATGTATAACCCAGATAGTCCTGATGATAAAACCACCAAAATGGATCCTGCTTTTTGCATTGGTCCATCCATTTCATATCAGTTTACTCAATCGTGGAGCACTACACTGGTAGCATTGTTTACGCCTATACCGTATGAAATGACAAATGAATATAGCCAAACAACAAAAATCAGACGCTATGATTCTGATTTAGTTATAAACTATCAATTACTAAGATACCTGAAATTTTTCTTTGGTGGTAAATATTTAGGTTTTACATATAAAGATGGTAAACATCATGGCGCAGGGCCTGGTGGTGGCGTTGGGTTAACCATTCCTGTTATTGGCAATTTTTATTTTCTTGGAAATGCTTCAGTCCTGTATTTGTGGGGAAGCCACAAAGATAATGCTGGCACAAGAGATTTTACTGAATATGGCTATAATACGGCAGTACAGTTAGCATATTATGCGGCTTCAGCTGGATTAACCACTTCAATTGGCTATAGATATCAGCTTATAAAATCAAAATATGATACTGATGATCCTTATGGTAAAAAGGACGAGCATACATTTAAAGGGTTTACCTTCCTTATAGTGAAATCGTTTCACTGGGAATAAATTTTTAATTCTATTATAAAGGAGTTTTTATTGTGAAACTAAAAATATACATTATGATGTTTGCAATTCTTTTTGCCGCATCAACACTATATGCTACTGATCTTGGTGTTGGTATATCAGCATGGTATGCCGACTGGAAAATAGAAAACAAATTGTTAGGTACTTCCAATCTTGAACCAGCTTTATTTGTGGGCCCAACTATCTCTTATCAGTTTGAAGACAAATGGAGCATCACTTTAATTGCTCTTGCAACCTTAAATAAATATGAACAGAAGATTTCTGCAAATAATTCTTTAAGATACAGGAGATACGATGTAGATTGTACCCTTAACTATCAGATTTCCCGGTATATCAAGTGCTTTGCAGGAGTGAAGTATTTAGCTTTTGATTTTAATTCTGACAATGATAATGGCATAAATCATGGAGTTGGACCAGGTGCAGGTATTGGTTTTTCATTCCCAATTATTTCAAATGTGTATCTTCTTGGTATAGTATCTGGCATCTACGGGTATGGACTGGAAACAGTTGAAAACCCGCCTCCAGGTAGCCCGGAGAATAGAAATTTTTATTCATTTGGAATTAATTCTTCCCTACAACTGGCATATTACCTTCAGGCTGTCGAAACAACAATTACAGCTGGGTATCGTTATCAGTACATTCAGCTTCATTACCTGGATTATGGAACTGATGAAGACAACAAATATGATAATCATTTTAAGGGGTTTACAGCATCAGTTGCTAAATCATTCTAGTTTTATAGTAATATAAATACCAATAACCATTTTGCGGCAAAATAACTTAAGTAAAACTATACATAAATTGGGATGAGAACAACCTTTGATAAATTCGCCGAAGTATTTGTTAAATCAATACTTTTTTGTGAAATGCGTATGCATTTTGCTACTATAACATATATATGAACCAGTGGATGGGCTTACCATGATTTCCTTTGAAGGCTACGATAATATAATAAAAAAAGTGTATCAGTCAGGCAATGAACATGTGTTTACCTTCTGGGATCATCTGACCAGTGAGCAAAAAAGACATCTTTTACAGGAACTATCGCTCATAAATTTTGATGAATTAAACCAACTATTTGTTCTTACCAAAAAGCATACCATACCAATGGATTTTGAACCTGCTCCTTTCACCCGTCTGCCACAAACGCCGGAAGAACACAAAGAATTTGAAAATGCAAAACAGGTTGGAATTGATACTATCAAGAAGGGTAAGGTTGCCGCATTTGTGGTTGCCGGTGGACAGGGAAGCCGTTTGGGATTTGATGGTCCAAAAGGTATATTCCCAATAGGACCAGTGAGCAATAAAACACTATTCCAAATTCACGCTGAAAAGATAAAAGCCTATGAAAATAAGTATGGGATTGATATCCCATGGTGCATCATGACATCAGAAGCTAATCACAATGCAACGGTGGACTATTTTGAAAAAAATAACTTTTTTACCTTGAATAATGACAAAGTTTTTATATTTAAACAAAATATGATCCCTTCCCTTGATGAGCAAGGAAAACTTATTTTAGAAACACCATATTCAATTTTCAGGAATCCTGATGGTCATGGGGGAAGTTTAACGGCATTATACCAGTCGGGCACGCTTTCTAAACTTTTAAACATGGGTATTGAAGTGCTGTCATACTTCCAGGTTGACAACCCGCTGGTTCGCATTATTGACCCTGTTTTTATTGGTTTTCATGTAAAACATAATGCCGAAGTTTCAAGTAAGGCATTACAAAAAGCATACCCTGAAGAAAAAATTGGTGTATTTGTAAAATTTTCCAATGGAAGGATAGGTGTTGTTGAATATTCTGACCTGCCACAGGAAAAACAATACGAAAAAGATGAGCGGGGCAATTTACGGTACAGTGCAGGTAGTATTGCTATTCATCTTTTTGATACACGCTTCATTGAAAAAATAGCACAGGGTAATATTTCACTACCCTTCCATGTTGCTAAAAAATCCATTCCACAATACACAAATGATGGAAAAAAAACTATCACCGGCTATAAATTTGAAAAGTTTGTTTTTGATGCTCTGCCATTAACTGAACACAATTTCATCATTGAAACGAAACGCGAAGAAGAATTTGCTCCCGTAAAAAACAAATCAGGTGTTGATTCGGTTGACACTGCGCAGGAACTTATGATAAATCTTTACAAAAAATGGCTTTTACAAAAAAATATAGTAATTCCAAAAGTTGTTGAAAAAATAGAAATTTCGCCATTATATGCTGTTGAACCTGATGATGTGCCTGGTTCACTTCCAATACCGCAGCAAAAAGAGGTATATATTTCATGAAACGATACATTGAAAAAGTTAATACTCTCATTGAATCATTTCCCTATATCAAAGAATTTTATGGCAAAACCATTGTCATAAAATATGGTGGACATGCCATGGAAACTGATGAGGGCAAACGTTCATTTGCACAGGATATGGTTTTGTTAAAATACGTTGGCATTAATCCAGTAATAGTGCATGGCGGTGGACCACAGATAAACACACTCTTAAAACAGGTTGGAGTCGAAAGCTCCTTTGTTGGCGGCATGCGAGTGACTGATGCTCCAACCATGGAAATTGTTGAAATGGTGCTTGTGGGAAAAGTAAATAAAGAGATAGTTAATTATATAAATCTGGCTGGCGGAAAAGCTGTGGGATTATCAGGTAAAGATGGCAATCTTTTTGTTGCCCAGAAGATATATCATGACGTGAATGGGCAGCAGATGGACATTGGGCAGGTGGGTACCATTAAGCAGGTTAATCCCCTGATTATTGAAACATTAGACAGAGAAAAATTTATTCCAGTTATTGCACCCATTGGATGCGATGAGAATGGTGTAACCTATAATATCAATGCAGATATTGCAGCTGGCAAACTGGCCGAAGCACTGAAAGCTGAAAAATTAATACTTTTGACTGATGTTGAAGGCATTAAGATTGATAATGCACTTATATCAACACTACGTAAAGAAGAAGTAAATAATCTCATTGTAAACAACAAAATTACCGGAGGGATGATACCAAAAGTCAATTGTTGCTTAAGCGCATTAAAAGAAGGTGTTGGCAAAACTCACATTATTGATGGCAGAGTTGAGCATGCGGTACTTTTAGAAATATTTACGAATGCAGGCATTGGAACAGAGATTATTTAATTATTTTTGCCTTTACTATATCAACAATTATAAATGTAAAGTCATCATCAAATTTTCTTTGGGGATATACCCATCTGTATGATGCATCTAATATTTCGTTCTTTAAAGCTGTGATATCTTTTCCCTGGTATTTCTGGATAATCTCTAAAAGGCGTTCTTCACCAAACAGTTCCCCTTTAGCCTTTCTTGATTCAATTATACCGTCAGTGAATAATATAATCCTGTCGCCTTTGCTAATTTTTTCCTCTTCCACAGAAAAAAAAGGATTCTGATAAAAACCAATAGCTCCTCCTTTAGGCCTGAGCTGAAGAATAGAATCATTCCCCTTGCATAGTATTGTTGCGTAATGCCCGGCATTACTGGTTTTTAAAATCATTTCTTTTGTATCAATAACAGCATATGTAGCAGTTATAAACTGATTCCCAATCCTACTGCATAATGCTTCCTCAATTGCTAGTAAAAACTTATCAGGTAAAGCAGCGTATTGATTTGCACTACCACATGCCATCTTTACCATTGCCGCACCAATAGAAGCAGGTATACCATGCCCGGAGATGTCAGCAATAAGTATCCCTACCTTATGTTCATCTATTTGTTGAATTTCAGCAATGTCCCCACCTATTACTTCAGCAGGTAGTATTACTGCTTCAATTGAAACATCTGGCAATTGAGGAATCTGAGTCTGTACTATAGAGTTATAAATTGTTTGTGCTATTTCAATTTCATTTTTTAAAATCACAAGCTTTTCATTTTCATCTTTTATGAGGTTATAGCGGTATCCTAATGCTATCGACAACAAGATGACATCAATGCTGGTACCTAAATGAAAACCATATCGGGTTATAAATACATCAGGCAGAATACCAAAATTACGTAAACTGATAAGACTCACACCAAAAAAAACAGCAACCATTGATGCTAAGTAAAAATATGCTGGTCTGTATTTATTTTTAATCGCTATTAAACATGCTATAAATGCAAGTAAAGTTGCAGCAATTACTACAGTATTGAGGCAAATAATTGAAAACGAAAGAGGTGCAAGTGGTATTGCAATTATTACAGGGACAATTAATGCAATAAATATTTGTATAAGAGTGTCATACCACTGTAAAAAATTATGGGTCATTAAGAAATTACGTGTAAATAGCATAAAAGAAATAACAGCAAGATTTCCTAAGAATACTATTGAAACATTATGAAACCATGGGGAGTTGGGCCAGAAAAATTGATATGCTAATCCATTAAAACTGATATTGCTTAAAGCTGAAAATAATACATATAGTATATAATAAAGATAGCTAATGTCTCGTAAGGTTATTAATAAAAATAAATTGTACAAAAACATTGCTATCATTATGCCAAAATAAAACCACAGCCCACCATATTCTTTTATGCTATTTTCCAATAGTGATGAATATGTCCGTACTTTTAAAGGGATGATAACTTCGCTTGTTGTCTTAACACGTATAAGATAGTGAGCTTTTTCATTATAATCCAATGTCAGGGGAAGTATAAAATTATTGAGTGCAATTTTTCTGTGATAAAATGGGAAAATATCACCTTCTTTTGCAATACAAGTGATGCCTTTTTCATTTACATGGTAAAATTCAAAATAATCCATTGTTGGGAATGACAAATCCACTAACCAATGTGTATGCGATGACCTGTTATGTACAGAAAAATAAAACCACCATGAAGAATCTGAATAACCTTCATTAATGCCTTTTCTTATATTATCTTTAAATTTTGATAGCAAACTATGTTTTATTATATCCTCTGCAGAAAGCTGTGAGGTTGTATCTTCCAAAATACTAATATATGGAGTTGTATCATAGGTATCGTTGGCATCATCAAGTACTACCGTGCCCGCAAAAGCCTGTAACGGTGATAGCAGTATCATTACCACAATAGCATATACACAGGCATAATGATGAACTAAACGGCACACAGTATATCTATTTTGATTTATCAAGGTGATTAAAATTAGTGTTAACAATATTTTGAATACCCTTAGATATTGTTTAAATCCAATTTTTCCATAATCATTTTGATAACTATACTATTTTATTACAAATTATTACTGATGGCAAATTTATTACTATACATTGAATGATGCACACCATATATAATAAGAAGCCGGCAAATATACATTGTATTATTCACTCAACGTTTTATATATTATTGTAGATAGTTATAATAAGAAACATTCTATTTTCAGATTGTACTCATGTCAAGGGATTATTATCAAAAAGGACAGACGTTTTAATTTTTAAAGTGCAAAAAAATATCAACGCATCTTGACCTTTACTTAATATTTCAGTATAATACTATATACTATAATACTACAGGAGGATGACAATGCAAAAAAATATGGGTACAATTGACAGATTATTACGAACCATAATTGCCATAGTAATCATTGTGCTTTACTTTACCGGGCAAATTACAGGCACTGCAGCCATTATACTAGGTATCCTTGCCGTGGTTTTTTTATTAACCAGCGCAGTAAGCTTTTGCCCTTTATATGTCCCACTGAAGATTAATACTAAAAAACAATAGTAAATTTACCATTACCTGAAACACTATTCAGGAACAATGACTGTAAAATTGAATACCCCAGCAAATAAGGGGTATTCAATTATTTATTTATACAGGTTTTCCAACGGGAATAATATAGAGTGGCTCTTCACCTTTTTCTAATGACAATATATCTTTAACCATGTCATCATGAAAAGCCCCAACCATGACGCAGCCCAATCCCAATGCAACAGCCTGTAAACTAATATTCTGTCCCGCATGTCCTGCCTCCATATGGACATACTGTATACCTCGATTTCCATAACGCCCGGTAGTGCGTTCATAGACAGCAGTTATTACACTAACCAATGGTGCTTTTTCAATAAACGTTTGATGCAAAGCTGCCCTGCACAGAGCACTGCGCAAATCATACGGCATCATGCGTTGTAATCCATGGTTTTTTACACTATACCAATACACACCTTTTTCTAATTTTTCTACATCTCCAATTATCGCATAGCAGTTTAAGGGATAGGTTGCACCTGCCGATGGGACAGTACGATAGCTACCCTGTGATATACCATTGGCAGCCCACAGTATTTGCGATAGTTCCTGTAAAGTGAGCATAGTATTAGAAAAGCTTCGCACCGAACGGCGTACAGACATGGCTCGTTCCACGGAAATTTTACCATCCAATGACGGTTGTGGAAGGTTAATGATATCTCTATTCATAAAACTTCACCCAAAGAAAATTTTTTACCCATGCCCTCACGTTGTGCCCAGATAATAGATACATTCCATCTACTATTCTTTTGTATTTATTCTATTGATACATTAATGCAAAGTCAACCTTTTATACAATATGTTTTGTAGCTTGACAATTTAAGATATTCTATGACGCATATGTATTCAAATATTAGATAGTATACGGGGAATTATCGCATGAAAAAAATACTGTTTATTATATTATTTTTATCTTTAGCCATCCCTTCATTTGCTAAAATATCCTATGATGATGAAAGAATTTTTACCCGTGCCAGGATAACAAAAATTGAAAAACTCCGTATAGCCGGAGATGACAATTACCCTCTATACGAAACAAAAATCCATGTAACTATTCTTGATGGCGCATTGAAAGGACAGACAAAGGTTGCTACCTTCCGGGGCGAGCATGACCTGCCAAAAGATATGTTCTACAAAAAGGGGGATGTTGTATTCATCGGCATATCCAAAACTGGATTAGAAAACACTACTGAATATATATCGCTCTACGATATTGATAATTCAACAATGATACTGATTCTTTTAGTAATGTTGATACTATCCGTAATAGTCATTGGAAAAGTAAAAGGCTTTTTCTCGCTGATGGCTTTACTCATTACAATACTCTTGCTCTTTTTTGTATTAATACCCCTTACACTTAAAGGCCATCCTCCTTTACCTTTAGCGATAGTTATTTCTATTATATCCACCGTGATAACATTGCCCGTAATAGCTGGCTTTAAGAAAAAAACATTTGCTGCAATTTTAGGAGCATCTGCGGGAATAATTATTGCGTCTATCCTTGCATACATTGTTGGAAATATTATGCACCTTTCAGGATTTGTTACCAATGAAATGCTTACCGTATTTTATGTGGCTGATGTATCCATTGACCTCCGTGGATTAGCACTGGCAAGTATTATCATTGCTGCCTTAGGTGCGGTAATGGATGTTTGCATTTCAATAGCATCAGCAACTGCCGAAATCTATAGCGCTAATCCAGATTTACCGTATAAAGACGCGTTTAAATCTGTTCTGAATATTGGTACAGATATATTAGGATCAATGGTTAATACATTAATACTGGCTTATGTAGGAAGCTCGCTGTCATTAATACTACTTATCTCTATGCGCATACAACCAGGAATGCCTGTATGGATGATATTTAACTACAATCCTATTTTAAGTGAGATAGTTAAATCAATCATTGGTAGTATTGGTATGTTTCTATGTATTCCAATCACTGCATATATTTCAGTACATCTATATGGAAAAAAGGATGGTACATTGAGATGAATTTCACCCCACCATTTAAATTGGTAGGGTGAAATAGAAGGACTACTTTTTAAACAACTCGTTAATTTCTTTTTCAAAATTTTTCATGATGATATTACGCTTGACCTTAAGAGTTGGAGTCATTTCCCCGGTTGCCTCAGTAAACTTCCTGTTTATTATCACATATTTTTTTACTCTTTCATACTCTTCAAGTTCCCTATTTGCTAACTGGATATCCTCATCAACCAATTTTTTCAGCTTTTCATTCTCAATAAAATCTTCCCCAACACCAACACCCATCCTGGCCGCACCCTCACCAAAGAATACCAGTTTTGATTTATCGTATGGTATTCCTTCTTTATCAAACATTTCAATAAAAACATCAAATTTAGGAACAACCAGCGCGCCAACAAATGGCCTGTCATCAGCTATTGGGAATACAATATCAACATATCGTGATACAGAAAATAAACTTTCTATCTTTGCAGCAGGGACGTTTTTACCAGTATCTAAAACCATTATCCCTTTTTTCCTGTCTACAATTTTGATATATCCATCAGGCCCCATCTGAACAATATCACCGGTTTTATAAAAACCATCTTCAGTAAAAGCCTCTTTTGTTGCTTCAGGATTATTCCAGTAATTCAGGAATATATTGTCACCACGCACCTGCCATTCGCCATCACTTGCCACACGCCCTTCTACACCATTGCACACCGGCCCTACATAGCCAGGCAACACCTTATGTGGCAGGTTCAAATTAACAGTATTGCAGGTTTCAGTAGCACCATACCCTTCATAAATCCTGACCCCCATGGCCATAAATACCTTGCATAAATCTGCAGGCAAACTACCCGCTGCTGAAAATGCAAATCTGAATCTGCCGCCCAATTTTTCACGTACCTTGCTGAAGACAAGCTTATCAACCAATTTGTATTTAAATGCCAGCCACCTGCCAACACCTTCTGTAAAATCAATTCCTTCGGACATATCAACAAATCCATTTTCATCTGCACGGGCTTCTGTGAGTTGTAATCCGGTTTTAATTGCAAAATCAAAGATTTTCTTCTTGATTGGTGATTTTGCTGCCATATCACGCATTGCCATGAAAATGCGCTCATATATTCTTGGAACCGACATAAAAACCGTTGGCCTGAAAATTTGTAAATCTTCAACCAACGTCATTGGCGACGAGTATGCAATGGTTGCAGCAGCCATCATAGCGGTACCGTGACCACATTCTCTTTCATACGTATGCGCAAGTGGTAAAAATGAAAGTAACACATCATCTTCACGATATTCCGGAACAATACGCAAATCCCTGCAGCATGCTGCATTGATACTGCAATGAGTATGTACAGCACCTTTTTGCCTTCCAGTGGTGCCTGATGTATACACAATAGTCATTGGGTCAAGTATGTTAACCGATCTCCATCGTCGCTCATATGCAAGCTTATCTTCAGCCAACAGTTTAATTCCTAAATCCCTTACCTGTTGTAGCGTTATAATACGTGAATCATTGCCTTTGTACTCATCTTTCAGTATGATGATTTTTTCCAGTGTTGGCATTTCCTGTATTGCACTCAGAGCTCGTGATAAAATTTCTTCATCCTGCACATATAAATTTTTAGATCCGGAATCATTGATAATAAAACTCATTTCTTTTGCTGAAAGTGTTGGATATACACACACCGTAATGCCACCAGCGCATAGTATTGAATAATCAGCCCATAACCACTGTGGCGCTGTATGAGAAGCTATTGCAACGCGATCACCTTTTTCAACTCCTAAGCTCATAAGGCCAGCAGTTAACTGTTTTACTATAATTCCTAACTCTGCGTAGGTTATGGATGTTGTAGTGTTTGGACCAGTTTTCCACCATTGTGCACGCCGGGTACCAAACCGTATTGCATTCCTGTTCAGCAATTCAGGGAATGTCAGTTGTTTTATATACCACTTATGTATCATAAAAGCCCCTTTGTAATTAATAAGAATATCAGGAAAATACATAGCATATTTTATTACAATATTATATTAATTTGTATATGTCAAGTTGAATATTATAAATGTTGTTTTAAACAATAAAATATAAAATGGGGGTGTCCCAAAAGACACCTCTTTTTTTAAAAAAATTAATTTACAAGCAATTAATGCGACATAAAATTGTCGCATGAAAAAACAACGAAAACCAACAATACCAGTATTTAAGGAATACCATCAGGACCAGGGGT